>Ga0187891_1000023_pt1 | contig 151745 bp, 123 predicted proteins | sample June2016WEW_21_4_FD_132990 | JGI IMG/M metagenome (GOLD analysis project Ga0187891, IMG submission 132990) | Peatland microbial communities from SPRUCE experiment site at the Marcell Experimental Forest, Minnesota, USA - June2016WEW_21_40 | ecosystem: Environmental > Terrestrial > Soil >... | reverse complement strand
TTCCATCGTTCACCCTCCGGGTGTGGGTCTGGATTTCTTCGCAAAATCTCTATAACACACATCCCGTGAGGGTGAACGCCTTTTCTGCGGTCTCCCGCTCGTACCAATCGCGATTCTTGGGTTTCTTCGAAGCTATCGACGCGATTCGCGGCGCGTGTTAGTATCGAATTGAGTTTGCCCATTGCCATTGCGAGATGCGTGGGCAAAACATGTCAGACTTCGGGCTCCGTGCGACGGATGTTCGCGAACCCCGCCAGGTCCGGAAGGAAGCAACGGTAACGAGCCTCTCCGTGTGCCGCGGATCACCCGAAGTCTGATCAAGATTATTTTGGATTTTAGATTTTGGATTGAAAACGTCCGGCCTTCGTGGTTTGTTGTATTGGACGACGTGCCGAAAATGCCTCAATCGAAAATCGAAAATCCAAAATCTAAAATATCCCTCCCATGTCATACCAAGTCATCGCCCGCAAATATCGCCCCCAAACTTTCGATGACGTGGTAGGACAGCACCTGGCCACTGACACCCTGAAGAACGCCATTCTGACGGACCGAGTGGCCCACGGATACATTTTTTCGGGGGCGCGGGGCGTGGGGAAAACCACCACCGCGCGCATTCTGGCCAAGGCGGTCAATTGCATTGCGGGGCCCACCGTGACTCCCGACGGCACGTGCCCATCGTGCGTGGAAATCACCGCGGGGAATTCCGTGGACGTCCAGGAAATTGACGCGGCCTCGAACCGGGGCATCGACGAAATCCGGGAACTGCGGGAAGCGGTGCGCTACCTGCCCGCGCGCGATCGCTATAAGATATTCATCATTGACGAAGCGCACATGCTCACCACGGAGGCCTTCAACGCGCTGCTGAAGACCCTGGAGGAACCGCCCCCGCGCTCGCTCTTCATGCTGGCGACCACGGAACCGCATAAACTGCCTCCCACCATCCAGTCGCGCTGCCAGCATTTCTCCTTCCGCCTGCTGGATTACGCGGAAATCTACGATCGGCTTCGCGCGGTGATCGCAGAAGAAAAAGTTGACGCCGATGAAGGCGCCATCTCCACGCTAGCGCAAGCCGCAGAGGGCAGCATGCGCGACGGGCTCTCGCTGCTCGATCAGGTGATTGCCGCCTGCGGCCAACATCTGGATGAAAAGCGTGTGCGCCAGGTGCTGGGCGTGGTGCCTACGGAATTGCTGGCGGACATTGTGAAAGCCGTCGATACCGCGGACTCCCGCCGGGTGCTGGAACGGGTGGGACAACTGGCGGCGGAAGGTTATGAACTCGCCCACTTCTGCGGTGAACTCACGAGATTCGTTCGCGACCTGATGATTGGCCGCACTTGCGGCGCGGAAAGCAAGCTCCTCCAGGTACCCAGCGAGCAGCGGCAGCAGATCGGCGAGATTGTGGGCCGTTTCAGCGAAGAAGACCTCTCGCGGTTCTTTAATATTCTGTTGCGCGCGGAAAGCGAGATGCGCTATGCGCTGGTGCCGCGCTTCCATTTGGAACTGGCCCTGATGAAGATGGTGCACGCGCGGCGCCTGGCGTCGTTGGAAATGCTGCTCAGCGGGCTGGGCGGCGCAGGCATGCCGGGAAAGAGTCTTCCGGCGCCGCGTCCCGCCCCTGATCCACCCGCGCGTTTGGCGGCAGAACCGCCGCGCCAGATTCGCACCGAGAGTTTCGCTAAACCCCCGGCCGTGGAATCCCGCCCCGCGCCGGCGGTTGCGGTCGAGCGCCCGGCTGCGCCGGTGGAGACCGCTGCTCCGGCTGCGCCCGCGAGCGAAGATGGGGGCCTGGCCGCGATTAAAACCAAGGTTTACGGCCAATCGAATTTTCTGGGGAGTTGCCTGGAGCACATGACCCGATGGCGCGTGGAGAATGACGAAGTCACATTTTCTTATGCCCAGAAGGATTCTTTTTTCGCGGACTTGCTCAAAAGCCGCGAGCAGCAGGAAACTCTTCGCGCGGTGTGCACCCAAGTGCTGGGCAAACCCGTGAAAATCTGTGTTAGACTTGATGAGAAGGAAGTCGAAGCTCGTGTGGAACGGCCCAACGCTCGCGAACGCGCCGAGCGCGATCAGGCGGTGGAAGCTTTTCGCAAAAAGTTCGACGGCACGGTGTTGGACGTCAAAGACCTGAGCCGGGAGTGAGCAATGAAAAACCTGGGGCAAATGCAACAGATGCTGAAGCAAGTCCAGCAATTCCAGGAGCAATTACAGAAGCAACTGGATGAGTTGGTGGTGGAGGCCGCGGCGGGCGGGGGCATGGTCTCCGTCAAGATGAATGGCCAAAAGCAGATTCACGAAGTGCGCGTCGACCCCGAGGTGTTTGCATCGCAGGATGTGGAAATGTTGCAGGACCTGATCCTGGTTGCCTGCAATGAAGCCTCGCGAAAAGTGGATGAACAGTTGTCCAGCCAAATGGGCAGCCTGGCCGGCGGGCTTAACATACCGGGCTTGACCTGACCGGAGCGGAGATTCGAATTTCCCGTTTCCAACCTTATGAAAGACTACGCTGAGCCATTGGCTCGCCTGATTGATGAGTTTAAACGTCTGCCGGGGATCGGGCAGAAATCCGCGCAACGCATCGCCTTCTACCTGGAACGCGCATCCCGGGAAGACGCGCAGCGCCTGGCCGCGGCAATCCTCGACGCCAAGGACAAAATCCGTTTGTGCAGCGTGTGCAATAACCTGACGGAACTTGATCCCTGTGAGTACTGCACGGATTCACGACGCGATGGCGAAGTGATTTGCGTGGTGGAGACCCCCTACAATGTTATCGCCGTGGAGAAGACGCGCGAGTTCCGTGGACAATACCACGTGCTGCACGGATCTTTATCGCCGTTGCAAGGTGTTGGCCCCGACCAACTGAAGCTCAAAAACCTGCTCGAGCGCTTACGGAGCGGCAAAGTAAAAGAATTGATCCTGGCCACCAGCCCCACCGTCGAAGGGGAAGCCACCGCCGTCTATATTTCCCGCCTCATCAAACCGCTGGGCGTGAAAGTAAGCCGCATCGCCATGGGAATTCCCGTGGGCTCGGAATTGGAGTACGCGGACGAAGTCACCATGGTCAAAGCCCTCGAAGGCCGCCGCGAGATGTAGCGCGCTAGCTGATGGGCAAATCTGGCGGCGGGGCGTACGTGGGTTGGGGCAGAAGGCGGTCGCGATCGTAAGGCGGGTCTTCGTGGTCCGGCATGATATAGTCCGGGAACTGCTCGAGCCAATCCTTGCGCCACTTCTCGTCGGCAAAATATTTAAGGTAGAGATAGGTGTCCTGTTCGCTGCCGCTACCCAGCAACGGATAATGACAGGCGGAGTCCTGGTCCAGCAGGATATCTTTAGTTTCTTCGCGCAGACCCTCAGTCCAGAGCGTCGAGTAGAGCTCGCGGTCACTCAGATGGTCGGTCTCTTCCAGGAAGATGCGTAACTGGGCGAGCTTGTTGATGACTTCCCAGAGCTTTGCAGTCACCTCTTTGTCATCGAGTGTTTCCGGCGCGGGCATGGAAACGCCGGCCCTCTCCAACTGTTGGAATTGCGTTGTCCAGGGAGCCTCCTCATATTCCACCACATGCTTCCAGAATCCTTCCTCCACGTCTGGGGGGCAATCCTCAGCCGTTCCGGACTTCATCTCAGGGCCAGCCAATTCACTCGCCCGGCGTTTCAGTTCCTCGATCCTTTTTTCCCGGTCTTCGTCCGATTCATTATTCACCATGCTGGGCTCCGATTGGCAAGGTCTGCTTTACTAAGCTTGGAGAATTCCCAAACGCGGCACCATCGTACACGTATCCCGCCGGGTTTTCCAGGTCCCAGGCGGGTTTTCCGCGCACCCACAAACCCAGTTCCGGTAACCTCCGCCCTCCGTTATAATCTAATGCTTTGGCCCTCCTAAGTCTTGGGGACAAGATCAAGGGTTTAAGACAGAAGGATTCAAATGCTCGACCGCTTCCGTCCGCTTCGGCCGTACCTTGCTCGCTACAAGGCGCGCTACCTTGCGGGATTCGTCTCCCTGATTATTGGACAGTCCGTGGGAGCCTTGGTTCCTCTGGTCATCAAAGCCGGAATAGATGACCTGATGCACAGCTTGTTGCTGCGGCGCCTGGCAATTGTGGCGGGCGTGCTGATCGTATTGTCGCTCATCAAGGCCGTCTTCCAATTCTGGACCCGGTGGATTCTGATCGGCATCTCCCGCGACGCCGAATATGATTTGCGCAACGACTTATTCCGTCACCTGCTGCGTCTTTCGCCACGCTATTACACTGAAAACCGCACCGGCGACCTGATGTCAAAGCTCACCAACGACCTGAATGCGGTTCGCAACATGATTGGCCCCGGCATCATGTATTCAGCCACCACCGTGGTGATCGGCATCACGACAGTCGCCGTGATGATTCGCCTGGATTGGAGGCTGACGCTAATGGCGCTTGCCCCCTTGCCGCTGGTTTCCCTGGGGGTCAAGTATTTCGGCGCCAAAATTCATGAGCGCTTCGAGAAAATCCAAGCGCTTTATTCGGAGATTACGGAACGCGTGCGCGAAAACATCGCCGGGGTGCGCGTGGTGCGCGCCTTTTGCCAGGAAGATGCGGAGATGGCCACGTTTGACGTGATGAACCGCGACTTTGTGCAAAAAAACCGGGGATTGATCTGGATCAGCAGCTTCCTGTGGCCGGCGATGGGATTGATGTATGCCCTGGCGGTGATGATGGTCTTGGTCGTGGGAGGGCAGCACGTGGTGCGGGGGGCTATTAGCGTCGGAACTTTTGCCGCCTTCAACGTGTATCTTGCCAACTTGATTTGGCCCATTGTCGCGCTGGGTTACGTGACCAACCTCGTGCAGCGGGGTTTGGCATCCCAGGGACGGTTGATGACCATCTTTGACGCCAAACCCGATATCGACGACCGCGAAGTTCCAGCCGATCCCATAACCGCGCTCATGGGCGACATCGAGTTCCGCAACCTGAGCTTCAGTTACAACGGCCACGCAATACTGAAGAACATTAACTTGCATATTCCCGCCGGCAAGACTGTGGCGGTGGTGGGCGCGACGGGGTCGGGAAAAACCACGCTGGTCAATCTGATTCCCCGCTTATACGATGCTCCCCCGGGAACCCTGTTGATCGACGGCGTCCCTATCCGCCAGATTCCTCTCCAAACGCTGCGCAAAGATATCGGATTTGTGCCGCAGGAAACATTTCTGTTCAGTGAGACGATTCGTGAAAACATCAGGCTGGGCGCGCCAGAGAGGCCCGATGCGGAGGTTGAGCGCGCGGCCGCAATTTCCAATATTCTGCCGGAGATTAACGGCTTTCCCATGAAATTTGACACCATGGTGGGAGAGCGCGGGCTGACGCTCTCCGGCGGGCAGAAGCAGCGGACGGCCATTTCCCGCGCGGTCATCCGCGATCCGCGGATTTTAATTCTCGATGATGCCCTTTCCAGTGTGGATACCTACACCGAGGAGACTATCTTGCGGCAACTCAGCGGCGTCGTGGCGGGCCGCACGACCATTTTGATTTCGCACCGCGTATCGACCATCCAGAATGCCGACGAAATCGTGGTGCTGCACGGCGGTGAGATCGCGGAGCGCGGCACCCACGCGGAATTGCTGGCCATGAATGGACATTACACGGAGCTCTATAACAAACAGTTGATTGAGGAAGCATTGGAAGAGGAAGTGTAAGGAAGGATTTAGGAGACAGAGGTCAGGAGTTAGAAGTTAGAAGCTAGAAATTAGGTGCCATGGAGGAGACCGGAAGGTTTTCATTCTGCCTCCTGACTCCTTCTAAGGATTATGGCTGTGAGTTCGCACGAAGAAGAGATTATCGGTAAAGCTTACGACTCGCGGCTGATGCGGCGATTGATCGAGTACCTCCGTCCGTACTGGCGGATGACCTTGTTTGCGCTCATCACGACGCTCCTTTACGGAATTCTACAAGCCATCCCCGCGTACCTGATGAAAGTTGAAGTGGACCGCTACCTGGACCCTGTCCGCGGCCAACATCTTCCGTCAATCCTCGCGAACTTTCTAAGCCGCGATCCCATGGTGGGCATTATCCAGATCGCTTTTGTGCTCTTCCTTCCAGCGGTCGTCGCCAGCTTCCTGCTGGAATTCGCGCAGTCGTTCGCCATGCAGTTGGCGGGGCAGAAGGTGATGTACGATCTGCGGCAGCAGATCTTTCTGCACTTGCAACGGCTGGAAATGGCCTTTTTCGATCGCAACCCAGTTGGGCGACTGGTCACGCGGGTGACGACAGACGTGGATGTGCTGAACGACCTCTTCTCGTCCGGGGTGGTGGCGATCTTTGGGGATTTCTTCACCCTCTTGAGCATCATCGTGGTCATGCTGAAAGTAAATTGGAAGCTGGCGTTGCTAACCTTCTCAGTGCTGCCAGTAATCATCATCGTTACGGGAATGTTCCGGCGCGCAGTGCGCGACTCTTACCGACGCATTCGAACGGCGATTGCGCGCATCAATGCGTATTTGCAGGAGCACCTGACCGGCATGGCGGTGCTGCAACTCTTCAACCGCGAGGACCGCAGCTTCGACGAATTCGAGGCCGCCAACCTCGCGCACATGGAGGCTTACAAAGATTCCATCCTGGCATACGGCCTCTTCTATCCCGCTGTTGAAATGGTGGGAGCGGTTGCCGTCGCCATTATTCTCTATTGGGGCGGAGGGATGGCCTTGCGCGGCGCCGTCAGCGTAGGAACAGCCATTGCCTTCATTCAGTACTCGCAGCGATTTTTCCGGCCCATTCAAGACTTAAGCGATAAGTACAACTTGTTGCAGGCGGCGATGGCGAGTTCGGAACGCATCTTCAAGCTGCTGGATACGCCCGTCGCCATCGTAGACCCCCCGCGGCCCCAGCCGCTCGCGCACCCACGCGGACAGGTGGAATTCCATAAGGTCGGGTTCGCTTACAAGGACAACCACAAAGTTCTGGATAACATCAGCTTTGCGATCGAGCCGGCTGAAACGGTGGCGGTGGTGGGCCACACCGGCGCGGGAAAAACCACCCTCACCAATCTGCTTTTGCGTTTCTACGAAGTGCAGGACGGTAGCATTACTTTCGACGGCATTGACATTCGCGAACTCCGCCTTGTTGATTTGCGCAGGAATTTTGGCATTGTGCTGCAAGATCCGTTCCTTTTTTCCGGGACGATTGCGAGCAACATCCGTTTGGGCACCGAAGGTATTACCGATGCGCAGTTGCACGAGGCGGCCCGGCAGGTCAACCTTCAGGAGTTTATTGAGAGTCTGCCGGGCGGGTTTGATGAGCCCGTTCGGGAGCGCGGGGCGACACTGTCCGTGGGTCAAAAACAGTTGCTGTCCTTCGCTCGTGCGCTGGCGCACAATCCCCGCATTCTGGTCCTCGACGAGGCCACTTCCAGCGTTGATCCGGAGACCGAGCACTTGCTGCGGGAGGGGATGAGACGCCTGATCGAGAACCGCACCTCGCTGGTGATCGCGCACCGGCTCTCCACCATTCAGAATGCCAGCAAGATCGTGGTCATGCACAAGGGACGCGTGCGCGAAGTGGGCACGCATCAGGAACTTCTGGATCAACGTGGGATATACTTCAAGCTTTATCAGCTTCAGTACAAAGATCAGGAGGTTCCGGCGGCGCGGCTTGTCGCGGAGACGGAGTCCTTGCCAGAACGTCCTTAATCGACTGCAATCCGATTCTATGCAGAGCGACATTGCGGCGGCGGCAATCGCGCTTTTCTGTGTATGGCCTGGCCGACTGGGAAGAAGGCGCCTTCCTGGGGTTGGACGATTCCGCGCTGCTGATGCGAGCTGCAAGGCAGGAACTAACGCTCGTCACCTACGATCGAAGAACCATACCGCCTATCCTGAAAGCCTGGGCACAGGACGAGCGCCGCCATGGGGGCGTAATCTTTATCGACGAAAAAACCCTTTCCCCCTCCGACATTAGAGGCTTGGTGCGGGCGTTGCTCACACTTATTGAGGAAACTGGAGATTGGGACTGGACCGATCGAGTCTGTTTCCTGCGCCGCTGTGAGAAGGAAAAGGTCTCAGGATGAGCAGGAAAAGGTGTAGGGCATCTTTTTGCTCAGCAATGATGCGGTAGAATACTGTCATCGGCAGAGTCAAACGAGAGAACCCGGGGACGGGGAGAACCCGGGGCAAAGAAAAGGGTACCGGACCCCCTTCCCCCCCTATCACCCCGTTTGTACTACTTGTAAATTAGTTCTGTAACCTGTTCGTTTTCGAAGAGGGTATTATTGAAATCTCCAAACCTGAAATTGCCAATAGGACCGAATCGAATAATTGTATCCATCCCGATTGACACAGTAACTCGGTGATTGTCCGGTAGCAAAGGCGTCGTGCGGATTGAGCAATTCCGGCCCTCCAACCTGTCGGTGTTCAGTCCGTTTGTTCGGGTTTTGATCCTCAGTAATTCCTCCATCTCTGTTTCGGCGCAAAAACAAGAGAAAGTAACTCTCATTTTTGGAGGCTTCCCACCTAGCAAAAGACAGTAAATATTGACCGGATGGAAATTTGCAGGCAGAGGATTGAACTCTTTATCGGTCGTCTCATATTGAAGAATGGGATCACTACAAAACTCCTGCACATGTCTCCCGTCGGACTTATTAGGTACTTCACGAAACGGTATCTCACTGGGCGTCTCCGCGAATCGTTTCGCCACCAACATACCGCGATAGTGTTCCTTGATGTGGCACAGGGCTTTGAAATAGTGCTCCAGCACATCCGGATCGTGCGTAATAACGAACGTTTCAGCGCCGCGTGCAATAGCAGTTATGATAGCTATCAAAGCCAATTGCTGATCGGTCCACCAGTTGGGCGAGTCCATTGCCTCCATGCCTTTCTTGGCAATACTGAACCCGCGCGCACCTAACTCCCGTTGAACCTTGGCCAGGAGCTCGTCACCCGTCGGGTTCCTTCCGAGCTTCTTCAAAGCAGAAAACGCCAAAGTTCCCATCGCCTTTCGAACCGAAAGAAGGGAGACGTAGTATTCGTACCCAAAGTCAGTGAAATCCTTCGCAAAAAGCACTTCAATTCGTGGAGCCCCTCTCGACAACGACTCGGGGCAATCGGGCGAACCCTTACCAATCCGAATCTGTTCCCTAACAGCCGCAAGAACGTCATCGCGGATCGATCTATTGTGGAACGGGGATTTGATCCACGGTAACAACTCCTTCCACACGCTCGGACCGATAAAAACCTGCTTTGTGCGCAGCGAATCCCATATGGCGGGGTCCATTTCTTTGGTGAAGACGTTCGTATCTGGAAATACCACCGCATTGGGTAATGGCGCTGTTCCTATATCGTGGATCAGTTGAGTAACTGAATAGTCAACCTTTGGATGTGGGCCATGGAAGCATAAACGCCCGATAGGTTCGCGGTTAGGTGGGGGAGCAATGAAGGGAGTCGGCATGTGGCGGGTAGCTAGAGGGCGTTTCGTCGACAAGAAACGGGTCGTGACAGTCATGTTTCTCTTGTGTGTCATCAGCTTTCTCCAAAGTCCTCTTTATAGCATCAGAAACACAACCACGCTATCGATCTCTCAGTTCAATTACAATCGAGATTGTCGCCATCTCTGCTTATGCGAGAGAGAGGAGGAGGGTGCCAGGTACCCTTTTCTTTTCAAGAAGCGAAGCCGGCCGTACGGTTCGGAGCCCCGGGGTGTCGAAGGCGGTGGCGCAGTATGGAAAATACATCCGCAACCCCTGGCGACCCGAAAAGAGTACCTGACACCCTTCTTTCCCCGCCGTGCGGAGGAGACAGGCCTCGTGTGGGATCTGCGCTGTTGGGATCGTTTTGCGGTTGATTAGTATATGAATAGGTGTATAGTAACGCCGAAATTGCGCGAGTGGAAACGTCGTTTTCTTAGCGTGCTTGTGCGTCGGATCAATTGCCGAACGAGTTGACGTCGCCCAGGGAGGTCAGATGCAGGTTGAGGGATTCTTACGGTTGTTGCAAGAGCTTACCGGCACACCATGCAAAGGTGTAGCTGATGGCGACAAGCAATGTCTGGTGGCCATCCTCAAGGACGACCAGCGGGCGATCGACTGGTCACAGTTCAATGAGCTTCTTCTTCTAGCAAACAAAGACAGGGTGCAGTCTCCTTTTTTCAGCTTCTTCTTCGGCCCCAAATGCACGGTTGGGACCATCCGACGCGGGGTAAAACAATTTCAAAAATCAGCGATGCTGTTATTTGGCAATTTTATTTTCGCTTATCGGCGTCTCTCTCGCATCAAGCAGCAGGCGGCGTTCATGCTAGAGCTGAAAGAGGTCGGCGCTGTACAGCGAGACAGCGTCTCCCAATACACGGAGCGCGCCAGGAAGCTTGTCGAGGCGCGGCATATTGGACGGGGCGATACGCCCCTAGTCGGTTACCTCTTGGCACCTCGCATAGTGGCCGATGCTGAGCGGTGCAGGCTGTTTCATGGTGCCTTCGAGGGCTTACCTGATGGGTCTAATTGGAAGTATTTGGCCGACAGATTGCGGGCACTCGCACGGCCATCTGAACACTCGCCGTTAATGGCCATAATCGATGGTTTCAGACGACAGAAGCCTCGTGCGTCGCTTGGCGACTTTCGGGACTTCGTCGCAGAATCGCTGCCGCAGATTGAACGGAGGGAGAAAAGGCTAGCGGAGGTCCAGCGGGCGGCGACCAGAAATCAGGATATCTACCTTACTTGGAACCACATGGACGTGTACTTTGCGACTTCGATGCGGAGCGTCTGGGAGTTTCAAGATCTTTACGATTTCATAGATAGGTTGATGGGCCAACAGGAATTGAAGAATTTGAAACTCCGCTATTTCGATCCGACCCAAAGTTACACGTCAAATCCCATTAACAAGGGGCTCGTTGAATCTCTCATGCTCAAGCGGGCAAAGTGCACGGTCTACTCGGTGCAAGATGTTGATACGCTTGGAAAGGACTCAGAGCTAGCGGCAACCCTAGCGCAAGGAAAGCCGGTGATCGCGTATGCTCCGCACGTTGATGTGAGGCGGCGGGCCGCCGAACTGGTGTGCCAAGACGCCGAGGCGGTACTAGAGCGTGTGGAGTTAGTCCGCTACGCTGATGAGACCGCGAGGGGAGAGATCAAGGTCGAGAAAGGTGGCCCAGCCGACTTTCTTTCCACTTGTGAGAAAGCCTGTCTGTGGAGATCGCTGCCGAGTGAAAAGTTACTTGGGCACTTGTGCCCCAGTTGTCTCAAGCAACTCCGGGATCTATGCGCTGCCATCGCGAGGGCTGAGAAAAGGATATACGACAAAAGGGCAGATACACTACGACGAAGGCACCCCCTTGCCGTCCAAGTGAATCTAAGTAATGGCGTGGCAACCGGCGTGCTGGTAGTGCGCGGCGTGAAGGAATGCGCTAAGCTCCTCCGAAGCGTTTTGACGAACGACATGCAGTTGGACGTTGAGGAAGATGATGACATGTGGTACCTTCGGGAAAAGATCAGTGGGTGCGTGTACAGGGTTGTGACAAAGAACCCCCGCATTACGAATTGTTTCTGGAATTTTTATCTCCAACAGAGAGAGGGCGCCAGTGATTACACATCCTAAATCCGCACCAAGTCAGTCTGGGCAAAGTCGGCCCTGGGAAGAACAAAGGATGGACTCCTACGACGTAGAGGTGCTACGGCAGGATTACCGGGAACGCCTTTACTCCGAGGAGGGGCGCAAGCTTCTTGAGAGTGAAGTGCCCCCAACCAACGGCCGCCCTAAGCAGAAGTGAGTGGCTGGGCTTGCCTTCTGTCTCAGCAAGCTGTCGCCTTTCGCTCCAAGGGAAAGTGCCAGGTACCCCTTCCACGAACCAGGAGCGAACTGCTCAACCGCGACGAAGGGGCAGGCCTCGTGCCTGCCCACCCGGGGCCGATTCGGCCCCCGATTGGGCACCCACTAGGGTGCCCCGACGAGATTCGACGTAAACTCAAAAGAAATCCTCTCCCCTCGGAAAATTTGTCCTTATCCCCCTAGCCTCTGGTCGCCATCGTGCTCCATATCTACCGGAGTATTGTCGTATGGGTAAAATAACGCATCGGAAACCGGGTTTGGGGCAGGCGGCAGGCTACCCAGGAAGGCTCTGTAACCCGGCACCTAGCCCCCAGTACCCAGGCTTTTGGGAAGTCCCGAGCGTGAACAACCTGCTCCCGAACTTTAGATGTGGGTTCAGTTCGTTGACGTAGGGGCGGGTTTATCCCGCCATCGTACCTCGAAATCAACCGATCGATGGCGGGGTAAACCCGCCGCTACGTATTTGACCCCACTGCCGAACTTAGATGCCGATCCTACGTGGAACAAGATTGGCCTCTCGGGAACCTTGAATGTTTATGAAAAACAATAACTTAGAGAGAATTCAAGAACCTGATGAGGGAGGGCGCCGCTGAGCCAAGCGTATGAAATCAGGGCAGTTAATGAAAACACTGCGGGTCGGGAACGGCCGGCCCTCGCGAACCTTAAATGTTATTGAAAACACAGTACGTTAGCCCAGAAAGCGACAAAATGGCACTTGCTGCAACATTTTGAAAATAGGGAAGTTATAAGAAACACCACGGTGCGAGGGTGAAAAAAAGGGAACGATAAAATGAAGGGGTATCCTAGAATGTTATAGAAAACAAATGAGATATAAATTGACATTGCGCAAATTCTCTCCGAACCTTGAATGTTTATGAAAAATAAACCATTTATCGCCGCGAACCTTGAATGTCATAGAAAAGAAAAGGAGTTGAGGGTTTTCGGGGCCCCGGGCGGCTCGGAGGGGGACCGGGGACAACTGGGATCGACGCTTCAGGCCGAAGCCACCCCCGCCGTGACCCATTTCCGGCAGTGGAGCAAGCGTAGCGACCTGTTTTGTAGGTCCGCGGCTTCTTCGCTACGGGCGGGGAAAAACCGCGGACCTACAAAACAGGTCCGCGCTACGGACTATGTCTGTCGAAAGCAAACCGGAATTTGCGAAGGTCCACCGGCACGAATTCACCGCCGCGAACGCCCCCGCGGGATCGACGCCCGAGGCCGGAGTCACCCCCGCCGTGACCCAATCCCGGCAGGGGAGCAAAAAAGATGTTAGAAAAAATACGTTCGAAGCCGGAATGTATATGAAAACAAACAAATCTCGGACACAATGCCCGGAAAAAAGTCGGACATTTATGTCTTAGATTCGGACATTTACGTCTAACCGACACCGATTTTGCAGAAAACCGCTGCTTTGGAACGACAATTTGCCAGATCATTTCGGTTTTTCACGGGTTTCTTCGTGCATAATACATTTGTTCCGATCGTGAACGCCATGTCGCAAGTCTCGAGTCCCGAATGCCAAATCATGATCGTCGCGGGGGAGCGCTCCGGCGATATCTACGGCGCAGCTTTGGCGCGCGCGCTCGAGTCGCGGTTGCCGGGCGTGGAGATCTTCAGCTGTGGTGGTGCGGCCATGCGGCAGGCGTCGGTGGACACTGTCGTGGACTCTCACCAGATCTCGATCGCAGGCATCACGGAGGTCATCCACGGAATTCCCCGCGTCTATCGCGCTTTCCACCAACTCCTTGCCGAAGTCGACCGCCGTCAGCCCCAGCTTGCTGTTCTTATCGATTTTCCGGATTTCAACCTGCGGATGGCACGGCAGCTCAAGAAGCGGGGAATCCCGGTGGTTTACTTCGTGAGCCCCCAGGTTTGGGCGTGGCGCAAGGGGCGGGTCCAAACACTCAAGAAACGCATCGCCAAGATGATCGTCATCTTCGATTTTGAAGAGGAGATCTACCAACGGGCGGGCGTGCCCGTGGAATACGTCGGCCATCCACTGGTGGACATGATGCGGCCCCACCTGTCGCGAGAGGAGTTTTTCGCGAATGTCGGCCTGGATCCCTCCGTCCCGACGATCGCACTGTTGCCGGGCAGCCGCCAGAAGGAAGTGGCGGCGAATTTGCCGTTGATGCTGGATGCGGCCACCCGCCTGACCCGGAATCGGAAACTTCAGTTCGTCATAGCCGCAGCGCCCACCATTGATCCCCGTTGGCTGGAAACAACCCTACTGGCGAGTTACGTTGGCGGCGCTACGGTCTGCGCGGCTGCCAACGCCACCTACGACGCCCTGCAACATTCCGAGGTTGCGGTGATAGCAAGCGGAACGGCAACGCTGGAGGCCGCCCTGCGTGAGCGTCCCATGGTGGTTGTATATCGCGTATCCGCTCTTACCTGGCTAGTGGGAAAACTCCTGGTGAAGGTCCCCTTTTACTGCATGGTGAATATCCTGGCGAGGAAAGAGCTTGTGCCCGAACTGATGCAAGACGATTTCAATGCCGTCAACGTGGCCGCGCGAGTAGAATATTTACTGGACCATCCGGAGGACCGCGAGGAGATGATCCGGGGATTTCAAGCCTTAAAATCCCGGTTGGGGCGTGGGGGAGCTATCGAACGTGCTGCGGACGCTATCGTGGGGGTGCTGCAATCCTCTCAAACGACCCAATCGTCGGGTTGAATCATCCTCCGTCGAAATTGATCTGGGCGACATGCAACGCGGGGGTCAACCCTATAATCCAATCCAGGGGTTCCGTAGCCTGACGGACGCGGACGAAAAATCGTTTCGCGGTCCTTATCCGGCGGTTAGGGCAGCACAGCCGACTGTCTCGGTTTAAAATCAGGGGGAATGCCTTGCTGATCATGAGGTGTGAGATGGACCCCGTATGGCGAAGAGTTCACTGCCCGGGCGACTCCGCCAGCACGGAGCGCACACCGGAGCGATTTTGCGAGGGGAGCCAAGAATGATTAGGTCCAGAACCGTGAATCGGTCTGCGTTATCGCGCGCCATCCGCCAGACTCGCCGGTGGAGGGTTCAGGCAGGGCTCTTCTGTATGGTCCTGGCAATGGCCCCGGCATGGGGCCGGGCGCAAAGCGCCGGTCCGCGCTTCGAAGTCAAAAACTACGTCATCGATGCCCAGCTACTGACTTCCCAGCATCTTTTGAGCGCCAAGGCACGCGTGGACATCATCCCCAGCACGGATATCACCTCCCTTACTTTTGAATTGCACAGCAATTTACGCGTCCAAAAGGTTGTGGATAGCACAGGCCAGGAGGTTTCTTACCGGCAGGATGGCCAGGCTCTGAATCTGTCGCTCCTAAATCCACTTCCCGCAGGGAAACCGGCCTCGATTACCGTGACTTACGGGGGAATGCTGAGTTCCGCTGACGGCAGCCCGGTGGAAGGCATCAAAGTGGCGTACATCGGGCCAGAAGGAAGCTACCTTCTTTATCCGGGCCGTTGGTTTCCCATCAGCGGCTATGACATGAACCGCTTCTCCGCCACGATGAATATTTCCGTCCCCTCGGATGAGGTTGTTATCGCCTCGGGGAAGGCTGCCTCACCGCAGCGGCAGACAGGAGAGGTTACTTACAGCTATACCTTCGACAATTCTTCGTTCCCGGGAACGGTGATCGCGGGCCGTTATGTGGTGCAGCCCGGCACGACCTCGGGAGCCGACATCACCCTCTACCTCAAGGCGGGCCATGAAAATCTTGCCGCCAGTTACGGTGAAACGGCGGCCAAAATTCTTGCCTATTATAGTACTGAGTTCGGCCCGCTCCCCAGCGCTCACCTCGACATCGTTGAAATCGGTGACGATACCGTGGGGGGTTATACGGCCCCCGGGGTGGTGGCGCTCGCCTCCCGCGCGCTTACGAACCCGGTCAATTACCGCCTGTTGGCGCAGGAGATTTCGCATTTGTGGTGGCGGTCATTGGTTAGTCCTGCTACGCCTAACGATGCATTCCTGGATGACGGCCTCGCCGTGTACTCCAAAGCGATGTACGTGCAGGAGGCGGCGGGCGACGCGGCCTTTGAAGACCTGATGCGCGATACGGATGTTGGCGCACTCACCCACGAGGAGGTGGCGCCTATCGCGCAAGCCAGCCAACTGCATGAGTTCACGCCCGAGTATCAATCGATTGTTTTTGATAAGGGCGCCATGGTGCTTCACATGCTCCGCTGGGTGATTGGCGACGAGGCTTTTCGCAAAACCCTCCGGTCGATGGTGGAGCAGTATGCTTGGAAATCCATTGCCACGGAAGAGTTTCAACGCCTGGCGGAGAAAGCCTCCAAGCAAGAGCTGACCTTCTTTTTCGCGCAATGGGTCAACTCTACCGGTGTGCCGCAGTTCAAGCGCAATTGGGCTGTTTACAGGCTCCCCAAAGGCTATCAGGTCGTGGGCAAGATGCAGCAGGATCTGGATATCTTCCGCATGCCGGTGGAGGTTCGCGTCATCTGCCAGGGCTCCAAACCCATTACGCAGCGAATCGACATGGTCGGGACCACTGCGGATTTTACCATCGACACCCGCACCAAACCCTTGCGCGTCCTGGTGGACCCGGCCAGCCGCATCTTGAAATTCGACGACACGACGAAGTACCAGGTGGAGATGGCGCGCGCCGACCAACTGGAACAGGAACAAGCTTATTTGGATGCCATCAAGCAGTATCAGGAGGTGTTGCAGATCAACAGCAACAGCTCACTGGCCCACTACCGTTTGGGTGAAATCCATCTCAAGCTGCGCAACTACAATGCGGCGATGGAGGAATTCCGGCGGGGCCTGGATGGCGATTTGAACCCGAAGTGGATTGAGGTGTGGTCGCATCTGGAACTGGGCAAAATATTCGACGTGACCGGCCAGCGTGACCGCGCGCTCAACGAATATCAACGCGCCTTGCAGACCAATGACAACACCCAGGGAGCGCTTGATGAGGCCAATCGCTATATCCAAAAAGCTTACAAGGCCCCGGCGCAGACCAGTTAGAAGTTAGAGGCGAGGAGCTAGAAGACACGGGATGCGCGGTGGCAAGCGTACCTTCTACGGAAGGGCACGCAGCAAACTTCTAACTCCAGACGTCTAGCTCCTGCCTTCGGATTACTGTCGTTCGAATTTCCATCCCGTCAGTGCGGTCTGGGGAACCCCGCGCCGCTGGACCAATACCTTGAAAATGTTTCCCATTCCCTCGGGAGAGATTAACCTTTTTAGTTTTAATCGCGCGTTAAGCATCTCTATTTCCGTCTGGCCCGGATCGTAAACATCCGCAAATTGGGTGGCTTCGCCGAGCGCAAGCAGAAATTTCTCCTGGGTCGTAAATCCCGCGAACTCCAGCCCAGCAGCTTTTCCCGCATCGATCAACGCGCTGAAGTTCACGTGCGCTGTCAAATCCGATTCCCCGGGCGCAGTGAAGAAATCCTCCGCCGCGGTGTGGCGATGATAAGCCAGCAAGGTCCCGCGCGGACGGTCGGGGGTGAAGAGTCGATTGGCCATGTCGCCGTAATCGATGGTCAGCACATAGCCGCGGGTCAGTTTGAAAGCGACAGCCCGAATCCACGCCTGGGCCTGCCGGTTCACCTCCATGCGGTGGCTCTCCTCCAGTTCCGGAGCATACCGTGCAACGTAAGCTGCGACGATGGAATCGCTGATGGGGCCAGGCTTTTCGCCCAGGCAGTCGCCCTCGGCGGCGACGTAAATTTCCTTGAGATGCCCGCCGGTTCGGGTGACCACGCTTACCGGAAACGCGTCAACGAGTTCATTCGAAAAGAAACAGCCGGTGACAGGCGCGAGTTCCTCAAGATTGGCGAGCAGCCGGAACCTGCCCCCCTGTCCCACTGCGGCCAGCCGTGCTTCAATGCGCTGGCGCTGGGGTAAGCCCGGCTCGATGGCGGCGTAATCGAGCACCGCGGCGAACTCCGGCAAGGCCCCCTCCACCCAGGTCAAGAAATCGGACGCAAAGAGCCCCCGCCCCGCGCCCATCTCGACCCAGGTAAACGGCTTTGGTCGCCCCGCGGCGTTCCACATCTCGGCGGCTTGCCGCGCCACAAGGCGGGCAAAAACCGGATGCAGGTCGGAACTGGTGAAGTAATCCCCCGCAATGCCGGTGCGCTCGCGCCCCTGGGTGTAGTAACCGAATTCCGGATGATAAAGACACAACCCCATGTAGCGCTCAAAGGTCATCGGGCCAGTGCGGCGCAAGGTGTCGAGAAGCAGATCTTTGAGAGGTAAGGGGCTCAAGGGAAACTCAGGTGTCAGGTGCAAGGTCTACAGCGCCCTTGCCGCCGGGCGGCCGGTTAACTGTTGGTAGGTCTCTTCAAACACCTTGAGCGCCGCACCGTCGAACAGCACGAAGTAAATCCTCTCCAGACTCGTGCGGACCTTGACGTGCTCGAGCACGGCTTTCAGCATGATTGGCGCGCATTCCGCCACGGAGAATCCAGCCACGCCCGTGCCGATGGCCGGAAGAGCCATGCTCCGAATCCCTTTCTCCTCCGCCCGCATCAGGCTGGCGCTAGTCGCGAGCCGCAGGGATTCCGCGGTGGCCTTCTCCCCCGGCCGCATGCTGGCAGCATGAATTACGAAAAACGCCTTCAAATTCACGGCGCTCGTCACCGCTGCATCGCCCAGGCGGATCGGGGCCAGGCGCTCGCACTCCTCTTGAATGCGTTCCCCCGCCTTCCGACGAATGGCGGCCGCCACCCCCGTATCCATCGTCAGGTCCGTGTTCGCAGCGTTGACGATAGCGTCGACACCCAAATCCGTGATGTCGCTTTGCGCAAATAGAATCTTGGTCGGCATGGTCCCTCTTTACTTGGCGAGCTTGCGCAGCCCTTCCTCGTCATAACCCAATACCATTTGCCCGCTGCGGATCACAATGGGCCGCCGAATCAGGTTGGGTTCCTGCGCCATGAGCTTCAGCGCCTCATCCCGCGCCGGTGGATTCTCCCTCATCTTCCTTTGGCGGTAAAGTTCATTCCGGGGGTTTAAGAAGTCAAGGTAGTTGCGCGGTCCGATCAGTACGTCGAGTTGGTCCGCTGTCAATCGGTCCTTCCCCAAGTCGTGCTCGTCAATTTCCACGCCTTTCTCCAGCAAGAGACCTCTCGCTTTGCGGCAACTCGTTCAAGTGGGCTTGAGATACATTTTCAGTTTGGGCATGGCGGCATCTCCTCTTCGGGTTTTGATTTTCGCTGATTGCGGATCTGATGCGTGGGAGCTTTCTTCAGTACCTCGGAACCTTGGGATCGATCTCCTTCGACCATTGATCGATGCCGCCACTCATGCTGAGGGCGTTCACTCCGTGTTGTTTCAGCCATGAAGGGGCGTTGAAACTCCGCATTCCTGCATGGCAGTAAACTACCACCGGCTGGTCTTTCGGAATGTCATCGACCTTTTGCGGAATCTGCCGCATCGGAATCAGGGTGGCTCCCTCGATGCGGGCGGCCTCGTACTCCCACGGCTCGCGGCAGTCGAGCAAGAAGAATTTCACGCCCTTCCGCATCATCTCCTCTACTTCCCGAGGTTCGATAATGAGTTCGTCCATCAATTCGCTCCCGTTCATTACGGCCCACACCCGGCTTTCATCCATGGCGCTGGGTAGGACGGCCATTATCTCCTCGCCGCTCGCTCGCGGCATTTCTCGACGAAGCGCACAAAAATCTCGCGCTGCTCGGTGGAAGTGTTGACCATCTCCTCTGGATGCCACTGCACGGCCATCAGGAAAGGATATTCTTCGGCGGATTCCACGGCTTCGACAAACCCATCCTCGGAGCGCGCCGTTACTTTCAGCCCGCGCCCCAACCGTTTGACCGCCTGGTGATGCAAGCTGTTAACGCGGCATGCGCCCGGAACAATCGCTCCCAAACTCGATTCCGTGTCCGTCACGAGCACGGTGTGAGTTGGCTCCTGGCGCGACTTGCCGAGATCCATCTGCCGGTGCTCAAGCTGCGGCTCAGCGTCCTCCTTCATATCCTGGTAGAGCGTGCCGCCGAACCCTACATTGATCATCTGCACGCCGCGGCAAATTCCCAGGATGGGAGTCCGGCGCGCCAAGGCGCCCTTCAGCAGAGAAAACTCAAATTCGTCGCGAGGATGGTGGTCCTGAACGCTTTCGTGGCGCTTCTCCTCGCCATAAAACGAGGGGTCCACATCTTCTCCACCGGTGAACAGGATCCCATCGTAATCCCCGGCGCGTACGTGGGGCGCGTCAGTGGCTGAAACAAGGTCAATTTCGCTTCCCTCTGCGCCCGCCGCCAGGAGAGCTTGGACATAAGGCGACTCGGCGTGCCGGGCTTTCTCCTTTTCGGCAACGGAAACAGCAATGCGCATCTTCATGACACTCCTGGCCCCGAGCCCGTTGAGCGGCGGCGGGACTATTCTCAAATGATAACGGACCACGACACGGGAAACATCAACCTCCGGGTGGCCGTAGGCATGGGCGATTCCTACACTTGCCCCTGCAACGCAATCCTCTACCTGAGATCAGCGCTGCCACGGGTGTGATGAGTCGATCAGGCTGCCGCCTTCATCGCTCTCCCCGGATTGTCCAGGGCCGCCTGATGCTCGTACGCGCTAACCGTATAAAAGTACGCCTTGTCGAAAAAGTTTCCGATCAGGCGCCGGAGTTCCCTCTCCTGATGCAACTCCATAGCGGAATCCATCAGGCCGCTGGACTGAATGTAAGCGTAAAGATGGTTCTTCGTCGAGATCAGAGCAAAAACGATCTCCTCGAGGGGAACCCCTTCCTTATAACGGTGGATGGCCAGGTCGGCATAATTGGCGGCAATCAGTTCCTCATTCCTTTCGCTGACCCAGCGGCTGAGATTCCGGTAAACGGAGTAGGTCCGATAATGTATCTCCGCGAACGTCAAGTGATGGTAATGCGGGGTTCGGGGATTGTTCCGGAGGTCTTTAATGAGCCCCTCCGTCAATGCCTCCGCATGGTCTTCAATCATCTGTATCAAGCGAACGGCAAGCATAACGCACCTCCCGGCAGACCTGCTTCGAGCTTGAGAACGGAAACAGGCCTGCTCATTTCAGCAGTCCCCAAAGGGACCTTGCTCGCGAGGTTCGGGCTCGTTCATTTGATTGCAGAGTAGCCCTCGATTGAGGGATAGTCAAGGGCGGTTGAGCCGAATATCGGATGATCGCGTCACCGGAACGTTGGGAAATCGGAGGCCCCTATGCAGGATCCCATTCACTTGGCAATTTCCTGGTTGATAGGTCACCGTTTGCCGGAGCGCCGCGACCGCCGCTTGGTGACTTGGGCCGGCGTGCTACCTGATTTGGATGCGCTATCCTTGTTGGGCGGCGCGGCAGCACATAGCGAGTATCATCACGTTGTGACGCATGGCCTCGTAGCGGCCGTGGTTAAAGCCCTGCGCGATATTTACAGTCGTTTCAGGCCACGGCCTACTTTCCCAGCAACTCCCGCAACCCCGCCTCGTCCAGAATCGTAATGCCAAGGGTGCGCGCCTTTTCCAGTTTGGAACCGGGGTCGGCGCCCGCCACCACATAATCAGTCTTCTTGCTGACGGAACCCACCACGCGCCCGCCGCTCTCTTCGATCATCTGTTTGGCCTGGTCGCGAGAATACGTCGGCAGCGTCCCGGTCAGCACGAAATGCTTTCCCGCCAGCTTGCCATTTGCCTTTCGCGCTTGCTCTTGCTCAAACTGCAAGTCGGCTTTGCGTAGGTCCTCGATCACCTGACGGTTGCGCTCTTCATGGAAGAATTCCTGAATGGCCTCGGCCACGCGCGGCCCCACTTCCTCCGCCTCAACCAGTTCCTCGGGCGTCGCCTTGGCAAGTTTATCGAGCGAGCCAAAGTGGTTGGCCAGCAACTGCCCGGTGCGCTCGCCCACAAAGCGTATGCCCAGGGCAAAAATCACGCGTGCCAGCTCCGCCTGCCTGCTCCGCTTGATCTCATCCAGCAGATTTTGTGCGGACTTGTCGCCCATCCGCTCGAGATCGGCAAGTTGTTGGTGGGTCAGATTGTAGAGGTCGGCCACATCATGCACCATACCCTTGTCCACAAGCTGATCCACCAACGCATCTCCTAGTCCGTCGATGTTCATGGCGCGCCGCCCCGCAAAATGGAGCAGCGACTCCTTGAGTTTGGCGGGGCAAGCCGTATTTACGCAACGGTAAGCCACCTCCCCTTCGGCACGATGAACTTCCCCACCGCAGACAGGGCATGTGTCCGGCATTCGGAATTTTTCCCCGTCCGGCGCGTGCTCCACCACCTCCACAACCTGCGGGATTACTTCTCCGGCACGCTGGACCAGCACCAAGTCCCCGGCCTTCACATCCAGGCGCTCAATTTCGTCCATGTTGTGCAGCGTGGCGCGGCTAACCGTGACGCCGCCCAAGTCCACAGGTTCCAAATCCGCCACGGGTGTGATGGTGCCCGTGCGGCCCACCTGCGTGAGAATCCCCTTGACGCGTGTTCTCCCCTGGCGAGGAGGATACTTGTACGCGACCGCCCAGCGCGGCGACTTGGCCGTGGTCCCCAGCTCCGGCCATAGCCTGGTGTTATTGACTTTGATAACGATCCCATCGATCTCGTAATCCAGGCTGTCGCGCTTGCTTTCCCACTCCTGGATGTAGGTCCATACGTCGTCAAACCCCGGGCAGAGCCGCGCATTTTCATTGACCTTGAAGCCCATATCGCGGAGTCTCTCGAGCGTGCCCATGTGCTCACCCAGCAACTGACCGTCGCTCATCTGCAAGTAGTAAGCGAACATGTCGAGATTCCGCTCCGCCACAATGCGCGGGTCGAGTTGCCGGATCGAACCTGCCGCGGCGTTGCGTGGGTTGGCGAACCTTGGTTCGCCCGCTGCCTCTCGCAGGGCGTTGGTCTGCTCGAACGCCTTGCGGGTCATGATGACTTCACCGCGCACCTCAAGTCGGTCCCGAGGGCCGGACAACAGATGCTGCGGGACAGAGTGAATGGTCTTGATATTGGATGTCACGTCCTCACCCACCTCGCCGTCACCGCGCGTGACGCCACGCACGAGCACGCTGTTCTCATAGGTAAGCGCCATGGAAAGGCCATCAAGCTTCAGTTCCGCTACGTATTCCACCCGGTTAGTGCCCGCCAGTTCGCGCACACGGCGATCAAAGTCGCGCAGGTCGGCCTCCGAATAGGTGTTGTCAAGGCTCAGCATGGGTGCCCGGTGGCGCACCTTGGGGAATTCCGCAGCGGGTGCGCCTCCCACGCGCTGCGTTGGCGAGTCGGGCGTGACGAGTTCAGGATGCTGAAGTTCGAGCTCCTTCAGCCGCTGCATGAGCTTGTCAAACTCGAAGTCGGAGATCACCGGTGCGTCGAGCACGTAGTAGCGGTGCTCGTGGCGACGGACTTCCTCCCGCAACTCGGCAATTTCCTTTTCGGTGTTTTTGGCCACGGCCTTCCTTCTCCCCTGCCGTCATGGCAACGATCCTTTGGCAATTATACCGTGGGTGCAAGCGCTTGGCGCGTGATGGATTTCAGATTTAAGAGCAATACTGTTGACCTAATTTGTCGAGTTCCTCCCCCGTCTTGACACCGCTGCAATACGGCTGCTAGTGTCAATAGAGAAGAAGCAAGAATGCAGAGGAGTACCCATCATGAAGCTGCGAAAAATTCTCATGGCGACTACGATCGCAGCCGCGTCCATGGCCACGCTGGCCGCGGCGCCGCAAAATGAAAAGCAGCCGATCGTATCGGACACCGGGCGTTTTGGTGACGCCACCTCGATCGCTCGCAAGTATCAGGATTATCTTTATGGGGTCGTCAAAGAAGTCAATCCGAATGAATTGATCCTGACCAAGACCAAGTTCGGTGTAGACCAGGCCTTCAAACTTAACAAGAAAACGAAATTCACCGTGGACGGTAAACCCAGCTCATTCGACAAGATCAAAGTGGGCGATGGGGTTTATGTCGATGTCGACACAAATAAGAGAACCGGCGACCTGACCGCAAAAAAGGTAGTCAGTGGTGTGGATGTGCCGACAATTCCATCGGCGCAGTAACCGGATTTTAGATTTTGGACTTTGGATTGAAGGCCCCGCTTGCCCGCCGGCAGATGTTTTCTCCAATCCAAATTCGCAAATCCAAAATCCAAAATTGAAACAAGGCATCCTCATTTATAATCCGGTTGCGGGGCGGCGTCGGGCCAGGCGGGGGCGCGAAATCCGCGAAGCTGCCGACGTGCTGCGACAGGCAGGACTGGACATCGAGTTGGCGCCCACGACGGGGCCCGCCATGGCGCACGAACTGGCGCAGTCCGCCGCCGCGAACGGTGTTGACGTCGTCCTGGTTTGTGGCGGGGATGGGACCATCAACGAAGTGATCAATGGCCTTGCGCCGAGCCGGATACCCCTCGGCATTTTGCCCGGCGGCACGGCCAATATTCTGGCCCATGAATTGCGTCTTCCCCTCAATCCTGTCCGTGCCGCTCGCGAACTTGCGCATTGGACCCCACGGCGCATTGCCCTGGGGCGCTCCAGTTGGGCGGAAGGGTCTGAAACGGTCACTCAAGCCTGCTGCCGGTATTACATCAGCGTTGCGGGGATCGGGTACGACGCGGAAATTGTGTACAAGCTTTCCTCCTGGATGAAAACAAATTTTGGCGTGGCGGGCTACGTCATGGAAGCTCTCCGCCAACTGGTGGGCTACTCCTTCCCAAGATTTTCCTGCCGCCTGGACGGCCGCGAACGGTTGGGCACTTTCGCCGTGATTCATCGCACCCGGCTCTATGCGGGGTGGCTGCATCTGGCGCCATCGGCAGATCTCTTCGCGCCGCACTTTGCGGTGTGCTCGTTTCCCAGTCGCAGCCGCCTGCATTATCTGCTCTACGCTATAGCGGTGTTGGCGCGCCAGCATTTGCGCCTGAGCGGCGTCTCGCTTGACCAATGCACTGAGGTGGTCTGTACCTCCACTGATGCCTCTGCCACTATTCGTTTTGAGCTCGATGGCGAACTGGCGGGGACGGTTCCCGCGACCTTCGAAATTGTGCCCGACGCGCTCACCCTGCTGGTGCCGTAAGGCAGGAGTTAGGAGCCAGGAGTCAGAATACGGTAGACAATAGAAGGGAGACAGTGGAGACGGCAAACGGCGGAAAGACCCGCTAGTGGATAACGAAACCTTACTATTCTTGCTTAAAGGGGGCCACCTAAGTATGCCAGACCGGATCGCGCGCGGCGCGTGGCCTCATGCCCCGCTTTCTTTCGGTGCGGTCGCGAATTACTTGGCCACGGTTTTAGAACATAATGAAGATTGGTTCCCCTATCGATGGGAACCTCACGACCCGGGCCAGGTTGTTCGGGAGGGCGGGACAATCGAGAGGCAAGAGAATCATCGTTACGTTTATCGCAGCGCCGCTGCCCACCCAGTCTCTCCTACGACCCTGAACAGATTCGTCGAAACTGTGTTTTCCAACGCTCATGACGCTGCCGTGCACTACATGAAATGGGACCTGAATTTGCCCGGGGATCTCGATGGGTGGAAAGTGGTGAAGTAGGCATCACATTGCCCCGGGATAGTCATTTCAGTTACGTACGTTTGCCCATAGGACATGTACTGTCGACCGTATTCTGACTCCTGACTCCTGTCTTCTGGCTCCTCTATGGATAACCTGACTCACACGCTGACTGCCGTCGCCATCAGCCAAACGGGGCTGAACCGCAAGACGCGTTTTGCCACACTGACGTTGATCCTGACGGCCAACGCTCCGGACATCGATGTGCTTGCCAGCCTGAAGGGCAGTGTCAGCTACCTGGAGTACCATCGCGGGATTGCTCACTCACTGTTGGGCATTACCTGCTTAGCACTTATCTTCTGGGGTCTAATCTGCTGGATGGGAAAGAAAGTCCAGCCCAAGCAGGACCTTCCCCTTAACGGCCGATGGCTGCTCCTTGCAGTGTTTTTGGGAACAGGCAGCCATCTCCTGCTCGATTTCACCAACGCCTATGGCATCCGGCCCTTCCTGCCCTTCAGTGGACGGTGGTACGCGTGGGATATCATGCCGATCATCGATCCGCTTCTGCTTGCCGTATTGGTGCTGGGCTTGGCGGTACCTTGGCTGCTGCGTCTGGTATCGGAAGAAGTGGGGGTGCGCAAGGCGCATTTGGTCCCAGGCGCGGTCTTTTGCCTGGGCGCGATGGTGGCGCTCTGGGGAATTCGCGATTTCGCACACCGCCGTGCGCTGAGCATCCTCGACAGCCACACTTACTCCGGCGAGGACCCCGAACGATTCAGCGCGCTGCCCGTGGCGATTAATCCTTTTACTTGGACGGGCGTGGTGGAGACCGAACCTGCTTTCCACATTGGAAGCTTGAACGCTCTGGATGGAAGTGGCGTGCCGGTGGAAATGGAGACATTCGAAAAGCCGCAACCTACGCCCGCGCTCGCAGCCGCAATGAAGACGCAAGGGGGAAAAGTCTTTCTGGATTTTGCGCGCTTCCCCTGGGCGCAAGTGGATGAGAGTGAACAAGGTTATCGCGTGAGCATAAGCGATCTGCGGTTTTACCGCCCCTCGGCCCCGTCCCCAAGTTTCACCCTGGAGGTGGAAATGGATAAGAACCTCCAGACCCGCTCTGAAACCTTCTACTTCGCGGGGCCGCGACAGGACTGATTAAGAACTCCGGGCAAGGGACACGGGGATCGCGATTGCGGTCTGACTTGTAGGTCGTCTTCTCTCGAACCATAGAACTCAAAACATCAGCGGTTCACCTGGGCTCCGTGTCCCGCATCCCGAGTTTTCCGCATCCACCGCCGTTGTAGTAGCGCCAAGCCAATAATCATAATCACGATTACCAACGAGGCCCAGCCCAAGTTGTGGCGCAGGTAATTCTCTGCCTGGATGCCATAGCGCGCTCCCAGCCAGGCGTCAGCGGCAAACCTAAGCCCGCGCCCCAGCAGCAACGCCAAGCCGAAATTGGCCGCATTGACGCGCAGCATACCTGCGGTGAGGATAAACACCTTCAAAGGCGCCGGCGGAGGTAGTATTGACGCCACCAGAACGGCCACCAAGTCGTTGCGTTCAAGCCACCGCTGGGCATGGGCTATGGCATCCGGCGTAGTCTTGCGGAAGAAGAACTTCCCTCCGCCGCGCGCGATTCCGTAGAGGAGATAGGCGCCGCAAACCGAGCCCAACGTGCTTGCCAGCGCATAGAGAGGCCACCAGGCGGGCCGCTTGCTGGCCATCACAATCAGCGCCAGATCATTCACGACAGGAAACGGAATCAACGAGGAGTCCAGAAACGACATCGCAAACAGTCCCCATGCTCCGTAAAGGACCAGGACGTGGCCGAGTTTTGGGCTCAAGGACTTCAGCATGATTTTCGCTCGCGAGCTTCGTGAAGGCGCTCATTCTATGCGGTCCTGGTGCGGCAGCGCAATCCGCTTGACGGGCGCACCGGGCGGACATAGCATGAAAGATTGCCATCTTCTCGAAATTCCTCACTGTAGGATTCAGGGCGAATGATCGACCGGATTACGGTTCGGGGCGCGCGCCAGCACAACCTGAAGAACATCAGCGTCGAGGTTCCGCGCAATACCTTGACGGTGGTCACCGGGCTGAGCGGGTCGGGCAAATCGAGCCTGGCGTTTGATGTGATTTATGCGGAGGGCCAGCGGCGCTATGTGCAGACGCTCTCCGCCTACGCGCGCCAGTTTCTGGACCAACTCGAGCGGCCCGACGTGGACACCGTCGAGGGCCTGAGCCCCGCCATTTCCATCGAGCAGAAGACTACCAGCCGAAGCCCGCGTTCCACCGTGGGGACCATCACCGAAATCTACGATTACCTTCGACTGCTTTACTCCTCCATCGGCGTCGCGCACTGCCACCGGTGCGGGCGCCAAATCTCCCGCCAGACGACGGAGCAGATCGTCGCGTCGATCATGGCCCTGCACCAGGGGGGCGGCTCTAACGGCGAAGGTGAACGGGTGATGATCCTGGCGCCCATCGTGCGCGGGCGCAAGGGGGAGTTCCGCAAGCTCTTCGAGCAACTTGCTGCGGATGGCTTCCTGCGCGTACGCGTCGACAAGCAACTCCGCCAACTGGATGAGGAGATCAAACTCGATCGGCGCAAGAATCACACCATCGAAGCGGTGGTCGACCGCCTGCTGTTGAAGCCCGGAATCGAGGGGCGCCTGGCAGCTTCGATCGAGACTGCCATGAAGCTCACCAAAGGAATCGTGGAAGTGGCGATCGTGAATGGCGAGGAACGCCTTTATTCACAGGAATGGGCGTGTGTGGATTGCGGCATGAGCATACCCGCCCTCGAGCCGCGCTCGTTCTCTTTTAACAGCGTCTATGGGGCGTGCCCGGCGTGTCGGGGCCTGGGCAGCCAGTATACGTTCGACCCCGCCAAGGTCATTGTGGACTGGTCGCGGCCGCTGCTGGAAGGCGGACTGGGCCCCGGGGCGGGCTCCGGCTTCCTCCAACGCAGCCTGGCGCGCGCCGCGGAGCAGATCGGCTTCGACTTGAAGACTCCCTTTGAACGCCTGCCGCGCAAAATCCAGAACCTTCTGCTTTACGGAAAGAACTCGGAGGATGCCCCAGCGTCAACGGTGTTTTCCGGCATCTTGCCGCTACTCGATCGCTGGTACAACGAAGCAAGTTCAGAAAGTTACCGCGAGTGGTACAGCCAGTATATGTCTGCTGTGCCGTGCCCCAAATGTCAAGGCAAGCGCCTGAAGCCGGAAAGCCTGGCTGTGAAGGTGATGAATCTTTCCATTGCCGACCTCACGACAATGCCGGTTACCAAGACGCACGCGGCGCTGACCGGAATCAAGCTCACGCCGCGCGAGGAACTGGTGGCGCGGCGCATCGTCAACGAAATCACCGAACGCCTGGAATTTCTCGACGCCGTGGGGCTCGGGTATTTGAGCCTCGACCGTTCGGCGTCCTCCCTTTCCAGCGGCGAAAGCCAGCGCATACGCCTTGCCACGCAAATCGGCTCAAAGCTTCGCGGCGTACTCTACGTGCTCGATGAACCCAGCATCGGGCTGCACCCGCGCGACAACCAGCGACTGCTCGAAACGCTCGAACAGTTGCGTGACATGGCAAACACGGTGCTGGTGGTCGAGCATGATGAGGAAACCATTCGCCGCGCCGATTATGTGATTGATTTGGGTCCCGGCGCAGGCAAGCAGGGCGGGTATGTGGTGGCGGCGGGGACGCCCGAAAGGATCGCCGCCACGCCGGATTCGCTGACCGGGAAGTACCTGTCAGGCGAACTGCGCATCCCCGTGCCGGCCAAGCGGCGGGCTGCCAACGGGAAATTCCTCACGGTGCTCGGGGCGCGGGCCAACAATTTAAAGAACATCGACGTGCAGTTTCCACTCGGGCTCCTGACCGTGGTGACGGGCGTATCGGGCTCAGGGAAGTCAACGCTGGTCAACGATATCCTGCATCGCGCGATTGCGAAGAAACTCTACCGCGCCATCGAAGACCCCGGCGCGCACCGCGCCATCATGGGCCTGGAGCACCTCGATAAAATCATCGTGATCGATCAGTCGCCTATCGGACGGACGCCGCGCTCCAATCCCGCCACCTACACCGGGGTCTTCACCCCCATTCGCGAGCTCTTTGCCATGCTGCCGGAATCACGCGAGCGGGGCTATCGCGCCGGGCGCTTCAGTTTCAACGTGAAAGGCGGACGGTGCGAAGCGTGCCAGGGCGAGGGGCTGCGGCGCATCGAGATGAACTTCCTCCCCGACGTCTTTGTGACGTGCGAAGTGTGCCGCGGGCGGCGCTATAACTCCGAGACGTTGGCAGCGAAGTACAAGGGGGTTTCCATTGCCGACCTGCTGGAATTGACAGCGAAAGACGCGCTGCCGCTGCTCGAGAACATTCCGCAAATTCGCCTGAAGCTGCAAACCCTGGTGGACGTGGGCCTGGGATACATTCATTTGGGCCAGCCCGCCACCACGCTTTCCGGGGGCGAGGCGCAGCGCATCAAGCTGGGTCGCGAACTCAGCCGCCGCCAGACGGGCCGCACGGTATACATCCTGGACGAACCCACCACCGGCCTGCACTTCGACGACGTCAAGCAGCTTCTGGAAGTGCTCAATCGTCTCACCGACCTCGGCAATACGGTCATCATCATCGAGCACCACCTCGATGTGGTGAAACAAGCCGATTGGGTCATCGATCTGGGGCCGGAAGGCGGGGAGGGCGGCGGCCGCATCGTGGCGCAAGGCACGCCGGAAGAGGTGGCGCGCGCGAAGAAGTCTTACACTGGCCAGGCGCTGGCGCCGCTCCTGAATGGCGCGTCAAATGAGTTGAAGTAGGGTTATCATAGTCGGTGAGATTCCCACTGTCGTGGGAGGTATTCCATGAAGATCAACCAACTGATCGAGGAAAAACGTGAGGAGATTCGACGCATCGCCGCATTGCACGGGGCCCTGAATGTGCGTGTTTTTGGATCGGTGGCGAGAGGCGAAGCACGGCATGATAGCGACCTTGATCTTCTGGTGGATACCGGCCCGGAAACCAGCTCTTGGTTTCCCGCCGGGCTGGTCCTGGACTTGGAAGAAATTCTCGGATGCAAGGTTGAAGTCGTCACGGAAAGAGGTCTGAACCCTTATCTGAAGGAACGCGTGCTCCAAGAGGCCTTGCCACTGTGAAGGATGATTCCATCTACCTCAAGCACATCCTCGACTCTATTCGGCGGATCGAAGATGACATAAGCGAGGGCCGGGAAAAGTTCCTCGCCGCCCACACGCTTCAGGATGCGGTATTACGGAATCTTCAAACCCTCAGTGAGTCAGCGAAACGCCTCTCCGACCCCCTTACGACCAGCCATCCGGAAATCGAATGGAGGCGGATCACCGCATTCCGAAATATTCTCGTTCACGATTATCTTGGAATCGATATGGATCGGATTTGGCGAATTGTCCAGGACGACGTCCCGCAGTTGAAACGGGCTGTGACAGCACTGCTGGCATTGGCCGAAGGAAGAACTTCCAATGGGAACGAGAAGGAAGGGCACCCTTGATCGTCGCTGACACGCACCTGATCGCTTACCAACTGGGCAAAGGACCCCATAGGTGATTATGGGCGACAAGGGAAATCCTTATGTGGAAGTGGGCGGCGCGCCGGCGCAGAGCCTTCCCCCACAGCCCACCCCGGCGCTCACGCCTTCCGAAATCTGGAGGTTCCGCGACCTGCTGTTGTTTGTGGTCTTCATCCCCTTCGCCCTAGTGGCGTCGAAGCTTGTCGTGCTGATGGGCTACGTGGCGCTGCGGCCCTTCACGGGATGGCACATGCAGGCGGATTTGGTGCAGGCCGACACTCTCTTCTTACTGGTCCAGCAGTGCTTTTTCTACGTGTTTATTTTGGGATTCCTTTTTCTATTGGCCAGGCTCCAGCATCAGCAGCCTTTCTGGAAATCTCTGGGATGGAGGAACCCCTCCGCCCGGCAGGTGGCGACCTACCTTGCGGGTGGTGGCGAACTCGCCGCTGCCGCCAGCCTGGTATTGGTGCTGCTGCCGGATTCGCAAGGTTTCCCGCTGGAGAAGTTGTTCGGTTCCCGGACCGCATCTTTCGCCATCGGCGCGTTCGCCATAACCGTCGCTCCGGTCATTGAGGAACTCGTGTTCCGCGGCCTGCTGTTCGCCATTTTTGAGCGCGCGGCGGGAATGCGCTTTGCCGTGGTCTCAACCGCCGTTCTCTTTGCCGGCCTGCACGTACCGGAATATTGGCACGCCTGGAATCACATGTTCATGATTCTGATCGTGGGCCTGGTGTTTTCCTTGGCGCGCGGCGCAACCGGAAGCCTTGCCCCCAGCATTATTCTCCACCTGGGATACAACTTCCTCATCATTGCCGGCCTCTTTTTTTCAACCCAGCATTTTCGCATTGCGACCGGATTTTGGGCGCTGTAAAACGTGGGTGAAGAAAATCGATTTGATAGATGGTGAGGGCCACACGCCGAGCGGTTGCCGGGGCGTAATGTTCCTGAATGTGGTCACAAATGTGCGTCAGGTCGTGGGCAGCGCGCTCTGTCCACCGAATGCGATTATCCCCCTCTGCAAAAAGGAGAGCCGATGGCAGACATGGGTGCAGTGGTCATTACGGGAGCATCAACAGGGATTGGTGAAGCGTGCGCTTTGCACCTCGATAAGCTGGGATACCGCGTTTTTGCGGGCATTCGCAAAGCCGCTGATGGCGAGTCCCTGCGGCGCCGCGCCTCCGAGAGGCTGGTTCCGGTCCGCCTTGACATCAGCGACGAGACGGAGATTGGCGAGGCCGCCCGCAAGGTCATCGAGGCGGTTGGCGACGGGGGACTGGCAGGACTCGTCAACAACGCGGGCATCGTCGTGGGAGGAATGCTGGAATTCCTGCCGGTCGACGAACTCCGCCGGCAGTTGGAGGTCAACGTCATCGGCCAAATAGCCGTCACGCAGGCCTTCCTCCCCAGCCTGCGCAAGGCCCGGGGCCGCATTGTGAACATGGGGTCAGTCAGCGGCCTGATCTCCAGCCCTTTTTCCGGGGCCTATTGCGCCTCCAAGTTCGCGCTGGAAGCTTTGACGGACGCATTGCGCATGGAGCTGCGGCCGTGGAAGATTCATGTATCGATTGTGGAGCCGGGATTCATCGATACGCCCATCCTGAAGAAATCGTTGCCTAGTGAGGAGACCCTCCGGGCGCAGCTTCCCGCCGAAGCCCTTCAGTTGTATGGCTCCTCCCTGCACGCCGTTCTTGCCGGAATCAAGCGCGAAGCCGCCAAAGCAGTGTCAACTGAGGTGGTGGTGAAAGCTGTCGTCCACGCGCTCGCCACCCGCCGCCCCCGCACACGCTACGTGGTGGGCGCCCACTCGAGCCTCCAGATCAGCCTCGGCCGCGCTATGCCCGACCGGTGGCGCGACGGCCTAATCGCCCGGCAGCTGGGACTGAAGGGGGATTAAGGATCTAGGATTTAGGATTGTGAGCCGAGGAAGTAGCGCCTACCATTAGGTTGGCATGTCCTGAGCTAAAGCTCAGCGCGACGTTTTGATGCTGAATCCTAGATCCTAGGTCCTATCTTCTTGAGGAGCCATGCCACTTTATTTTGCTGCTCACACCACCGCTTGCCTGACCAAGCAGGCACTGAAACAGTTGATGCTCATCTTGATGAATGATAATCAAGTGAAAGTCCGGCGCTGCCTGTCCAGCCAAATCGGCGGCCGCATGCTCACGGAAGTAGAAGCGCCGGATCAGCCCACCCTGGAAAAGTTCTTTCAATCCCACTACGTCAATTGCGAATGGATCATGCGCATCGATCTGGACGCGAAGGATGGAACGGTAACGGAATGCTGAAAGACCAGGCTTAAGGTGTAAGGATTTAGGATTCAGGGGCCACTTTATCGCAAAGGCGTGGAGGCGTGGAGATTGAAAAACACAAAGATTCCACCTTCTCTTCCAAGCTGCCGAGTGGCGTGGTGATTCGGCTAGGAATACTTCCGCGCTTGTGATGTATTTAAGTTCACGTTGACGGAGGGCCGTGTGCGTGCGGCGGAGCAGAATGCAATTGGCTGAACACCCCGGAAACTACTCTGGCACTTGGGGGCGACCCGATTCCGGGTTGCCTTAGCTTGATTACCAGTTATGTGAATTGCCTCATGGTATAACTTAGGTTATACTTAGACCATGAAGACCGCAATCTCCGTTCCTGATCGCATTTTCCGCGCGGCGGAGCGGGCCGCTAAGCGCCAAAAGGTCTCGCGCAGCCGTTTTTATGTCCAAGCGGTCGAGTATTATCTTAAGGCGCAGCAGGCCAAGGGAGTGACAGAAGCCTTGAACGCTGTCTACGGAAGCGGAAGCTCCGAACTCGATCCGGACCTGGCAACCGCCGCTTACCACCTTCTGGCAGAGGAGAAGTGGTGATTCGGCGAGGTGATATCTGGTGGGCTAACATACCCCCGCCGACCGGGTCGGAACCGGGCTACCGGCGTCCCGTCCTGGTTGTGCAAACCGACCCATTCAACCAAAGCGGTATTGGAACCGTCGTGGCCCTAGCTTTCACTACCAATCTAGAACGGGCGGCTGCTCCTGGCAACGTTCTATGCCGAAGGCAGGACACCGGCTTGAGCACGGACTCGGTCGCAAATGTTTCACAGCTTACGGCGCTTGATAAGAGGTGGCTCAGGAGTCGCGTTTCCAGATTACCGTCGCACCTTCTGCGGGAAGTCGAGAGCGGCCTACGACTGCTGCTTGGCCTTTAATCTTTATGCGAGAATCGAACTCCCAGCCTATGCTCCCACTCGAAGCGCGGATCTCCGAAATGTTTGCTCGTCAGGAAGGACAGTACGGCGACGAGTATTTCCGCGCCTTTGACGAATTCAAAGCCGCGCTGAATGAAGGCTTGGTGCGTGCGGCGGAGCCGGACGCTAGTTCGCCTTCCGGCTGGCGCGTGAACGGCTGGGTGAAGAAAGGTATCCTGCTGGGGTTCCGCCTGGGGCGGATTGTGGAGATGAATGTAGCGCCGGGCTTCAGCCCGGCATCTACCGTCCTGAAGGGCGGCGCAACTGCCCCAGGTGCCGGGCTAATGACCGGCGCTACAGAAGATCCCCAACAACAGACAACGGGCGGCGCGCTGCAAAGCCAATTCCGCGACAAGCACACCTATCCCCTGAAGGAGCTCCCGCGCGACCAGAACATCCGCGTAGTGCCGGGGGGGTCGTCGATTCGCGATGGCTGCTACATCGGGAAGAACGTCACCTGCATGCCGCCGATGTATATCAACGTGGGCGCGTACGTCGACGAAGGCACCATGATTGACTCGCACGCGCTTGTGGGTTCCTGCGCGCAGGTTGGGAGGCGTGTCCACATCAGCGCCGCGGCGCAAATCGGTGGCGTGCTGGAACCGATTGGCGCACTGCCCGTGATCATCGAGGATGACGCGCTAGTGGGCGGCAATTGCGGAGTTTACGAGGGCACGATTGTGGGCCAACGCGCTGTGCTCGCCGCCGGAACCATCATCACCGGCTCTACTCCCGTTTACGACCTTGTGCGCGACACCGTTCATCGCCGCGAGGGCGAGGTTCCGCTGCGGATTCCCGAGGGCGCAGTGGTGGTCCCCGGCGCGCGCAACGTCACCAGGGGTCGAGGCAAAGAGTTGGGAATTTCGCTCTACACCCCAGTCATCATTAAATACCGCGACGAAAAAACCGATCAGGCCGTCAGGCTGGAGGACTTGCTCCGCTGAAAAGATCGACCAAAACGGGGAGTGGTGCAATTTAGGAAGTCTGGCGGCGGGTTACTTCGAAACGTCTGCGGCGTCATGATTACCTTGGGTGCGATCATATGATCAACCAGGCTGACCCTTCCGGGAGGTTCTGCTTATGAAATATATCCAGCTCGTCTGCGTTTCAGCATCCTTGGTGCTTGGGGGATGTAGCTCGGTTCCCAACGGTTCGTCCATTGACCATGCCGCTGCGCAGAAAGTTGCAGACTCGTTTATGGCCGACTTGGTTGCTGATCGGGCCGACAGCGCCTTAGAGCAAGATGGAGCCCGAATTTGCCCGTCAGACCGGGCGAGCACCGGCGGAGGCCGCAATGAGAAACCTGTTCACTTACTGTGGCCGACCTCTCGACAGCGAGATCAAGCATGATGAGGTTGGTTTCAAGGCCTACCCTGACGGACGAAGAAAGCCGATGCGAAAATTCTACTATGCTGCTACTACCACTCAGCACCCCAAAGGCGAATGCTTCTTCTCCGTGGAGGTTGTGCCCGACGAAGGGAGTTTCAGGGTGACGAGCTTCGGGCCATTGACCCTCCAGGCGGGGCAACTTCCCGACTGGCTGAAGTGATAGCCCTGCGGTGCGCTTTGGCATGGCTCCTGTATGGCACGGAGTTCTTCCTTAGACTCCCGCTTCCAAATCCAAGGGCAGCCCCGTCAGTCGTTATGATTTGAGTTCTTCGGCAAGAAGAGCCTCAGACCTCACCAGCGGAGGTCTGATGCGCTACATCCCGTTTGCGTCCGGCACTTCCGGCCCCCCGTCATGGTAAGAAACTCCGGCCGTCGAAAAAAGTGTTGACGACGAAAATTGACAATGCTACTGTACCTACCGACTGGTCGGTATCAGGGCCCAGCCGGTAACTGAGAGCGAAATTATGCCTAAGCTTGTTTCCGGTTCTGAAATCCTTCTCGAAAGCCTGAAGCGCCAGAAGGTGGATGTTTTTTTCGGCCTCCCGGGGGGCGCCGTCCTTCCCCTATACGATGCCCTTTACAGCGCAGGCATTCGCCACCTGCTTGTGCGGCACGAGCAGGCCGCGGCTTTCGCCGCCGACGGCTACGCGCGGGTCACCGGAAAGCCCGGGGTTTGTTTGGGAACCTCCGGGCCGGGCGCCACCAACCTCATCACCGGCTTGACCTCGGCGATGATGGACTCCATCCCGATCGTTGCCCTCACGGGCCAGGTCCCGGCGGCGTTGATAGGGAAGGATGCCTTTCAGGAAGCCGACACCATCGGGATCAGTCTCCCTTGCACCAAGCAATCCTTTGCCGTTCGTTCGGCAGCGGACATTCCCCGCATCATCGATCGGGCGTTCCGGTCGGCGATTTCCGGACGGCCGGGGCCGGTGCTGGTTGATCTCCCCAAGAGCGTGCTCTTGGAAATGGCCGAGCCCAACTACCCATCCACTTTGGGTGCGACGCAACCTGAGCGGCAGCGTGAATTTGGGGATGCCGACATCGATCGGGCCGCCGACATGATCCTGGAAGGCCGCCGCGCTGTGTTTTACGTAGGTGGCGGAGTGGTTGCGTCCGAAGCCTGGCAGGAACTGCGCGAGCTGGCGGAGTTGACTCATATCCCGGTCACAACAACCTTGATGGGCCTCGGCGCTTTCCCTTCCCACCATCCGTTGTCGCTCGGGATGCTAGGCATGCACGGCTCGTACTCCACCAACATGGCGATCTGCAACTGCGACCTCCTGGTGGCCATCGGCGCGCGTTTTGATGACCGGGTGACGGGCCGCTTGAACGGCTTCGCCACCGGCGCCAAGAAGATTCAATTTGACGTTGATCCTTCTGAGGTCAACAAAAACGTGCGTGTGGATTTATCCCTGGTGGGCGACGCGCGGGATGCGCTGACGGCCTTGATTGATGTTTTGAAGAGTCGTAAGGCGGCTCCCACGCCCGAGCGCCACCGCTGGCTCCAGCGCATCGAATCCTGGCGCGGCGAGCATCCCCTCACCTACGACCGTTACGCGAACACGGTGAAGCCGCAGATGGTGATTGAGGCTGTCGCCCAACGCGCCGCCGAAGACGCCATCATTTCCGTGGATGTGGGCCAGCACCAGATGTGGACCGCGCAGTTCTACAACTTCACGCGGCCGCGCACGTGGCTTTCTTCCAGCGGACTGGGCTCGATGGGTTATGGGTTCCCCGCCGCCATGGGCGCGCAGATGGCGTTCCCCGACCGCCAGGTGATTGCCTTCGTTGGCGACGGCGGATTCCAGATGACCCTGAACGATCTGGCGACGGTAGTGCAATACCGCGTGCCCGTGAAAATCGTCATCATCAACAATCGCGCCCTGGGCATGGTGCGCCAGTGGCAGGAGATTTTCTTTGAGAAACGCTACTGCGACATTGACCTCGACTTTGCTCCGGATTTCGTGAAGCTGGCGGATGCTTATGGCATTCGCGGCGCGCGCGTCGAGCACCGCACCGACGTGCCCGATGCCATCGAGGATTTCTTGAGCGATCGCGAACCCCGCCTGCTCGACGTTTGGGTGGACCCGGCAGAGAACGTTTATCCCATCGTTCCCCCGGGAGCCGCGCTGGCGGAAATGGTGGTGGAGCCGCCGCGCGTGCAGGTGGAAGAAGAAGCGTTGGACGATCTTTGGGCGGTGTAAGAAGGTGTCTGGTGCCAGGTGTCAGGTGCCAGGATTGAAACCCGAAACTCGAAAATCGCGGCAATGGATTCGGCATCTGCCTTGTGACCTCCGAATTGCGATTTTTGTGTTTGGATTTTTCTCTGACACCTGATACCCGGCACCTGACACCTAGTTCCAGGAGTTCACCATGCAATGGCTTATCACGCTTGAAACCGAGCAGGACCTGATTGTGACCTGCCGCCTTATGAACGTTTTTCGTCGCAAGGGAATGAAGATCACCACTTTGGCGATGGCGGACCGGCCTCACGGCTTTTCCATGATGGCTGTGCTCAACTCGCCCGAGTCCGACATCGACCATCTCTTCAATTTCCTGCGCGGGATGGAAGGCGTGGAGCGCGTCTCCTATTACCAGCACCAGGTCTCCGCCGACGCTTCCTTTGTGTTCATCGACGCCGACGCTGACACCACCCGCGTGGCCGAGGTCCTCAATACCTTCCCGGGATCAAAGTTAATCTTTGCCAGTCATGGAAAATATCTCCTCGAGGTTCCCGCGGAGAGCCGCCGGCAGCCCGCCGCGCCAGCCTTCGGTGTGCCGGAGTTCCTTCCCTTCGCATGCGTGAAATCCATCCGGAACGCGCCGAGCGCGGAGATGGCGCGAGCGCAAGCATGAGAAGAGCAGTGGCGAGTGGATAGTGGCAAGTGGGTGGAAGTGCACGGCCAGTGTCTAGCCACTAACCACTATCCACTCGCCACTCCTATTCCGACATCGTATATAATTCTGTTTTCCAAATTCAATAATCGAAAAGGATTCAAGACCTATGGCTAAAGTTTACTATGAAAAAGATGGCGACCTGAAGAATCTGGCGGGGAAGACCGTGGCCATTATCGGCTATGGCAGTCAAGGGCACGCGCACGCGTTGAATCTGCGCGACAGTGGGGTGAAGGTGATCGTGGCCGAGCGCATGGGCGATCCGCCCCGTACCAAGGCAAAAGACGCCGGCTTCGAGGTCTATGAAGCCTCGGAAGCCGCCCGGCGCGCCGACCTGATCGTCATCCTCATTCCCGACCCCATCCAAGCGAACGTGTACCAGGAGGCGATTGCCCCGCACCTTGGGCCCGGCAGGACCCTGGTGTTTGCCCACGGGTTTAATATTCACTACAAGTTTATCGTTCCTCCGCCCACGGTGGACGTCATCATGATCGCGCCCAAGTGCCCCGGCCATCGCCTGCGCGAGCTCTTTACCGAGGGCGTCGGCGTGCCCTCCCTTTTGGCCATCGAACAGGACGCCTCCGGCCACGCTGAGGCGATCGGCCTTGCGTACGCCAAGGGTATCGGTTCGCTCAAAGCGGGCGTGATTCGCACCACGTTCAAGGAAGAAACGGAGACGGACCTCTTCGGCGAGCAGACCGTACTGTGCGGCGGAGTCTCCGCCCTCATCACCACCGCGTTTGAGACCCTTGTCGAGGCCGGCTACCAGCCCGAGATTGCCTACTTCGAATGTCTCCACGAGCTGAAGCTGATCGTCGACCTCATCTACCAGGGCGGCATCAAGTACATGCGCTACTCGGTGAGCGACACAGCGGAATACGGCGACTACACCCGCGGGCCCAAGGTGATTGACGCCCACGTGCGCGAGACCATGAAGCAAGTCCTGGCCAGCGTTCAAGACGGCTCATTTGCTAAAGAGTGGATGGATGAAAACGCCAAGGGGCGCCAACGCTTCCTGGAAATGCGCGCCAAGGCTTCCGCCCATCTCATCGAAAAGGTGGGAAGCGAGCTGCGCAAAATGATGCCGTGGATCTCCACCTCCAAGAAAGAAGTCACCGCGGAGCAGGCAGCGGCGCGGGAATAGTGCTTCCATTGCCGATTTTCGATTGTCGATTGACGATTGAATATGGAGAAATCATCCTCCGCTTTCAAACGTCCATCGGCAATCGACCATCGACCATCGTCAATCGGCAATCGGCAATCGTCAATCGGCAATCGTCAATCGGCAATCGGCAATCGGCAATCGGCAATCGGCAATCGGCAATCGGCAATCGGCAATCATAAGGGGACCACGATGAAAACCACTGACACCAAGGCCGTTCGGGGCCCGCGCGATTTTCAAAGCCGGATTAAGAAACTGGCGCTGATCGGCTGCGGGAAGCTGGGCGAGGGCTTGCTTTCCGGCATGTTGGGTTCGCAGCTCATCCCCGTCGAAAGCGTGGAAGCCACCGTTGCGCACCAACCGCGCGCCGATTTTCTTGCCGAAAAATACGGCGTGAAGGCCCACACCAATAATATCCAAGCGGTTAAGGGTGCGGATCTGGTGTTGATTGTCTTGAAACCGCAGCAGGTGAAGGGATTTCTCCACGAAGTGAAGAAGGTGTTGCGCAAGGATGCGGTGATCATTTCCGCGGCGGCCTCCGTCACCACGGCGCTCATCGAGCGCGAACTCGGACGCCCCGCACACGCCATTCGTGCCATGCCCAACACCCCGTGCCTGATTCGCCAGGGCATGACGGCGATTGCCGCAAGCGTTCACGTCACGCCCGATGACGTTGGCCTGGCACGGGAAATCTTCAGCTCCATGGGCCGCACGGTAGTGGTGGATGAGAAACACATGGACGCCATCACCGGGCTTTCAGCCTCCGGCCCGGCATATGTTTACATGATCATCGAGTCGCTGGCGGAAGGAGGGGTGAAGCTGGGCCTGCCCCGCGAACTCTCCACAGAGCTTTCCGCGCAAACGCTGCTCGGGGCTTCCTCTCTGGTGCTGCAAACGGGCGAGCATCCGGCCAAACTGAAGGACATGGTCACCACCCCGGCGGGCTGCACCATCGATGGCCTGCTGGAACTGGAAGAGGGCGGCCTGCGCGTTACCCTGATCAAAGCAGTGGTACGCGCCGCTCAGCGCGCCAAGCAACTGGTGGAAGGACAGAACTCCTGATAGACAATTGGTGATTGGTGATTTTCTCCCTGCTCGACATCTTAACATTTACTAATATCTAATAACTAAGTATAAACTATAATTATATAACCAGTAGTTGACACTGGCGCTTTCGCTCAGACCTTGAAAATTGAGGCGAAGAATAGACGTACTCACCGCCTGCAACCCTTCGCGTGATCGAACCATGCGTCACCTCATTCCGACCCCCTCTGCTTTTCAGTAACTGCCTTTGATTCAGCATGTTCTCAGGTTTGGCAAACGAAAATCGGGTTTTCCCGCCCTTTGTTTTCAATATGTTCTCAGGTTTGGCGCGATTCGTTCCGGATGGACAAGAGGTCGCCGTCCGGTTCTTGCCGGGCTTTGAGCGTAGAACCATCGGAGCCCCGTTGTAGCCCACCCTAGTCCTGCCTCTACGCGCCCGCCGCGGCGGCTTGGCGGGCCGATTCAGCCAGTACTGTTCCTTCGGCCGCGGGCGTCAGGGTTTCCGCCCGGCGCACCACGGGCTCCCGCCGCCGGGCGTAGAACTGGCGCAGCTTGCGTTCGACCTGATCTTCCAGGTGAGTTTCATAGCGGATGAGCCGGTCCAATTTCCGGCTCGGCAACATCAGATCAGAATCGTCGCGGACGGGGTCGTCGGCCAAATGTTCCGCCTTGTAGAGGGCCATTTTTTGCTTGTAGTCGGCGATTTCGTGATTCACGTCGGCCATCAATGCGACCTGCGCGTCGTCACCCTCGCCCACCCTCCCCTCCGCGGAGCGCTTCTCCAGCGCCTGAAACCGGCCCAGGAGCGTGCCGCCCAATAGTCCCGGGTTCGTCCCGTAAAGAGCTTGAAAATAGACTTCCCATTCTTTTTCAAACATTCCCGCCCCGACGACGTTGCGCAGTTGATGGAGATACCCGAGGACCTGTTGGAATTTCCAGGGGGAGTCGGGGATGCCGGTAAAGCCCACCAGGGGAATCTGCGCGCGTTGCCCGAGAGCGGCCGACCCCGAGGCCGGCATGCTTTCACGTTTGCGCTCGCCCGCAAGCTTCCGCTTCCGCACCGCCAGGGCCGCCACCTCCGCGCGTTGCAGGCGCTCCAGCCTCCAGCGGAGAATGGCGATATCTTGCACCCAGGCGGACTCCCAGCCGTCGCGCGGCTCCATGGCTTCCAACAAGGTCCTATGCACCCGTTCGAAATCTTCCGGGCGTTCGCCGAGCGCCACCATGCTAAGGGCGACGACTTCGGAAAAAGGGTACGGCTGGTTCGGGAGATTGCGGCTCGCAATGGCTTTGCCCCGGTCGCTGCTCGGGCCGCTCGAGCACCGGCCGTTCGCCTGGCTCGCGGCCGACTGCGCCGCGCTGGGTTCTCTGGTTATAAGACTCATGGTTTTTCTCTCCTTCGAATAGTGCCGACGGCGTGAGCGCCCGCCGCCCTCGCGCGGAAAAGGGAGCCGTCGGCGGATAAGATGGGTAGAAAAGGGCGCGGAGGGCAAGTGAAGAGTACTGCGCGCATGACACAATTGTAGCTCACATCAGTACGGGTTGTCAAGAGATTTAATTGACCAATTTCCTACCGGCAGGAAGAAAAATTATGACAAATCGCAGAATTTCGGCCTAAACCGACATCGTGTCCGTAAACGGGGCGCTTGGTCTGGGACCGCTCCGCACTTCCCCTCGTAGCAACGTAACGCAGGACCCGCCCTCCGGTCCTGCGGCTTTTCGAAGGGGTTTACCTCGCGAACCTCTCCCTGAAGTTCGCATCGGCGTAAGCGCTCAATAACGTGATCGTTCCCGCTCCTCGATCAGCAAGTCCGCTCCGGGTAGGATTCGATTCCCAAAAATCTCGCGGCGCATGGCGGCGAAATCGGGATATTTGCGGGGTTTTACTGGGAAGGCCACCGGAACAATGTGGGCGATAACCGTGTCCCGCTCGCGCAATTCCACGGTCTTGCCCGCGCGCAGCCAAGCCTTAAGCCGCCGCGCGTCCCGGAGTTGGCGAATGTTCACAGTTGGAATGACGACAACGTGACACATTTTGCGGCACATTTCAAGAAGCCGAAGGCGGTCATCTTAGGTGTTATAATATTGTAAGGAATCCGATACCGTCGAGAATCTACTTGGCCCAGGGTTCCGGTGGCGAGTCGATGGCCATCACCGCAAAGTATGAAAATGGCGTCTTCAAGCCCCTCGAGGATGTGAGCATCATCGAAGGGACGATTGTTGAGGTTCGCGTACCTTCGCGTGCTGACCGCCTCAAGAGCAAAGCCCGCTCGGTTGGGGATTTCGCATTCTACGGCATATGGAAAGACCGGGGCGACATCGTCGACAGCGTGGAATACATCAACAGTCTTCGAGGTAATCTTCGAGGCTGAAAGCTTCCTCCACCACGTTACATGCCCTACTTGATCGATAGCGATGTCCTGATCGACATTACCCTGGTGACCAAGAACCGTAGGCACTTTGGCGCGATCAAGGGTTTGCGCCTGGAGATTCCCGGGTACTAATAGGGCTTTCCCCCACGGCTGCCGCCGCGGGCCACAAGATGCCCCCCGCTTCGCGAGTTCTCGAAGTGGGGGCGCTTCGCGAAGCGCCCTATCTCGTGCGGCAAACAAACCGCTCCTGCTCCGCGCTTTTTGGCAGGCATGGGGCAAGGACGCACACATAAAAACCAATGTACGCGCCACCTGGGGATAGTGCCTACCTCGCCATCATCAGCGTTTGGAAATTGATGGCATCTGCTACATCGCAATTCTTGGCGGCGGCATTGAGTTGCATCAGAGCATCGTGGTAAGCGCCAATGATCTTTTTATCGGATTCGCGCACGACTTCATCCACTTTGACCATCGCGTTCAGAGACTTTATGTGTCGCTGTTGTTTGGCGCATGTAACGGAAAGCGTCACAACTACGAGCGCCCATATGCCTCTTTCAATCCATTTCATAAATCCCCCTATGACCCGCAGTGAGCCTTCCGCGGATGTGGTTATCAACTCTTTGGTTCGCAGGCCGTCAAGATTGGCGTAACTTGAATGAACAATTGTGTGCAAAACTCCACCATAATCTTATTGCGCTGCGAAAGGGAGGCTCGTAACGAGTTTATTGCTAGACGAGCCTTGGCCTCGCGAAGGGGCCTGAAGACCCGTCCCTTTCCATGCCTTGTGAGAAGAACCAAAGTGCGCAGGTCGCTGAGGCGACCGTCCTCGAATCTCTTGTTGTGCACATGGGCTCCTCGCGTCTTTAGAAATTGCTGAAATATTTTGAAAACGGATGCCAGATAGTCGCCTGCCAGAACGGCGTCGCCGGGTCTATTCATCCGTGATGCGGCTCGTTTCACCCTCTTAAGGAATTTACACAGACGGTTGAAAAGAATGTACTGCTCCTGTAAATGCATTTCCTCGTGATAGCGAATCCAGCTATCCTCAGAAATGTGGTGAAAACGAAACACCTTGCTGGTCGGAAAATGGGAAAGATACACGACGGCATGCTCGAGTCGATCGAGACAACCGAGGATTTCATCGGTTTCACAGAGCCAACCTATCCAATATAGATCCCCAGATGTTGGAGAAGGCAGATTCGGAGGTCGCGCTTCCTTCGTGGACCCTAGGATAGATGCGAACATCTGGGGGTGGACCCTTGAACGCAGGTATGGTTTAATGCGGTCAATGATAAAGCTCGCAAGACTGAAGCGTTCGTCTTGGCGTTTCGTCATTTAACAACCGTAACGTGCGCAGATGTTCCAGTGGAGCTCGGGACTAGCCCATGGAGGGAAGGGCGAAACTCTGCGTTACCTGCTACCGCGTTCTCGTGTGTCATCCCCGCCGCTTACTTCTCGTCTTGCGGGAGTCCAGCCATTTCTTTAGAGATTGAGGGCTTTCTCCCGATCGCTGCCCCGCCAGCAGGCCCGCGACGGTCAGGTCCTCGTCCAGATCGGGCCAGTGGATGTAAGCGCCGTCTCCGAAGATTTCGAAATGATTGCACTCCTGCGGTGTCCCATGCCAAAGACGGGGGAACCAAGCCAAAGGCGCGACAATGGTCCGCCCATCCACCAGATCAGCCGCGAGCCCCTCGTCGCTCACCTTTACCGATTTACCCCGTGGCCCCTGGACCTCAACGGCCAAAGAACTCATACCAACTCCTCCTTAGTCGTTCGCTAAGACCTGAGCAGCGAGCGAAAGCGCAATTCCGGGCGCGCAGGGAATTCGTGGGCGAAGTTTTTGATCTTCTCGAAAATCCCGTCGACATCCAGGCCGTACTTGGCGTGCAGCAGGTTGGGCGCGCCGTGAGGGATGATGCGGTCGGGAACGGCGATGCGTAGGATGCTGGCGGGAATTTTCTTGTCCTGTAAAAGCGTGGCGACTGCCGAGCCAAAGCCTCCGGCATCGGTGCCTTCCTCCGCCGTCACCAGAAATTGTTTTTCCGCCGCCAGGCAGCAGATCAATTCCTCGTCCAAGGGTTTTACGAACCGCGCATTGATCACCGTCGCGTGAATGCCCAGGGCCTCCAGCCTTGCCGCCGCTTCCAGGCAGGGGTAGACCATGGAGCCGAGCGCCAGGATGCCGATGTCGGAGCCCTCGCGCAGAATCTCCGCTTTGCCGATCTCGAGGGCCTTCAACTCCGCGTCCATGGCCACACCCATCCCGTTGCCGCGCGGGAAGCGCAGTGCGGCGGGCCCGTTGATGTTGATCGCCGTGTAGAGCATGTGGCGCAATTCGTTCTCGTCCTTGGGGGCCATCACCACAATGCCCGGCAGGGCAGGAAGATAAACCAGGTCGTAAAGCCCGTGGTGCGTGGGGCCGTCGGCGCCCACCAAGCCGCCGCGGTCGAGAACAAAAGTCACTGGAGCACGCATCAAGCAGGTGTCGTGCATCACCTGGTCAAAGGCGCGTTGCAGAAAAGTGGAATAGATCGCCACCACCGGCCGCATGCCTTCGCAAGCCAGTCCCGTAGCGAAGGTGACGGCGTGCTGCTCCGCGATTCCCACGTCGTAGAAGCGATCGGGAAAGCGTTTGGAGAATTCGTCCAGGCCCGTGCCTTCTCCCATGGCAGCGGTAATGGCCACCACGCGCGAATCTTCTTCCGCGATCTGGCAAATGGCCTTGCCGAATACCGAGGTGTAACTCGGCGCCACCGGCGGCCCCTTGTGGAAAGCGCCGGTGGAAAAGTCAAAGGGCGTCACACCGTGATACTTCACCGGAAGCTGCTCGGCGTGCTCGTAGCCCTTTCCTTTTTGGGTCACGATGTGAATCATGACCGGCCCCGGCCGCTTTTTGGCCTTGGATAGCACGTCCATCAATTCTTCCAGATTGTGACCGTTGATGGGCCCGATGTATTCAAATCCCAGTTCCTCAAACACCAACCCGGGGATCAACATGCTCTTGGCGGTTTCCACCAGATCCTTGGAAAGTTTCAATAGGCGCGGGCCCAGGCGCGGAACGGAGCGAATCATCTTTTCCACTTCTTCCCGCAAGCGGTTGTAGGCCTGGCCGTGAACGATTCGGTTCAGGTAGCCCGCAAACGCCCCGACATTGGGCGAGATCGACATCTTGTTGTCGTTCAGGATGACGATCATCTTTTTCTTCAGCGTCCCAAGGTTGTTGATTCCTTCGAGAGTCAAGCCCGTGGTCAGTCCGGCGTCTCCCACCACGGCCACAACGTGAAAATCCTCACCCTTCAGATCCCGCGCCACCGCCATGCCCAACGCCCCGGAAATTGCGGTTCCGGCGTGAGCGACGTTGAAGGTGTCGTAAGGGCTCTCATCGCGAACCGGAAAGCCGGAGATTCCCCCGTATTGGCGAATGGTGGGGAAGCGGTCGCGGCGGCCCGTCAGGATCTTGTGACCATAAGCTTGGTGGCCAACGTCCCAGACAATCTTGTCGCGCGGTGTGTCAAACAGGTAATGGAGCGCGATCGTCAGCTCGACTGCGCCCAGGCTGGAAGCCAGATGGCCGCCAATCTTCGCGATCACGGAGAGCATGTAATCGCGCAATTCCTCGGCGACGATGGGAAGGTCCTTGCGGGGCACCTTCTTCAAGTCGGCCGGAGAATCAATGTGGTTCAGATACTGATATTCCATAGCACCTCTCGTGTACGGAGTAGGGAGAAGGCAGAAACAGAATTCAAGATTCAAAATTCAAGATTCAAAAGGCAAAAGTCAAAACCTGAGGAGGTCGCACTTTTGACTTTTGCGTTTTGCCCTTTGCCTTCGGCTTGCCCGTTATCCTCTGCTTCCAGCCTACCGCCCACTGCCTTCTGCCTCCTGCTTACTGTCCACTGCCACTGCCTACCGGCTACTGCCTTCTGTTTACTGCTTTCTGCCTACTATGTAGTACGCGATACCCTGTAGAATCCCACCTCGCTCGCCGTAAGGTTCCAGGGCTTCACAGGCCTCTTCCACCAAGCGCGAAGCGATTCGCTGGGAGGCCTTGATGCCATGCAGCGCGGGGTAAGTGGCTTTGTGTTGTTCTTCGTCTTTGCCAATGGATTTGCCTAATTCGGCTTGGGATCCCAGGACATCGAGCAGATCATCGGCGATTTGAAATGCCAGGCCGATCTTCTCCCCGTAAGCCGTAATGCGGGCCAGGTCGTCCTGATTGGCCTGAGCTAAAATCGCGCCGGAGCGGACTGCGGCCCGCATGAAGGCGCCCGTCTTGGCAGAGTGGATATATTCGAGGCGCGCGGCGTCGCTGGTCGCATCCGTCGTCTCCAAATCAACCACCTGGCCACCCACCATCCCGCCGATGGTCCCGATGGCACGGGCGAGTTCGTAAATGACTTGCAATGCTCCCTCGGCCGCCCCTTGACCGGCGCCGGCGATAGTCTCAAAGGCCAGCGTCAGCAAAGCGTCGCCGGTTAGAATCGCGGTGGCCTCACCGAAAACCACGTGTGAAGTCGGCATGCCTCGCCGCAGATGGTCGTTGTCGAGGGCCGGCAAATCGTCGTGAATCAGCGAATACGTGTGAATGAGCTCGAGCGCGCCTCCTACCCGAAGCAAGATCTTCTCATCACCGCTGAACAGACGCCCCGCTTCCAGGCACAGGGAAGGGCGAAGACGCTTCCCCCCCGCAAACACGGAATAACGCATCGCTTGGTGAATGCTCGGGGGATATTCCTCCGCGGGCGGAAGGATGCGATCGAGTTCCTCATCGACCAACGCGCGGCTCTGGTCAAGATGTTGGCGAATTGCCTCGGGCGATAGGACGTTCACTTCGAGCTCTCCCCCTCCTCCCCATCGTTTGTTGCGAAAGGCTCTGCCACTACCTTTCCCCCGGTCTTCTTGATCAAGATTTCCACCCTTCCCTCGGCCTCGTCCAACTGTTTGTGGCAGGACTCGGAAAGCTTCATGCCCTCCTCATAAAGCACCAAGGCTTTGTCGAGCGGGAGGTCGGTGTCCTCCAGTTCCTGCACGATGGCGTCGAGGCGCGCCAGGTTTTTCTCGAAAGGGTCCGGCTTGTCACTCTTCGCGGGTTGAGACATGGCTGGTTCCTTTCTCGCATCCATTGTCGTGCGTTCCTAATACCACATTCACTCAGGGACGGCTTTCCCCAAGCCTAGCCGCGCAATCTTTTCAGGATATGAGCGGATACTAGAATTCTATCATGTTTGATGGGCGGAAGTGGCCGTCCGGCGGGCGCCGAGCGCCTGCGCCACCTCCACGGCCAGGGCGTAACGGCCGAAGGGCGCAGCGATCTGCACGCCCTGAACCAAGGAACGGATTTCCTGCAATGTTTCCTGCGCGATCTTCAGTCCCTCCTGCCGTGCGCGCTCGCCAGAATCAGCCGCGCGCATGCGTTCCATCACCGCCGGCGGAACGGAGATTCCCGGCACTTCGTTATTCATGAACTCGGCATTGCGGAAACTGGTAAGCGGCAAGATTCCGGCGATGATTGGAAGGTGTGGCGCAAAGCCTCGCGCCCGCTCCAGGAACTTCGCCAATTGCTCCACCTGGAAGATGGGTTGGGTCACGGCGAAATCGGCGCCCGCCTCCACTTTGTACTGAAAGCGGCGCAGCTCCTCTTCCAGATTCAGCGCGCAAGGGTTGATGCTGGCGCCCACGACGTACGCCGTTTGCGCGCCGAGGGGGTTGGCCCCCACGTCCAGCCCCCGGTTCAAATTACTGAGGAGGTTCACCAAGCCGATGGCATCCACCTCCGACGCGTCGCTTTCCATCACCGTCGAGTATTGGGGAGTGTCGCGCGTGAGGGCCAGGAGATTTCGCACCCCCAGCGCGTGCGCCCCGAGCAGATCGGATTGGATCGTCAGCACGTTGCGGTCGCGCGAACTGTAGTGGAGCAACACGTCGATGCCGGCGCGCTGCTGAAGCAGTGCCGCCAGGGTCAAGGCACTCATGCGCGCGGTGGCGCCGGAGCCATCGGGGATATTAACAGCATCAATGCCCTGCTCCAGCAGGTATTGCGCTCCTTCCACTTCCTTGGTGGCATCGCATCCTTTGGGAGGAGTCACCTCCACCAGGACGGGAAACTCCTCGCACGCTAACTTTCTCGCCAGGCGCGAGCGGCTGGCCACGGGGAGCGGTGGCAGGGTATGCCCGGGGCGCGCGATAAATTCCACATGAACCCGCGCCCGCTGCGGACTCAAGGAGCGCACTGCGGCCTTGATGGCTTTGATGTGCTCAGGAGTTGTGCCGCAGCATCCTCCCACCAGCCGTGCGCCTGCTTGGATGAATCGCCGCGCGTAGCTCGCCATGTATTCGGGCGAGCAAAGATAGAGGTTGCGGCCCTCCACGGTGCGCGGCATCCCCGCGTTAGGCTGGGCGGAAAGCCTTTTCTCTGTCACCGCCGCAATGCGCTCCAGCGCTTCGTGTACGGCGGCAGGGCCGACGCTGCAATTGACGCCAATCAGGTCCGCACCCCACTCATCGAGCGCGCGCGCAAAGTCTTCCGGCAGCGATCCGGTGAGCGTGCTGCCGTCGTCCTGAACGGTCATCTGCACGACGACGGGAAATTGGCCCACCTCCCGCGCGGCCAGCAGCGCCTGGTGCGCCTCGTTCAAATCCATCATCGTCTCGATCACAATCAGGTCAACTCCGCCCTCGACCAGCACCGTAATCTGCTCGCGAAACGCGGTTCTTGCCTCTTCCAGCGAGGTGAGGCCCATTGGCTCCAAGCGAATCCCGAGCGGACCGACGGCCCCGGCTACGTAGAGGTCGTCGCCCGCGACCTCCCGCGCCAGGCGCGCACCCGCCAGGTTCAATTCGCGCACCCTTTCGCCCAATCCGAATTTTTCCAGGCGGAATTTGTTGGCCCCGAAGGTGTTGGTTTCGATCATTTCCGCCCCGGCCTTGACATATGCCAGATGGACTTCTTTCACGATCTGCGGCATCGCTGCATTGAGCTCGTCATAGCAGCGGGCAAGGGAGATGCCTTTCGCATACAGCATCGTCCCCATGGCTCCGTCACACACCACGGGCCGTTTATCGATTCTCTCCAGAAAAGGTTCTCGCATCCCTTAACTAGTTTAGCATATCTGCTCGTGAGCGCCACGAAACGAGAAATGCAGAAGATGAGTTTCGAGTTATAAAACGACCGCCGCGGACTTGGCTGCGTTGCACATCGTGGAGTGATGGCCACACCCAAGGCTTAATTCCAAATTCCAGCAAATACGGGGGGTGAGAAGTGGGATGTGGTCCGCAGGCGTGCGCTTTGGCGAACCATGGCGACGTTTTCGGGGCTTTCGGCTAACTTATTTATTTTCATCAACATCGATTCAGAGTTACAATAACTTGCTTGTTTTTAACAACATCCATTCGGGCTCGAAAGGGACATTTTTCCTGCGTTTGTTTTCGGCAACACCTATCCCTCTTTAATAGTCCGTCAGTCTCAATTATTGTCGCCTTCTCGGCGCAGTGGGGGAATGTCGCACGCCATCACCAGCGCGTCTTCAACGGGGTCGTGATAGTAATGATGACGCTTGTACCGCAACTGGAATCCCGCCGCGCGATAGAGCGCCAGTGCCGGTTCGTTGGAAGCACGGACTTCCAAAAAGAGTTTGCGCACCCCGAAATCCTGCATCAAGCGAATGCCTGCCGCAACCAGCGCGCTGGCGATTCCCTTCTGCTGATGTGAAGGGGCGACGGCGATGTTGCGCAATTCTGCTTCGTCCATCACGCGGTGAAACGCCAAGAAGCCCGCGACCTCCGGCGGGTTCGGGGCTTCCATCTCGGCCACAAGAATCGTCCCGCCCGGATCATGAGCCAGATGGAGGTAATCCCCCTCGCGCCATTGCGCCGCCTGGGGGCACATCAACTGGATCGCATAAATGGCCGCAAGATCGTGGTCGGCAAAGGCTCGAGGCTTCATGGCAAGCGCACTTTTGGGGGGCTGGGTGCTGAAGAAAGGGTAAAGTGTAAAGGATAAAGGATAAAACGGCTCCACAATTTATCATTTGTACTTTACCCTTCACAAATTCCCACTCTCGGTCCCCAGAACCCAGCCCCCAGCCCCCACCCCCGCCGTCAGTCCTTCCAATTGATTTCCGCGTCCGGACGGCGAATGTAGTAGGCGTCCAAATTCGCGTCCAGGCAGGGCTGGCTCGATTGCTCTTCTCTCAGGGCGATGCTGGCGATGGAGTCCACCAAGGCGCCTTCGACCTGCTGCCAGTTCAGGGAAGTGGGTAGGGTGGAGCGCAAATCAGCGGCGGCCTGGTCGTGGGCGCGCACCAGGCACGTTGCGCTCGCGCCGTTTGCGACTCTCTCTTCCACAAACGTTCGCAACGATTCCGGCTTTAGGACCCAGCCTCCATCGGCCGGTTCATAATCAGGCTGCGTGATGCTCAGCGCATCAGATGGTTTCCGGCGAAAGGTGCCCAGGAAGAATTCTCCCCGGCGCGCGTCAAGAATGGGGAAAACCCAATCGGAAGTGAGGGGCACTTTGCCTACCATTGCTTCCAGCACGGAGACGCCACGGACCCGGCGATCGAACGCCTTGCCCCACGCGCGCGCCGCCGCCAAGCCAACGCGAATCCCGGTGAAGGAGCCCGGTCCGTTAGCCGCAGCGTACAGATCGATCTCGCGGAGTCCCAAGTGCGCCCGGTCGAGCGCCTGCTGCACCATTTCAAATAGAATTATGGAGTACCGATTCGCCGGCCCATCGCTGGGAACCCACGCCAGGCGCTCCGCGTCCCGGAAAATTCCGACACCCCCAATTTCGCTTGTCGTGTCAAAAGCCAGAATCAGCATAGTTATTCGAAGATGTCATCCTTCCACACCTTTTGCCCGCCCAGTGAGGTGTAGAAGCCCCACCCCGCGAGGGCCACGAAGGCGGCCACTATTGCCGCCGCATGGGCCGCGTACCACGTCGAAAAGTCGAGCGAGTAGGGAAGGTTCAGCAAGACGTTGGCCGTAAAGATGGCGGCTGCCAGCACGATGAGCCCGAAGCGTGTAACGGCGCCGGCGGCAAGCATGTAAACCATCAACCAAAACGGCCACACGATCTGGGGATGGTCGCTGCGCAGCGTGTTCAAGGCGGTAAAAATGCCAACGAAGCAAACCAGGGCCAGCCACTTATTGCGAAGAACCACTCGCAGCAGGAAAATCACGAAGAAAAACTGAAGAGTGCCGACGATGCTCTGGCCGATGTTCTGAAGCGATGAACCGAGGACTTGCCGGCTCCCCATTAAAAGGTTACTGTTGGGAAGGAGCGGTGTAGCGCCCTCCCGTTTGAGGAAGAGAAAGCACACTCCCATGATGACCGACCACAGTACACCCAGTAGGACGCCCCAAAGAACATCCCGGCCCACCAGTGGGTCATGCAGCTTGCCAGCCAGCAGGCGGCTCCAGGAGATGAGGGCGTGCGGCCAGTGGCGCCGCACATAGGGTTCGAGCGCAACATAGAGCATCCAGATGGCAGCGGAGAGGAACAACGCGGTGCTGACGGCCATGACGAAGTGCCCAAAGGTGGCGAGGGTGGGGATGAAGTGATCCAACGACACCCATAGCGCCATGTTGATCACCAGGGCCGCGCTGGCCAGACGGGAGGCGCCGCGCACGTCGCTCTTACCCTTTACGTAGTTTCTGCGAGCCACCAGCGCGCCCGCGGCAAGAAGCAGGATGGCCATGATCACCTCAATGATCTGGCCGGCGTGCTGCCCCGGCGTCAGATTGTTGTACTCAGTTCGGTCGGGCGTGGTCCAGGGTCCAATCAAGTGAAAGTAGACAGGCTTGCCCCGCCAGGAGGCGGCTTCGATCCGCAGGGGGAATTCGGTGCCCGGCCAGGAACCCGTCCATGCGGCGCGCTCATCAAATGCCGCGAGCGACAAGCGCGTGGGCGCAGCCGATTGGAACTCGGCCGGATCGAGTCCGGCGGAGGCAAATAGGGGCTTCCAATCCACCGGGTACGCCGGCGGCGGATTAGTCTCCACCTCGTTGGGGATGGCTTGCAGGTAGCTAAGCCGACCCTGCGCATCGAGAACAATGTTGATCATGCCGGATTGGATGGGGGGCGGGTCATTAAAGGTTACGATGCCCGGCGTAAAGTAAACATTGAAGCGGTCCGGGTCCAGGTAGACGGGACTCAGCCGGTAGGAGTACACGAGCACCTGAGGGCGCTGGGCAAGGACCTTCGGCCAGTCAGGGCGCGGCTTGGCGTGCTCATGCACGTAGTCGGTAAAATCCGTGTTGTAATAAAACAGCGCAGCTTGATCTACGGCGTGAGCGGAGTATCCGAGCTTCTCGAGAGTCTCCCGTGCTTTATGCTCCAAAACATCGGGAGGTAAGACGCCGTTCATGAGTTGGAGGCCACTGACCTTCAGGCCGATAAAGACGACGGCGGCCAATCCTAAAATGACGGCCGCTAGGCTGGCGATCGCCAGGCGTGGCGCAAGGCCGGTGGTTTCACCGGCAGCGGCTACCATTTGCGGTGACGGCGTCTCGCCGGCAGCCAATGCCTCCGCCAGAGGATCGCCACCGGGCAGGGCTGCCGCCACGGCCAAGGCTCCCGAGGGCCGCTTCGAAGGGTCAGCCTCGAGACACCGCAGGATGATCCGCTCTACCGTTGGGTCGAGATCCCTCACCCAGGTTGAAGGGCTGCTTACGGGCTCTTGGCTGCGCTGCTTAACGAGCTCCGCTAAGGTCTCGGCAGCAAAGGCGCGCTTGCCCGTAAAGATTTCATAGAGCACCAGGCCGAGCGAATAAATATCGCTGAGCGCAGTCACTTCCAGGCCGGCCAGTTGTTCGGGCGCCATGTATGCGGGCGTACCGTTCCGCGCCTCCATGCCCACGACGCGATCGGCCAGGCTGGCCAATCCAAAATCGGTGACCACCACGCGCCCCCGGCCATCGAGCATGATGTTGGCGGGCTTCAGGTCGCGATGGAGCACGCCTTCGCGGTGGGCGGCCGCCAGAGCGGCACAAAGTTGCCGTGCAATCTCCAAGGCCTTGTCGCCCACCAAGCGGCCAATACGCCGCAGCAGCGAGGCCAAGTCTTCGCCGTCCACGTATTCCATGGAAAGAAAAGTCAAGCCATCGACTTCGCCCACATCGTACACGCGACAAACGTTGGGATGAGACACGCGGCGCGCCACGCGGATTTCATTGCGGAAGCGCTCCAGCGCCTCTTCGTTCTTGTCTACGGCTTCGGGCAGAAACTTGAGCGCCACGGGTTGTTCCAAAATCAGGTCGTCGGCGCGATAGACCTCGCCCATTCCCCCCTTGCCAAGGACGGCGACAATGCGATAGCGTCCGGCCAGAAGATTGCCGGGGAGGAACCGACCTTGACCGGAGACGCTGGTAGATTTGCTGGCGCCGGATGACCCGCCGGAAGAACTCCGGGGCTGCGAGGAAGGTCGGTTGGCCGGCGTGGGCGATGGCGTGGCTACATCGGCGGTGACGAGAGGGTCCGAAGCGAGCGGAGCTCCGCACGACATGCAAAATCGCGCCGTTTCCAGAATGCTTTCTCCACAGGAAGCACACCGTTCCATTTGGTTTCTCCTGTTTGCTCGCAGCCCGCCTTGTGAATCAGCTAAGGAAAATGATATCCCCTTATGCGCTTGCCGACAACCACCTCCCGGCCCGCATGGCATTGCCGGATCATCTGGAGTTACGAGGAGTCAATTGGTTTAGGCTTGATTCCCGGCGCGGGCGGACCTTCCTTATCCCTGATAGCTGGATACGAAGGTGCAGTAATTGTTCTCACTTCAAATCACAATTCATGACAGCGAGTTTCACGGCGTGCGATCCCATCGTACATGCGGAAAATCAATTCTGGTTCGGCGGGCTGCTTGCTCTTGCGCCATCACCGGGTACAAGGGGACCAAGGAGGGCCTGAATCTACCCCTCATCGGGAGAACATGGCCTGGACATTCGCCCGAATGACTTTTTCGATCATCTCGATTTCCTTCGCGCCGATCTGCTTCCATTTCAGTGCGTGCAGCACGGCGGAACGGTCGCGCCGGAAATAGACACAGGTCCCGATCATGGTCAGGACCCGCACTCGAGTATCGGGCGAGGTTGCGGATTCTCCGGTAAGGCGGGCGATGGCTTCGGCCAGCGTGTCCCGCAGCGGCGCGAGCGGGCGATTGAGCAGGCGAAAGGCTCGGGGAGGTCCGGCTGACGCCTGGCTGACGAACCTCCCATAATAGTCAGGCAGGGAATTGCCCAGCAGGAGCCTTAGAAAATCGCCCTGCATCGTGCAGAGAATACCCACCAACTCACGGTGTGTGATTTTCGGGCGAGACATTGACGTCCGTGCCTGTTGAATGAGAGGTTCCTCGTGGGCCGCCCAACGGGATGCCACTTGCACGGCCGCGGCATCGTAAAGTCCTTGTTTGCTCCCGAAATAGTATTTAATCGAGACAATGTTCGTCTTGGCTGCCTCGGCGATGTCACGGGTACGCGCGCCATCGAAGCCGCGCGCCGCAAAGACGCGAATAGCCACCTCGAGGAGGCGTTGGCGGGTGGCCTCGCCGCGGTCACTGGTAGGCCGCGTTCCAATGGATATCCGTCGGTTTCGTATCACCGAGCTTCCCTGCCGCACGCCGCCGATTATAAGACGGGGATTGTATTGTATCAATCAATTGATTTATAAATAAGGGCTTTGCGGGAGCGGCCAGCAGGTGGCATAGAGAACTCTGGACATCGGTGAGCGGGCGGAAGGCGGTACGGCTGGCAGTTATAATGAATGTCGGATGTCCCGCGTGCGGCAAAGAAAGGGTGCGGAATTTGATGAGCATAGACTTTGTTTTTTGGCGCCAGCCAGAACAATCCAGTCCTTATGGGGTGCCACCGGCCGCCTGCGCGGCATTATCCCGGGCCCTCGGTGGGGCGCCTGCCGGAGCACGTGTCGGCCTGATTCTGGCCGCGCTCGCGGCCGTGGTTTTGATGGGTGTGAGTTGTGGGGGTCAGAAGGCCTCGCCCGCCGCTTCCGCTCCTCCCATGCCGGTGGGGGCGGTGAAGGCAATCCAAATGGACGTACCCGTCCACGCCGAATGGGTTGCAACCCTGGATGGCTACGTAAACGCCCAGATTTCGCCGCAAGTGAGCGGGTATCTCATCAGCCAGAATTACAAGGAAGGCTCCTACGTCCACAAGGGCGATGTGCTCTTTGAAATCGACCCGCGGCCGTTCCAGGCGGTGCTCGACCAGGCCAAAGGGCAACTGGCCCAGGCACGGGCGCAACTCTATTTGGCCGACGTCAATGTGAAGCGCGACGCGCCGCTGGTGAAGGAGCGGGCCATCGCTCAGAGCCAGCTTGACACCGAAACGGCTGCGCAAATGCAGGCTCAAGCCGCTATTCAGGCGGCTGAGGCCGCAGTCGAGCAGGCGCAACTGAACCTCGGATTCACCAGCGTCCGCTCCCTTGTGGACGGGATCGCGGGGATGGCCACCATCCAGATGGGCAACCTGGTTTCGCCCTCGGCCGTTCTGACGACGGTTTCCCAGCTCGATCCCATCAAAGTCTATTTTCCCATCAGCGAGCAGGAGTACCTCCAATTCACTTCCAGGCTGCTGGAGAAGAAATCGTCCAGCGATTTACTGCGGGCATCGGATTCCCGGGCGCTTGAGATTGTCCTCTCGGATGGTTCGACTTATCCGCGCAAGGGGCAGGTGGTCTTCACCGACCGGCAGGTGGATCCGCAGACCGGAACGATCCGGGTGGTGGGAGCATTTCCCAATCCCGGGAATATTCTCCGGCCCGGGCAGTTTGGGCGCGTCCGGGCGCTTCTTGGCGTGCACAAGGGAGCGGTTCTGGTTCCGCAACGCTCGGTGACGGAACTTCAGGGTACCTACGAAGTGGCCGTCGTGACCGCACAGAACAGCATCTCCATCCGCAAGGTGAAGGTCGGAGATCGCGTCGGTCCGTTGTGGGTCATTAACGAGGGCTTAGCTTCGGGCGAAGAAGTCGTCTCCGACGGCACCTCGAAAGTGCGCGATGGTATGCCGGTAACGCCTGCGGTCGAAACTTCGGAGCCGGAAGGAATCCGATGATTTCCCAATTCTTTATCAACCGCCCCATCGTGGCGATGGTCATTTCCATGGTGATGGTCATCGTCGGAGCGGTGGCCATGGCCACTCTTCCGATTGCCCAGTTCCCGGAGATTGTTCCGCCCGAAATCCAGGTGCGCGCCATGTATCCCGGGGCCGACGCAAGAACCATGGAGGAGTCTGTCGCCACTCCCATCGAAAGTCTCATGAACGGTGTGGACTACATGAACTACATGTATTCCACCAACGACAACTACGGCAACATGGTTTTGACGGTGAATTTCGATGTCGCGACCAACCCCAATACCGATCAGATCCTGACCCAACTGCGCGTTTCGCAGGCCACCCCGCAGTTGCCGGCCATGGTGAATACCACCGGCGTCGTCGTGCAGAAGTCTCGGGCGGCCGCGATGATGGTCATCTCGTTCTATTCCCCCCACGAGACTTACGACCGGAACTTTCTGACCAATTACGCCTACATCAACTACGTGGATGAACTTTCGCGCGTGCCGGGCGTGGGGCGCGTGCAGGTGTTCGGCGGCCAATACGCGATGCGCGTCTGGGTAAAACCCGATCAATTGGCCAAGCTGGGCGTAACGGTTCCGCAGATTGTCTCTGCCCTGGAAGCGCAGAACACGGTGAACCCGTCGGGGCAAGTCGGCGGAGAACCGGCGCCCAAGGGTCAGGAATTCACTTACACCGTCCGTTCGCAAGGGCGCCTGGTGACGCCCGAGGAATTTGGCGAGATCGTGGTGCGCTCCAATCCGGACGGATCAACCCTGCGCCTCAAGGATGTGGCGCGCCTGGATCTGGGCGCCACATCCTACAGCTTCGATGTGCGATTCAGGGGCAAGCCCGCCGCGGCCATCGGCATCTACCAACTGCCGGGCTCCAACGCGATTTCCGCCGCGGCGGGAGTTCGCGCCAAGATGGACGAACTGGCAAAGCGGCTGCCGAAAGACGTGGAGTGCGAAGTCGGTGTGGACACTACGAAGGCGGTCACCGCCGGGATTCATGAAATCCTGCTGACGCTGTTTGAGGCCCTGTTGCTGGTCATTCTCGTTGTTTATATCTTCCTCCAGGGCTGGCGTCCGACGCTGATTCCCTTGCTGGCGGTGCCGGTTTCCCTGATTGGGACGTTTGTCGTCTTTCCGCTGCTGGGATTCTCGATCAATACGCTCTCGCTTTTCGGGTTGGTCCTGGCCATCGGCTTGGTGGTGGACGACGCCATTGTGGTGGTGGAAGCGGTGGAGCACCATATCGAGGAGGGGATGACGCCGCGGGACGCCACGGTCCTGGCGATGCAACAGGTCTCGGGGCCGGTGATCGCCATTGCCCTGATCCTCGCGGCGGTGTTTATCCCAACGGCGTTCATTCCCGGAATCACTGGCAAGCTCTACCAACAGTTTGCCGTCACCATCGCCATTTCGGTGATCTTCTCCGCCTTCAACGCGCTCACGTTGAGCCCCGCACTCTGCGCGATGATTCTGAAGCCACGCCAGCGGTACCGCGGGCCGATTGGCTGGTTCTTCGGGTGGTTTAACCGGGGGTTCACCCGCTCCCGGGATGGGTACATCAGTTTCTCCCGCGTGCTCATCCACAAGTCCGGCTTCAGCCTGCTTTTCCTGGCGCTGATCGCCGCTCTCGCCGTGAGCATGGGAAAGAAGCTGCCCACTTCCTTCCTTCCCGAAGAAGACCAAGGCTACGTGATGATCACGCTGACCTTGCCCAGAGGCGCGTCGTTGCAGCGCACGTCGGTGGCCGCACGGAAGATCGATGAGATTGTCCAGAAGATACCGGGAGTGCAAACCGTTACTTCCATCATGGGGGTCAACATCCTGAGCGGAACCCAGAGTTCCTATGACGCGCTTTTCTTTGTTCGGTTCACGGATTGGGACGAGCGCCGGTCGCCGGAACTCCAGGCGGGGGCCTTACAGATGCGCCTCAATCGGGAACTTTCGCAGGTGAGTGACGGAATTTGCTTTGTTTTCTCGCCGCCCGCTATCCCTGGCATCGGCGCTGCGGGGGGCGTGAACTTTGTATTGGAAGACCGGTCCGGAACGGGAGGGGATTTTTTTGCCAACAACCTGGACCGGTTTGTGGCGGCGGCTCAGCAGCGGCCGGAGCTGGCGCGCGTCATTGCCACCTATGCCGCGCATGTTCCGCAAGTCTACGTGGACGTGGACCGTGAAAAGGTGATGCACCAGAAGGTTGACATCGCCGAAGTGTACGAGACCCTGGAGACGTTCATGGGTGGCTACCTGGTGAACTACTTTAACCGCTTCGGACGCCAGTGGCAGGTCTACCTGGAAGCGGAAGGCAATTACCGCGCCAATGCCAGTGACATTGGCCAGTTTTATGTTAGCAATCCCCACGGCGATAGGGTGCCACTGAGCACCTTGAGCACCATCCGAAGCATCACCGGTCCCGAGTTCCTGATGCGCTACAACGAATACACGGCGGCGCAGGTCAACGCCACCGCCGCTCCGGGGGTCAGCTCGGGACAGGCCATGAAAGTAATGGAGGAAGTGTTCGCTCAGACCATGCCGCGCGAGATGGGCTTTGACTACATGGGCATGTCGTTCCAGGAGCAGAAAGCTGCTCAGGGTGTTCCGGCAACCGCGGTCTTCGGGCTTTCGCTTCTGTTTGTCTTCCTGATCCTGGCCGCCCTGTACGAAAGCTGGTCCCTGCCATTCAGTGTCCTGCTGGGCACGCCCATCGCTGTGGCCGGAGCGTTTCTGGCGCTCACGTCGCGGCACTTTGAGAACAATGTTTACGCGCAGATCGGCCTGGTCATGTTGATTGGCTTGGCCGCCAAAAACGCCATCCTCATTGTGGAGTTTGCCAAACTCGAGCACGAAAAGGGCAAGAGCACTATGGAGGCCGCCCTGGACGGGGCTTGGCTCCGCCTGCGCCCCATCCTGATGACGTCTTTCGCCTTCATCCTGGGCTGCATCCCGCTCTGGACGGCACAAGGGTCCGGCGCGGTGGGGCGCCGCATCCTGGGAACGGTGGTGATCGGTGGCATGTCGGCCGCCTCCTTGATCGCCATTTTCCTGATTCCGGTAACTTTTGCGGTCATTGAGGGCCTCTCTTCCCGGCTCAGCCGTCATCCCAAACCGCAACCGTCAGCCGATGACCCAAAGGGGGGCAGCTAGCATGACGCGCATGGCAAGGAGCTTTCCCATTTCGCTTTCGCTGCTCCTATTGGCTTCCTGCACGGTGGGGCCGAATTACCAGCGTCCCAAGGCTGATGTCCCGGGAGGATATCGAGGCTTGCCGGCGACCGCGCCGGAGGCGGCTTCCTCCGCATCGCTGGGGGATGCCCAGTGGTGGTCGGTTTTCCAGGATGAGCAGCTTCGGTCACTCATTCGCACTGCCCTTCAACAGAACTACGATGTGCGCATCGCCGCGGAACGCGTGCTGGCGGCGCAGGCGCAGCTCCGAATTGCCCGTTCCGATCAGTACCCGTCGGCAGGGGTGGGGGTCGGGGGCACGACCGAACGCGAGCCCTCCAGCCCCTTTTCCCCTTCCTATCGCTGGGATTATATGCAGGTGGGGGGAGCCGCGTCGTGGGACATCGACTTCTGGGGGAAGTACCGGAGGGCCACCGAGGCCGCACGCGCCAATCTGGCCCAGACCGAGTGGGGAAAGCGCGCGGTGGTCAGCACGCTGGTTGCGAATGTCGCCGGCGCCTATTTCCGGCTTAGGGCGCTGGACCTGGGAATCGATATCACCCAGCGCTCCCTCGTCTCCCGGCAGGAATCCTTGCGCCTCACGAAGCTCCTCGCTGATCACGGGGCGGTTTCGATGGTGGACGTGCGGCAGGCGGAGCAGCTTGTCTATGTGGCTTCAGCCACCATTCCGGATCTCCAACGGCAGATTGAACAGGAGGAAAACTACATCAGGTTCCTGCTGGGTCAAAACCCCGGGCCCATCGCTCGGGGGCACAGCCTGACCGAACAGGCCCGGCCACCCGTGGTTCCCGCGGGGCTGCCCTCCCAATTGCTCGAGCGCCGCCCGGACATTCACCAGGCCGAGCAGCAATTGATCGCGGCCAATGCCCGGATCGGTGTGGCGCGGGCCGCCTACTTTCCGGACATTTCCCTGACGGGAACTGCTGGATTCATCAGCGCTGCCTTAACCAAGCTGTTCACGGGGCCTGCCGGCGTTTGGGATTTCGCCGCTTCCGCCGCTGAGCCGCTCTTCACCGGCGGCAAGTTGCAGGCCAATGTCAGGATGGCGGAAGCAGAACAGCAACAAACCCTGCTGGCGTATCAGCAAACGGTCCAGAGTGCGTTCCGGGATGTTTCTGACGCTTTGGTGGCCTACCAAAAGACCCGCGAGGCACGGGAACAACAAGAACTCCTGGCCGGCGCCGCGCAGGACTCCGCCCGGCTGGCGCACGTGCGCTACGATGGCGGCGCGACCGCTTACCTCGAAGTCCTGACCAACGAAACCAATTACCTGACCGCCGAGCTGGACCTCTCCCAGGCGAGGCTGAATGAGATGCTCTCCCTGGTGCAGATTTACAGTGCGCTGGGTGGCGGCTGGAAGCAATAGGCGCCTTGCCGCGCCATTGCAGGGGTAGGAGCGTCTATTGATTCAGCCATCGGGTAATTGGGTCAGGGGAAGTGCCTCTTTCCGTCGATCAGTCACTCAATGAACAATTTTCCTGTGATCAATTGTAGAGAGCGAACTCGGAAGGAAGAGTTGGCGTACCCAAAACCGATCCAATCAGCTAAGCCCGGCAGCCACACCAGACCATTATGTTAAAATAGATAGTTTGCAGCGAAACAAATCTGTAAACACGCACACCCCTATTCCCCGAAGAAGCAGGCGGGGTTGGGGGCTTTGTGCAAGATCCTGGGGGCTAGGTCCTGAGAAATGGCAAACAGGGACGGATGAACGGAAAAAGGGGCAGCGCTTGGCTACTTACCCTTCACCACTCCCCAGCACCTGGCAGACAGCACGACGCCCATGAGTGAAACAACGCGTGCCACATCCCGGCCTCTCGAGTTGACGGAGCTCCTGACCTTGATCATCGAGGTCGGTGAGCGAATCAATTCCACGCTCGATCTCGATGAGTTGCTGGCCCGGATCGCGGAGATCGTGAAGCGCGCCATTGATTACGAGGTTTTCGCCATTCTTCTCCTCAACGAGAAGACGCAGGAATTGCGCGTGCATTTCAGCCTCGGCCATCCCCGGGAACTGGTCCGGGGCCTGCGGATCAAGGTGGGTGAGGGCATTGTGGGCCGGGCCGCCGAGACACGGCATTCCGTTCTGGTGAATGATGTTAAGGACGATCCTGCATACATCCCGTCTCTGGCAACCATGCGCTCCGAGCTAGCGGTTCCGCTGATCTTCAAGGGTCGCTTGATCGGGGTCATTGACCTGGAAGCACCGCAGCCGGACTACTTCAACGACTCGCATGTCAGCCTGCTGGAGCTTTTGGCCAGCCGCATGGCATTTGCGATCGAAAACGCGCGGCTGTACCGGCGCACCCTGCGCCAGGCGCGCACACTTCAGTTGTTGAACGAAATCAGCCGGGAACTCAGCTCAGTGCTGGTGCTGAACGAATTGCTGCGCAAAATCGGTACGCTCACCAAACGACTGGTGGATTACCACCGCTTTGGCATACTGCTGGCCGACGACCAGGCCCAAACCTTCAACACCGTCATTTCCGTCAAGCAGGATGAGCGTACACCCGAAAAGTCTACGGTGAATTATGGCCAGGGCGTCGTGGGAGCAGCGGCAAGCCTGCGCCAGCCGGTCGTGGTGCCGGACGTCAGCAAAGACGCACGCTACATCTCTGTGAATCCGGAGACCCGTTCGGAGATGACGGTCCCGCTGATTTATCGGGACCGCGTGATTGGGGTGATTGATCTCGAAAGCCCGCACCTTAATTACTTTAACGACGAGCACGTGCGCATCTTTTCCACCCTGGCCCCACAAATCGCCATCACCATTGAGAATGCGAGGTTGTACGAGCGCGTGGCGCGCAGTGAGGCCCGGCTGGAGCGTGACCTGCGTCGCGCCCAGGAAATCCAGATGCACCTGATGCCGGGGATCGCCCCCAAAATTCCCGGCCTGGATGTGGCATTGCACTTTCAGCCCTCGAGCGAGCTGGGGGGCGACCTCTATGAATTCCTCTCCTACGGGAGGGACCGGCAGGTGATTGTTGTGGGCGACGTAAGCGGCAAGGGTGCGCCCGCGGCGCTCTACGGCGCCATGGCCAGCGGTACGCTGCGCAGCCTTGCTCCCCTGAAACTCCCCCCCCCCGACATGATGAAACATCTGAATGTTATGTTCCTGGAACGTAAAATCGAAGGCCACTTTATTACCCTGACTTATGCCATCTGGGAACCGCGCACGAAGAGCTTGACTCTGGCCAATGCCGGTATGCCGCTTCCTATCCTGCTTCGCAGAGGCCAGTGTCGAGCGATTCGTGTTGAAGGCGTCCCCCTCGGCCTTCTGGAACACACGGAGTATCAGCCCGTGACGGTAAGTTTGGAAACGGGAGATTTGTTGGCCTTTTTTTCCGACGGCATAACGGAAGCCAATGACCCTCAGCAGGAAGAGTTCGGCTCGCGCCGCCTGGAGAATATCCTGCGCCAGAACACCCATAGGCCGCCCCAGGAAATTGTCAACCGGGTGTTTGAAGAACTACGCGCCTTCGAAGCCGGGCGCCCTCAGCGGGACGACCAAACGCTGGTAGTATTGAAAGTACGGTGAAGAGAAGGTGTCATGTATCAGGTGCCAGGTGTCGGGTGCCAGGAACTGGGCGCCAGATGCTAGGAGATGGGTACAAAGTGCTTACGAAAGGTAAAATGTAACAGGTAAAGTATAAAAGGTAAAACGGATTCATATTTTACCCTTTATACTTTACCTTTTACATTAAGCCCTTAGAACTTACCCATCGCACTTTCCAGAACCCAGCCCCTGACACCTGGCACCTGATACCTGACACCTCAAAAGAGAAAATGCCCTCATTAACTAACGATTCTTTTCACTATCGCGAAGGCGAGTTCTTCTGTGAGGATTTGCCCTTGGCGTCGATCGCCGAACGTTTTGGCACGCCGGCGTATGTTTATAGTCAAAGCACCATTCTCCGTAACTATGAACGGCTCTATGGGACTCTAACGCGGCTTCCCGGCATGATTTGTTACTCCGTCAAAGCCAATTCCCATCTCCGAATCCTGAGCTTGCTGCGGCAGGCGGGAGCGGGATTCGACGTGGTCTCAGGCGGCGAGTTGGCGCGGGCGTTGCTTGCCGGCGCCGCTCCCGACACCATCGTCTTTTCCGGGGTGGGGAAAACCCAGGACGAGATAGACGCCGGTTTGGCCGCAGGCATTTTGATGTTCAACGTAGAATCGGCGGGAGAACTCGCCGTGATTGAAAGCCGGGCCCGCGCCCTCCAAAAGGTTGGAGGCATCTCCATCCGCGTAAATCCCGACGTGGAAGCGGACACGCACCCCTACATTTCCACCGGGCAGATGATCCACAAGTTTGGCGTGCCGAAAGATGAAGCCCCGGAGCTCTATCGCCAAGCCGCGCGCTCGCCCCATCTTAAGGTCCAGGGCGTGGCGTGCCATATTGGCTCCCAGATTCTGGAAGTGGAGCCTTTCTTAAAGGCGCTGGATGAAATTCTAACTGTCGCGCGGCAATTGGCGGTGGAAGGCATTGCCGTGGAATGGCTCGATTTAGGGGGCGGGTATGGGATCTCCTACGGCGGCGAGCAACCCCTGGACATGGAGCGGATGACATATGGGTTGGAAGGGCGGTTGGGCAAGGCTTCAGTGCGGCTAATTCTCGAGCCCGGACGCGCCCTGGTGGGTAATGCCGGCGCGCTAATCACACGCGTGCTCTATGTGAAACGGAACCAGCAAAAGAATTTTGTGGTGGTGGATGCGGGCATGAATGATTTAATGCGGCCGACGCTTTACGGGTCTTACCACGAGATAGTTCCCGCCCGGGGAGGCACGGCGGAGCGCTTGCAGGCTGACATTGTCGGGCCGCTGTGCGAGAGTGGCGACTTCTTTGCCCGCGACCGGGACATGCCCGACGTCCAGCCCGGCGATTTGCTCGCAGTTCTGACCGTAGGCGCCTATGGATTCGTCCTCTCCTCCAATTACAACACGCGGCCTCGCCCTGCGGAAGTTCTGGTTCACGGAGCAGAAGCGGAGTTGATTCGCGCCCGCGAAACATTGGAAGACCTGATGGCGGGGGAGGGGATCTAGTATCTGGGATTTAGGATTCAGAATTAAGGGAGGACCCCGAAGAGGTCCAATGTCATTGCCGTGGGTGAAACCCACGGAAACGATGCGGGATTTAACAACCCCGAAGGGGTTGAATGTGGTTTGGCACTTAGTTGGTAAGAAGAAGGTTCTTCAGCCTGCATGGAGTATCAAGTGAGCCCAGTCGAGGCATACGCGTCGGTTCCGGCAATCCCTGCCACCGTCTCACCCTGTAGAACCGCCCTCAGTGTTTTGCTATTCGGCTGCTTCGTCCTGGCCGCTCACGTCCGCGCAATTGCCCAAAGCCATACCACGTGGAGTGACTACGGGGGCGGAACGGACTCCTCGCAATACTCCGCGCTTCGTGAGATCAATCGGACCAATGTCAGCAAGCTTCAGATCGCCTGGGCATTTCCCACGGGTGACGAGAACAGGTATTTCTTCAACCCGATCGAAGCGCACGGGCTCACTTACGTCATGGCGGAGAACAACTCGATTGCGGCGCTCGATGCTGAGACCGGGAAAGAGGTTTGGATCCACAAGGCCGATCCGCACACGGAGATCATTACCAACCGTGGGATCAACTATTGGGAAAGCAAAGATGGGCAGGACCGCCGGCTTCTTTATGCCAGCAACCACTGCTTGCAAGAAATCGATGCGCGGACGGGTAAGCAGATTTTGTCTTTCGGCACGAATGGCATTGTTGACCTGAAACAGGGCCTTGGCCGCGACCCAAGAACCCTTTCACTGGTCCAATCCACGACCCCAGGCAGAGTCTTCGAAAACCTGCTGATTCTGGGCTCAGCCACCAATGAGGGATACGGATCCGCTCCGGGGGATATTCGGGCATTCGATGTGCGTACAGGCCGTTTGGCATGGACCTTTCATACCATCCCGCATCCGGGCGAGGCTGGATACGAGACTTGGCCGAAAGACGCGTGGAAAAGGGTGGGAGGAGCCAATTGTTGGGGCGAGATCTCAGCGGACGAAAAACGCGGAATCGTCTACGTACCCACGGCGAGTCCCAAGTACAATTTCTACGGTGCTGACCGGCATGGGGCCGACCTCTTCGGCGACTGCCTGCTCGCGCTCGATGCCCGCACGGGGAAACTCCTCTGGTATTTCCAAATGACCCATCACGACATCTGGGATTACGACAACGCAGCCGCTCCCAAGCTTCTCACCGTGTGGCACGACGGCCAGAAGGTGGATGCGGTAGCGCAGGTCGGCAAGACGGGATTCGTCTGGGTGTTCGACCGCGTAATAGGCAAGCCGCTTTGGCCCATTGAGGAGCGGCCGGAACCTCGGTCCGACATGCCGGGAGAAGAGACGTGGCCAACCCAGCCGTTTCCGCTCGAACCGCCGCCCTTCGCACGGCAATCGTTCACTGCGAGTGACCTGAGTCCCTTGATCAGCGATCCGCAGGAATTGGCGCGATTCCGCAAGGAGATCGATTCGTCGTGGAACGAGGGACTCTACACGCCGCCCACCCTTCGAGGCACCATGCAGATGCCGGGCAATAGTGGCGGCGCGAATTGGGGTTCCGCAGCCGCGAATCCCGCCGATGGCTCGCTGTATGTCGCTTCGATGGACCTTCCCTGCATGCTCAAATTAGAGCGCGAACAGACGGGCCGAGCTTCCAAGGGCGAGTCGATCGAACAGCAGGGGCACTTCATCTTTGAATCGAATTGCCGCTCCTGCCATGGCGCTGACCTAAAGGGCTTGCCTCCCGCCATCCCCTCGCTCGTCAATGTCGGAGCAAGCCTGAACCGGGAGCAAATCGAAGGCGTTGTCAGGCAGGGGCGCGGCCCGATGCCGGGATTCCCGAGGCTTCCCGAGCCGGATCTAAAGGCATTAATCGCATTTGTTCCTAATCCCTCCGCAGCCTCAGCGTTGCCATCGCTCCCGGCCGCGCCTGACTCCGGGCCGGTCCGCTATCTGACCGGCTTCGGCTTCATGATGACCAGCACAGGAGTTCCGCCGATAGCACCGCCGTGGTCATCACTCACCGCATACGACCTGAACAAGGGCGCAATCAAATGGAAAATTCCACTCGGTGAGGTTCCGGAGCTGGCGGCGAAGGGAATCCCTGCCACCGGTTTTCCGTTTCTCAAAACAGGACCGGTGGTGACCGCGGGCGGATTGGTCTTTACCGCGACGCGAGATCATAAAGTCCGGGCCTACGACGTGGAAACCGGTAAGGTACTTTGGGAAAAGCGCCTCGATACAGGGCTCCAGGGCATTCCGAGCGTGTACGAGGTTGGTGGGAGGGAATACCTTGTGGTGTGCGCCGCAGCCCCCGAGATGAGTGATTCCGCTTCCCAGGGAAGCATCCACGGCGCGTACGTGGCCTTCGCCTTGCCCAGCGATTCGAAGTAGGTGGGGAATGCGCCAAAGCAAGATACCTTGTTCTGTCATTTCATCCTGTCTATCGTGCCCATCCATGTGAATAACTCTACCGCTCTCCCCACTTCAATTTCTTTTGGAGAATCTCAAAGTACGATGTGGCCGGCGGCCTGACCAATTCCACAAATGAGTCGGCTTTGCGCATTCGCACCACGTCTTCACTGTGCGCCGCAATGCCGACTTGGCCGTCGACGGTCAGGTAGGCGGCCTCTCGCAAACTCTTCACCGTCACCTCGATTCTGACGGTATTGGGAAGCACCAGTGGCCGATGGGTGAGAGTGTGAGCGCAGATGGGGGTGACCAGGAAAGCTTCGACGGAAGGCGTAACGATGGGGCCTCCTGCCGCCAACGAATAGGCCGTCGACCCCGTGGGCGTGGAAACGATTAAGCCGTCTGACTTGTAGGTTGAAACCAGCTCGCCGTTCACCCTAACCTCGAAGTCGAAAATTCGGGCAATGGCGCCTTTGTTCAATACCACGTCGTTCAGGGCCAAAAACGGGGTAAGGATTTCGTCAGCCCGAATCAACTCGCCTTCAATTTGCACGCGACGATCGGTCTTGTGAGTGCCGGCCACTACCGTTTCCAGGGTGGGATAAAGTTCTTCGCAGGTAATTTCAGTCAGGAATCCAAGTCCGCCGAGGTTCACCGCCAGAATGGGAACTGGTTTGCGATTCAGGGCGCGCGCGGTGGCCAGCAGGGTGCCGTCTCCACCCAGCACGACAAGCAAATCCACCTGGGCCGGCATTTCGTTACGGGTCAGGCAGCGCTTCTTCGTCTCCATGATGGCCCCGGTTTCCTTATCGATGAACGCCTCGATGCTGCGTTCATGGAGCCATTCGAGCAAAGCCGGGACAATCTCGCGGATTTCCACCTTCTTCGGCTTGGAGATGATGCCGACGCGTTTGATCGGAGTTGCCATGAGTGAAGATCATTCTAACAGGATTCAGGATTTAGGATTTAGGATCTAGGAGTCTGTGAGTCTGCACAAAAAAAATCCGAATCCTCGGTCCTGATTGCCAAATCCTAGCTCCTAGCTCCTAAATCCTGCTTCCAGACCGCATGCAGGAAAAACTCGTGGTTTCCCTCTGCACCCAACAGCGGGCTTTCCATCGACGCCAATTGGCTGAAACCGAGCTCCAGCAATTTGCGCGAAACTCTGGCGACGGACTCCTGGTGCTGCGCGGGGTCTCGCACAATACCACCTTTCCCCACCTGCCCTTTGCCCACTTCAAATTGGGGTTTGACCAGAACGACCAAATCGGCCGGAGACGCGAGCAGTGGGACGAGCGCGGGCAGGATCAGTGTTGCGGAGATAAATGAAACATCCACGGTCGCGATTTCCGCCAGCGTTCCGATTCGATCAAAGGTCAAGTAACGCGCATTGGTTTTTTCCAGGACGACGACCCGCGAGTCACGGCGCAATTTCCAGTCGAGCTGATTCGTCCCTCCATCCACGGCGAAAACCTTGCCCGCGCCGTGCTGAAGCAGGCAATCGGTAAAGCCTCCGGTGGAAGCGCCGATGTCGAGGCACACCTTCGTGTCAGGGTTAAGGCGAAAGTGTTCAAGCGCCCCCTCCAGCTTCAGCCCGCCGCGGCTCACGTACTTGGGGAGGTCGCCCAGCAGGCGCAAAGCGGCCTCCGCGCCAACCAGTGTCCCGCACTTCTCCTCCTTCTGCTCATCCACCAGAATTTGTCCGGCCAGAATAAGACCCTGCGCCTTTTCGCGGGACTCCACCACCCCTCGCTCCACTAGGAGGCGGTCCAGGCGGATTTTCTTGGAGTGGCTGTTTTTCATGGCAATCTAGGATTTAGATCCTAACCCGTGCTCTTCATTCCAAAGGCAATACCACCAACGGTGATTTGTAAAAGGTGAAACAGCGCATCGTTGCCGGGGTGCTCCGGTTTACCGCGCTGGCGGCGCCAGCGTTCCAGGAAGTGAGTTTGCAAGAAGTTCAGGGGGTCAACATAAGGATTGCGCAGACGGATCGACTCCGCCAACACGTGTTGGCCGGCGAGCAGCATCGATGAGCTGGAGATCTCGAGGACCCCGCGAACGCTGCGCCGATACTCCTCCTCGATGTGCCGGAAAATTCTCTGGCCCAGTCCGCGCGGACGCACCAGAGCGGCATAGAGACTTGCGATATAAAGGTCGGTCTTGGCCAGGGAATGTTCGGCGTTGTTGATCAGGTTAAAGAAGAAAGGCCAGCCCTCGTGCATGCTGCGCAGCATGTCCAAGCCGTGCGGAGCGTGGTCACGCTGAAACATTTCCAGAGCGTGGCCGAGGCCAAACCATGCGGGAAGCAGGTGCCGGGATTGCGTCCAGGCGAAGACCCAGGGGATGGCCCGCAGGTCGCGAAGATCGCCCGCTCCCCATCGGTGGGAGGGGCGCGAGCCGAGGCGTATCTGCTCGATCAAATCGATGGGTGTCGCTTGGCGGAAGTATTCCACAAACTCCGGCGTCTCATAAACGAGCTTGCGGTAGAAATCGCGGCTGCTGGCGGCGAGTTCCGTGGCATAGCCTTCCCATTCCGGGATTCTTGCCGCTTCGACTCGCCGGGAGTGGAGCAGGTGCGCGTCAAGCACCGAAGTCACCAACTGTTCGAGGTTCCTTTCGGCGATGGCGGGGCTCGAATATTTCAGTGAAACCACTTCACCCTGTTCGGTGATGCGCAGCCTGCCGCCTGGCGCAGCAAAAGGTTGTGCTTGAATGCTGCGATGCGATTGCCCGCCGCCGCGGTCGATAGTTCCCCCCTTGCCGTGGAACAATGAAAAGCGCACGCGGTATTTTTCCCCCACTTGCGCCAAGCGTTTCTGCGCGTGGAAGAGCTCCCAATTAGCCGCGACATAACCGCCATCTTTGACGGAGTCCGAATACCCCAGCATCACCTCCTGGAAGTCTCTACGCCCGCGCAGAATGCGGCGATATAGAGGGTCGGCGAACAGCTCCTCGAGGATTCGCGGCCCCGCTTCGAGATCGTCGAGCGTTTCAAAAAGCGGAATGACATCAATACGGGACTGCAAGCGGCGCCCATGCGGCTCCACAAGTCCAGTTTGCCGCGCCAGCAGCAGCACGTCCCACACATCGGCCGCACTCGACGTCATGCTCAAGACGTAGCGATGCGCTGCCGCTTCGCCGTTGCGCACCTGAATGGTGCGGAGGGCGCGAAATTCCTCCAGCACTCGGAGCGTGTCCGCGGAAAATGATGCGTGGGGAGCGGCGGGCTTGAAGAGCATCCGCTGGATCGACGCGATCCGTGCTTCGGCTGGTTCGGTGGGAAGTTGCGCCTGCCGCAAAATCTCTTCGGCCGCACCACGGGTGGCGCGCGAGTGGGTGCGGAAGTCCAAGCTGGCGCCATGAAAGCCGAAGACCTGCGAGGCCACCCGCAGACGGCCCGGTCCCAGGCGCGCAATCCGCGGGCTGGGATAGGCGATTAGCATCTCCTCCAGCTTGCCGAGTTCGCGGGTGAACTCTTCCGGCGCCGCGTATGCGCCCGGAGCGCGCTCCATCGTGCGCTCGAGCCGCCACATCATCATGCGCAGCTTGCGCCGATAAAGTTCGCTGGGCTGATCGATGGCTGCAAAAGCCCGAGTGGCGGGAAAACGCCGCATGTCCCGATTGATCTCGCGGCGCAGGGCCGATTCGAGACGGCGATTGCGGCAGGGGAACGATGCCCAGCCCAACATGCGGCGGCAAGCATCGCGGTAATAGCGCAGGATGCTTACGCGCACCTGCTCCGCGGCGTCCAGGCTTGTCTCCGGAGTTACGAAGGGATTCCCGTCGCGGTCGGTTCCCACCCAGGAGCCGAAGCTCAAAAAAGGGGCGGGCTTCGGCAGCCGCGGATAGCGGCGGACCATCTCCGCGCAAAACCTTTCCCAAAAGCTACCCGCCAGGTCGTAAATGGTGCGTTCAAGGAAAAAGCGGGCGTTCTCACTTTCCATCGCCGGCGTCACCACGCCCTCGCGCACCTCATCGGTAAGCCACAAGGCTTCAATCCACGAGTCGATGTCCCGCTCGGCGGCAGAGGTCAAGTCGCCACAGGTAGCATCCAGCGTTCTCCCCAACCGCAGAATGTGGTTCAGAACGCTCCGGCGCTTGGCCTCGGTGGGGTGCGCAGTCAGCACCGGCTCAATGTTCATGGACTCCAGCAGCTTCCTGACCGCCGCGGGTGGCACCCTCTGGCGGCGCAACTCGCTGAACGTGTGGCGCAGGGACATTGGCGCGCCTGCTCCTTGCCGGTCATGCATGCGCAGGCGGCGGACGCGCTCGCGTTCCTCGCAAAGATTGACCAGGTGAAAGAAGAGGCTAAAAGCATGTGCGACGGCCTCGGCCTCTTCCACTGAAAGGCGGTTGACCGCGTGCTCTTTGGCACGTAGGGGCACGCCATGGCGTGCCCCTACAAGATTGGCGCTTTGTCGAATCTGCTTGGCCACTTTCCGCAGGATTTCGATGGCCGAGAACACTCCCGCTCCCGACTGCTCGCGCACGATCGCGCCTAGCCGCGTGGTCAGAAACCGCACTTCCTGTCGCAGAAGTTCGTTCATAACGCAAAATCAGGGGCCAGGAGGGAGAGTCCAAGCGCCAGGAATCGAATTGGAAAACTCGAGTTATTTATCATAACTGAAACCGCGGGCCAGCAGTTAAGAGTAAGAAAGCAGCGGAAGTCTGAGACAAAAGTGAAAATGCGAATGAAGGGCGGGTGCTCCGCTCGCCGGCGAGTGAGCATTTCACCCGCCCTTTTTTCTGTGAGCATGATGGTCCTTCGTCAGCGACTCCTTTTGTTCCGCGCTGCGATCTTGGGTGGATTTCTTACTCAAGGCCTTTTCCTTCCCGCAACCCGGACCCCGAGGACCCGATCCTCCCGTTACTGCCCCTAGCCCCTGCACCCATAACTCCCTTTCTTATCATGAATATCGTGGAAGGCTGGGTATAACTCGTGTGTTTTCATCAACATCGTGGAAAGGTACTTTTCGGTCATTTTTTCTACATGTGTTTTCAATAACATCGTGGAACATCCCTTCATTTCCCCCCCCCTATTTTCTCCCCTGGCTCGCTGTCGAAGAATGGATAACTTATTTTAATTCAATGACATGCTTTTTTTGAAGGCCTCCGCCATCAGCAGCTAACCCGCTTAATTTCTATTACATCGTGGAAAGCCTCGACACGGTTTTCCGTTCCGGCTAGCTTAATTCGATATAACTCTCAATATTTGAACGATATAAAGCATTTAGACATTTTGACGATAAACAGCTATCCCATTTATTTTCTGGCATATCGTGGAAGACTGGAGTGCAAGGCTCAGGTTGTTGGAGGCTAGTGTATGAGAAACTTTCCCCGCCGCAGCGCGCAAGCCCCAGATCTGGTGGGGATCCCGCGCTCCCAGCGCCTGACGCCCGACACCTCATTACCCTGGGTGAATTCACGACGACGACATCCTTCGTTCCTTAGGCTAGCACGTTGGCGACCGAAGTAGGCCTAGACTCCCGCGGATTTCGTGGGGGTAGGAAATTCGGGCCGATTTATTTTCACAATTCCCGGTGTCCGGACATTCTGCCCGCGTATACTTGGTGGGATTCGTACCCCTGATCGGTACGTCCAAACCAGCGCAGGCACGAGCCCGTCACTTCCTCCGAAGTTTCACCCAATAACGATGGGTATACTCAGCCACCCGCGCATCATCGGGGGCGCCGGGGCGAGGCGTGGGAAAGTGGAGGTACTGCTTACCGTCCCTCGTCCAACTGTAGACTTCGTTCCAAGAACATTCCAGCCGGTGGGGAACTAGGATTTGATCCAAGAGGTCGTGCTTAAGGATTTTTCGAAGGTAATGGTTCTGGACGCGCCTCATCCCGCGCGTAGCGCGGGCCTTGTCTTCCTTGGCCGAGCCCGTTCCCGTGATCGCGGCGTAAGGCTTGCGATATGAGCGTGACATAGAGAACTCCTTTCGTGAGTTACCTATGTCATGGGTTAGCCCTCCCGCTCCAAATCTACCTTAAATTATACCATCCGCCGCGTTCTGCCGCCTTCCCTCCTGGTGCTTACTTGCCGCGAAGCGCGCGCCGGAGCTCCCGCCGCAGGACGTTCAAGTCCGGTTCGACCTGAAGGCGCTGGCTGCTTTCCTGGTCTTCCGAGCGGTGACGCATGATGTATTCGGTGTCTTTAAGTTGGTTGCCGGTGAGGACACACACAATGTCCGCGTGCCTTTCAATCTTTCCCGCCCGCACGAGCTTGCGAACGCCGGCGATAGTGGCGGCGGAAGCAGGTTCGCAGCCCACACCGTCCTCAGCCAGGACGCGTTTGGCTTCGAAGATTTCATCATCCGTAACCGACTCGCAGAACCCTCCCGCCCAATCGAGCACGCGTCGAGCCTTTTTCCAATTGGCGGGATGGCCGATGCGAATCGCGGTGGCCTCCGTGTGGGGATCGTCGACTGCGAGCAAATCGGGAGCGCCGGCGCGCAGGGTTTGATAAAAGGGGTTGGAGCCCGCCGCCTGTACCACGACGACATGGGGCACTTTCTCGATGAATCCCAACTCCTTGAGCTCGCGCAAGCCCTTGCCAATGGCAGAGGAGTTTCCCAGGTTGCCACCGGGAACCACGATGTAATCCGGAGGCCGCCAGGCACGCTGCTCCAGCATTTCCGCGACAATGGTCTTCTGGCCTTCGATGCGGAAGGGGTTGATGGAATTCACCAGATAGAGTCCCAGCTCGGGAGCGATCTCGCGGAGCAGGCGGAAAGCTTCGTCGAAATTGTCGCCGACCTCCACCACCAAGGCCCCAAAGTCGAGCGCCTGGGCCAGCTTGGCGGCGGAAATCTGCTTGTAGGGCACAAACAGCAGCGCCTTCATGCCGGCGCGCGCGGCATAAGCGGCCATCGATGACGACGTGTTGCCTGTCGAGGCGCACGCCACCATGCGGATGCCGCGCGCCTCAGCACGCGTAATGCAGGCCGTCATGCCCAGATCTTTAAAGGAACCGGTGGGGTTGTTGCCTTGGTGCTTGATGGTCAGATGGACCGGGCCGGCCCACCACCCCGTGCGGCGAGTGCCCACCAAAGGCGTGGAGCCTTCGGAAAGTGAAATGATGCGGGCGGCCGAATCCACGAAGGGAATCAGCTCGCGGAAGCGCCATACTCCGCTGCGGTCGATCGGTTCGCCGCTCAGACGGCGCTGGTGCCATGTCCGCCGGAGTTGCTCGGGGTCGAAGGGATCAAAAGCATACTTCACATCGAGCAAGCCGCCGCAGAATGCGCAGGCATGCGCGTCCTTCTTGGGGTCCTGTCGGCGCCCGCAGGCTTCCTCGATGCACTGGAGATAAGCGGAGGACATGGGTTTCAGGTGCCAGGTGTCAGGTATCAGGTGTCAGAAAGGTGCAAAGTGTGCTTTTCAGCTCGCTTGGTAGCCCTGCCAGGATCCGACCCATCTCATCCGTCGGACCGAGCGCTGTCTGGAACTTGTCGATCTTAGTGTAAGACAGTTGGGTCATCGCTACGAAATGCGTTTCATGTTCCATCAACAAACCGTTCGCTTCGGATGAATGTCGTTTGACCATTACTGGCCGCCTGCCCCTGATTCACATGGGAGTCAACTAGTACCTGACACCTGACACCGGGCACCTGACACCTAGCTGGCCTCCAGTTTGAACTCCTCGTGGACGGCCTTTACGGCCTCCTTGACATCTGAAGTCTTCACGGCAAAGGAAATGCTCAACTCAGACGAGCCTTGGGCGATGGCAATGATATTGATGCCGTTTCGCCCCAGCGCGGCGAAGGCGCGGCCGGAGATGCCCGGCGTTCCCTTCATGTTTTCGCCGATCATCACCACAATCGCCACGTGGGGTATGATTTCAATCGATACCCTGTCATCATGCAGCATTTCCAGCTCAAAGGTCTTTTCCAGTTGGGCTTTCACCCGGCGCATATCGGCGTCGTGAACGGCAAAGCACAGCACATTGTCCGCGGAAGACTGCGTGACCATCAGCGTGGGAATGTCGTCCAGGCTGAGCGAGCCAAAGGCCTTGGCCGCCAGTTGCGGAAAGCTCAGAGACTCCTTGCCGGTGATCGTGATGAGGTCAGCCTTGCTGACGGAAGTGATCGCCTTGACGCCCTTTTGGCTGTTCGTAGCAGAAGGGACGATGCGGGTGCCAGCACAAGCGGGATTGAAGCTGTTCTTGATCCAAACCGGGATCTTCTTTTTCATGACGGGTTGGATGGTTTTGGGGTGCAGGACCTTGGCGCCGAAGAACGAAAGCTCGATGGCCTCGCGGTAGGAGATTTCCGGCAGAATACGCGCCTCCGGAACCAGTCGTGGGTCAGTGGTCATGACGCCATCGACGTCTGTCCAGATCCACACTTCGTCGGCGTCGAGCGCCGCGCCCACAATCGTTCCACTGTAATCGGACCCGCCCCGGCCGAGCGTAGTGCACGCGCCGGCACGGGTAGCGCCGCGGAAGCCGGTGATGACTGGAATCACCCCGCGCCGCCGCAAGCCCGCCAGACGCTGCCGGGTTTTGGCATTGGTTTCCTCGAAGAAGGGTGTGGCGTTGCCGAAGTGATCGTCGGTCACAATGAGTTCGGTGGCGTCAATGGCTTCCGCCGGGGCGCCGCGTGACCGCAGGATGGCTGCCATCAGATTGGCGCACATCACTTCGCCCAGGCTGGAGAGCGTGTCCATGGCTCGCGGCGTCACCTCGCGCACCAGCGAGAATCCTGAGCAGAGATTCTCAAAGTCGGCCACGGCGTCGGCGAGCCGAGGCAAGACCGCGGCCTGCTCCGCCGCTTTCAGAAGCTGATCGGCAACCTCGCGGTGCCGGTGGGCCAATTCGCGGCGCACGTTCTTCCAATTCTCACGGTCGCCGCGGCTGGCTTCGTTGGCGGCGCGGATCAGCATGTCCGTAACGCCACCCATCGCGGAAACCACCACCGCAACTTCCGCCTGCTGGGCACGTTCGGCGACGATCTCCGCCACGTTCTTCATCCGCTCCGCATTGCCGACGGAGGTCCCGCCGAATTTCATAGCGATCAGCGGTTTCTTGCTCTTACTCGGTGCCGGATTTTCTTTCACCATATTCTCTACCCCTGCGGGCAAGAATTCACCCGTCCGGGCTCAGCAAACCGGAAACGCTCTCTTTCCGGCTCGCTAGCGAATCGTACCCGTATTCGTCGTCGTGGAGGAAGCGTTGGCGTTGGCGGTCTTGGTGGACTCGCGTACGACTTCAATAAAAACCTTGGCGGGAAGCGACAGGTAGCGGTCCCGGCGATAAACGAGACCAAGCTCCCGGTAAATCTTCTGGCCCTCCAGAGGAATCAACTTCAGCAGGCCCGCGGCGACTTCCGGCTGCACGTAGGTCCGGCTGATCAGAGATATCCCGAGACCTGCGCCCACGAATTTCTTAATAGTTTCAACGCTGGCGAGCTCCATAGAGATTTGCAAGTGATCGCGTTGCGCACGCAGAAGGCGGTCAATGACCACCCGCGTATGCCCGGTCTTGGGCAGGATCAGAGGATGCTGTGCGAGTTCCTCCACGGTTACGGTCTTGTTCTTGGCCAGCGGATGCGATTTGGGCACCACCACCTGGACCTCGTCGCGAAAGACCGAAATCACTTCCATGTTGTTGGCCGTCATCGGCAGGGTCACAATTCCCAGGTCAACCGCTCCCTCTTGAACTTTCTGGAGGATCTTGTGGCTGAAGTTCCGGTAGATGTTGATTTGGACGAGCGGGTAGAGCTGCTTGAAGCGGAAAAAAGTTTTGGGCAGAACGTAGAGACAAGTGGCTTCGTTGGCGCCGATGTAAAGCTTGCCCCGCGGGGTCTGGTTCAACTCCGCAATGGCCTGAAGAGCTTCCTTGTGCATCAGAAGCATCTTCTCCGCGTAGCGATTAAGAATCTCGCCAGCGGGAGTCATCAGGACCTTTTTCCCACTGCGGTCGAAGAGCTTTTCCCCGCATTCCTGCTCGAGCAGACGAACCTGCGCGCTGATTGCGGGCTGCGTGCGAAATAGTTTTTCCGCCGCCCGGGAGAAGCTCTGAAGCTTCGCCACTTCCAAGAAACTTCCTAGCTGATCATAGTCCATTGTGTTTGCAGGCCTGCAATCCTTTATTCTAACAAATTGTGCAGGGTCCGCGTGAAGAAAAGTGCCGGTTCACGGGAATGTGGGAAACCTGAACGGCAACCGCTCACAGCGTGGTCGTGCGGCGTTGGGGTTGGGAAAGCACTATTTCAGGACCCCGGCGCCGGCCTCTGAAGCTGGCCATAGCCCGCGAGGGTTGAGAACAGTTTCTCCAGGTCAAACCCGACTTCCCGGAAAACGTCGCGGAGATCGCGCTCGCGGTCTTCCGGACTCATGGCGACAAACTTCTCCGCCGGTACATAAAAGGGGTTATCCCGAACCAGTGTGCTTTCCACCAACAGGTGGCGATGGACCGCGATGGCGGAAAAAAGGTGTGGTATTTCCAGATGCTCGCAGTCGTAGTGACATAAGGCCACGCCGGGATAATGTTTGACAAGAAAATTCAAATATGAGTGGCACTCAAAGAATTGGGGTAGGGAAATGTCGGCGGGCTTTGTCCCCACGCCCTCTTCCAGCCAGCGGACGGCCGCAGCGCGAGCGTCCTCGGCCTCGGCAAAAAATACCTTCGCCCAATCCAACCAATCGCCCGCGCTCGACGCCTCCGCCGGGAATTGCAGCGTCCGGTCGCGCCGATGCCGTTCCACATCTACGCCAAGTTCACCAAGTCGTGTGAGCATGGCAGGGTGCCGGGCGGTGGGCGCCTGGTAACAACACCGGTGCCCCCGGCTGAGACCCTCACTCACAAATTCCACGCCCCGCGCGGCCCAGGCGCCGCCACGATGCAGGACGGCCACATGTTCGTGACAGTGCACGGGAAACCGCGCGTCGATATGAGTGAAAATGGGCGGCGACATGGGGGGTTGACCCGCGACGGAAATTCTCGCCTCGTAATTTCTCAGGGTTCGCGCGCAGGTCGCGGCCATCGGCCAAGACGTCCGGCGGTTCGCCAACTCGACCCCTGCGCGACATGCCGCGCTTTAGCCGCATGTTCCCGTTGGGCGCGATTATGCTTTTGCCGGATGAAGGTGTCAAGGAAGCCACTGAAAAATCCGAAGGCGTTCACGTAGCGCGGACCCCCGACTTTGGGGTCCGCGGCTCTTCTCTCGCAAAAATCGAGAATCTCAAAGACGGAGACCGCCCCCGAATGCAGGAGCATGAGTCGACGGAAGAACTTACTACGGTGCGGTAACAAGAACCGCGGACCTCAAAACCGGAGGTCCGCGCTACGATTGCCACTGCGCGATAAGCTCGTCATGAAAATGGAAAGCCCACGAAGAGATCGCGAAAACTGCTATTCTTAAATAGAAAGGGGAGGATGCCCAAAGGAAGAGGATTGGGACTCCGCTGTTTCCCCCCTTCTCTTTCCTATGATCCAACTCTCCGCGGCCGGCAAGCGCTTCGGCCCCAAGACGCTGTTTGAAAATCTCGACTGGCTCATCACGCCGCGCGATCGCGTGGGCCTGGTGGGTGCGAACGGTACGGGCAAGACCACTTTGCTCAAGGCTTTGGCTCGCCTCGAACCCCTCGACTATGGCGAGATCACTTTCGCCAAGGGGACCACTGCTGGCTATCTCCCGCAGGACGGCCTGACCCTTTCCGGGCGCTCGGTAATGGCGGAGTGCATGTCCGTGTTCGGCGATCTGCTCTCCATGGAACAGGAGATGGAAAGTCTGATGGAGAAGATGGGGGAACTGGATCCGGCCGGGCCTGAGTACCAGCAGGTGGCCGACCGCTTCCACGCGATCGACACCGAGTTCCAGCACCGCGACGGGTATTCGCTCGAAGCGCAGGTAGGAATGGTATTGGGCGGCCTCGGGTTCCCCCCCTCCGATTGGCATCGCCGGACGGAGGAATTCTCCGGCGGCTGGCAGATGCGCATTGCCCTGGCCAAGCTGCTGCTGGAAAAGCCCAACCTGCTGCTGCTTGATGAGCCCACCAACCACCTGGACCTCGAGGCGCGCAACTGGCTGGAAGAATATCTCCACGATTATCCTCACGCTTATGTGTTGATCTCGCACGACCGTTTCTTTCTCGATGTCACGGTGAAAAAGATGGTCGAGATCTGGAACCAGAGGGTTCACTTTTATACCGGCAATTACGAAAAGTACTTGAAGGAAAAGATGGAGCGACGCGCCCAAATTGAAGCGGCTTACCAGAACCAGAAAGAGCGTATCGAGCAGCTCGAAGTGTTCATCAACCGTTTCCGCTACACGGCCACCAAGGCCAAGCAGGTGCAAAGCCGCATCAAGGAACTCGAACGGATGGATCGCATCGAGATTCCGAAGGAGGAGAAGGCCATCCACTTCAGCTTTCCCCAGCCCAAGGCGAGCGGCCGGCACGTGGCGGAATTCCAGCGCGTGGCCAAGAGCTATGGCTCGAAGCTGGTCTTCCGCGACGTAAGTTTCACTATTGACCGCGGCGATCGGGTGGCCTTGGTGGGCGTGAACGGGGCGGGAAAATCCACCCTCATCAAACTGCTGGCAGGCATTGAGCCGCTAAGCGCGGGGGAATTCAAACTGGGCCACAATGTGGAGGCGGATTACTTCGCTCAGGACCAGTACAAAGCGCTTGACCCGGAAGCGCGCCTGCTCGACGACCTTTCGCGGGCCGCGCCCATGGCAATGAGCACGCAGACGGAGTTGCGCAGCCTGCTGGGGTGCTTCCTATTCACCGAGGACGATGTATTCAAGCGCATCCGCGTGCTTTCCGGCGGCGAACGCAATCGTTACGCGCTCGCGCGCATGCTGCTGCACCCGTCCAATTTCCTGCTGCTCGATGAACCCACCAACCACCTCGACTTGCGCGCCAAGGACGTGCTGCTGGAGGCGCTGGAGAAGTACACCGGCACGGTGGTGTTCGTTTCGCACGACCGCTACTTCATCGACAAACTGGCCACGCGGGTGTTCGAAATCGGCGGCGGCGAAGTGAATGTTTTCCCCGGCAACTATGAGGATTACCTGTGGCGCAAGGAAGGGAAGGAAATCGACCTCACCCTGCCCGGCCTGCCGGATTTAGTGGCGGAGCGCACCGCGGTGCACCACACGCGGGACGGTGGACATTCCGCATCACAACCGGAAGCCGCGCCCGAGGCGAAATCAAAAAAGGTCAATCCCCTCCGCCTCCAGCAGATGAAGGACCGCTGCCGCGAGATCGAAGAACAAGTGGCGCGGCTGGAAGCGGAGATTGAAGGCTACGGGCAGGAATCGGCCCACTTCAAAAGCGCCGAGGAGAGCGTCCGACTCGCCAAGCTGATCGAGCAGGGGCGCGAAGAGATCGCCCGGCTCATGCGCGAGTGGGAAGAAACCACGAAGGTGGTGGAGGAGAACGAATAGGGGCTGCGCAGCGGGAGGCTCGATATTATGCGCTCGGGCGTGGGGATCAAGGCCGGCTGTTGTTTGTAGCTTTCACCGTGCGGCGGAGCCTGATCCGGGTTATGTCGGCGCGCGAGATGACCCGCAGGGAGCGGAGATTTTATGAAACCTATGATGAGCAAGAAGAGCCTGAAGCCCCTTCCGGCCTTTAATTCGGAAGGCGAGGAAAGGGAATTCTGGGGGAACGAGGACTCCACTGAGTATATCAATTGGACGAAGGCTAAGCGCGTTGCCTTTCCCAACCTAAAGCCCTCGGTGCGAACGATTTCAGTGCGCCTGCCGGTTATGATGATCACTCGCTTAAAGCTTCTTGCCAACCAACGTGATATCCCTTATCAATCTTTGCTCAAGATGTTTCTTGCCGAGCGACTGGAACGGGAGAATCGTAGACGTTAGAAAGAGTGCACCTACGGCAATGACCAAGCGAGATGTTTTTGGCGAGTTGATGGAGGGCGTGGCGGCGATGAAGACCCACCTCGAGGGCAAGCTGACCCTCCGCAGCTTTAAGGTGGAACCCGCTCCCCTTCCGAAAGTCGACGCAAAACTCATTCGGGGCACGCGCCAGAAATTGGGTTGCTCACGCGCCGTGTTCGCGCGCCAGCTTCGCATCAACCTGAGAAGCGGCGGGCCTACTTTTTCGCCAGACCCAGAGACCGTTGTCGGACCGCCGGGAGACCATAATAACAACCGTCAACTATTTCTCTTGACACGGAAGAGCGAAGGGTGTACAGTTAACATGTGAGGATCGGCACCGGTGGAGCCACACCGGCGGCCGAAAGCTCCGTACGCCCGGCGCGAGGAGAGTCTGCCCGACTCACGGAGGGCGGTCTTCCCTTCGTTTCACTCCGGGAAGTTTCCGGCCTTGACCGGCCCGGCCCAGACGCGTGCGAAAGCCCGGTCTTGATCCTTGGCGTCGTGGTGACGTCCGCGGAGTGGGAATCAATAGATGAAGGCACATGCTCCTAGCCTTACCCCCACAGAATGCATTACGACTTTATGCCCATTCATCGCACAAACGCCCAATCCTGAGAACATCTTGAAAATAAAGGGCCGGAAGAGGCGATTTTCGTGTGCCAATCCTGAGAACATACTGAAAAGAAGCCAATTACAATAAATCATAGGGGCTCCAAAGAGGATGACAAAATGCCCATGAGAAGAGTCCCCTAGGGCTGGTTGCAGGCGGCGGAAAAGGCCACGAGAGATAAGATACCTAGGCTAGATAAAAGCCCCAGGGTGCGCCTGCCGCGTCAGCCAATTTTGGCACCCGCAGCGGCGACGGCTTTTGGGGAGTGACGGAAGAGTCAGACGACCCCGGAGTGAGCGATGGCTCGGGCGAGTGCTGTTAACCTGTCACCCTTCCACGAGTCTCGCGGTTCCGCAGCGGCACGTGCGAATGTCCACAAGCGAACGCGCTCAGGATCCACGCCGAGCAGATCCGCGAAACGGCAGATGGTCGTGCAGGGATCAGAGCGCAATCGCTCAGGGCAGTTAAGCATGTGCTGCGTCGCGTCGTAGGCGGGGTCACCCACGAACGGCTTTGGGTCGATCGCGAGCCATGGTTCTCGCTGGGCCCGAAGCACATTTCCTGCGTGCAGGTCGGTCGCGAGGAGCACCTCCGTGGGCGCAGTGCGAGGGAGTTCTTCGAGCATGCGCAACCCTTCAAGGACGAGACCTGGATCGGACCACCGCTCCGCCCGGCTTAGCGTCTCATCCCGCCAATAGGCGGTCATGGCGGACAAAGGGCGGAACGGGTGTGGCGGCGATGGCGAACGCCAGAGCCGTTTTAACAGTCCCGCGATCACGATATCTTGTTCGGGTTCCGGCAGCGCGCGCAACGCCGTCCCCGGCACGCACTGCTCAAGGAGCATGGCATTCAGGTCATCATCGGCTTCCAGGAGGCGCACCGTCGGGTCTCCGTTCCAGAAGCGCAGCCCCTGGATCTCATGCGCACCTTCCATATGCGGCATGCCGAGTTTAAGCACGGCGGCCGTCCCGTCGCGACGCGCCACGGGCGCGACCCACGCGCAGCTCACCTCATCGCAATCGAACGGTGCCCCGAGTGAGAGCGACCACCGGCACTCAAGCTCTCGGAGGGTGGCGGGCAGCCGATTGAGCCAATCCATGCACTCCGGCGTGTTGCCGCAGTTTGCTGCGAGCTGCGTGGGGACCTTCAACGCCCTGCCTCCATGATGGCGAATGCAGCCGAACACGCTCACGTCGCCTTGTCCTTCGGCTGGTCAGACGACATCTTTAGTGGTTTGCGCAACACCCGAACTTAGTCGCCCGTTTGCGCCGCGCCGATTTGGCCGAGGTGATGAACCATGTGCCCCAGGTAATCTTCAGCCAGGAATTTGAGCGTCACGGGTTCATTCTGGCCAATTCGAATCGGGACCGCCAGCTTGCCAAAGGGAAGGCGAGTGATGACGTGTGCGAGATACCGATTATAGTTTGCCCAGAGCGCGACCAGAAGGGGCCAATCGGCTTCCTCGGCGGCCTGCACACGCGCCCAACCGTTCTGCTCATGGGCGGGAAACTCCAGAGAGTCTTGGAGGGACGCCCGCACGAACCTCTGATGGTTGTTCGAAGCGGAATCAATCAGGTGGCCCATCACCTGCCGGCGTGACCATCCGCCCGCCAGGATGGGCGCTCTGCTTTCCTCTGCGCTGACGAGTCGGAGAATCTGTTCCGCCGAGTTCACCACGCGCAGAATTTCCGCGCTTAGTGCCAACATATCCATAACCTTCGCTCCTGAGATTGCCAGCTAATTATACAGCGGACGAGGGCAGGCTGATTCTCAGTATTGACGCTGTATTCATGACAACACGCGGCAGACCCGCGGGGCACCCGCCGGCCCGAACCCCGAACCCCGAATCCCGAGCCCTACTGCTATCCACGCCACATTGACGGCGGACATAGGGGGTACTATGCTTCCGAAGGCGAATAGGGCGTGGCCGGTTCACCCCAAGGCCTTGCCCTTGCGAGGAGGGAAGAAACCCCATGAGGCTGGCAATACCTATGCTAGTAATACTTACTCTGTGCCCGATGCGGGGGGCGCTGGGACGGGAATTGGGTAGCTCGAAGGTCAGCGTCCAAGATGGGGACCCCCTCCAGGGCACGCAGGAGAAGACTGAGCAAACCAATGCGGAACAAAAGGGTGAGAATAAGACCCTCACGAATGATGATGTGATCAGCATGGTCAAGTCGGGCCTGGCGGAGAGCACCATCGTCTTGGCCATTCAGCAAGATTCGACTGATTTTGACACCTCACCCCAAGCGTTGATCTCGCTCCAGAGTCAGGGTGTTCCGCAGAAGGTGCTGGATGCCATGATTACTGCGGGAAGCAAAGAGCATACCTCGCCGACGGGGCCAACCGCGCAAACTCCGGCGAATCCTGGAGACGTTAGGAGAAATGGGAAATGGGATTTAAGTGAGGAAGTTTCCTCGGAGGACGGTTCGCGGACGGTGACTCTGTCTCGCGCTGCCGAACCAGAAGGATCCGCATCGGCAGGGCCTTCCCGGGATACTCGCCTCTACATCCGATGCCAGTTACACCATACGGACGTTTACATTCGCACGGCTTCTATCCCTTCAAGTACCGACCCGAACGGACAATACACTGTCCGGCTCCGGCTGGATGATGGGCAGCCCTTCACCCAGCATTGGGACCAATCAATAAACCACGATTCGCTATTTGCGCCGCAGCCGGTGGAGCTCGCACAGAAACTGGCCTTTGCCAAGAAGTTGACTCTTGAATACACGCCCTCAGGGTCAGGACCCGTGGCGACTTTGTTCCACCTTGACGATCTCGAAGGAGGATTGGGCAAACTGGCTGACGCTTGCGGGTGGTCCCTCCAAAGTCCTGCCGCGGAAGCTGCGAAAATCAAAGCGAGCACGCCGGACATTCATAACGTCCGAAAGGTCTTTTTGGATACCGATTGGGCGGACGATGACGAGGCGGTGGCGCGAAAGGCGAGGGCGATTATGACGCACACCTGCTTGCAAGTCGTCAATACTTCGGAGGCCGCCGATGCCATTCTCAGTTGGTCCATACAGGGTTTTACCGGCGGAACACTGCAATTGCGCAGCAAGGACGGTCAGATCATCTGGACCAGGAGCGGGAGTTTTGTCACGCCCCTCAAGGTGCTCAAGCAAGAGCTAGGCTGTCCGAAGTAGAAGCGCGCGATTTCCGAGCCGCTCGTCACCGGGGCACAGATTGCAGGAGAAGGGAATCTGCCTGTCCGAGACTGATATTCAAATCACCCTGATTGGGCTCAACATCTCTGCGGGTCCAGGCATCCGTCCAGGTTGCAGTTTTCCATGACCGCGGTAGAACCATCGTTGCATGCCGAGTCATGTCGGCATCGTCGCGCAAGCCTTCCTCGATATTCGCAGCCATTATTCGAATCGATCCATCTTGCGTGCGCCACGCGGTGACGTTCATCGTTTGGTCCAGGTCAATGGTCTTCGCATGCAGCGCACCGCTGCCGGACAACAAGAAGTTCAGCGCGCCCGCGGCAAGGGCATATGCGGCCCCACTGCCTCCCCAGGCGTCGCGGAGAGGAACATTTCCTTTGGGCAAAAGGTCTGGCGGGTCCCACATGACGACTTTCAATCCCGCTGTGGTATTCAAGGTCAGCGTCGGGCTGCCATCCACCGCGTACAGCACTCGTATGCCGCCGGAAGTTGTATTGGCGCCGCGCCGATGGTAGGTGCCAAACGTCTCAGGAATATTCTTCGCTAATGAATTGGAATCGCCGGCTAGCTTCGCTGTACGTATCCTGGGCTGATCTTCCGCCGGGCCGCCACTCGCGGTGAGACCGCCAAGTTGCGCAAGTTCGGGATCGATCCCGCCCGCCGGGCTTCCGAAAATAGCCACGGGTCGTCCCCTCTGAATGAGCTTGGCAATATACGCAGTTTCCCGGGGAGCCAGGTGGGAAGGCGTCTGGAAAATAAAAAGATCAGAGTCGACCTGCGGCAGCCACTCCACTCGTGTGACGGAAAGAATTGGAACCGGCCATTTATCGACGGACGCGGCCTGCTCATCGATCCACTCTTTGATGTCGCGGTTGGGAGCGGCATGGTCGGCCTGCCACTGCATGGCCTCCCGCGAATACACGAGTGTTGGACCCAACACCTTCGTGGTGTTCCGTGCGTCCGCAATCGCGGCGTTGGCATTGTCCGCCAGGAAGCGAACATCCTCGGGCTCCAGCAATCGCTTGCCCTGATTCGCCCAGGAAATATACGACCCCGCGGGCAACTTCAATCCCTTCGGAGTCTTCACCGCCGCGTGGGAATATGCCCAGATGCCCCAACGCAGACGGTCCGGAGCGGTGTGGATGACGTCCCAACTTTCCCAGGCGTCAAAGGTTTCAATTAGTGGATAGTGCCGGACCTTAGTGTTCGCAAGGACCGCGGCGTGCAGAAGTGTGTAGGCGAGTTGATACGTCCAACCCAGCCAGGGATCGTTCCAGAAAGACTCCTGCCGCAGTCCGACCTCGTTCCATGCGCCCGCCCAGGTTTGGTCGACCCAGATGTCGAGGTAGCCTTCTTTCGCAATCGATTCCAGATCCATACAATTGCTGCGCCAGTCTGCAACCGCGCTGGCCGCGTTCGAATACATCATCACCAGGGCCTGCGGATTTGCTTGCTTGATTTCACGCACTAGCGCGGCCACCGCTGCGGTCGAGTCTCGAATCGACTCGGGAGATGGTGCGAGGGCGCCGAAGGGTCCCCATCGCTCATAAGGGACTGGCATGCCAAATGAGTCCCGCAACATCACGGCGTCCAAGCCCACGGCTTTCGAAAGACTCCCCCATTGCGCTGCATAAGCCTTGTGAACCAACGTGCCTTCAAGAATCCCCTCCGGCAATCCTCCGAGGCGCACGGGATCCGCGTGGAGCTTGGCGGCAGGATCGAAAAAGGAGCCAGGAGACCATGCACCCAGGCGGCTTTGCGGAGCGGTAAATGCCTCGGGGTGCCGCTTTGCCCAAGGTGCAACCTCGCCGTAGGCATCCGTCCAGGCGTAGTTCAGAAGCCCAACCTTAAGTTCCGATATGCCGCGTCTGGACGCTTCGCCGCGCAACGCAGCGCCGAGTTTCTTGACATCGCCATACGTCCAGGCATCGTAACCACGCCGCTCGACCATCTGCGGTTTGGCAAAACGCGCATTGAACTGGCGCTTACGTTCTTCCGTGGTTCCGGTATAGGGACCTCTCTCATCCACCCATTTCTGCTGTCCCGATCCCTGCGGCAGATCAATTCGCTGATCCAGGTTTCCCGACCATTCCATGACGCACGCGACCGTCCAGCCCACGTTCAGGATGACTCCGCGATAACCTTCCACACCCGCGAAAAGCGGCTGAAAGCGTTCCCAAAATGTGTGGACCGACCCGGGAATGTCCTTCTGCTCGAACCAGTAAAGATCAATTTCCAACCAGCGGTCGCCAGGGATTGGATATGCTGATTTTGATTCCATACTCCCGGAGGATTGACTCTCATCCGCAGCAGCGCTTGTGGGAGCGTGCGGCGCCGCAAAAAACATCACAATGACGAGAAAAACCCTGACTGCCAACCGCCGCCTCATAGGGGTCTCCTAAATGTTCCCTTTCCATTTCTCTCGCCGTGCTTGAGGAACCGCGAAGCAGGAAGTTCGTGGCGTCCTGGTATCATAGTGATTCTTCTTCCTTATCCTTTTACGACCAAGACACAAAGGCACCAAGCGGGTTGTTCGCGCATTACTTCAGATGGCGGTTGTACCATTCCAGGGTGCGCTGCATGATGTCGTGGCGGTGCGTGGGGTCGTAAATCAAGTGGCCCTCATTGGGATAAACCACAAATCGATTCTCCACGCCCAGCGTCTGGAGGGCGTGCCAGAATTCAAATGATTGCGGGGTTGGACACTCGCCGTCGCGATCGCCCACCAGGATGAGCGTCGGCGTTTTCACGTTCTTGATGAACGTAATGGGTGAACTCTTGGAATACACCGCCGGATCGTCATAAGCAGACGCGCCGAAGAAAGGGATCATCCACTGGTCGATGTCGTTCTCGCCGTAGTAGCTTTGCCAATTCGCGATGCCGGCCCCGGACACCGCAGCATGGAAGCGGTGCGTTTGGGTAACAGCCCACATCGACATGTATCCCCCATAACTCCAGCCGCCGATGCCCACTCGGTCGTTATCCACGGGAAAATGTTTCACGACGTAGTCAACACCGGCGAGGATGTCGCGCAAATCTCCGTAGCCGAAATCTTTGACGTTGGCCTGCGTAAAGGCTTCACCTTGGCCATAGCTGCCGCGCGGATTGGGCCGCAACACGAAATAGCCGTAATGCGACAGGAGCGTGAAATCAAAGAGCGAGCTGGGCCAACTGGGACGCGCCATGGCGCTGGGGCCTCCGTGGACCTCCACCAACAGTGGGTAGCGCCGCGAGGGGTCATAGTCCTGGGGATAAGTGAGCCAGCCCTGAATGTTGAGGCCTTCATTCGTCCAATGGATGCTCTCAACCTTTCCCCAATTCGCGTGGTCGGCGCGGCGCGAGGTAGGGATCTGCTTCCACGCTCCGATAGGTCCAGCCCACAACTCCGGCGGGTCGGAGAAGGTCTCTCGTACCATCGCGCACGTCTTCCCATCGTTCGCCACGGAAAGGCCAAAGTTCCACCAGCCGAGGGAAAGAGTTTCCGGACCGCTCCAGAGGGTGGTGACTTTTCCGTTCCGGTCGCCGAGCGTGGCGATGCCGCTCGCGCCATCGACACTCTCCAGCAGGAGAATTTCGTCGCCGCCCGGCCGCCAAGCAAGACCGCTAACGGAAGCCTGAAGGCCGGGGGTCAAGTTGCGGGCGGCGCCACCCGCGGCAGGAAGAAGAAAGACATCGCCGCCGGTTGAACCCTCGTCGCTCATCAGCCCACCGATGAAAGCGATGCTGCTTCCGTCCGGAGACCAACGCGGCACGGCAGCTTGCAGAGCCGGCTTGTATAGGGATTTCATCTTTCCGGAATCTGCCTGAAGGGAGTAGATTTCCGCGACGTACCAATTGGCGTCGCCCGCGCCGTGGGCGGCGGTCAGCACAAACTTATTCCCGTCCGGCGACCAGTCATATTCATAAACGTACAGATCCGCCGGAGAAACCTGCTGAACCCGCCCGGTGGCCGCGTCCACCGTGGTCAGGCGTTGTTCGTAGATCTTGCTGTCAATCACCCCGGAAGGAGCCGTCATCGGCTCCAGAGGCCCGGGCACGCGTGGAGCGTTTTCAGTGAAGAGCAATGCCAGCGTCCTACCATCCGGGGACCAGGACGGGGCGTCGAGCGCGCCCCTTAAATCAGTAAGCTTGCGCGCCTCGCCGCCCGTGACTTTGGCCACGTAAAGCTGCAACTGGTCAGGCGTTTGCGCATTCGACAAGAAAGCCAGTTGGCGGCTGTCGGGCGACCAGGCAATCTCGCGCTCGTCCGACGCCCCATCCTCGCCGCCCGCCGTGATGTGGCGCTGCGGGGTGGCTGGCGCCGTCAGGCTGCAAACGTAGATTCCAGCCGTCGAGGCGCCATTGCCTTCAACCCACGCCACGCGCTGGCCATCGGGCGAGATGGCCACCTGCCGGATACTGTGCCCGCCCGCGAGCGAATCGAGCATCGCGTCAAGCGAGGATTCCTGCGCGGTGGCCCTGCCGGAAATTAGAGTGAAAAGAAGGGGTAGAATCAGCGCGACAGCTCGCGCCATGCGGCTCACCATGAGAGGGCTCCCAAAGGTAGGTGATAGGTCGTAGATGGTAGGTAGGGGGCACTGCCTGGACCCGACATACCATCTACGGCCTACCACCTGCCTTTCTCGGAAAGGTTTTGACCGATCCCACCCAGGTCTAATCAGTGTGTGCGCAGGCCCAAAGGGTCAAAGCCTGAAGCGACATCGTAACGGAAGCCGCCTCCAACGGCAAGCGGTGCTCCCCAATGCGGTGCTCCCCAGTGCACGCCCCCAGAGGGTGATGGGGCAGTTTCCGGTTAGGCGCTCGGGATGAATCCCAATCACATGGCATAAAAACAATCCAAACCGCTCCAACTCTGACGAACTTGGACTAAACTTGTGCCATATGGGCACCGAAGAGGGCGTGAGTCTAGGATCTACCACGCACGGGATCGCTTCCAGGCGGTCTCTCTCAGCCTTGCTTTCGCAGGTGCTGGTTGCGTTCACGGTCGAGTTCGATAACGAGTTCGAGCGAAAGATAGGCGAGGCGGGTTACCCCGGCGCGCGGTTGTCACTGGTTGTGTGGGCTAACGTGATGCGGTTCGTCGGCGAGGGCGCGGTATCCGTCCGCGACCTGGCGGCGCAGGCCCTGGCGCCAGACAAGAAGATGAGATTTGAGCTGGGGTGCTTGGAGAGATGGGGATTCGTCGCACTTCAGCCAGATCCGGCGGACGACCGACCCATACCGACTGGCGCGCATCGACAATCCGGCCTCGAACTGCGCGACGGGCGCGGCATTCGCGCTGGCTGGATGGTTCGCCCTACTTCCAAGGGGCTCACGGCGAGCGAGATTTGGCCGCCGTTGTTCGACGAGATCGAGCGGCGCTGGGAGAGGCGGTTCGGCAAGGACGAGATCAGCCGCTGCTTTCGGAGGGCTTGGTTCCCCCTCCAGGCACAGCGCGGGCGGGCGACCAAACGCCGGCGCTTGGCCGCCGCAATGTGGGGCCGGCGGCGCGGCAGCGAATGCGCGATCTCGTGGCCCAGTCCGAGGCGTTCGTCCGGGATCCTGCCGGGGCGTTGCCGCACTATCCGTCATGGGATATGAACCGCGGGTTTGGGCCTTAAATTGGCCAACCTGATCAGCCACGCGCCCCATGCTGGGTCGGATAAGGTGGTCAACTCACTTTCAAATACGCGTGAGTTCAAATAACATAATGAAGTTCTTCCTTCAAATGCCGGAATTTCATATTACTAATTTCCTGCCGGTAGGAATTTGCAAAGAAAAATCAGACATAATTTTCCTCTCTTCCGCAAATCTCTGGGTATTCCCCTCGAGTCTGGAACCCAACGTGTTAGGCTACAATAGGTGAGCAATATCAGAGTGAAATCACGCACCTCGGCTAGGTGTCCGGGGCTGACGGCTCGCGGTCATGCGCGCCGCAAGGAAATGAGGGGCCAGCCTTAAGTCATCCCGGATGAGCGCCACTCTGCCAGACCAGGGGTAAGACGCCCAGAGCGCCGCGAACAAGTTCGGGGGGGGGCTGCCACTCGCTAAAAATGGCAACCCCTCAAGGGCGACGTTCCAATAGCGGCCCCAATATGCCAGAATGTACCAGAAAATAAAGGGGTTAACCGTGGATTAAGAAGTTTTTGTTAAGGCGTATGTCATTGAAATTTAGGGAGTTAGTCTATTGCTGGGTGTCAAGCGTGAAGAAAAAAGGGGGAGCAAAGAATGCAGCCTTAACCCAGAATGTATCTGAAAAAAATGAGATAGAAATTTGATCTCGGTCAAATCCGCTACCAAGCTAGAATGTTTATGATAAATAAGCCACTTATCGCGCGAGGCCAGAATGTTGATGAAAAGAAAGGAATAAGCAGGTGGGCGGGAGGTTGAGAAAATGCTGGATTCTGAATTCTGAACGGCCGCAGACGAGATATCGGCTCGCCGGCTCATCCATCCATCGACGGATCATGCCGTTGGTTTTAGATCGCCCGATGACCCGATCTTCCGATGATCAGATGGTCAGATTCTTGCCGGTCTGGACAATTCTGGGGACTCCAGCTCTAATACGCGTATGTCCAAAAAACACAAAGAAGCTGTCCAAAAGCAATTCACCAAGACCGCGGAAGCCTTCTCGACGTTCGCGATGCGCGATACGCCCGAGGTTCTGAAGGAAAAGGTGGACTTTGCCAAACCCCAGTCCAACGACGCCGCGCTCGACATCGCCTGTGGGCCGGGGGCGTTTGCCCTGGCGCTTGCGCCGCGCGTGCACCTGATTCGCGGCCTCGACCTGACACCGGAAATGTTGCGCCGAGCTCGCGCCTCTCAAGCCGAAAGGCAGATTTTGAACGCCGCCTTTGTACAAGGTGATGCGGAGCAACTTCCTTTCCTCGCCGGCGCATTCGATCTGGTGTCGTGCCAGTGCTCGTTCCACCACATGCCCAAGCCCCAACTGGTGCTGCAAGAAATGGCCCGCGTTGCCAAGCCCGAAGGCCGACTTCTGATCATCGATCCTCTAGCGCCCGAGAGCGACTCGAAATACGAAATCTACAATCGCATTGAACAGCTTCGCGACCCTTCGCACGCGCTCACCCTGCGCCTTACTGATTTCTTGCGACTGTTTGACGAAGCGGGGTTGGAGATCCTGCGGCAGGCGCTCCGGCGGCGGCCACGATCATTCAATAATTGGATGCTACGCGGCGGCCACGCTCCCGGAACCAAGAAGTACCTTGAAACTCGCAAGCTTATGGAAAGTTCCATTTCAGGTGATCGGGCCGGCTTCTCCGCCCAGGCCCAGGGCGACGATATTCAGATCGTTCACAATGAGGGGATGTTTTTGCTGACGCGAAAGGCTGGGAATGGGGGGAAGAGTAGACAGTAGACAGTAGACGGCATACAGGGAAAAGACCGGGCGATGGCATGATCTGAGTATGGAAGCTCTGGAGATGCGAGACCGTCGACACCACTAAGGGACTCTCGTACGTATGATGGAAGCAGGCGAGCAAATGCCCCAGTGAATAAAACGTCCGTGCCGGACAGGCGAGCTTGCGGTTCCCCGTATCCAGTCTACAGTCTACTGTCTACTGCTCCTGGAACGGCCATTCCCTCCGCACCCGCGAGCGGGCCATGTAGGCTGCGGTTCCTACCGCGAAAATGAGGAAGGCAAAAATCAGCGAGCGCGCTGCCGCCGTCGCCAGAACGTAGATCCATCCAAAGACCGAAATGATTCCGGGGATGGGATAAAACCACATGCGAAAGGGCCGGGGCAGATCCGGCGCGCGGAAACGGAGCAGGAAGAAACCGATGGTTTGGGGAAGGTATTGGATGAGCACGCGCGTGGCAACGAGACTACCGATGACCTCATTCAAGTGGCCCAGGCTGAACACGGAAGCGATCACCCCCAGGGTGATCAGCGAAATGTGCGGGAAATTGCCCTTCGGGTGAAGGCGCGCGAAGACGGGGAAGAAATTGCCGTCGACGGCGGCGGCGTAAGGGATGCGTGAGTAACCCAGCAGCAAGGAGAATACGGAGGAGAAGGCGATCCAGAGCAGCAGCACCGTCATGATCTTGCCCGCCGCCGAGCCAAACAAAATCTCAACATAAACGGAGGCGATGTAGCGGCTCTCGATGGCTTTGCGCCAGGGGATGACGCTCAGGAACGATGCAGTCATCATGATGTACAGCGCCGCGACGGTGAGGATCGAAAACATGATGGCGCGCGGGATCACCCGGCCCGGATCGCGGATCTCCTCGGCCAGATAACAGACGTTATAGTAGCCAAAGTAATCGTAGAGGGCGTAAAGCGTGGCGTGGCCCAGCCCCACCCAGAAAATCATGTTGAGATGGAAGGCGCCCGAAGGAAAATCAAAAAGGCGCGCGGCGCTCAAGTGGGAAACTCCGGAAACGACAATCCACAGGCACCCGATCATCACACCCGTAACGAGTATCACGGAAAGGTTGCCAATTGCCCCGATACGTCGGTAAAGCAGCGCCACGAGCAGGAGGGGAAATGCCGCCGCCAGCCCGCGAATCTCCCAGCCCGTAAGCTGCGGCGCCAGGTAGTGAAGGTAATTGGCGAAGCCGATGCTGCCGCTCGCCACCGAGAGCGGGGCGGAAAAGATGATCTGCCAAACCATCAGGAAGGAAAGCCATCGTCCCATTCGCTGCGGACCGTACGCTTCCCGCAGGTAGTTATAGCTGCCGCCGGCTTTGGGCAGAGCCGCGCCGAGTTCCGCCCACACCAGGCCATCGCAGAAGGCCAGCACCGCCCCCACCAGCCAGCCCAGCATCGCCTGCGGGCCGCCCATGGTAGCCAGGAGAAGGGGAATGGTAATGTACGGGCCGATGCCCACCATGTCGGTGATGGCGAGCGCGGTGGCCTGCACCAGCCCCAGTTCCCGCCGCAGACCGGGCTTGTCTGTTGAGCGTTCCAATGATCACCTGTGAGGAGGGGCTTTCCGCGAAATCTGGCGAAGCAATTCCGATTTCACGCGCGGATGAGGACGGGCAGGCTTGGAGGCGAGGCCCAGAAGGTAGACCGTTTCCGTGGCCTCGCGGATACCCGCCAGGCAGTGCGGGCAGCCGCGCGCCATATGCTCACGGAGATCCAGGGAGCCCCGTTCCGAGAGCGCGCCCAGCAACCACAATTCGTAGAGTTCTTCTAAATGTTGGCAGCCCATGTTACACATACGGCCCGACGCCGATGTTTGACAAAAGTCACCGCGGCCCGCAAGGACCTTTGCACTTTGCCCAAAGGTTCACCGATCTCAGCGGCAATTTCCGATTCACACATCCCCCCGAAGACGGCCAACTCCAAGGCCTGTCGTTGCGGCTTCGGCAATTGGTTGATCACTTTGTGGAGAAGAACCAGACGATCATCAATCAAAGTGATTTCCTTCGGCAGGGGCAACCAAGCCGCGGGAACGGTTCCCATCGCGGGAGTTCTAGCCACATCAGCGAGGCGGGGTTTCAGCGCTGTGGTTTTCCCCTCAAGGGATTTTGCCACAGACGGCGGGAGAACGCCGGCCTTGGACTTTTGCGCGCCGGGGTCCGATCCTTTTCCCGAGTGGGCAATGGAAGCTTGCGGGCCGATGTTTGCCGCGTTCTTGCGCAGCGCGCGAAGCCGATCCACAGCAGCCTCACGCGCGGTGACCACCAACCATGCCACCACGCTATTGCCTTCCTGGCTCAGGCGCGCACTCTCACCCCACAGGCACGCGAACACTTCCTGGAGGATTTCTTCCGCGGCGTCACGCGCCGGAAGGATGTGCGCCACGATCCCGTAGACACGCGGGGCATACCGGTCGTAAAGCTCGCTCAGCGCGTCCACATCGTGCCGCGCAACGCGGGCCAACAAATCTTCGGCAGGCAATTCGACGCTCATCAAGAATTCCCGACTAGGTTGCGCCCGCGCGGGTCAAGCATCTCGACCCATCCTCTATCCTCAAAACCATTCTTGCAATGGAGGTTCAATTCAGCGAGCCGCATGCCTCACTGTCCAATTGTATCGCACGGCGGTATGTCGGACCCGGCAATTAAAGCTGACATAATGCGGGCCGAATTGCTAATGATTCCCATAAAGAGAATCGATTGGACAGCTATCGGCCCCGGGTTTAAATATATTGAGAGTCCCGCTGGAGCATCGGATCCGCGTCGAGATGACCTTGCCCCCAGGGCTTCGCGGCGCGGGCCGGTGCGGGACGGATCTCTCTTCCTCTTGCCTCCAAGCCCCTCGGTAACGCACAGCCGAGGGGCTTTATTTTTGTACAAAAGTAGCTTCTCGTTAGGCCCGAATCTCCTTGGCGATTCCATCCCACTGAACAAGGTGCTTCTGGAAGTACGAGGCGTTGGCCATGTGGCACGCGATTGCCGCGTTGTTTCCGAAAACCGTGTCCTCAATAACCGGCTTCCGGGTGCGCACAGAGTCGAAGAAATTGTGCATGTGCGCCCAATCCCCGTCATAGCCGGTGGGAGGGCGGAAGACGATGGTTTCGGTCCCGGACTTTGCCAGCCGGGCATTGTTTTCGACGTGCCACTTCCTGGCGTACTCCTCCCGCATGGTTTTGGGGAAGCTGAGGTAGTACCAGCCAGGGTCGTGATCGGTCCCATCCTGGGTCGTCAAGGTCAATCCTTCGCCGGCTATTTCCAGCAGGCCACCCGTTCCGTAAAACCTCGTGGTTTCAGGAAAATCGCAAGTGAGGGTGAGCTTGATGATTACCGGGAATTGAGGGTAGTCGTAAAGCACATGGTGAACATCGGGAACGTCGCGGCCATCCTTGAAGCGGAAAATTCCGCCCGTGGCGAAAGCCCGCTCGGGAGGCAGCATGACGCCGCCGACATAGTGAATGCCGGTCAGGAGGTGAACCATCAAGTCGCCTGCCACGCCCGACCCATAATCCTGCCAGCAGCGCCAGCCTGCAAAGCGCACGGGGTTAAAGGGAATTTTGGGGGTTGTGCCAAGCCAGGTGTCCCAATCCAGGGTCTGCGGCGAGAGGTCCGGCGGGGGAGGATATTCCCACGCGCCATTGGGAGAATTGCGGCCCATGGCGCCCTCCACGGTGTGGACGTCGCCGATCGCTCCCTGCTCAATGAGCTCCTTGGCTTTGGCGTACACAATGGAGCTCGCGCGCTGGCTGCCGATTTGCACAATGCGATTGTTCTTCTGCGCCGCGGCAATCATTTCGAAGCCCTCGCTGACCTTATGGGTCATGGGCTTCTCAGAGTAGACATCTTTGCCGGCGTTGCAGCAGTCCACCACAATTTGCTTGTGCCAGTGGTCGGGCGTCGCATTAATGATGCAATCGATTTCCTTGTTGTCGAGCAGATCCTGGTACCGGCGAGTGACCGCGATGGGCTTGCCCACAATTTCCTGGGCGAGGACGTGCCGGCCATCGTACAAATCGCAGGCCACCACACACTCGACACCCGGGTGGGTAATCGCTCCGCGCAACAGGCCCGAGCCTTGCATACCGATGCCGATAATCCCAAACCGCAGCCTGTCGCTGGGTGGAACCGTGACCTCGGCAGCGTAGGCAGGGCCGGGATCGAGCAGGATGGTTTTACTTGCCAGGCCGGCCCCTGCGGCAGCAGCCGTACGCCGCATGAAGTCGCGCCGCGAAAAACGAGATTTGCTCATAAAAATGCCTCCGGATTAAGGATGAATGGGACTCATCACGGGAGGTTATCCTATTCTTCAGAAGAACTAAGAGCAAGAAAGAAAGGCTTGTCGCTGCCCCCGCTTGGAGTCCGGGGCACAGTCATGCCTTTGCCATGCGGCCCGCTGTGCCCCCGGAAGATCTTATGCAGACTGAATCTTGTGCGCACCCTCATCCCACGCAGCCATGCATTTATTGAAGTAGGAGTAATTCGCCATGTGGGCGGCGATGGCGGTGTTTTTGCCATAAACCGCATCCTCCACGGAAGTCTGTCTTGTGCGCACCGACTCCATGAAATTGTTCATGTGGTCGACCTGGTAGTCGTAAGCAGGCGATGCCGCGAAGGTTTCCGCGGATTCGATGAGCGGGTATTTACCGGGCAAAGGCGCAGGATTATCCTTGTGCCATTGTTGCAGATACTCAGTTCTCAGCTTTGTCGGCCAGCCCAGAATCGAATAGCCTTCAGGTTGTGGTTCGGTATTTTGCGGCGTAAAGGTAAGGACGTCATTCTTGATTTCCAGCGTCCCTTTCGTACCGCAGAAGCGCACGACGCCCGGCGATTCGTTATTCAGGTTGCAGCGCAGCGAAAGGCGGAAGTTGGGGTATTCAAACAGCGTCCAGATCAGGTCGGGCGACTCACGGTTTTCGGTCCAGCGCAGGATACCTCCCATACTCGCCGCGCGCAGTGGGGGTGCGGTGATCCCGGCAATATAGTGGATTCCCGTCAGCATGTGCACGTAAAGGTCACCCGGCAAGCCCTCGCCGTAATCCCGGAAGCAGCGCCAGCGGAAGAACCGGACGGGATCGAAGGGGCGCTTGGGTGCGTCTCCCAGGAACTGGTTCCAATCGATGGTCTGCTCGCTGGCGTCCGGCGGGATGGGATAAATCCACGCGCCGCTGGCGTCATTACGGTCCATGCAGGCCTCGGCCGCGGTCACTTGCCCCAGTGCGCCGCTATCAAAAATCTCTTTGGCTTTGGCATAAACAATCGAGCTTCGACACTGGCTGCCGACCTGCACAACGCGGCTATGCTTCTGCATGGCCTCGACCATCGTGAAGGCCTGCTCCACGGTGTGCGACATGGGCTTTTCGCAGTAGACGTCTTTGCCCGCGGCGCAGGCGTCCTGGGTGATCTTGGCGTGCCAGTGATCCGGCGTGGCCACCAGCACGGCATCCACATCGCTGCGATCCAATATGGCGCGGTAGTCCTTGGTGGTGAAAATCTCCTTCCGCGCGTACTCCTTGGCGGCGGTCAGCCGTCCGTCATAGAGGTCGCAAGCGGCAACGATCTCTGTACCCGGGCAATGGAGCGCCGCCTGCATGATGGTGCAACCTTCCACCCCCGTGCCGATGGAAGCGAAACGCACCCGGTCGCTGGCGGGCACGGCGCCTGGCGCGGCCTGAAGTGGGCGGGGTGAAAGCAGGGTGGCCGTTGACGCGGCGCCAAGAGCCGCAACGCCGGCACTGGCGCCCATAAATTCTCGACGATTCATTTGAGAGCTTTTCATGAAACCAAATCCTCCTTAAAGTGTGCTTGCCAAATGGAAAAGAAAGCAAAATGACCCTGTAGCTTGCCAGAAAACTCGCTGGCGCGAAAGGTCCTTCTCGATGGAAGCGAAACTTATTTCGCGGCCGCGACCTCACGAACCTCAAGAGGCAAAGGCCGCTCACACGGAAGGCCGGGTAAGAAGGGATGTGCTGATGGGCAAGGAGGGAGCCGCCAAGGGTATCGTCGACGTCAGTCGAAACAAGATACTATCCGGCGGGACGTCTTCGAGCGGGTTGGGCCAGTCGGTCCAAATGAAGATTTGTCGCGCCAATCACGCACGCGCGGTGTAGGTTTGACCTTCGGCAACGAGCGCTGAGGATTCTTGCTTTAACTCCTCCATCGCGCGGCGTACCGCCTGTTGTGTCACCGGGTCAAGCCCGCGCTCGACCATGGGGAACAGGCGACCATTTTCATCCAACAAGTGGTTCCGCAACCACAGGATGTATTTACGGCCGCTCTGCATGACCTCTTGTGGATTCCCTCGCCCCTGGAGCAGGAGATCGACGCTCTGATGAAAAATCTTTTCGGTCTGCTCACCGGCATCGTGTTCGTGCCGCATCCGGTCAAGGGTGAAAGCCATGCCTTGCACATGATTCTGAATGGCGGGGTAGAGGATTTGTTCTTCCTCCACAACATGGGTATGAAGGGCCTCGGAAATTCTCCGCCGCAGCCCGGTCAGCCGGTCCGCGGTCTTGCGGCGGTCTCGCGCCAGGCGCAAAACACCGAGCTGCTCTTGGAGTTCATTCAGCAAAAGAGACAACTCCTGATGCTCTTGCACCAGGTAATCCGTTACGAATCGTGTCATTGGGAAAATTAGACCTCCATCTGTTCCATTCTATACGATGCGACCTCGGAGAAAAGAGTTTTGCGGAGTTAATGTCACCCGATGGACATCTCGTCGCAGCGCCAATCCGTCACGAGGTCCCGGGATATATATCACATTGCGACACTGTGCAATTTCCAAGGCGTCGGCGCTGCAAGTTCGATGGGAGTCAAACTGGAGTGGAATCTCAGATATCGTAGCAGTACAATCGCGGGCTGCGATAGAAAGAAAGAGGGAGGACTCGAAGACGATGCTCATTGCCCCGCCGGATCTTTCCCCAAGGCAGTTTCGCCTGACTTGCGAGCGCGCGATGGTTGCTCCCGCTGATGTGCTCTTCCGAGCGTGGACGGAGGAGTTCGACCGCTGGCTTGCGGCGCCGGGATCAGTGCTGATGAAGGGCGAAGTTAACACCGCCTTCTTCTTCGAGACTCACTTCGAAGGCAAGCGGCATCCGCACTACGGGCACTTCCTCAGGTTGGATCGCGATCGGCTGGTAGAACTGACGTGGCCCGCCGCAACAAAAGGGGCTGAGACTGTGGTGACGGTCGAACTCGTGCCGGACCGCGGCGGGACGCGCTTCCGGCTGACGCATGCTGGTTTTCCTGACGATGACTCAACGAACCAACATGAAGGGGCGTGGCCGCACGTTCTCGCTCATCTCGACCAATGCATGGCGGCACGCGGGTAAAATGAAGATCGTTTACGGGAACCTATCCAATCAACGGTCGGCGATCATTTCTCATCCCTCCCTCGCAACAATCGGTGAATTATGCGGAACACCCTAATTGTGATTTGTCTTCTGTTTATGGTGCCCATGGTGGGTCGTGCTGGCGCGCCTTCCGATCAACCTACAGCCCTTCGCACCGACCGCTGGATTGAACTCGACCTCTACTGGTTTGATCACGAGCACATTGCGCAGTCGGTCTCACAATTTCTCGACCGCACTTATCCGATCTACAAAAACGCCGCGGGTTGGCGGGGCGTGATCGTCAACGTAGGGTTCCTGATTGATTACATTGCGGGCTTTGAGGGCGACCTCGATGAGCGCGTCCCTTTGCCGGAATTTCAGGTCAAGCAATGGCTAGGACCGCAATTCCAGAAGTTGCCCTATCCCTTGCCCATGGAGGAAATCAAGTACCCCGCTTGGACTTATCGCGATCTTAAAACGCTGGGGGAGGAATTCCGCCGCCAAGCCGCTGAACGCTATGGGATCAAGGATTTCAAGTTCGGCAGCCTGCTGCTGGGCAGGCATCACGATTACAATGCCAGCGGAGGCGGCTGGCGCGACGAGCACCCCGAGATTTGGGATCAACTCAAAGGTGAGGGAGGCGTTGGCCCCCTGAACCCCTGCCGGAATCTACGCGGCGACCATCGAAAGTATGCTGCCTTTCCGACGGGAATTCCCCAGGACACGCCCTTTCCGCACTTCTTTGCCCAGCAATGGGGAGCGGTTTCGAAGGCCGTAAAGTTCGATGCCCTGGTTCTGCGCGATGGAATGTGGGGACAGGTCGAGTACCTTAAGGTCGGCCATTTCGGCGGCCGCGCCGCGGCTGATCCCCAGGAGATGGAACGTTGGCACCAAACCATTGCCACTCTGGTGCGCGAAACCAAACAGGCCAATCCCCAATGCCTGATGATGGGGTTCTCGAACGCCGTTTCACCCGTCTCCGAGTGGAGGATTGACGGCTTCGATCTCGAGCGCATCGCCAAGGAAGGATATCTCGATGTTTGGATTGACCAGTCTTGGGGCGGAGCATGGAATGAGTACTGGAACAACCACCTGATTGGTTACTCCTTCCAACTGGCAAATATTCTTGGGCACGCCGCTCAGCTCGCTGACACGCCCACGCGCCATTACGTGCTCGTGGACACGTGGGACGCCTATGAGCCGTGGGACACGCTGCATACCGTCCCCGAAAAGATGCGCTGGGAAATCTGGGCCTTCCTGCACGCCGCTGTCAAAATGCCCAAGGGGGAGAAGGTCCCGCGAGGAATCTACTTATCTTGGGCCAATCACGGTCGCGATCTCTGGTCGGCAGACGATGTCAACTTCCTCGCCACCAATGTGGATGGCGCCACGGCCGATGCTCTCATGACCCACGAGACGCTCGGTCCCACCCTGGTGTACAACCGTCGTTTCGTTGGCTGGCTGCAAGCTACGCACCCGGATTGGCTGATCAAGGAATTTTTTGAGGACCATGCGGGGATGCTGATGAAGTGGCAAGTGCCCATCCTCTCCATCACCCGCCCGGAGTGGCTGCCTTCCGTGCATTCGGATTTACTGGTGTTTCAATCCCCGGCGCAACTCGAACCGGGGACGGTGCGGGAAATTCGCCGCCGCGAGCGCGCGGGCGAGGCGATGGCCTTCGTTGGGGACCCGACTTGGGGCATTGATCCTCAGTTGAGCGGGATCTTGCAGCCGCCTTGCAAGACTCTCGATCAGGAAAGGTCTCTTCAGTCGGCCCATCTTGAATCCGCGATACCGGGATTGACCAATGATCTCGGCAAGAGCTTCAACGTGTGGCAAGGCCACTACGCGCTCGCGGCCAAACCACGCGTCGAAACGATTTATGCCACGGGCGCGTGCCCTGACTTGGTTCTCGAGGATTCGCCGAACCGCCATTGGCTTTATTGGAATCCACCCTTTTTCTCACCCCATGAAAACGCCAATGATGGTGAGGGCACAATGTCAGCAGTGATCGCCGACACGGAACCCTACGTGCTTACTGCGCGCGCCTTCCAGATGCTACTGCGAGATGCAGGCAAATCGCCGTTTGATGCGTCGCAGCCCGTTACGGTGCCATACGAGATTCACTATTGGCGCCGGACGGATGGAAAGTTGGTATTCCTGCTCGGCAACCTGGAACGCGATCTTCCCGGCGACGCTGCGGTCCCCAAAAGTCTTCGCTTGAGAATTCCCGCAAGCATGATGCAGGCTTCAGGCAAAGAAGGACATTTTCGCGATGTTACGGGTTCGGGAAGTGCCAAGACTACGCAGGCGCCCGACGGGTCCTGGCAAGTCCAATTGAACGTCGGTGCCAGCGGGTCCGGAGTGTGGGTTTTCGAAGAGTAGCCGCGCTTGTTTTGAAATGGGTGAACCATTTGCCAGGCGCTTACGTATTATGATTTGAAGCGAGAGGACAGGTGCGATGGCCTTCCCTGGACCCTCCAAGGAGAACAGATATGCGCTATGTGACCAAAGTCGGTTGGATTCTGGGAATGTTGTTGCTTGCTGCTCCTTTGGGTGCGCCCAAAACCGCGACGGAAGCCGAACCGGGCTCCTTCGTGATTGTCTTTAAGGACGGCCGCCAACAGAGCTTTCGCGTGGCGGACATTGCTCGGATCGAGTTCAACTCCCCTGCGGAGAGGGTTTCGGCTAGCTCAGCTCGTTTTCTGGGTCAATGGAAAGTAGGCAACGGCGTGGGAGGGACATTCATCATTACGCTAAAGCCCGACGGCGTGGCACGAAAGACCTTGGGGTCAGAAGGTGGCATGTGGACCGTCGTGAACGGCGAAGCCCACATCGCCTGGGACGATGGGTGGCACGACTTCATCCGCAAGGTCGATGGCAAGTATGAAAAGGCGGCCTTCCGGCCCGGCGCGGATCTATCCGGCTCGCCCGACCATGTTGCCGAGGCTGCTTATATCGAAGCCCACTGATATCCCTCGCCATGAGGCAAAGAGCAGCCGCGGCCCAGACCTTTCGTCCGGGTCGGCTCACGGAAGCGGCTTGGTCCGAGCCCGGATTTCTCACGAGTTATCTGAAGGGCGACGCATTAGTCCCGAGCCCGCAGACCCTTCCGATTATAGTCGAGCCTGACTCCTCCCACAGTCTGGATGGGCGTGCGAAGCTTTGGAGTGCGGCAGCTTGCTGCCGCTTTCCTCCCCGCGAGCTTGGTCGCGGGTTTTCGAATGCGCATCCAATGTCCGTTCCGCAGGTGGGATTAGAGAAGGGCGGCCGCCGGCAAGCGGAGTAGCGCGGACCTGTTATGTAGGTCCGCAGCTCGTCCACGGCTGGCGGAGAAAAACCTACGCTTGGTCTTTGCTGATTTTCCGCCCTATTCCCTCATGTCTCGCTGACTTTCTGCCGATTGAAACGCATGAACATTTTGCCAAACGCCGCAATTGAATCTGGCAGCGACACTGCTAAGGTTGTGGTATGCTCTGCGGAAATGGACGGAAAGAACAAGCTCTATTTTGGCGATAACTTGAACATTCTCCGCGATTGCGTCGCGGATGCGAGCGTTGACCTGATTTACCTCGACCCGCCCTTCAACTCCAACGCCAACTACAACGTGCTCTTCAAGGAAAAGAGCGGCGAGGAATCCGCCGCGCAGATCACGGCGTTCGAGGATACCTGGCAGTGGAGCTTGGAAGCAGAGGCGGTGTACAAGGAAATCGTCACGGGCGGCCCGCGCAAGCTCGCCGACCTCATGCAGGCGCTGCTCTCCTTCCTGGGGCGGAACGACATGATGGCTTATCTGGTGATGATGGCGATTCGGCTGGAGGAATTGCACCGCGTCCTTAAACTCAGCGGCAGTATGTATCTGCATTGCGACCCGACCGCAAGCCATTACATCAAGTTGTTATTGGATGCGGTCTTCGGAGTGCAGAACTTTCGAAATGAGTTGATCTGGCAGAGAACGTCTGCTCATGCCAATGTCATGCAGAAGTTCGGGTCCGTTCATGACGTAATATTCTTCTACACGCGGTCGGAAGAGTTTCGTTGGAACCAACAATACTCGCCCTACGATAGCCAGTATATAGAGACGTTTTTCGACCAAGTGGACGAGTCGGGGAACCGATATTTTCGTCGAGACCTTACAGCGGCAATGTCTCATGCGTCCAAAGGCCAAATCTACACTTGGAGGGGAATCACACCCCCACCGTCGCGCTGCTGGGCGAAGACGCAGGAGAATATGGATAAGCTGGAGGCCCAAGGCCGGATTCATTGGCCTAAGAAGAAGGGCGGCATGCCGCGTCTGAAACTCTACCCCGAGGACATGCCCGGTGTGCCTATCCAGGACATATGGACGGACATCAAGACAATGCACAACCTATCAGCGGAACGTCTTGGCTACCCAACGCAAAAGCCCGAGACACTCCTTGAACGCATCATTAAGGCCAACAGTAATGAAGGAGATGTGGTTCTCGATCCTTTTTGCGGGTGTGGCACGGCTATTGCCGTGGCAGAAAAGCTCAAGCGCCGCTGGATCGGCATTGACATCACTTATCTTGCCATCAACCTCGTGCAGCGCCGGTTGCGTGACACCTTCGCTGAGCAGCTCAGTCCTTACGAAATCATCGGCGCCCCGACGGACGTGCAGGGCGCGGAGGCCCTAAAGGAAATAAATCCGTACCAGTTCGAGTGGTGGGCGGTGGACTTGGTGAATGCGCGGCCCGCCAAGGACCACAAGAAGGGGGCGGACACCGGCATCGACGGCTATATCAACTTCTTTGACGACAAGAGCGGCCAAGCGAAACAGGTCATCGTGCAGGTGAAGGGCGGCTACATCGGCGTAAACCACGTCCGCGACCTGAAAGGAGTGCTCGACCGCGAAAAGGCCGCCATCGGTGCACTCATCACCTTGCGCGAACCCACAAAACCCATGCTCACGGAAGCCGCAGCGACCGGCTTCTACGAATCAAAAGACTTCCCAGGTCGCTATTCCCGCCTGCAAATCCTCACCATCTCCGAATTGCTGGCAGGGAAGAAACTCGAATACCCGGCCCACCGCGTCGAAACCTTCGCCAAAGCGGAGCGGAAGAGTAAGACTCAGCAGGAGGGCCTTTTCTAGTCGTCCGTTGGCCCGAGTGGCCGCCGGTTCAACACGTGGAACCCACTCGTCTGATCCGAGACATGCAAAATCCGGGCATGTGCGCCTCGCACGCGCTAGGCCTGGACGAGGAGCGAGACGATGCAACTGACGTATGTGTTTCCCGTAGCGAGTGAAATCAAGGTTGAGGACGGAAGCTGGAGTTGCCTTTCCTTCGAACGGGATGGCAAACGCGTGAGCATTCAAAAGCCGTACCCCAGAACGAAATTTGATTGGCAATGGGAATCGCTAACAATGCATTCGCGGACTCCCCCGCCGAAAGAGTGGGTTGAGTTTGAGGCAGGGCAAGACGAATACGGCACCTCCCTCATAACTGTTGAAATCATACTCCCCGCCGACGCTACTGAGGAGAGTCTTCGAAAGGAAATGCGGGGATTCGTGCTGCCTCTCTTACAACAGCTAGTCTCCTGGATACGAGTGCTTACACGCCAGTTTTGGCTGGGTTATTACGGGAGAAGCACGCGGCCACAGAAATATTTGCTGTACATAGGTCCAGGGGAAAAAGACAAGCCTCGTCACTCAGGTGCCGTGGGTTGGGGCCTTGAATACGGCAGGGACCTCGACGCGACGACGTGGGCGCAAATTGGAACGAAACTGGCTCTCGGAGAGCGTCCCAGACCTTCGCAGCTTTTCTTTTGCGACGCGCTTCTCGACATATCGGACGGTGACCTGGCACAAGCAATTGTGGCACTCGGGGTGTCATGCGAAATAGAGATCGCCACACTCAGGCAGGATATTCTTGCCGGAAAGGACGAGGAATTCGGACGGCTGTTTGAAGAGTATATGAGACCCAGATTCGAGGAAAGCTTCAAGCTTCTCAATGAATTCGGGTGCGACCCCTTTTCAGATTTTGACAAGGATGCATGCCATCTCGTCCGAAACCTCTATAGGGCCCGCGGTAAGGCTGCACACCGAGGTGAATGCTACTACGTGGAGAACGGGCAAAAAGTCTTGATAACACTCGCCGGGGTTTTCGAATACGTGAACGCCGTCGAAAGACTCTTCGCGTGGTCAAACGCGCAGAGAATCAGAATCAGCGAGCGTAGCGCGCCTGTTCGGTAGGTCGGCGGCTTTTCCTTGTCCTTCTTCTTAGAGCTTCAAATTCTCGTTAAGAACCGCGGACCTACCGAACAGGTCTGCGCTACATTGCCATTGCTGCTCCCCGAGAACAATTTCAGACAACTAGCCCCCAGCAGAGAGTCGATTCCCCTGACTCAAGGAGGAATTCCCGACTTAAAGTCCTGTTTAACGGTTGTTACATCATCGCACAACATTTCTCTTGACAAAGCGTAGCGCCATATGCTAGCATTGAAGGCTACGGCGTGCTGACCCAACCTGCTGGGCCGCAAACGCACGCCACGGGTCACGGAAACGAATCGTAAGTTGTCCGGGAGTGAGGCAATGGGGCGGTCATCAACGGGGCAGATTATCGGGAGGTTCGATCAGGTCGACCCAGGGGAAAGGTCGCGAGGGGAGCGAGGCCTGAAAAAAAGATGTTAAAAAAAGACGAACGAAGCCGGAATCTGTATGAAAACAAACAAATCTCGGACAATGTGCCTGGAAAAAAGTCGGACATTTATGTATTAGATTCGGCCATTTTATACAAACGGATCCGTATTTTGCAGAAATCTCCGGCTTATTTGTCAGTTTTGGAGGCGAGGGACGAATTCCTCGCTTCAGTATGTTCAAACTCGAGGCACGGACATCCTGTCCGTGAAGGAGACATGGCCAGGATGGCTAAAGCCCACTGGACGAGGCGACAAGCCGCCGTTACCCCGTGATGTAGCAGATATAGAAAGGTTTAGCCCCTTATGACGCAAACCATCAGAAAATCGATGTCATTGAAGCTAAACGAGTTAATGGATTTTCATGGCCGAGGCTAGGGGGAAAAGATGCTATATCGAAAATGAAGGATTAACCCGTGATGTTGATGAAAACAAAAGGACAAAAAATGTCATAAGGCCGCTACCCCGTGATGTTGATGAAAACAGTGGGCTTATGATTTGTACCCCGTGATGTTGATGATAATGAATATAGTTAGTGAAGAACGGGAAGAGCGTGCGTAACGCCGCCATCTTGGCGGCTCCTGTGCCGGCTGGAAGCCGGCGCTACGCAGCTTGTCGTAAGTGGGTGCCGGGGGGTAATATACGCAGGAAGTTATATTCGTCATGATGCTGCTCCATAAGAAGGGTGGTTCTATGAAAGCTCATTTCCACAGGGCTCTTATCTTTCTGGTCGCCTGGCTTTTGCCCACGCCGGTAGTGGCACAAGTGCTGGGGACGCCAGCCACTGGAAGTTACGCTCATTTCGCCCGAGCAAAATGCCTCGTGGCCGGAACGGCCAAGACCATGGCGGACCTTCCGTTGCGCGTGGCTAGAGTAATGGTTGTACCCAATGCTGCCGCGAGTTCCGAAGCCGTTGTGACCGATGCCGGCCCGGTTGAGGGCTCGGTGAGCGCTGACTCGAAAGTCCGGATTTTCAAAGGCATTCCCTTCGCGGCGCCGCCGGTGGGAGCTCTGCGTTGGAAAGCTCCCCAACCTGTTGCGAGCTGGACCGAAGTCCGCAAAGCGACCGAGTTCGGTGCACACTGCATGCAAGGCCACGTTTTCAGCGATATGGTCTTCCCCGACCCTGGGCCCAGCGAAGATTGCTTATACTTGAATGTGTGGACGCCAGCGGCATCTGGGCAGGAGCGTGTACCGGTCATGGTGTGGATCTATGGCGGCGGTTTTGCCGCCGGCGCGACTTCCGAACCGCGCCAAAACGGCGAAGTCCTGGCAAAAAAGGGAGAGGTGGTGGTGAGTATGAATTACCGTCTCGGGGTGTTTGGATTTTTCACCCACCCTGAACTTACCGCGGAGTCTCCCCACAGTGCGTCAGGCAATTACGGTCTCTTGGATCAGGTTGCGGCGCTCGAATGGGTCCGGAGAAATATTGCCGCATTCGGGGGCGACCCTAGCAACATAACGATCTTCGGCGAGTCGGCCGGCTCCTTCTCGGTCAGCGCGCTAATGGCATCGCCGCTTTCTGAGGGCTTATTCCAGCGGGCGATTGGCGAGAGCGGCGCTTTCTTCAGCACCACCCTCGGCGCACCGCCCCTCGCCGAGGCGCAAGAAGCGGACCAGAAATTTGCGGACTCTTTGGGATTGCATTCCCTTGAGGCGCTGCGGGCCCTGCCCGCTGACAAGCTTCTCGACGCTTCAATGAAGCCCGGGATGATTCGATTCCGGCCGGTCATCGATGGCTATTTTCTGCCCGATTACGTTCGTTCAATTTTCGCGAGTGGAAGGCAAAGCAAGATTCCCCTTCTGGCGGGTTGGAATGCTGATGAGGGGGACTACCACGCTATTTTTGAGAAAGCTGCCCCGACCGCGGCGAATTTTGTGGAGCGCGTGCACTCCCTGTACGGCGACCATGCCGACGAGCTCTTGAAACTCTACCCGGCTGGGACCGACGATCAGGCCAAGCGCTCTGCGCAGGATCTCGCCGGTGACCAATTCATCGCTTTCTCCACATGGAAGTGGATCGATATGCAGTTGGCAACGGGAAATTCCCGCGTCTACCGGTATGAATTCGATGACGCTCTGCCCGCGGCGAAAGACAGCACCGAACCTTCGCGAGGCGCGTACCATTCGGCGGAAATTGAGTTCGTTTTTGAGGCCCTGGCCTCGAAGAACCTCCCCTGGCGCCTGGAGGACGAGAAACTGTCTGACCTCATGTCGTCCTATTGGACCAACTTCGCCAAGACCGGGAACCCGAATGGTCCGGGTTTGCCTCACTGGCCGGAGTACAACCGTCAGGGTAAATTCGAAGTGATGCACCTCAGTGCGAGCCCGCATTCCGCTTCGGACGAGCACCGAGGCAGGTACGAATTCCTTGACGCGCAGCCTCCCCATAAGTAGCGCGAGTTGCGCTGACCAAGCGCTTTATCAACCCTTGTTGTGCGCGGGCATTGGGGGTAAGATACGTGCCTGAAAGTAAGGTAGTCGCCCTGCCCTTCCTCAAGAGTGTGGTGCCATGAAGACCTGCTTCTGCGGGATTCTTATTTCCTTGTCGGCGTGCTGCTTGTCCATGCCTTGGATGGCATACGGCCAGCAACCTATGGGTGAGGACATCGGCCGTTATGCCATGGAGCAAAAAGCCTGGCCCATTGTGGGGAAAGTAAAGACCGCCCAAGGCGATCCTGTCCGGGGGGCTACGGTGATCGTGGCACCCCTTATCGCCCTGGGTCCCCGAGTTCTCACCACTGATGCGTTAGGAGAGTTCCACACTCAGTTCGTGGTGAATGTCAGGCAAGACCACGAGTTTGGCGTGACCCTATCGGCAAAGAAGAAAGGGTTTCAGACGGCCCATGGGTATGCCGATTTCGACCTTTCCGGTAAACCCTGGACGATTTCGCTTACTTTGCGGGGACCGGATGACGACCTCAATCAGCTCTCTCCCGCGGATTTGATTTCGGGCTTGGCGCCCAAGCTGAAACAACTTGGGCCTGCTGAGGGGCTTGCGGAAAAGAGCGCGAAAGATTACGCGCGGGGCTTGGCCGATTTTCTCGACCATAACAATCCCGAGCGAGCCGTGCCGCTTCTCTCAAAGGTTCTTGCAAATAACCCCACGTGCATCGGGTGCCGGACCATGCTGGGCCTCGCTGAAATGGGATGGTGCGACTGGGACGAGGCCCAAAATACTTTCATCGAGAGTGTGAACGCGACGCTGCACGATCGAACTAAGGGTCGTCCCGAACCGCTGGTGGCATATGGAACGTGGTTAAACTGGCAGCATGAGACGGAAAAGGCGGAAGCGTTTTTCCAGGAAGCGCTCAAGTTCGCGCCCGAGGACCCGCTGGCCCTTCAGGAACTTGGCCGCACAATCCTGGCCTTGCAGCAGCCCGAGGCCGCAAACCCCGTGCTAAAGCGGGCTCTTGCCGCGGGAGCGGGGACGGAGGCGCGACTTCTTTATATCGAATCCTGTCTGGGCGATAGCAAGTCCGATGAGGCTGCCGCCGAAATGAATCGCTATTTGAGCGGTCGCGACGTGAAGACAATGCCCATTCGGGTTCGCCAAGTGTTTGCAAGCGTCCAGAATCGGAAAAAGGTCGAGTCCCTCTTCGCCAAGAACAAGCCGGAAAAAAACCAGGACCACATCGACTTTCTTCAGCACCCTCCCGCGAGCCTGGTCCCCGGACTCGTACCCGCCAAGGACCAGGAACAATTGAGTTCCATCCTCGAGGGAGTGGGCAAGATGGTCGAGGAGTTGGTCAAGACCTACCCGAATACCATGTCTCTCGAAGTGATTCAACAGGAGAAGCTGAGCCGCAAGGGGGTAGTCGGCGAGACGCAGACTCAGAAATTTCGTTACTTGTGCATTGCGCCGCACGAAAGAGAGGGGCCAAGCCTCACTGAATATCGCGCTGATCTTGCGGGAACCGCAGCTATACCGAAGGGGTTGTCCGAAGGATTCATGCTCACCTCCGGGTTTACCTCCGCAGAGTTTATTTTTCATCCCATGTACCGCCCCCAGAGCACCTTTCGTTTCCTCGGGCGGCAGGATGTTAATGGCCGGAATACATTGGTTGTCGCATTTGCGCAGATTCCCGGCAAGGCACGCTTTACCGGAGACTTCCGGAATGGCAATACCGTCGTCACAACCCTTACCCAAGGGCTGGCTTGGATCGACCCTGCCAACTACCAGATCATTCGGTTTCATACGGACCTCTTGGCGCCCCTGCCTGAAATCCGGCTGCAAAAGGAATCCTTGAATATCGACTTCAACGAAGTCCACTTTACCCACGTAAGAGACGCGTTGTGGCTGCCCCAGAAAGTAAGTGTCACCCTGGATTGGAACGGCAGCCAATTCCGGAACCAGCACGATTATTCTAAATTTGAGGTTTTCAACGTTGACGCTACGGAAAAGATTGGGAAACCGAAAACCACCGTAGAGTCTACCCAGGACCCGAAGGAGTCCACCATTTCGCAATGACTCAGGGGATGAGCCCCTTGTCATTGGCGCCTGATAAAGTGTCATGAGCTGGCCTACACCACAGGAACTCGCCCACTACACCTGCTATCGTACGGCAGGCCCTCTCACCATCGATGGCAAACTTGATGAGCCCTCGTGGAAGCTGGCGCCGCGTTCGAGCCGTTTTGTGGATATCGTCACGGGCAAGCCATCGTGGTTTGACTCTCGGGTGGCCCTCCTTTGGGACGACACCTACCTATACTTCGGGTTCACGGCCGAGGAGACTAACGTGTGGGCGACGCTCACCCAACGCGACTCCAAAATCTATGAAGACAACGATCTGGAAGTGTTCATCGCCGGCGAAAATGCCTACTACGAGTTTGAAATCAATGCCCTGAACACCGTTTATGAAGTTTTTTGGATCTGGAAGGACATCTTCCTGCCCGGCAACCGCTACTATGGCCGGCCGGAATTCAATCCCGCTGCTCACCCTACTATGGAAATCTCAGGCATCGGCGGCCATGTGCACCCACGGGGCGAGCGCTGGGGGTTTCTCGATTGGGATTATCCCGGTCTGCGTCACGCCGTGCATGTCGAGGGCGTCCTGAACAAGTGGGACGGAACCGACAAAGGTTGGAGTGCGGAACTCGCCTTTCCTTGGCAGGGTATGGAATTGCTTGCCGATGGCCGCTCGCTTCCACCTCAGGACGGTGACGTGTGGCGCATTGATTGTTCGCGCTTCCAGCAGGTCGGCCCCGACGGCGGGCGGCTGGACCCGAGCCCCGGGTGGACCTGGAACCGGCACGGCCACTACGACTCGCACATCCCCGAGACATTCACCTATGTTCACTTCTCGACTGAGGTAGTGGGAATACAATCGGGAAAAACCTGATATGAACCCGTGGGTCTTGCGGTATAATGTTGTTCAATGTATTTGGGCTCCGGCTTTTGACGTCCCCCCCCCTCAGGCATCGTTTCGACAGGGACTGCCATTGCAATCAAGGCCCCTCAATACCTCAAGCCAGAGAAAGGAGGAAACAGGTGTTCCTTTTCTCACTTAAACGGTTTTGCCCGAATTGCGGCAGCAATAACGTACACAGATCCCTGCGCTGGGGAATTATCGAATGCGTGTTTCTTCCTATCTTGCTGACGCGCCCTTATCGCTGTGAACGGTGCGACTTCCGGTTCTTCGGACTGATCTTCGCAGCTCGGAACAAAGGAAAAAAGAGCAACCCAGAGGACAACTTCACAGCGAACCGCCTGAATCCTGAAGGGGATGCGAGCTAGAATTCTGCTCCCCCAACTTCCGCAGCGCTTCCCCGCTCACTCGCATGGTTAGCCACTCCTTCATCACTTTGGCGCCCAGGGATTCGTAGAACGTAATCGCCGGGGTGTTCCAATCTAGTACCTGCCATTGGTACCGCCCGCAGCCCTTCTCCACGGCGACGCGGGCGAGATGCACGAGCAGTGCTTTGCCGATTCCTTTCTTGCGAAACCGCGGCCGCACGAAAAGGTCCTCAAGATAAAGGCCGGGTTTCCCTTGCCAAGTGGAATAGTTGAAAAACCAAAGGGCGAAGCCCGCCGGCTCATCGTCCCACTCCGCAATTTCGACATGAAATCTTGGGTCGCGGGAGAAACCATCGCGCCGCAGATCTTCCGGCGTTGCGACGGCTTCTTCCGGGGCGCGCTCGTATTCGGCAAGCTCGCGGATGAATTCCAGAATCAGGGGAACGTCGTCAAGGGTGGCTTTTCGAATGTTCAGCATGGAGGGATTGTAACCCAGGTCGTTAGGAATCCATCCCCCCCCGCCCCCTTCTGATCTTTATCTTCGGCTAGACACAGGTGATGGGAGATGGGTCATGGCACGGTCTGCAAGACGTGGGCCCCTCCCCCCGGATTGGTCGGAGAATTCACCACATCGCCCTGAGGAGTCATCCAGTGCGTGCCGCCTGTTCCCGCCCAGACCTCGCGTTGCGTACCGTCCACACTGTCGACCGTGAGATCGACTCCCCGGAAGGCGCGCGTGAACCCGTCCACTTGGCTTTGAAACTGCGCCTGTTGCTTCGTAAAACGCGCATGTTCCTGCGCCATATTCGTCTGGAACTGACCGTAGGCGTCGCTTCCAGCCTTCCCGTTGAGCCGAAGCTGTTGGGCCTCCCATTGCTGGTCGATCTCAAAGGTGGCAAGGGAGTGAAGGATCGTCTTCATCGCTTCCGGGGCCTGGTCGATCGGAGTGATAAAGCTATAGAGCCAGGTTACCATCCACACTCCCACCGACTGCATCATGGTTAACTGGGTTTCAGCAAAGACGTAGGCAGCCATCGGGCCTGCGGCACTATCGCACGCGTACAGGACTTCGCCGGCTGTGACCCGGCCCTGAGGATTTTGATGAATGGGAGGAACTTGATTCATCGCCCTAAGCTTCAGGCTTTGGCAGGCGTGCGCAAAGCGGGCCTGCCCATAGAGATCGGCGAAGACCCACCCGGTACGGTAATTCGCCACCACTTCCTTCGCCACACCGTTCGGACTGTACTCCCTGCCTTCTCGCCATCCCAGGTTACGCATGGTCGAGGTCAGAGTGGCAAAAGGAGGCACGTTGGCATCGCCGAAACGAAGGTCGGTCTTGCCATCGGTAGACCTCATGTCCACCATGGCGCGAGGGTCGAGGGGACCAAAGCGGTACGCACCCCCTACGATCTTCCAACCCCGAGGAACTTGTATGGCAAAGGCGTGCTCGGCAGGATCCTCAAACTGCCCCCAGGCAATCCCCGAGGCCGTCCACGAAGCCCCTGGTGGGAGGGCGAATGGACCGCGAGAAACTCCGCTGGATGCACCCAGTAAAAGCAGAGAAATGAGAAGGGTAGTTTGCCTCATGGCTCTCCTCCAAGGCATTGCCAGAATTCACCAAAGTCCTGAGCTTTTCGATAAGCCTGATGTTTAGCCAGTCACTGATCGAGATTATTTTAGCTGTGTTGAGGGGGGGATGGCAATACCAAGAAATGCGCCGCGCCGATACCGCATAGAACTAAGGCCGGGCCGCATGGTCAGGGCCAGTGATGTGCCTCTCCACTACGCTGATCAAAGCGTTGAGACGCTCTCCGGTGGTTTTCTGCACCTCCGCCAGCTCCATCATTTTCTGATCGAAGAGTGCCGAGCGTTCGTCTGATGCCTTCTGCACCTCCGCCAGCTCCATCATTTTCTGGTCGAAGAGTGCCGAGCGTTCGTCTGATGCCTTCTGCGCTTCCGCATGCTCCATCATCTTCTGGTCGAAAAGCGCCGAGCGTTCGTCTGAAGCCTTCTGCGCCTTTGCCAACTCCATCATCCACTTTTCAAAAAACGCCGAGCGTTCGCCCGAAGCCTTTTGCGCCTCCGCCAGATTGCTCAGTCGGTCGTCTAGGCCGGCCGAGCGTACGTCCGAGGCTTTCTGTGCCTCCGCCAGCTCCATCATCCACTTCTCGAAAAACGCCGAGCGTTCGTCTGAAGCCTTCTGTGCCTCCGCCAGATTGGTCTGTCGGTCGTCAAGGCGGGTGAAGCGATCGTCGCTGATCTTTATCGACTCTCTCACGACTACGGCAAGGTCCGCCACGGAAATCCGGAGGTCTGCCACCGAAACCCTGAGGTCCCCCACGGAAATCCGGAGATTATTGGTGCTGGCTTCAGAACGCGCCAGATTGGCTTCGAACTGCGCCTGCATTTGCAGGATAAATTCAATTTTCTTGTCCATTTCGTCAAGCGTCATAGTGCGTCCTCGGGCTTAGAGTCTTCTCACGGCCGACTCCGTAATCAGGTTACCATCAACCCCACCAAAAAGAAAACCAACCTAGCGCCCGTGCCCTGAGCCAGATGTTCGCTGGTGAAGTTAGCCCGCCCCTGCCGGGGCTGCGGAGCGGTCACCCACAAGGCGACGGTTGACACAAGCCCGCCGCGCTGGTTAAATGACATCCCAATTCAGGAGGTGAATCTATGTTGACGCGGCGAAATTTCTTGGGAAGTGCGCTAGGAGGTGCGGCAGTGGGAGCGGGACTCGGATCTCGGGAGCTATTAGCGGCAGGAGGGCTCGCCTGGCCGGGGCCCATCGGCCTTGAGCTCTATACGGTTCGTGAACTATTCGCCAAAGACCCGGCGGGAACCCTCAAGCAAGTTGCCGCCGCAGGTTACAAGGAAGTGGAAGTCGGGCCCAGCGTAAAGCCAGCTTCGCTCAATCCCGACCTGCGGGCCGCTGGCCTCACCGCTCCGAGCGGCTATTTTGATGTGCCGGCAACGATCGAGGGTTGGAAGTCGACTGTTGAGATGGGCAAGAATTTTGGGCTGCATTACCTGGTGGTTGGGGATAACCCGCATCTCGACGCCGATGCCTGGAAGCGCCGGGCGGACCTTTTCAACCAATGTGGAACTCTTTCCCTCAGTGCCGGAATGCAGTTCTGCTACCACGCGCACTTTCGCGAGTTTGCCCCCTTGGGTAACACCTGCGGCTACGACATCATGCTGACGCAGTGCGATGCGAAGCTGCTGAAAATGGAGATGGACGTTTTCTGGGCCACCTATGCGGGCGTCGATCCGGTGTCGTACTTCGAGCGTTATGCGGGCCGCTTTCCGTTGCTCCACATTAAGGACCTCAAGAAGGGCTTTAAGGGAAGCACCACGGACGATCCTTCGGACAATGGCCCGAACCCATTCTACCCTGTCGGCAAGGGCAGCATCGATTGGCAGAAGATTTTTGCCCATGCAAGCAAGGCTGGCGCGAAGCATATTTTCGTCGAACAGGACCGCTGCGACGTGCCGCCACTGGAATCCATTAAGATTAGCTTCGACTACCTGAAGAACCTCCGCATGGCCTGAGCGCGGGCATTAATTCTCCCGGCCCGGTGGCGGGGTTTCGCGTGTTACCGTCCCACTTGCGGGCACCACCCTACCCCCGGCCCAGAAGTGGGACGCGGTCCGCCAACGTGCTACACGGCGGGACACCTCATGCTGGGAAGGGGGCAAAATGTCTATTTTTCCCCTTGTAATCCTCCCTTAACGGAGCGACGATATTACTCGTCTCGTCACAATCCCCTAAGGAGTGCGCGCCACTCGTAGATCGAGCTTGGGTCTCGTCGATCGGCGAAAGGGCTGGCGTCGATTGCACAACGAAAAGCTCGGAATGCCTGGCGGCCGTTGATGGCGCCATTCGCTGATGACGCGATGGCTTCGGCAGGCTTGTGACCACTGCCTCTCGGGGGGGATGTGGCAAGAAGGATCTGAAATCTGACAGGAGGAGGTTACGACTTATATGAAACGCATGTTGGGTTTATTGGTCGTTGCGTTTGTAGTGCTCTCGTTTGGTTTCCCGGTTTCCACTCGGGCCCAGAACGGCCCGGGACAGCTTCGCGGTGCTCAGGGGCACGTGGTGATCCCTTTATCCAACAACCATACCCCTGCGGACGCAGGTATTCGCTCCCACACCAACCTGCGAATCTTTGTGCCCGACACACCAATCACTCCCGACGAGTTGCCTCCATATGCCGGATATGCTTATGAGACCCCGGCCTCACTCGGCTGCATCTACGGACTAGTCCCGGCCTCGCCCGGGTGCAATCCCAACACCACCACGGTGAATCCCAGCGGCGGGAGCCAGACCATTGCGATTGTCGATGCCTATGACTACCCGGCTGCAGCCTCCGACCTTGCCGTCTTCTCCGCGCAATTCGGCCTCCCTGCCCCCAATGCCTCCAACTTTACGGTTGTCTACGCCAGCGGAACCGAGCCGCCATCGGATCCCACGGGCGGATGGGAAAGTGAAGAGGCCCTGGACATCGAACAGGCCCACGCCATGGCCCCCTACGCCCACATCTACCTTGTGGAAGCCAATTCCAATTCCAATTCCGATCTTTATCCTGCCGTGCAAGTGGCTGCCAATTACGTGGTTTGTGGGAAAAGTGCTTGCCCTCATGGCGGACCTGGTCGAGGAGAAATCAGCATGGGTTGGGGGACCTCGGAGTATAGCGACGAAGCGTCCTCTGACTTTTACTTCCGCCACGACGGCGTGGTGTACTTTGCCGCCGCCGGTGACGCGCCTGGGACTTTTTATCCCTGCGTGTCTCCGAACGTGGTGTGCGTCGGCGGGACGAGTACGGCCCGAAGCATTTTTACCGGCAACTTCCTTTATGAAGTTGCCTGGCAAGAGGCCGCCGGAGGTTTCAGTTACTATGAACCTCGTCCGTTCTACCAGAACTCGATTAGCTCAATCGTGGGGCCAACCCGCGGTGTGCCTGACGTAGCCTTTGACGGCGACATCAACACCGGAGTGTGGAATTACGACAGCGTTCCTTACGAAGTCGCGCCCGGCGAGTTCGAGCCCGGCGGGTGGTTCATTGATGGCGGTACGAGCGTCGGCGCCCCCTCGGTGGCCGGCATCGTGAACGCCGCGGGCCACTTTTACGACTCTTCGTTTGCGGAGCTCGAAACGATCTATTCCCACCATCCCGGCGCACCCGGCTTCATGGACATCCAGAGGGGATACTGCGGTCCTTACGTGACCTTTGCCGCAACCCCCGGTTGGGATTTCTGCACGGGAGTGGGAAGTCCTTTCGGCTATAGAGGAAAATGACCCTTCGCCGCTTCGCGGCTTTTTGGATTACGCGGCCGGCACAGATTGTGCGTGCATGCGAAGCTTTAGAGTGCGGCAGCTTGCTGCCGCTTTCCTCCCCGCGAGCTTGCTCGCGTGATTTCGCCCGCGTGCATAATTCCACGCCAGCAAGCTGGCTCGCGCAAAAGCGGCAGCAAGCTGCCGCACTCTAAAGCTTCGCACAGCAGGTCTTACTGTGCCTGCAAGGTGATCGGGACCGCCGCCGGTCGGACGTTGCTCCCTTTCACGGTGAATTTCCCTTCGATCTCTCCCTTAAGTCCCCGAGGCACGAGGATTCGTGCGTCGATCGCCTTCACCTCTCCCGGCAAGAGGTCGAAATAGTTGTCACTGTACGCCACGAGATACGGAGTCTTCGTGGACTCACCGTCCCACGCCGCTGACATTCTCACCAAGTGCGCATAGTGGCTCCGGTTCTCGATGCTGAGGCTCACATGCGCCTCATCTCGCGAGACTGTGGCGGCAATACTATCGGGGATCTTCAACTCCGCTTCCATCTGTTCCTTCAATGTCTGGAAGAGAGGTTTCTCCCGCGCCGATAGAATCTGGCCGTACTCCACGCCCGGTTTTTCTCCTGTCACCTCCGCCATCATGCGCATGAACAAGTCAAAATATGCTTTGTTTTCCGGATTCAGGTACAACTCCTGGTCGAGCATGTAGGGGTATACCACTTTGGGGTTCCAGAGAGCGTGGTCCGGCATGTATTCCGGCGTGAACCCCGTGAACACGAGCGTTCGTCCTTGCCCGTAGTGCCCTTCCACCAGCAGTGGTTGACCCGAGATTGTCATGAGTTGCGTGTTTCCCGCCTTTAACTCAACCTCGTTGAATCCGGCCACCCCGTACTTTTTCAGCAGGCTCGTATCCCATCCCGCGCTTGGGTCGGTTGCGCCAATCTCTTTTACCCTCCCCGCCCCCAACTCACCGGCTCTCTGCGGTGCTCCGGATTCTCCGTAGACCAAATCATTCTGCGTTCTGAGATTCACCGGTAGCATTTCTGCCAGCGGAGTGAACTCCAGGCACGCTCCCTTGCCATAACCTCCGTGGAAGCTCCCCGGTCCGCCGGTATGGATAAAATTCAGTCCTTCATTGACCGCCCGTTTTAGCCCCTCCGCTTGCTCCCTGCTCAAAACCTTCCAGAGGGAGTCGAATGACGCCAGCCAAACCACGTTATAGCTATGCTTGAGTGCCGCGGAATCCTCCAGAGCTTTCAGTTGGAGAAAGTCTTCTTCGTCGATTTCCTCCACTTTCATTCCCATCGCCCGCAGCATCTCGACCACCGGCACCGTGGAGCTTCTCTGTCCGATCACCAGCACCCTTGCCGGTTTCACCAAAAGCTTTGGCGTCACCTTGATATAGGTCCGGTTTTCCGCTTGCAGCTTGCCTCCCACCTCCGTTGCCTGCCCTTTCAGCACATACACTCCCGGTGTGTCAGGCGTCACCCAGTCTACTTCCCCTACTTCTTGACTCGCGTCGCCCGCCACCGTTGCCTGGAAGTCTTTGCTCCAAACCTTCTGTCCTTCGAGGTCATCGATCTCGCACTGCACCTTCACCGGCACTTCGCGCCGATGCTCGTTCGCGATCCAAACGGGGATTTTCAACTCCGTTCCCGAAACCTGAGACTCCAGCGCGCGCTCGTAGGCAAAGTTCAAATCAAACTGCGCCTCCGACTGTTTCAAGAAGTAGTAAGCCATTTTGGGAATGCGGTTGTAATCGATAATTTCCCACTGGATACCCGGGGTAACCTCCATGTAGGCCCAGAACCTAATCCCATTGATGGGATTGTGCATCTTGCGGCGGTAGGCCTCCGTGGCGTATTTCATGATGAAGGCCTGGTAGAGTTGTGAGTCATCCACAAATTCCTGCGCCGTCCGGATATTTCGATCGACGAACTGGTTGGTGTAACTTAAAACGCCGGAGAATCCGGCGTACTCAAAGCTGGTCAAGTAAGAATAGGCCGGAACGCTGATGGGCAGGTTATACCATTGAGGCAGAGTCCGGTTCTTCTCACTCCAGAGATCCTCGGGCGACAAGAATTTCTCCAAACTCTCGAGCGCCGGCAACGCCAGGCTGCCATATTCGGAAACAAAACCCGTAACGGCGTTGAAGTGCTCCTGGTAACCGCCTCCAAAAGAACCCATTCCCGCGTTCGCCATCCAGAAATGCTGTTCTCCTAAGTCACACAGGCTGGGTTGATAGATGGCGCCTGCATCTAATTTGGTAACCACTTTCCCCACCTCATCGGAGAAGCCTTGATAGTCGTAGCTGGCAAAAGATACCGAACCCGCGCCCCAGCCCCCGCCGTCTTTTGCATGGGCCTCCGCAAAGGTCGCCCACTCGATAATCGAGGGATGGTTGCGCAGCGCCACCACGATTTCGCCAACCTGCTTAAGGGCAGATTTTACGAATGCTTCGTGACGGGGGTAAGATGGGTCGAGCGGTTGCATTGGCCCGAATTGACCAAAGGGAAGTTCTGTAATCAAAAGAATCCCCATCTGGTCGCACAGATCATAGAAAATCGGCTTCTCGATAACCGTGAAGTTCACCAGGTGATTAAGATTCATCGACCGGTACATCACCAGGTCTTTGGTGTAAGTTTCCTCCGACGGTATGCTTCCGAAGTAATCCGACATCGGGTACCAGGAGCCCTTAAGAAACAGCCGCTCGCCGTTTAGCCAGTAACTCATGTCAGGATGGCGTTCGATGGTTCGAATTCCGAATTTGGTGATCCTGGTGTCTTGCCCCGCACTGCCCGGCGCGGAGATGGCTGTGGTCAACTTGTAAAGGTCCTGCTTCCCCAAATCCCATGTCCACCATAAGTGCGCATCCTTCACCGTCACTTTCTGCCGGAAGGTGTTTTCCCCCGGATGAAGCATCAATGTTTCGCTGGGCAAGGTCAGGGCAGCTCCGGAGAAGTTCTCGGGCTCGATCTTCAGTTTCAATTCCGCCGTGACCTCGTGCGCCTCATGGTTCTTTATCGTTCCGGTAATTTCCAGATTGGCGCTGGAATCCTTGCCCACGGCTTCCGTCCGAACAAACACGTCGTCCACCACGGCCCGGCCTGACACGAGTAATCTTACGTCGCGGAAGAGCCCCATGGGAAACGCGGCGTTTCCATATGCGGGAATTCCGCCCCAGTACGGACCCAAAACGTAAGGCGCATACGGCAGGGATATTTCATTGGGGTCGGGCATCATCCAGTCGCCTTTCAGATATTCCCCAAATCCCCGCCCCGTCGGCATCCACGGGCAAGTCACCTTCACGACCAGAGTATTTTCTGCGCCCAACCTCACGACAGAACTCACGTCATAGGAGAAGGCCTCGTAAGCCCCTTCGTGTCCCCCCAGTTCCTCCCCGTTCAACCACACCGTGGCGTAATAATCCACGCCTTCGAACTTCAACCGCAAAAGTTTCCCGCCATCCTCTTTCGGCACGACGAACTGCTTCCGGTACCACCACTCTTTTTCATTTATGGTGCTCAACTCTTTGGTCTGGTAATACCGGTCCATCCCTTCCATCCCCAATTGCAGTTGCACTTCGCCCGGCACGGTCACAACGCGATAGTCGCGATCATCAAAAGTCGCAGAGTAGGCTTTCTGCTTCTCACCTTCGCCCATGGGGTAGGACGCCAACTTCCAGTCTCTCCCGCTCAGCAGAACCTCATGCGAGGCGGCGATGGAAGGTTGCGCGTTTTGGGTCTTCCCGGTCACCGGGAAAATGGACAGCAGTAAAATCAGGATAACAGTGGATGTAGTGCTTCGCATGTGTCACTCCCAAAGTCGCCCCTTTGAGTCTCAGAAGAACTTCACGAGGCGTACACTCCGTACTTTTCCACGAGTTCGCCCACGCGGCGAACGCGACGCTCCAAGCCATCGGGAGGAACCTGGTCGGCAACCCCCAGCACGTAGCGTGGTTCGGAGCGCATAACCTCCAGCACATGGCGGACGTGGGCGTCAAACTCCTCGTCGCTCACGAGGCCGGTAAAAAACACTCCCGGCAGGCCGCCCCAAAGGATCGTGCGCGAGTTGCCGCTCATCTCCGCCCACTTCTCGATTTCCAAATCACCCGCCGGAGCAGGTGTAAGCGCCTCGATAAACGTGAGGCTGGTCGAACACGTCTCACGCAGCAAGCCTTTCAGGGTCCCATCCAGGTGAATGCAGGAATACTTCCCGGCCTCGTGGATGCGCCGCGCCCAGGTCTCTTGATAATCGCGCATGAACATTTCGTAAAAGGTCTTCCCCACGCACTCGGAGGAGAGGTTTTCCGGGATCATCAACACTTCGGCGGGACTTTCGAGGGCGATGCTCGCCGCCGCATCGTGAGAGCGCCGGACCACATCCAGGGTCTTGCGAAATTCCTCCCCCGCATCGCCGAAGATTTCAAAAACCGTCGTGACCCCCGCGTCCAGGGCAATCAACTGCATCAGCGGGCTCTTGGGCAAGTAGCAGAGCACCATTCCCATGTCGCCCACCTGCGCGCGCCGCCGCCAGGCGAAGGCGTAGTCCGGCACGTAATGCGTGTTTTCGTGGAAATAGCGGTAGGCGCGCAGGTCGGCGGCCGATTTCACCAGGTGCTCGGTGGGTGCCTCCGCGAACGATTCGGGAAGCCACGTCCAGGTCTCGCTCAAGTTTCCGCACGGCGTCTCGATTTGGCGGCGCCGCAGGTTTCCTTCGGTCCATTCCCGCACCCGGCAATGCTCGGTGATGGCCCGGAAGGGGAAATAACCTTGCAGGTAGAAGCCCACCCCCAAGTCACGGTGCCAGTCGATGTAAGCGTCACTCTGCTTGAAGTCCTGGGGCTTCTCGCCCCGGCCGATCAGTGCCGTCGCCCAATAATCCAGATCACCAAACCACGGCACAAGATCGGGCTTCTGCCCGTTCAGAATTGCCAGCACTCTTTCCCGGGGGGTCATGGATACCTTTTCTCTAAAACCTTATGCACAGCAGAGGCGCGGAGCAGTAAAAGAAAACCAAGAGGCGAAGGGCAAAAGGCAAATGTGAGAGTCCCATATTCAAACGCGGATTTCCGTTTTCGTTCCTCGGACGGCGGGCATCGTACACCCGGCCACCTTTGGATGCAAGGTCCGGTCGAGTTTTGGTCGGATGCACGACATAAAAAAGGAGATTGTCGTAGCGCGGGCGTCCCGCCCGCTGTGACGGGAGCGTCCCGCTCCCGTGGGAATGCGCGGGCAGGATGCCCACGCCCCAGCGGGCGGGACGCCCGCGCTACGTACAGGGGTCTCCGCTTTCATTTTTAACTGGCGCACCCGTTTTGCTCGGATGGCTTTGTGGGAGAGAAACCGGGGAGTGTATACGGGATCTACTAAGGGAAAAGGGCAATTCCGGTCAACTCCAAAACAAGAGGTTATCAATAATGACGACCAAGGGTAATCTCGCAACAATGCTCGTCGTCCTGACCCTGTTCGGATGTTCGGGAACGCAGCAAAGATTGGACGCGAGCGGCCAGGAGGGTAAGAGTATCGCCTCGTTGAGCGGCACGCGTGTGGAATACATCACTGATCCTTCCATGAACAATATGAACGCGATCGCGGTGACGATTCCGGAGAAGTGGCACTTTCAGGGAGTGCCGTTCCAGGGGGGCAGCCTGCCGAGTCTGCCGTTTTTTGTGTTCCGGGCGTCGAGCCCGGATGGCTTGAGCTTTGTCGAGCGGCTGCCGCGCCTGGGTTGGATCTGGGGAAGTGGACCGAAAATGCCGCAAAAGTCGCCGGGCTATTTAGTGGTCCAGGGTCCCATGAACGCGCAGGGGTTTCTGAAGTACCTTGCGGCGACGCTGAAGGTTGAGTACGTCGAGGACGTGCCGATTGCGGCGGATGTAGTTGCGGCCCGGCAGAAATCGGCGCTTGCCAGCGATAAGGATTATGACTTCTTCAAGGTTACGAACACGCGAGATCAGGCTTCCGCCAGCAACAGAACCAGATGGCGATGGCGCAACTCCAGGCGCAACACGCGCAGTTTGAGCACGACCAGGCCGTGCGGCAACAGATGCATGAGGAATTTATGGCGACCATGCAGCGAGGAGCGGACCTTTCGATGGCGCGCGCCCAAGCGAGCATGAACGCGCGATCGACGGCAGCTTCCGATTGGGTGGACTATGCGCTGAACCAGAGGACGGTGGTGGATCCATCCACTGGACAACTCACCAAGGTATCGAGCTCCTACACCTACACGTGGAGGGACAGCACCAGACAGCACATCTACCAGACGAGCGACCCGAATGCCAATCCCAACGGCACGATGCCGGGGAATTGGACCAAGCAGCAGTGGGTGCATGGCGATGGGACGATGTAGGGGATGCACCACCGCTTCATCATGTATACACTTAAATTACAAATGCTCTAGATGACTGAGTTTACGCCCCACCCGATGAAATAAAAATACTTCCGTATGCGGGTGCGACAGAATGTCCGAAGTTCATTTATGACTGAGGATTAGCGGGCATTCTCGGATTATCCACAATAGGGGACGTCAAGGAGAGTTAGCATCCACAGATTACGCAGATTTCAGAGATTCAAGAACTGATAATGTGAAAGAATCCAAAGACGGGCGAATTCACCTTGCATAGCCCGTTGAGAATTGGGGTCCGGGCACGCCATGGCGCGCCCGGACGACAATTCTTTCAAAGCTTCATCTGCGTGATCTGCGCAATCTGCGGAATCACTGCACGGTCACGTTAACCGTGATGGAATGCGAATCGCTTCCACTTACCCCTTTCACCACGATGGGGTAGGTGCCCGGCGGCGTTGGCGACGAAGTGGCCGTCCCGCTCAGGCTGACGCTCTGTGGGCTGCCGGTGGCGTTGTCGGCAATGCTCACGGATGCGCTGCGCGAACCCGTTGCCGTCGGCGCGAACGTCACGCTGATCGAGCAGGTGCCTCCAGCCGCTACCGTGGCGCCCGCGCAGGTGTCGGCGGTCTTCGAAAAGTCGCTGGCATTCGTCCCGCCAATTGTGACCGTCGAGATGGTCAGGTTGGCGTTGCCGCTGTTGGTCAGAGTCACGCTTTGCGCTGTGCTGGTCGAGCCCACACTCTCCGAGCCAAAAGAGAGCCCGGAAGTGGGCGAAATGCTGACCGCTGGCGTGAGAGTGGGAGGTGGCGTACCCCCACCGCCGCCTCCTCCGCAGGCTGCCCATACTCCCACCACAAGAAGAGTGGTCGCGAAAAGCAAAGCTGCGGGGCGCCGCCGCATTGCGGACGAACTGAGTAGCATGGCCAGAGCCAACATCCCTGCCAGCAACCCGAGAAATCCCACCGGCAAGCGATGACTCGGGGGGACTCTCCGATGCAGGGCGGGTGGTGCGCTCGAGGAACCTGTGGTGGTAATGGTCAGCACATCGGTGACTGCCGAAGCAGCGGTAGGGTTGACGGATGAAGACGCTAATGTGCAACTAGCTCCCGTTGGGCAGCCACTCGCAACGGATAGGTTGACGGTTCCGGTGAATCCATTTTGTGATGAAACGTTAATCGTCGTGGTCCCCTGTTGGCCGGGCGCCGAAATAGTGACCGCAGTGGGATTTGCTGACACGCCAAAATCGGTGACCGCGAGGGAAGTCGCGGACGAAGTGGAGGTCGCGTAGTTGATGTCGCCGCTATATTTTGCGGAGAGGCTGAGATTGCCCGATGTCAAGGTTGTGGTGAGAACGGCTTGCGCTGCAGCAGGCACAAGAGAATTCCCGCTGATAGATGCGGCACTACCAGATACCGTTACCGGATTGCCGAGCGGGGAGCCATTATTCAGAAGTTGCATCGTTCCGGTCGGAGCAATCCCGCTGCTCGTCGTCGTGAGCGTCGCGGTAACGGTTATTTGGGTCCCTGCTGTCGCTGACGATGGCACGCCGCTGGTCGTTGTCGAAGTCTGTGCCTGGGTAATCGTAATCGGAAGCGTGGCAGAGGTGCTTCCAGCGTAGCTAATGTCGCCCGGGTATTTGGCCACGAAGGAATACTGGCCGGCGTTAGCCTGGATGGGCTGGTCCTCCGCATACCCTTGGCTATTCAAGGTAAAGCTTCCGGTAACCGTGCCATCCTGGTTGGCGGGCGCCGGAGTCAGGGTCAAGGTTCCCGTCGGGCACGGGTAGGAAATCGCTTGTTGGATGCCGCTGGAATTCGCAGGGGCGCACGACAGGCCGCTGCTGTTGGTCACATCGAAACGCATAATGTAGGGTGAGCCGTACGCTAAAGTGGTGGCGGTGGTGTCGTAAACAGGCTGCCCGCTACTGAGAAAGGTGACCAGGCTGATGACTGTCTTGCTGCTTTCCGTGCTCACCTTGACTGCGACCGGGATCGAGTCGCTCGCCGCGTAGGTTCCATTACCGGCGTAATGCGCCGTCACATTGTAAGACCCGCCGGGGAGCATGATGGTGGAGCTCGAAACGCTGCCGCCGCTCAGGGTGAAGGGGCCGATGCCGGTATTGTTATTCGAAGCGGTGCCGGCCTGCGCGATGAGGGAAACATCGCCCGCTGGCGTGCCGCTGCCGGAAGCAACACCGATGGTGAAGTCGACCGGCTGCCCGTGCACCTGCGTGATGGGATTGGTGGTGGGAGTAGTAGAGAGTGAAAGGGTCGTCGTGGTCGTAGTGAAATTGGATTTCCAATTGTTCACCAAATTCGCAACGTTGACGGAACCTAACCCCGTGGCCAAGTCATAGCCGGCGGTGGCGGGGTAGGCAATTGAACTAGGGCTGCCGTATACCATGACGCCGTAGTCGCCGGAGATGGTGTTGCTACAATTCAGCGTCCCCCCTTCACAGATTACCGAGTTGTTACCCACCGTTATGTCGTAGAAGATACAACTCGAGCTCGTTGGGGGTGCCGTACTGGAATTGCAGCTTGCCCCGGTTGGCGCCGCCATCGGGTAGAGTACGTAGTTGGCATTTCCCTGGCGGCCGTGAGCTTGGTTGACCATCGCCATGATGCCTGCGAACGCTTGTACTGCCGCCGAGGTTCCCGAACCAGCTTGAAAGTCCGTGTAGGGAGCGTTCAGATCGCAGGAGGTCGAACTCCCCCCGCTTGCGGCGTTGGCGTCCATCTCGCAAATTACATAAAAACTGCCATTCAGGCCGTTGCCTGCAAACAGAGACAAGTCCGGGATGTCCCGTGCGCTGTCATTGGGCACGCCCGCTCCGCTCTGCCACGAAGGCTTGGAGTAACCTCCACTACAAGTGAAGGGAGGGTAGCCGTTCGTTAAAGTGGGAGTGATGCAATTGCTGGACCCGCCGCCGCCGGCAACCAGGTAGAGACCACTACTGAGCTCGGTGGACGAAGGCGGCGGAGTGCAGCCGAGCAAGCCCGAGGCCGCGCAGGAATCGTTCCACGTGCTCTCGGGTATGTAGGATTTGGCGGAAGACTCGGACGGGGAAGAGTTCGTCTGATTCCAATAGGTGGCGATACTGCTGACGTCGTTGAAATCCGTTCCACCCACCGCCACGTTGAAGGGCGTGGAAGCCTCACCGCTCACGGCTAAACCATATTGGGCATACGTTTCGCCCGCGTTCGCGCTGTCACATCCCGCCGGGCCGGAATCCCCCGCGGCCATCAGAACCGTGATGCCCTGGGCGGCGGCCTGCTCCCAGAGGGTAGAGTAGAACTGATTGCCACCCGTGCCCAGCCCTGCCTCGCACCCGCCGTAACTTTCGCTCATGACGGGCGCCAGGTTGTTATCAACAATATAGACCGCGGAGAGATCGATGCCGGCGGTCGTCTCGGTGGTTTCCGACACTACAAGATCAATCGTTGCCCCCTTGGCGACCCCTCCAGACAATTGGACGTCGAGGTCCGCTTCGGTCTCCTCGCCGTCCAAGAGGATTCCGGGGTCGGGACCATTCAAAATGATGTTGGGCGGGTTTGCCGGAAGGCCGAACATGGCGCGAAAGTCCGCCACGTCCTGGGGATTGATATTGGTCTCGCCGACCACGGCGATGGTTTGCCCCGTGCCGTCTATGGGAGTAGCAGCATTCCAAAGCGGTAGCACGTTATAAATTGTGGCGAAATCGGAAGGGCCAAGGGCAAGCCAATAGCACCCACTGCTTCCGTTAGAACAAGTAACAGGAAAGGTAAACAGCGGCTCCACCGCGCCCGTTGCCTTGGACCGCCTAAATGTTCCCAGGTTCTCGTGTAGAGGCTTTCTAGGGAAGTTGTTGAGCGAGGCGAAGCCCGCCACCACGGGTGCGAGAGCGGCGGGTATCTGCGGGTCGCTGGTGTTGGCCCAGTGGTCCTGGCCGTTCACGCGGAATTTGTGAATCTCCGTTCCCAGAACTTGCCGCACCAACCCTGCCGTGCCGGAAAACTCGATAACCGTGCGGCCTGCTGAAACCTTTGTCACTCCGAAGCCCTGAGACGCCAGCCAATCGGTGACCGCGTGAAGGTCGGAGTCGGCAGGGCCAAATTGCTGCCCGAACTGCTCCGGAGTCAGCCATAGGTGAAACTGCGCGGACGACTTCACCTGCTGGTCGTCAAGCAGCTTCCGCAGGGCGGTTTCCTGGTCAGCGCCGCGCTGTAAGACCAGCAACATACGCTCCATGGGCAAATCATCGGGCGCCACGCCCTGGTCAAATTCCGGCCGCGCCAGGGGGTGGACGTTGCCGTGGAGAGTAACGAGGTTCTGCATGTCGACTGCTTCGGTCACGCGGGCGCGCACAACGCTGGTTTGCCCCGCTGAGGTGAGAGGGAACAGCCCAAGAGAAACTGACAAAATGGCTATCGAGATAAGAAGTGAGTGTGAAATCTTCATAGGTCCCCTAGCAGGAAAAGCTGGCTTCCCAATCGTGGCAAAGCACTGCCGATACTCCAAAGCCACAATCTGAGTTCAGGCAGTGTACACCCCCGCCGAACGAATGCAAATGGCACCGCGATCGGGGGCGACAATTTATCCGAATTTCATTTTGGGGTAGAAAGCCATGGCCCGTCGAAGCGCGCCTTGGCGGACCGCGTCCCACCCTGGACCCGGCCTCGAGATTATGCCCACATGGGACGTTGCCGGCACGCTTCGCTTCGACGCGCCGCGCGGACCCTCCCCGCGCCGTCGCCAACTTTCGGCTCGGGCATTTGCGCAAATTCAAATTTCCCCGCGGCGCGCGGCGTCGGCAATCCGATCCGCAGCGCGAAAGGCAAGGGCTTCGATGGTCATGGTAGGCTGTCCGCGCCCGGAGGTCACAAAGCTGCTTCCGTCGCAGAGGAAGAGGTTGGGAACATCGTGCGTGCGATGGTCGGCGTTCACCACAGAAGTTTTCGGGTCGTTCCCCATGCGGCAAGTTCCCAGCAGATGCACGGCCCGGGTTTGCTCTTGAACGGGCTGCGGCCAAACGTGAGTCGCAGGGCTTGCGGCCAAAAGCTCCAGCGCGCGGTCTTGCAGATACTTGACCGTCTTGAGGTCGTCGGGATGGTCTCGATACGTCATGCGAAGCGCGGGCAGGCCCCAGGCATCCTTCAAATCAGGGTCGAGGGAAAAGCTGTTGTTTTCCACGGGCAGCGAGGTCGCGTGGCACGTCACAAACATCGAGTGCGAGAAGGTTTCGGCCAGCCAGTTCTTGTAAGCCTTGCCCCAGCGCGGAACCTCGGGGGGCACGGCGCCGAGCGCGAAATTAATGGGAGTCCGCCCAAAGCGCGCGTCGAGTCCCCCGCCGCCATAAAAGCCCAGCTTGGGATCGATCTCGTAGAAATCATGAAGCACGCGGCTGACGGCGGCGCTGCTGTAATCGTTGAGCGGCTGCTCAAAAGCCGCCAGCACCCCGCTATAGCCATTGATCATCAGATGCTTTCCCACCAACCCGCTGGAATTCGCGAGCCCTTGGGGGTACCGTCTGGAGCTGGAAAGCAGAAGCAGGCGAGGCGTCTCGGCGCCGTTGGCACTAAGAATCACCGCTCGGCCCTTCTGGAAATGCTGCCGGCCCCGGCCATCAAAATAGGCGACACCCTTGGCGCGGTCATGGCGATCGGTTTCCACCCGGAAAGCGTAACTGTGAGTGCGGATTTCGCACCGGCCGGTTTGTTGCGCCACAGGAATGACACTCGCGAGCGTGCTAGACTTCGCTCCCACCTCGCACCCGAAACCCAGGCAGCGCCCGCAATGGATGCATCCCGCCCGGCCCCGGTAAGGTTGGGAAAGAATGGCCATGGGGGAGGGAAAGGGATGTAAGCCGACCTTCCACGCGGCGCGCTCAAAGATGACTCCCGAGGATTTTACCGGCAACGGGGGCAGAGGGTAGGGTTTGGAGCGATAGGGATCAAAGGGGCTGGCACCGGCGAGTCCCGAAACTCCGACCTCCCATTCCAGCTTGGTGTAATACGGCTCGAGGTCCGCGTAGGTCAGCGGCCAGTCTGCGAACGCCGTGCCCGCCACCGGTCCGCGGCGGCTGCGCTCGATGAAATCGATTTCGTGGAACCGCCAGAAGTTGGCCGTAAAGTGTACGGTGCCTCCGCCCACGCAACGACCGTAGATCGCTGAGAGTTGCTTTTCGGCTTTGTCCTGCGGGGTCTTCCGGAAGGTCTGCGGCTGCTGTTGGGAGTTGTTCGTCAGGGTGTGTTCCTGCGACTGGGCGATTTCATCGTGGCCAAACTCGCTGGGGGGAACCCACCGCCCTTGTTCGAGTACCACCACCTTGAAGCCTGCCGTTGAAAGTTCCTTGGCCAGAACTCCGCCCGCCGCGCCGGAGCCGACGATAACAAAGTCCACTTCTTCCGACGGCTTGTAGGTGACTTGGGGATTCATTGCCTGCCTTCGCGCCCTAAGGGGCGCCTTCACATCGCCCCGGGCAACGCCGGGGTCACTTCTCCTTGGGGGGCTGCCAGCCGGGATAGTCGCGGTCGTAATAGCCAAAGGGCGGCGCGAATGTAGCGTTATCATCGAATCCGATCAGCTTCCACCCTACTCCGCCGCGATTGCCGCCGCGTGCGGGGTCGGCGAGAAAACCCATGACGGTGTGCGAGAAAATCAACTCGAAGATTGGTTGTCCCTCCAGCGCTTTCAGCACCGCATCCTGCTGTTCCGGAGTGGCCTGGGAGAATTTCTTTGAGTCCGGGAACAACTCTCGGGTCTTGGCCTGCAAGACGGGCAACCCCTTTTCGTAATCACCTCGGCTGTCGGTGGCAAAGGTGCCCAGGGCACGGTCAATGAAGTAAATGACACCGGCTTCGCGTGCGCCAGGTGTGTCATCAGTCGGAATAATGCGGTTGGCGGCGGCCTCGATTTCCGCGGCCTGATCCGCAGTCAGAACTTCCAGTTTGGCGGGGGGAATGGCCTCGCGCATATGAGCGGCGTGCTGCGCTGCCACCATGACGGCCGGCCAATGTAGCGAGGCCCACACGCCGCCTGCCCCTCTCAAGCCGGTGACGAGGAATTCGCGCCGATTAGATTCATGACCTGAGTTTGGGTTCATAGCCCGCCCTGTCTTAGGTACGATTCCGTCAGTTTACCCTCAGAGCAGCAGCGCCGACGAGCACTTTATTTTTAGGCCAGCCATAAGGGCGAGGATTCGGAGTTCGTCCCGCATCGCCCTCGGGTGGTTTTTAAGGGGAGGGAATGATCCTCAAATGGGGAATTATGGGATTAACCTGGAAGGACATTTTCTCACTGGGAGCAACGAGTGGCACCGCTTTCCGGTCCGTGAAGGCGATGCTTCCATCCCAGGCATTGACCTGTACACGTGAACCCAAGGGCAGCGCAGAAATCTGATCGACGTTCTTAGGGCTAAGCGCGGGAGCGCCAGTGGTGAGCGCGGCCATGCGGATCTGTTTACGGCTGCCCTCGGTCAACCCATTCCCCACGTGGGGGCCGAACAGGTGGGGAGAATGCTGGGCGGCGTCAGCGGCCGCCTGCAAAAACAAACCGGCTTGCCCCAGATTGTCTTTGTAAGGCGAGTTCTTTAGGTAATCCATTCCCTTGGCGTCAGCAGCAGCTTCATCCTTTTGATCGCGGGCGAGATCCATGCTGGCAAGCAGTTTTTCATCGGGGACATCCATGCCGTTCGCACGCGCGTATTGGGTATTCAACTTGTGCGGCAGAGTGATGTGAGCCAGTTCATGAGCCAGAATCATGGCAAGACTGGGCTCATCGGGCAGCACATCGATCAGGCCCCGGCTGAGGACAATAGTATAGGCGAGGCTGAACGACTCTAGCGTCGAAGTCAGCAGGACGCGGCACTGCAGCGGGGGTAGTTTATCGAGATGGTTGGTAATGACCAGGTTGTTGAGGACTGTATCCAGCACCTTATCGACGGGCCCGGGCGGAGCCATGAGCCCGGCTCTTTCCAACCGCTTCAGCACGTTGTGCTCCGCCGAGATGTTCACCCGCTGCTCTTCCTCAGTGGTGAGCTTGTCCTCTTCACCTTTGCGATGGTGCGTGGCGGTCCCATTAGTTTCCTCCGGGGTCTGGGTCTTCTGCGGGCGCCAAGGCGTGACACTATAGCCCCAAAGCCGCGTCTCCGCCTTGTAACGAAGCCGCGCACCGAGGTCTGATTCGTGGCTGAAAATGTAGACGGGGAGCCACACTCCGGGTCGAAGATTTTCGCGCCAGCAATCGAAGTGGACATACAAATCGCGCCGAGGAGGATTGAGCCGGGTGCCATTCAAGCGAACGACCGCATAGTTGTGATCCTCCACCCAGATGCGTCCTTCAAATGCTCTCCCCTCCGAGTGTTTGCGGGGACGGACATCGAGGGCCAGGCAATGAACGTCCCCCAGCATTTCCCGGCGCACAGGCTCGAAGTCGTAGTGATCCCGATCGAAGTTATCTTCATCCACCGCCAAGGGTTCCAGCGCGAATTCATCCAGGTGCAGATGCTCCATGAACATCTCGGGGCGGCGGCGCAGCCAGTCAAAGATTGAATCCGGAATAAAGGATGCTTCCTTCGCACCCGGTGCGAGCTTCAAGCGGCCCAAAAAGTAAGCATCTTTTCTGGGAACGTCCCCGAGTTCGGTGTCCTTCTCGTCGTACTGAACATAGGTCTCGACTCGAGGAGAGTATTCCCTTAGTTTAGCATCGTAGAGTTTCTCACGGGCGATGATGCGGTTGATAATGGCAACTACTTCGGGAGATTCCGGCTGCTTGTCCGCTTTTCCGGAATCCGAATGGTCACCGCCGAATAACGGCAGAAGCATCGGCGTCGAAAGGACAAGGACCGGAAGCAACCACGTGGTTGGTCTCCTGTGAAGCGTCCGCATATCGGTCTCTCCAAATATGGGCGTTGCTCGGCCCGCGGGACCTCGACCCCCGAGTACGAGGAAAATCCGTCGGTTTGCCGACCTTCCGGGCCTGCCGGAAAATCTACCGGCAGCCTGCAACGCCACTAGTCGAGCCCCGTCTTCCCTATAGAATTTACCACGCCTGGGACTCTTGTGGCACGGGTGGCTGTTAGGGCCCATCCTTGCGGCGGTTTGAAATTGCCTCCCAGTCGACCTTGGCCACGGGGAGAACTGAGGAAGTTCGGGGCTACTCTCGGGAACCCAAATCTTGCACAAACACTACTTCCTATCAGGACTCGTGCTAGAGTTTATGGAACCATGTTGGGTGAACGTGAACGGAAGGAGATCGCGCGTTTGTGGGAGCGAAAGGTCCGGCAGGACGCTCTCAATCTCCCTCAGGCGGAGCGCCATCGCAATTTGGAGCCGCCCAGCGCGGAATTCATTTGCGCTTTGGCCGCAGGGGTCGGCGCAAAGCGAATTCTGGAAATTGGCGGTTCGAGCGGTCTGTCGACTATCGCCCTGGCTGCCGCCGCGCGCCAAGTTTCAGGGCGGGTCATTTCATTTGAAAAAGAACCGATTCGGCAAGCCGAGGCACGGCAGACACTCAAGAGTCTCGATCTCGCCCCATTCATCGAGTTCATTTTGGCAGATGCCGGGTCAGTGCTTGATGGTGTGGGCGAATTTGATTTCGTATTCATCGATTGCGAAAAAGAGGACTACATCCGCTTCTTCGACATGCTGCGTCTTCCCGCCGGAGGCATCGTGGTTGCCGATAATATAATCTCCCACTCACTTACGAACTACGTCGCACATGTCCGCTCCCGGCCGGAGGTGGATTCCATAACGCTGCCCATCGGCAAAGGTTTGGAGGTGACGCGATTTACGCTACCGGGCCAACCTGGACGGAGCGACCTCGCATGAGCACTCCTCGCCCCAAGCTTGCCGCTGTAGTCACCACCTACTTCAAATATTCGCATGCCCAGCACATTGTGGATCGCTTCCTTTACGGTTATGGCTGGATGGGCGCGCACCATCGGCCGCCGATGGACCTGGTCTCGCTCTATGTCGACCAACTTGGGGAGGGTGATCTTAGCCGCAGCCGGGGAGAACAATTTCCGTCGATGCGGATCTATCCCACCATCGCCGAGGCGCTGACGCTGGGGGGCAGCAAGCTAGCGGTGGATGGCGTGGTCGTGGTCGGCGAGCATGGCAACTACCCGCGCAATGAGAAGGGGCAAACCGAATATCCCCGCTGGGAATTCTTCCAGCAGATCATCAAGGTATTCAGAGATAGCCAGCGGTCGGTGCCCATGTTTAATGACAAGCATTTGTCGTGGAACTGGGATTGGGCAAAGCAGATGGTCGATACCTCGCGCGAGATGGGTTTCGCTTATATGGCCGGATCGAGCCTGCCGGTAACCTGGCGGATTCCCTCGGTGGAGATGCCGCTGGGTTCGCAAATCCGCGAAGCGCTGTGCGTGGGCTACGGGGGCGTGGATAGCTATGATTTTCATGGTCTCGAGACCCTTCAGTGCATGGTGGAGCGGCGGCGCGGCGGCGAAACGGGAGTGAAGTGGCTCCAAGCCTGTCGCGGCGAAAAGTTTTGGGATGCCTTGCGGGAGGGGCGATGGTCGCGCCGCCTGATGGAAGCAGTTTTGTGCCGAAGCCATACGCTGGTTCCGACGCGGCAGAGTTTCAATGACATTCTCCCCACAGATGACGATATGCGGCGGTTGGTGAAAGATCCCATCGCCTACCATTACGAGCATAACGACGGTCTGCATTGCACCATGATTTTGATGAATGGGATGGTGAGGGACTTCAACTTCGCCGCCGATGTGGAGCATCATCGCTCGAGTTCGGTGGTCTACGCGCCTTTGTTGAAGGACTTCAACTTTGCTGCCGATATCGATGGTCGCAGCGAGCCGTTTTCGACTCAAATGTACTTGCCGATGCCCGACGGGCGCACTACTCTGGCCAGCTTCTTTAGCCCGCTCGTGAACAACATGGAGAAAATGTTTCTAACCGGTAAGCCCACCTATCCCATCGAGCGCACGCTGCTCACCACGGGGTTGGTCGCCGCCGGCATGGAGAGCTTGTATCGGCAGCAGACGCGGTTTGAGACGCCGCACCTGGCGGTGAGCTATCAGCCGACTCGCGAGTCGACATTTGAGAGGTCATGACCAATGCTGACCCGCCGGAAATTCCTGCAAACCACCGCGGCCGCCAGCGGGCTATTGCTCGGCGGTGCCGACGCCCCGCCAAAGCGCTTGGCCATCATCGCAACCGTTTACAAGTACCTCTCGCATGCGCAGCATATCGGGGATCGATTCCTCGTCGGCTATCCTTACGCCGGCGCCTGGCACCAACCTGCCATCAAGGTGGCCTCGCTTTACGTGGACCAGAAACCAGAGGGCGACCTGAGCGGCGAGCGTGCCCGGGAATTCGGATTTCAGGTTTACCCCACCATCGCCGAGGCCCTGTGCTGTGGCGGTAAAGACTTGGCTGTCGATGCGGTGCTGATCGTCGCTGAGCATGGCGACTATCCGCGCAACGAAAAAGGACAGATCCTTTATCCCCGCTTCGAGTTTTTCCAGCAGTGCGCGGACGTCTTTACCCGCAGTGGCCGTGCCGTGCCCGTCTACAATGACAAACACCTCTCCTGTAGCTTTACCCAGGCGCAGAGCATGGTGGAGACCTCGCGCCGCTTGCGCTTTCCCATGCTCGGCGGCTCGTCCCTTCCCGTCACTTTTCGATTGCCCGAGCTTGAGCTGCCCCTTGGATGCGAGATCGAAGAGGCGCTGATGGTGGGCGAAGGCGAGTCTGACGCGATGGATTTTCACGCCCTCGAAGGCCTGCAATGCATGGTGGAAAGACGCATGCACGGCGAGGCAGGTGTCAAAGCCGTGCAAATGATCGAGGGCGACGCAGTGTGGAAGGCAAGCGAGGAAGGCCGCTGGTCGCGCGATCTGCTGATCTCCGCTCTCTCTCGCAGCGATACGCCTTTGGGCACGGGCGAAACGGAGTCGCGGCCGGAAGACCTGGTGTCTTCGGGTCAATTGCCGAAGCTTGTGGCCAATCCCGCCGCGTACTTTATCGAGTATCGCGACGGCCTGAAAGCCACCATGTTAATGCTCAACGGCGCGTTGAAGGATTTCAATTTTGCCGCTCGGGTGAAAGGCGTGCCGGCAATCCAGTCAACGCAGTTCCTTTTGACCCCCGAACCGAATGTGACCTATTCTGCGTGCCTGGTACACGGGATCGAACAGATGTTTCAAACCCGCGTGGCGCCGTATCCGATCGAGCGCACTCTATTGGTAAGTGGGATTCTGGAAAGTTGTTTGACGTCAAAAGTGCACGATCACCAGCGCCTCGAAACACCGCATCTCAAGGTCGCCTACCAGCCGTCGGCACAATCCACATTTTGCCGGAGCTAAAGCTCGCCCCGTCATCCGTAGGGAAGCCTTCACATTGCTCACTTGACCTTTTTCAGCAGCAGGGCCCAATCCAGCCAGCCGGGAGGTTCGGGAAGCGTCCAGACCGGTCCCTGAACGGCGGGCAGCGGGACAATTTCCCCGGTGACGGCGCTAAACCACTTCGCCTCATAGCTCCCCGGCTCAAGCTTAAGGGTGATGCCGCGGCAGGCCTTTTGATAATCAAAGTTTTCCCCGCTCCCGCACGTCGGACGTATGGGAAGATACACGGCATAGATTTCGCCCGGTTTGGCGAGGCAATACGCGCCGTTATTGACCAGCTCGTCGTGCGGTTCCGTTTTCCACCATTCGAAGCTGGTGAAAAAATCCACCATGTGCTCGTACCCCTTCAGCATGACCATACTGTCGTCCCCGCGCCCGTTGATCCAACCGCCACCTGTATCTGGCCAGACATTGGTGCCGCGACGCGCGCTTTCTCCCGCCGTTCCGTACGCTCCAGCCATGGCGATCTGCCACGCCGTCTGGCGCAGAACCTCCGCGGACTCTCCCGGCGGGGTCGGCGCCCAGTGGGGGTAATGGTCCTCGTAGCCGTACTCCTCGTTCGTTTGGGGAATGATGCGGCCGGTCTTGATTTGAATCTGCCGCTCTTCGAGCATCAGCGCATGCTGCCCTCGCGTCCAGTTTTGGATGGAAGTGAAGCCCATCCACGCAGAGGCGCGGTCCTGGTGCTCCCGACGCACGGGGTGGCTCGAGGCAAGGTGATGGTAAGGGTCCCAACTCTCGATCAAAGTTCCAGTTTCGTGGGCCCACTTCTCGTCGCGGAAGCTGTCGAGATCGTCGCCCAGGTCGTAGGTGTAGTTGGAAAAGGCGCCCAAGCGCGCAATCGCGTAGCGAATGTATCGTCTTTCATCCTCACTCCCTGCCGCCGGCTGGGCCTTGTGCGTGGAGATTTCCAGAATGGCCGAAATGATCATGTCGCGGTCCCGGGCGAACCGCAGCATGTGCTCCCACTTTTGCCAGTAGAGTACGTTGAAATGGGTGAAGTCAATGCCGGGGTGGTCGACGCTTTCCGGCTCGCGTGCAATCCACGGGCGCAAAATCAGGGTGAAATTCTCGCCGGTCATAACGGGTTCGCCCCAGTACATGTCCGCGGCGCCCGAAAGCAGAACGCGCATCCGGTTGATCTTCAGGTTGTGCAAGCGTTCGATGCTGTAGTCGATGTTCCGGTCATCACGCCACCCTACAAGCCAGAAGGCGGTGGTCCCGTTGAAGTAGTAATGTTCCCCGGTCCCCTCCCAGATGAAATGCCATGGGTACTGGGGGTCCACGCGGATGAGGCCGCGCCGGTGGCCGTCCGTCGCGCGGAAACCGCCCGTGTGCGTTTTTTCAAAATTGCCCCGCCGGTAGACGAGGGAATAAGTGTAGTCGCCCGCGGCCGAAGGCATGAAGCGGATGCGGAAAACGCTGCCATCGGCAGAATCACAGAAGCCGCTCACGTTGAGGTGCTGGCTGCTTCCGGTCTTCCCGAACTGCCCTTCCACGACGATGTCGGTAAAGGGATTCTGCGCGTCCGGGGAAGACACGTTCAGAGTGATTTCCACGAAGTCGTAAGCCTCGATGGTTTCGGCGGACTGGGAAAAAGTGATATTTGACGGAGCCGCCTGGGCAAGGCGGCCCCCCCCTGTAAGTAGGATGAGACCCGCCATCAGGATTGACCAAAGATTGTTGTGAGAGTACCTGTTCCATAAAGACATGATTGCAACCCTCCCGACTTAATTTGTGCGCGTGGTGCGAAGCTTTGGAGTGCGGCAGCTTGCTGCCGCTTTTTCACCAGCCAGCTTGCTGGCGGCGAATCATGCGAAGTCGATAACCCCGCAGCAAGCTCGCGGGAGGCAAAGCGGCATCAAGCTGCCGCACTCCAGCTTCGCACCGAATGCCAGCATGGCGGCGTATTACTCAACTCCTTCATTGGCTGGTGCGGTCGGTCCATGCCTTCCAGGTAGCGGGGTCCGACAGCATCTTAATAAAGATCCCTCCCACTACCGATCGCGCCTGGAATCCCACTTGCGTTCCGTCGCGAGTCCAATACCAGTCGGTGAGGGGAATCCGGGTGGGCGAATCGCTCGCCCAATCGTAGATCGGCGAAATCAGCTTTTCCCAATCTGCCGGCGACTCCGCCAGGGTGGCGGTCCAAAGCTCCCAATCGAGTTTCGTATAGGTTTTGCGATTGTCGAGTGGCAAGCCGTAGCGGTTGAGGTGATTCTCGTAAAATGCGATTTCCCTGCGCGCGACGTCCGCGGGAAAAAGATTCAAGCCCAGGATTTTGTCCCACACCAGGTTGTACTTCTGGCTCCACGTTCCGGGTTTGTCAAAGGCCAACCGGTAGTGGTCTCCGTCGCTCGCCATTTCCACCCACCGCGTGGCGAATTCCTGCGCTTTGGTTCGGTAATGGCTGGCGAGATCTTTCTCTCCCTGCATTTCCAGCATCTCGGCATACGAGCCCAAGCCGAGAATGGCTTTGATGGAAAGATTCGTGTTGTGTGCCAGGTGCCCCGCAAAGTCATCGGTGCAGAGTTGGTTTTCCGGATCAAGCCCTTTCTCCGCGAGGTAATCGGCCCATTGCTGGAGAATCGGTGCGTACTTCTCCGCGAATGCCGTGCTGCCCTCGGCCTTGGCGATGGCGGCGAATAGGATCAGCATGTTGCCCGATTCCTCTACGGGCATCGTTTCGATTTTGGTTGGGTCGCGTCCATTGGCGAGCGGATACGTGCCGAGGTCGTGCGGCGCATACGGGAACGGCCACTTGCCAGCCTTGACATAGTCCATCACCGGCGCGAGCGATGCCTCGACAAGGTGCGGATTTAAGAGCAGCAGGATCGGTGCTGCCGGGTAGATGACGTCGACGGTCGAGATGCAACCGCAACTGAAGTTTTCCTTGGGAAAATAATAAGGCGTCTGGCCGTCTGGCGCGGCCACCAGTTTGTGCGCGGCCAGGCTTTGCCGGTAAGCAAGCGCCGCGAGGCGCGCATACTTCTCGCCACCCACCCGCGTGAGGTCCGCCATGAGCTGGGCGTCGAACTGCTCGCTCTCCTTCCGCAGCGAGTCGTAATCATGCTCGGCGGCGGTGAGGAGGTCGGCAGCCTGAGCGCCGGTGCGCCGCCAATACGGGCGCAGGCGCTGGTGAAAGTATTCGATCGAATAGAGGTCATCGTAAGCGAGGATGAGATGCCGGGCCGCGGGCTCCGCCCCGACCTGGCCCATATCAAAAACAAAGGCCATCAGCGGCGCGCGATTGGCGGGGCGGGGCATGGCGGAGTGGTCCTCGCCGGGCAGATCGCCATTCTCAACAAACGAGTCGTGCTCGGAGTCAGAATTGACGAGAGCGCTTGCGGCAACCGTGCTCATGGGCGCGGCGGCATAAAGGTAGCCCCAATCGATGCGACGGTCATCTCCAGATTTGGCGAGAACCGGTTGCGCCTTCGATCCCATGCGCAGCACGCTGAGATCGCCAAGTTTTTCTCGCGACCATTCCACCGCCTGGTCCTCCGTGTTCACCACGAGCTGCGCGGAGTTGGCGTAATAAACAGAAACCGCGTGCGTGCGGCCGTCTGCCGCACGGACTTCCCAGATGAGATAGGTGACCGGGCGGGAATAAACCTCCAGGTTGTGGGGCAGGAGCGGAGTGAGGAACGCGAGCGTGACGTGGACTCCCGCTCCTTCGAAGTCATAAACCGTGCGGGTGGGAAAGACGGCCAGTCCCACCTGGGATAAGGACTCCTCGTCCACAGGCCTTCCCATCAGCCGGTAAACGGCGCCGTCGATCCTGATCATACTTTCGAAAGACTGCGGCTTGCCGGTCCAGTGCCGGGTGACATCGTCGGTGAGGTGGTCCGCGAAAGACCAAATGCTGAAGTAAGGATCGGTGGTCACCAAGGGCACGGCGCGCGGCTGAAATGGCCCTTCGGCCCGGGCGGGCGCGGCCGCCGACCAAGCCAACGCCACAAGAAGTGCGAGCGCGAATTTCCCCGTCTGTTTCGGCCACGTACGCCAAAAGCATCTCCCCAAATTGCACGGCAAGAAAGGTCTCGAATAGTACTTTTGCATGGTTGTGATCCTACGAAGCACTTCAATGGTTCGCGAGTATACAAGCAGCGGAGCTTAAGGACAACTTCGCGCTACACTTCCTTCCTTGGTGATCTAAGGGCGTGGAGAGAGCCGATTGAGGAGGTTGGCGCAGCCAAGCTTGGCGATAATCCTGACCGGGGATTTTCCCATGCCCGAAGGGTCCGATTCTGCCGGCCCACTCACCAAGCAGTCATGGCCTCTTCAAAGAGCTTCGCCAAGTCCTCGGGACCGGCCGGTCGCGGCGATAGTTTGGTGACGCGATGCTGGGGCAGCGTGCCTTCCACGAGCCGGGGGATGTCGGCGGTCTCGTACCCCAGCGCCCGCAGTCCATTAGGGAGATGCAAATCCTGCATGAGCTGCACGATGTGGTCAGCCAAAATCTTGCCAGCGTCATCGCGGCGCGCGCTGCTCGCCTCGGCCCCCAAAATCTCCGCCGCCCGCAGGTGGCGTTCCGGGCATGCGGACGACACAAAGCGGTAGACGGCCGGGGCATTCAGGATCACGGAGACGCCGTGGGGCACTAAGGCGTGGTCGACCTCATAGCCCGGTGCGCGGTAACCTCGCACCAGCCCCGAGACCGGATAGGACATGCCGTGGGGCAAATGTACGCCCGCGTTGCCGAAGCCGATTCCCGCGAAGGCCGCGGCGAGCATCATGGAAGCGCGTGCCTCGTTGTCAGTGGGGTCCTGCACCGCGCGTTTGAGGTAGAGGGACAGGAGGCGCAGCGACTCCAAGCTCCAAACATCGCTGATCGGGTTCGACCCCTGATAGGCGGGCCGCAGGATGGGGCGCTCAGGTCGCGGGCGCTGGTGGAAGGGAAGCGCGGTGTAAGACTCGATTGCGTGGCTCAACACATCCAGCCCTGCTGAGGCTGCTACCGCAGGGGGCTGAGTCCGCGTATTCTCCGGATCGATCAGGCCTAGCGTTGGCTTGAGCCGGCGGTGGGCGATGCCGGTCTTGGCGTGCATCTTGACCAGGTCAAAGATCGCCACCCCGGTAGTTTCACTGCCCGTGCCGGCCGTGGTGGGAATCGCAATCAAGGGCTTGAGCGGACCTGGGACGGGCAAGCCCTTCCCGATCGGCGGATTGACGTAATCGAGCAAATCGGCCGGGTAACAACTGTAGAGGTTCGCGGCCTTCGCCGTGTCCATCGTTGACCCGCCACCTACGGCGACGAAGGCGTCGAAATCCTCAGCTTGCGCGGCAGCGGTTGCCTCGCGGAGGGATTCATCGGTGGGCTCAATGTGCACGCGGTCGAAGACCGAAAACCGGATTTTGTGCTCCTGGAGCGACTCTTGCACCGTGGCCAGAGGTGGCAGGGTCCGCAGGTTCGGGTCCGCAAAGACCAGAACGTGACTTTTTCCCAGGTCGGCCAATTCCGCGCCCACCTCGCGCGTAACTCCAAAACCGAGCCGGATGGCGGCGGTGGCTATCTCGAAGGCGTATTCGAGTGGCATGGTGCCTCTTTGCTTGGCCCGGCTTTTCTATTCAGCCAACCAAGCCGGGAATTATCTATAGCGTACTTCGTCTTGATTTCCAGCTCGTTGGTAGAAGCAATCCGAAATTGCGATGATGATCCGCCAACCCGACCTATAACATACACGTGACCCTTACTCAGTGCAATCGTGGGGGCGTTGACCAGCGGCAGCCAGCATCGGGCAGGCCTCTGCAATTAAGGGGAGAATGAGTAAATATTACACTAGCCTAAGGTCGCCATCGTGCGGGAAGTAAGAGGGGAGAATTGCGGCCGGGTGAAATTACGCACCTGGGCTAGGTGTCGGGTGTCATGGGGCGGGTAGCAGAACACCAGGCGGTAGGCACCAAGAAGTAGGCCGCAGGCGCCGTTGGCGAGTCCCGGGGCGCTAGGTGCTTTCCTCCGCGCTGGATGAGGTCATGATCCACTTTTAGTGTTCAAACGTGCATTCGGCGAGCCGGAAGTCGATGAAGGCTGACGTGAGGCGACGCTCTTTATGAAACGAAAGTTGGTTAGATGACAATAGGGGAAAACCGGCGGGAGAAGTGAAACTTCAAGCTATTGAAAGCGTGGAACTTATTATGACCCAGGTCCTGAGTAGGTAGGGAGCTGACATAAGAAGATGTCAAGAATGAAGGATGATCCGACTATGTGTATGAAAACACGCGCGAGGATGGGAAACATGTCTGTCGGTCTTCGCGCATTTTTGGACGAAAACGCACCGGTTTCGTGGTAATTCTATTAGATTAAACTCCCTCACTACTTTTGGCGCGCTTCCTTGACCGGTTTGTGATGACTGTGTTAGCTTGATTTTCTTGCATGGGATTTACGTCCAAAGTGGAGGAATCGGCTTGATCGCTTCGGCGAGAGAGGCGCTGAAACGCACTGCTCTGAATGGCACCCATCGGGCGAGTGGCGCCAAGATGGTGGATTACTGCGGCTGGGACATGCCGGTGGAATATTCCGGCATCACCCGCGAGCACCTGGCGGTGCGCACGGCGGCAGGACTCTTTGACGTGAGCCACATGGGGGAGATTGATGTTCGCGGACCCCAGGCTTTGGCGCTGCTCCAATATGTGACCTCCAACGACGTATCCCGCTTGCAGGACAATCAGGCTCAATACACCGCGCTGATGCTGCCGAACGGAAGCGCCATCGACGATTGCCTGGTGCACCGATTCGCACTGGATCACTTTTTTCTGTGCGTGAATGCCGCCAACACGGATAAGGACTACGCGTGGATCGTCGAGTGCAATTCGTTTGGCGCGGAGGTGCGCAACGTTTCGGCGGAATATTCACAGATTGCGCTGCAAGGGCCTCGCGCGCTCGCAATCATGACGAAAGTGACGGATGCTGATCCGGGGGATTTGAAATACTTTTGGTTTCGCCACGCCCGATGCGCTGGAGTCGAAGGAATCCTGGCGCGAACCGGTTACACGGGTGAGGACGGATTCGAGTACTATTTTCCTCCGGCCTCTTCCGAGCATGTGTGGAGCACCTTATTGAACGTAGGCCAGGCCGAAGGGCTGATTCCGGCGGGGCTCGGCGCAAGGAACACCCTGCGCCTCGAAGCAGGATACGCACTTTACGGGCACGAACTGGATGAAGAAACCACGCTTCTCGAAGCTAACCTGGGCTGGATTACAAAACTCGAGAAGGGGGACTTCCTGGGCCGGGACGTCCTCGCGCGACAGAGCGCCGAGGGAATGGCGAAGAGGCTTATCGGATTTGAAATGATCGATCGTGCTCCAGCTCGCGATGGCTTTCCGGTTTGGGTCAACGGCACGAAAGCCGGGAAAGTCACAAGTGGCTCCCCTGCTCCGTATCTCAAGAAGAATATCGGGATGGCTTACGTGCCGCCTGAGTTGGCGATCGTGGGCAGGGAAATGGAAATTGAAATCCGCGGACGATTGGCGCCCGCGCGAATCGTCGCCTTGCCTTTCTATAAACGTCCGAAGTTGTAGCGGCGAGTTTACCTCGCCATAATGGTGTGGCGGCGAATTCACCCGTCGGCCGACGGACCAAATGGCGGCATAAAGCCGCCTCTACGTTGCCTGAAGTAGGTAGTGAAAACCTGGCGGAAGTTTCCGCAGGAACGACGCCCAGCCCGGTGTGCTGATTGCGGCCGGGCAGCCGAGGGCGAATACACAAGGGAGAGGAAAATGTACCCTCCAGAACTCCTTTACACGAAAGAACACGAGTGGATCCGGGTGGACGAGTCCGTGGGAACCATCGGCATCACCGATTACGCACAAAAGGAATTGGGTGATGTGGTTTTCGTAGAACTCCCCAAGCCGGGCGATCACGTGACGGCAGCGGAGTCTTTCGGCACGGTCGAGTCCGTCAAAGCCGTCTCCGAGATTTATTCGCCGGTGAGCGGCGAGGTGACGGCCGTCAACAAGAAGCTCCAAAACAACCCCGAGATGGTAAACACCGATCCACACGGCGAGGCGTGGCTGATTCGCGTGGAGCTTGCCGATCGCAGGGAGATTGACAAGCTGATGACGGCGGATGAATACGAGGCCTACATCCAGCAGGAAAAGGCCGATTGATGCGCTATTTGCCGAACTCTGCCGCCGACCGGCAGGCCATGCTCAAGGCCTCCGGCCACGCGCATATCGATGAACTCTTCGCACAGATCCCGGCGGACCTGAGGCTCAAAGGAGAATTGAACCTTCCCGGTCCGCTCTCCGAAGCTGAAATCCTGGAGTTCTTTCAGCAAGCTGCGGCTGAGAGCAGCCGCGAGTACGTCTCCCTGCTGGGCGCCGGCGCCTATTCGCACTATCGCCCGGTGGTGGTTGATGCACTTCTCTCGCGTGGCGAGTTCTTTACCGCCTACACCCCTTACCAGGCGGAAATCGCCCAGGGAACTTTGCAAGCCATGTTCGAATTTCAAACCCTGATGACGCAGCTCACGGGGCAGGAGGTCTCTAACGCTTCACTGTACGACGGCTCGACTGCCACCACCGAAGCCGCGCTGATGGCCTTGCGCGTTACCCGGCGCCGTCGAGTGCTGCTGGCGCGCACGCTGCATCCGGAATATCGACAGATACTCCGGACTTACGTGCGCCATCAGGATGTTGAATTGGTGGAAGTTCCTTACACAGCCTCCGGGCAAATTGACACGGCCAAACTTGAATCCACGCTGGATGCACAGACCGCCGCCGTGGTGATTCAATCACCGAACTTTTTCGGCGTTTTGGAGCAGGTGCCGGAGATTGCGTCTATCGCTCACCGGCAGGGCGCGCTCGCGATCGTCACGGTCACCGAGCCGCTCTCCCTGGCGGTCGTTAAACCTCCCAGCGAGGCCGATATTGTGTGCGGCGAGGCGCAATCGTTCGGAGTCCCAGTGGGATTCGGCGGTCCCTACGTGGGCTTCCTCACCACTCGGGAAAAGTTCCTTCGGCAGATGCCGGGCCGCCTGGTGGGCCAGACCGTTGACACCGAGGGCCGTCGGGGCTTCGTTTTGACTCTCGCCACGCGCGAGCAACACATTCGGCGCGAAAAAGCTACTTCCAATATCTGCACGAATCAATCGCTATGCGCACTCGCCGCAACCATCTACCTCTGCCTGCTGGGCAAAACGGGGCTGCGGCTGCTCGCCGAGCAGAATCTGGCCAAGGCTCATTACGCCGCCGGGCAGCTGCGGGAACTCCCCGGCGTCTCGACCGCCTTCGCCAGCCCGTGCTTCAACGAGTTCGTCGTGAAGGTCCCCGGTGACGCTGAGTGCCTGCTCGAAAACTTGCGGCGCGAAAAGATTATTGGCGGCCTGCATTTGGGAGAATTCTACCCTGAGCTCGAGAACAATCTTTTGCTGTGCTTCACCGAATTGGTGAGCCGGGCTGCCATCGACCGTATGGTGGAAGTGTGCCGCCAGTTTTCCACGAGCCCACGGCTGGTGGGTGCAAAAGCACTGGAGTAAGCGGGACCTCGAGGTCCTTTAACAAGAACCCATGCCCATGGAAAATCGAATTCGCGAAGCCCGGCCGCACGTGACCCGCAACGAGGGACTGATCTTCGAGCGGAGCTCAACGGGCAAGGCCGGCGCCGAGCTTTCTCCCTTGGACGTCCCCGCCGTCTCGCCTGCCGAACTGCTCGGTGCGGACCGCGTGCGCGCGGAGGTCGAGGGCTTTCCGGAAGTTTCGGAATTGGAAGTAATCCGCCACTTTACGCGGCTCTCCACTTGGAATTACAGCGTCGACGTCGGACTCTATCCCCTCGGTTCCTGCACGATGAAATACAACGCGCGCATCAATGAGGTGGTCGCGCGGCTGGAGGGCCTCGGGACGGAGCATCCTTACACGCCGCAGTCACTGGCCCAGGGTTGCTTGCGGATTCTGTACGAAACCGCTCGCTGCCTCCAGGAAATTACCGGCATGGATGGCGTATCACTTCAGCCCTCCGCGGGCGCGCAGGGAGAGTTGACCGGCATCCTGATGATTCACGCTTTCCTGGCTGAGCGCGGGGAACCGCGCAAGTACATCCTGATTCCTGATTCCGCGCATGGCACAAATCCAGCCAGCGTGGCCATCTCCGGCTACGAGGTGCGCAACATCAAGTCCAATGAGCAGGGTTGCGTCGACCTTGCCGACCTTGAGCGCGCCATGGATGCCGATGTGGCGGGATTGATGTTGACCAATCCGAATACGCTGGGAATTTTCGAAACGGACATTGGGAGGATCGCGAATATCGTCCACGCCCGAGGCGGCCTTGTTTATATGGACGGCGCCAACATGAATGCTCTTGTGGGAGTGGCGCGGCCCGGCGATTTCGGCGTCGACATCATGCACCTGAACCTGCACAAGACCTTTTCCACTCCCCACGGAGGCGGCGGTCCGGGTTCGGGGCCAGTGGCGGTGAAGGTAATTCTGGAGCCGTATCTTCCTTCCCCGGCGGTGGAGAAATCACAGGAAGGGATATTCTCCCTGAATTATGAGCGGCCCCAGAGCATCGGGCGCGTGCGTGCCTTTCTGGGAAATTTCGGCATGGCGGTTCGCGCCCTCGCATACATGTTGGCGAACGGACCCGCAGGACTGCGGCAGACCACCGAGGACGCGGTATTAAACGCTAACTACGTGCGCAGCCAGTTGCGCGAGACCTATGACCTCCCCTACGACCGGCCCTGCATGCACGAATGCGTCTTTTCCGACCGGCGCCAGGCGGCGAAGGGCGTCCACACCATGGACATCGCCAAGCGCCTGATCGACTACGGGTTCCACCCTTACACCACGGCGTTTCCCCTGATCGTGCCCGGCGCGCTGATGATCGAGCCCACCGAAAGCGCCAGCAAAGAGGAGTTGGACGCTTTCATCGACGCCCTTCAGGCGATCGCGGACGAAGTGGAGCAAGATCCGCAATTCGTTCTGAAGGCGCCCTACACCGCGCGCGTCACCCGCCTCGACGAAGTCGGCGCGGCCCGCAAGCCCGTCCTGCGCTGGAAGCCAGCGCCGGCAGTCCCGGAACCGTGAAGTTAGAAGTTGCCTACCGCGGCGTGGCAGAGTCCCAACCAAACGTGTAAGGGCCAGCGGCGCCGGCCCTACGATGACGGTTGAGCCCCAAAGGGGCACTGCAATCTAGCTTAGTGAAATTGCCTTGTGTTAGGCACAGAAACAACTAAATGTTTGCGCCCTGAAGGAGCGCGCTATCCAGGACCGTGCCGCAATTGCATTGTTTGCGGACATTCCGTGCATGCGCGCTAGCAGTGCCAGCACGGGTCTGTGCGGGGGGCAGCGGGTAGCCGCTGCCCCTACCGCGACCGCTACCTCTCGGGGCGGTGAGACCGAGTCCGAAGTCCGAAGGCGGAAGGACAGACTTCAGGTGCCAGCTTTCGACTTTTAACTCTTCGCCAGGGGTGCTATGGGTCCCGGCGTTACCACGGATCGCATACCGGCCCGGATCACCTTCTGCGCCCGCACTCCGTCCCCCTGCGATACTGGAAACGGCTGGTTAGACTGGCAACACTCAACGAACGCTGCCAATTCTGCTTGGTACGCCAAGCCGAAGCGTTCTATGAATTCGGGCACGGGTCGGCCGTAATCGCGCATGGAAAAACTCTTCTGCGCGAGAGGTTCTGTCGTGCCGCGTCTTCCGTAGGCCGTCACGATGACCTCGAGCGGCTTCTGATGAAAATGATTTACCTGGATTTCTCCCTCCTCGCCGTAGATCACGGTTTCGGTCCGGTAGCCCGAGACGTGATTGCGCCCGACCTGTACTTCGGCCACCAGCTCTTCTTCGAACCAGAGGTAGAGCAGGGCGTCGTCGAAATCCTCCTCGCACGTAGTCAGGCGATGGCTGTAAATGCGCGAGCCGACCATCACCGCTGCACGGGGCATCTTCCCCGTCAGCCACAGGACCTCATCCACGTTGTGGACGGACATATCCGCAAGGATGCCCCCACTCTTGAAACCGTCGGGCGCGGGGCGAGAGTCTTCCATGGCCGAATAAACTTTGAAGATCCGCCCGATGGCGCCGCGGCTCACTAGTTCCCGCGCGTACTGGAGAGGCGGGTCGAACCGTCGTTGGAAAGCCAGCATCAAAGCATGGGGATGAGCGCCGTCAAGTTCGGCGGCGAACTCGAGGTCTGTTTCGTAAACCTCCGTCATGGGCTTTTCCAGCAGGACGCGTTGCCCCCGCGCGATCAGCGCCGTGGCGTGCTCCCGATGGCAGGGTGTGGGGGTCGCAATCACCGTCGCGTCCGTGACCTGTGCGTCGGCAAGGTCTTTGACGGAGCGAAAAACTGGAACGTCGCAGCCCGTCTCGGCGGCGAATCGCGCGGCCTTCTTCGCATCGCCGGTACAAAGCGCCGCGAGGGTGCAATTACCAGTTTCCCGGGCCAACTCATGAACGTGAAGGGCGTGGATAATCCCCATGCGCCCCAGGCCGGCAACAGCAATTCGGATGGGTTGGTGCATTAGTTTGACTCCGCCTACTCTCTGAACAAAGTGCTTCCCGAAGCGGGCGTGCTTCACTCAACTCATTAGTTCCCACAGCCTACATTGGCGGCCCAGCGAAAGGATCGGGCGGCGGCTTCAATTCGTATTCCTTCGGCGGCTCCGCGCCCATCAGATAGCGAACGAAATAGTCCCACCGCCGTCGTATCATGTACGGCTCATTCCCGAATCCATGGTGCCGGTTCGGCAGCAGAAGCAGGTCAAAATCCTTGTTGGCCTTGATGAGCTCATTCACCACCAGCAGCGTGTTATACGGCGGCACGTTGTCGTCCATCGTGCCATGCGCCAGCAGCAGATGGCCCTTCAGGTTCTTGGCAATATTCTGGTTGGCTTGGTCGTCGTAATTCGTGCCCCCGTTCGCGGTGTGAGTCAGCAGCCCTTGATAGCGCTCGCCCCAGTCGTCCTCGTATTCGCGGTTGTCGTGGTTGCCCGCCTCGGAAATCCCGACTTTGAAAAAGTCCGGGTAGCGGAACATCGCGTCCGCCGTGGCGTAGCCTCCGCCGGAATGTCCGTAGACGCCGACGCGGTCAATGTCGATCCAGGGATAGCGCTCGGCCAGTTGTTTCATCCCCGTCACCTGGTCGGGCAGCGTGTTGTCTCCCAGGTTGCCATAGTACGCGTCATGGAACTTCTTGGAGCGGAGGGGATTCCCCATGCCCTCGATTTGCACCACGATGAATCCCAGTTCGGCGAGGGCCTGCGTGTCGCCGCGGGCAGGGATGAAAGACCAACTCCCGACGCTGCCTCCCTGCGGACCGGGATAGATACTATTGATGATGGGATACTTCTTCTGCGGGTCGAGGTGGCTGGGCTGAAACATCAGACCGTAGAGATCGGTCGAGCCGTCGCGCGCCTTCACCGTGATCGGCTGTGGCTGCTTCCACCCTGCCGCCAGCAGTTTGGAGACGTCCGCCTTTTCGAGGGTCTCGATCAGCTTGCCGCCGGAATCGCGCAGCACGGTCACGGGCGGAACGTCGGGCTTCGAATAGCTATCCACAAAGTAGTGGCCGGAGGGCGAGAACGTGACCTGGTGATTCGCGTCCTCCGGCGTCAGCAGCTTGAGTCCCTGCCCATCCAAACCGATGCGATAAAGATGAGTGAAGTAGGGGTTGCGTCCGGGTTCCTTCCCATTAGCCAGGAAGTAGAGCGTGCGCGATTTCTGGTCCACGCGCAACAACTGAGTCACCACCCAATCGCCGGAGGTGATCCGGCTCTTTAGCCTCCCCGTGGCCAGGTCGTAGAGATAGAGGTGGCCCCAATTGTCGCGCTCGGAATACCAGATGTACTCGTTCGAGTCGCTGAGAAGGCGCCAGTTCGCGTCGCCCTGGCCGGATTCGTATTGCGTCGCGACGCGTTCCTCCATCACATCGCGCACCGCGCCGCTCGCGGCGTCGGCCATGCGCAGCGTCTCTTGTTTATGGTCGCGCGAGGTGGAAACGAAGGCCAGCCGGGATGAATCCGGACTCCACTCGACGTCGGTCCAATCGCCCACGTCCGACGCTTCGCTGCTGCGGCAGGCCACGTCGTCGCAAAGGCTGGACCGGTGCGGGTCGGGCGGCATTTGCAGGCGGATGATCTTCGCCGTTTCCACGTCGAGGATTACGCGCTGGATCATCGCCACCGCATCGTCTCCCGGCAGCGGGTACTTCCACGTTTCGAGCGTCGGATGCCCTGCTTTGGTCTCTACCAGGTACATGTCGCCCACGCTGCGCTCGTCCTGCTAGTAGGTGGCGATTTTCTTCGAGTCCGGCGACCACAACAGGATCGGCCGGTCGCTCTTCTCCCACCCTGCGTTGTCGAGCGCGTAGGAGAAGTCCTTGACGCCGTCGGTGGTGAGCTGGATTTCTTTCCCGTTGGCCACATCGCGCACCCACAGGTTGTATTCGCGTATGAAGGCCGCCATCTTCTTGTCCGGTGAAGGCACCTCGTTGCCCGCGCCGCCGCGCCTTCCCGTCGTCCCTCCCGCCCCGCCCTCTTCCGCGCACTGAGCGCCTTGACGGTCGCACTTGAACCGGCGCCGGCCGACGCGGAAGGAAACGGATTGTCCGTCCGGCGAGAGTTCGATTTCCCGGAACGGCAGTTTGTTGGCCTCGTATGTCTTCCCCGATGTTGCCGAAAGCGCAGCGGCCAGCTTGGCGTGGTCGAAAGCCGGCTCCTTCGTGAGCTTCACCGGGTCGAAAATCACGAAGCGCGCGCCCGTGGCGTCGGTATCGCGGTACCAAAGGCGCTCGTCGCTCGTCCACTTGGGTCGCACCGCGTGAAACACGAGCGTGTTGGTGTTGTACCCCATGAATTTCTCGGCGCGTGCATAATCAGCGGCAGTCAGCGCGCGGGGTGAAGCAGCGTCCTGCGGCTGGGCAGTCAAATTCGCCGTCAGGATTAGCGGGGTCAGAAGCAAGAGCGGAAGAAGCCGGTTCTTGATAACCTGCAAGCGCATAAGTTTCCTTGGTGAGGAGGCCTGGATTTCAGTTTTCGATAGACCGATAACATACACCGGACCGCGTCTGATTGCCAATCGCCGCGCGCCGTCTCGAGAGCCGCCCCTAAGTTCCCCGGGGGGGGGAACAACATCATTAGCCGTGGGTGAAACCCACGGACTGGAGTTTCTACATTTTCTACGGGGCAAACCAAGCTGGGGCATTACCGGTTTCTCCTGCGGCGGACCGAGGAGGCGACTTACCCTGTCCTCTAGCGCGTTCTTTTCGTCTGGCCGACCCTCCGTGCAGGGCGGGTCGAACTTGGGCTCGGAATTACCCGCGCCGCCCCTTCCCTCGGAGTTCAACTTTGCGAGGCTTGCACTCTAGCCCGCATTTCTCATTAAAAAATTGAAAAAGGCTGTCTCTTCTGGCATAAGCATTTTGTTGAGAAAAACTTGCGCCAGAGAATGGAGACAGCCTTATGACCACAGAGTGTAACGGAAAAGTTTATGAATTTCATCCTTTAGGTTCGCGGGA
>Ga0187891_1000019_pt1 | contig 167511 bp, 134 predicted proteins | sample June2016WEW_21_4_FD_132990 | JGI IMG/M metagenome (GOLD analysis project Ga0187891, IMG submission 132990) | Peatland microbial communities from SPRUCE experiment site at the Marcell Experimental Forest, Minnesota, USA - June2016WEW_21_40 | ecosystem: Environmental > Terrestrial > Soil >... | reverse complement strand
CCCTTCTGCTACCTGCATGTTGACGATCAACCCCCAGCATGCCGGACTTCGCCCCCTCCAGGCTCATCTTGTATGAGAAACCAATGCCAGCCCCAGGCTCATCTTGTATGAGATAAGACTGGGAGCCGGGCCGCCGGCGCGCGCTTGCTACAATCAGAGGTTCAACATGCATGTCTGAAGATTCCATACGGGAGCTGGTTGCCGGTTCTCTCGAGCGGATTCGTGCCGCGCGCAGCATCGAGGAACTCGAAGCCGCGCGCGTCGAGGTGCTGGGACGCAAGGGCGCCCTCACCACGGCCAGCAAGGAAATGGGCAAACTGCCGGAAGGGGCTCGCGCCGCTTTCGGCAAGCTGCTCAACGACTCCAAGCAGTCGCTCGAACGGGCCTACGAAACCCGCAAGCGCAGTTTCGACGAAGGTGCGCTGGTCCGCCGCCTGGACGCCGAATGGCTCGATCTCACGCTGCCCGCTCCCGGCCCGCGCCGCGGCCATTTGCATCCCATCACACGCATCCAGCGCGAGCTCGAAGATCTGTTCCATTCGCTCGGCTTCGCGGTGCTCGATGGACCGGAGGTGGAAACCGAATACCACAATTTCGACGCGCTCAACATCCCGGCCACTCACCCGGCGCGCGACATGCAGGACACGTTCTGGCTGGACGGCGGTAACCTGCTCCGCACACACACTTCGCCAGTGCAGGTGCGCGGTATGGAGCGGCTCGGCCCGCCGCTGCGCATGATCGCGCCCGGCCGGGTCTTCCGCAACGAAAGCGTGGATGCCTCGCACGAGCACACCTTCTATCAACTGGAAGGCATGATGATCGATCGCGACGTTTCCGTAGCGCACCTGCTGTATTTCATGAAGACCCTGCTGGCCGCCATCTTCCACCGCGGAGTCAGCGTGCGGCTGCGGCCGGGATATTTCCCGTTCGTCGAGCCGGGCTTCGAGCTGGACATTCAATGCCTGATCTGCGGCGGTCCGGGCTGCCTGGTCTGCAAGCAGAGCGGCTGGGTGGAGCTGCTGCCTTGCGGCCTGGTGAATCCCAACGTGTTGCGGATGAGCGGCATCGATCCGGGCGAGTGGAACGGCTTCGCCTTCGGCCTCGGCCTGACGCGACTGGCGATGATGCGCTACGGAATTGACGACATCCGACTCTTGCAGGGCGGCGATTTGAGATTTCTGGAACAGTTTTGACGGTGGGGCGATCTTGAGATTCTCTTACAACTGGATTCGCGAGCTGGTCGACAACCTCGATTGCGCGCCGCCGCGGCTCGAGCGGCTGATCACCATGAAGACCGCCGAGTGCGAAGGCATCGAATCGGCCGGCGCATTGCTCGCGGGCGCGGCGGGCGCGCGCGTGGAAACGGTTGAGCCCATCGGCGCCAGCCACAACGTCAAGGCCGTCGTGGACCTGGGTCCGCTCGGCCGGCGAGTGGTGGTCTGCGGCGCGCCCAATTGCCGGCCCGGTGTAACCACCGTGTGGGTGCCAGTCGGCCGGAAAACGATCGAGGGCGTCGAAAGCGACGGCATGCTGGCCAGCGGCGCCGAACTCGGAATCAACAAGGACCACTCCGGCATCCTCGAAATCGCCGGCGCGCCCGGCGATCCCGTTCCCGGCTGCGCGCCCGATAGCATCATCGAAATCGACAACAAGAGCCTCACTCACCGGCCGGACTTGTGGGGCCACGTTGGCATGGCGCGCGAAGTGGCGGCCATCCTCGGGTGCGCGCTGGTCGATCCCGTCAAGCCGGACCTGTTGCCACGCGACGCCAGCCGCGTACGGATCGCGATCCAAGATCTGGACCTGTGCCCGCGTTACAGTGCACTAGAGTTCGACAATGTAACCGTGCAGCCGTCGCCGGCCTGGCTCCAGTACCGGTTGAGCGCGCTCGGGCTGAACCCCATCAGCAACATCGTCGATATGACGAACCTGTTGATGGCGGAACTGCCTCAGCCGACGCACGCCTTCGACGCCGACCGGCTCTCCGGCGATACCATCTTCATCCGCCCCGCGCGCCCCGGCGAGCGGTTCCGCGCCTTGAACGACGAGGACTACACGCTGGACCCAAGCAACCTGGTGATCGCCGACGCCTCCGGCGCCATCGCGTTGGCCGGCGTGATCGGCGGTGCGTCCACCGCCATCAGTGACAAGACCACGCACGTCGTGCTCGAAAGCGCCAACTTCCAGGCCGCTTCCATCCGCAAAACTTCGTCTGCGCTGAAGCTGCGCACCGACGCCTCCATCCGCTTCGAAAAAGCCCAGGACCCCGCCAACACGGTGCGTGCACTCGCCCGCGCCGTGGAACTGCTGCGCGAGATTTCGCCGGGCATTCGCGTGGTGGGCGGCGTGGCGGACCAAATGAAAGAGCTGCCCCCGCCGCCGCCCATCGAGTTGCGCCTCGAGTGGCTGGGCCGCAAGCTGGGCCGCGCCATCGAGCCCGCCGAAGTCCGCCGGATTCTCTTGCGGCTCGAATTCGGCGTCGCCGAGCCGAGGCCCGGCGTGTTTTCGGTTTCGGTGCCTTCCTGGCGCGCTACCAAAGATGTTTCGATGGCCGACGACCTGGTGGAAGAAGTCGGCCGCATGGTCGGTTACGATTCCATCGTGCCAGTGGCGCCGCTCGTGGCCGCCGCCGTGCCGCCCGCCAACACGGAGCGCAAGTTCCAGCACGAAGTGCGCGACCTGCTGGTGGATCTGGGCTTCACCGAGGTCTACAGTTACTCGTTCGTCAGTGAAGAAGCCGTGCGCGCGTTCGGCTTCGATCCGGCCGCGCACGTGCGCGTGGCCAACCCCATCTCGAGCGACCAGGCGCTCATGCGCGCTTCCCTGTTGCCGGGCCTGTGGCGCAACATCCAGGAAAGCAGCAAGCACCGCGAGGCGTTCCGCATTTTCGAAATCGGCCTGGAGATTCATAAGCGCGGGCAGGGCTTGCCCGAGGAAGTACCGCACCTCGCGGCGGCGGCGTTCGCGCGGCAGGGGGATGGCGCGGCGGGTCTGGACGAGATCCGCCATGCAGCCGAATGTCTGATGCCGGGAGCGCAGGCGCAGCCGGCCGCCGCCGCATCTTACGAACACCCGGCGCGCGCCGCAAACATTTTCTGGAAGGGCGAACGCGTGGGCCGCGTCTTTGAGCTGCACCCGTCGCTGGTCGAGACCGGCCGCGCGGCCGTGCTCGATCTCGATCTGGACCACGTGCGCTCGCTCGCCGCCGCCGAGCTTCGCTATACGCCCATCCGCCGCTACCCCTCCACGGCTTTCGATCTGTCGGTGATTGCCGGCTCGCGCGAACATGCGGGCGAGTTGCAGAGAAAGGTGCGATCTTTCGCCGGGCCGTTGGTGGAATCGATCGAGTTTCTGCGCCAGTATTCCGGGACGCCGCTCGAAGCCGGGCAGAAGAGCGTCTCCTTCCGCCTGACCGCCGGTTCGCCCGAGCGCACGCTTTCGAACGACGAAACCAGCGCCATCCGCGCCCGCATCATCGACGGCATGCGCTCCCTCGGCTACGAGCTGCGCGTCTGAGCGGGGGCCTTACGCCCGCCTCCGCATCTCGGCGCGGGCTTCGGCTTCCGCGGTGCGGGCGCGCTCGGTTTCGCGCTTATCGTGCAGCTTCTTGCCTTTAGCCACCGCCAGCTCGCACTTGATGCGGCCTTGCTTGAGGTAGATCTTGGTGGGAATGAGGGCTAGACCTTTTTCCCGCGTGATGCCCAGCAGCTTGTCGATTTCCCGCCGGTGCAACAGCAGCTTGCGGTTGCGAACCGGGGGATGGTTCTCGCGGTTGCCGTGCGAATACTGGCTGATGTGCGCGTTCAAGAGCCAGGCTTCGTTGGCGATCACCGCGCCGTAGGCGTCCTTAAGCTGGACTTTGCCGTCCTTGGCAGCCTTGACTTCGGTCCCGGTGAGCACCATGCCGGCCTCGAAGCGGTCCATCAGGAAGTAGTTGTGACGGGCTTGCCGGTTATCGCTGAGGATCTTGAATCGCGCGTCCTTCTCGTCCGCCAATTTTGTTCTCCACGCCTCGAGCCCCAAGCGCGTCAATGCTGTTAGATGTACCCGGACAAGCGAAGTGCGACTTCATCTTAGCACAGGGTTCGCCGAAGGCCTTACGGAAACAGGAACATGCTTTTTTTCAATCGTTTAACCGCGGTCTGGCTGGCCGCCGCGATGCTCGCGCCGCTGGCTCTTTTGGAAGCCAAAACCCGCAAGGGCGACAAGTACCTGGCCGAGGGCCGTATCGCAGAGGGCAAGAAAGACTGGGACGCCGCGCTGGCCTCTTACGAGAAGGCGCTATCCGAAGACCCGGCCGAGATGACCTACCAGATGGCCGCCGAAAAAGCCCGCTTCCAGTGCGCGCAGATGCACGTCGACAAAGGGCTGCGCTTGCGCGGCCAGGGACAACTGGACGAGAGCCTGGCGGAGTTCCAAAAGGCGTATGGCATCAACCCAGGCTCGGCCATCGCCGCTCAGGAAGTCGATCTCACGCGGCAGATGATCGAGCGCGAACGCAAGCGCCAGGCGGCCACCGGCAAGGAAGCGCCTGTGGCGGAGCGCGCCCAGACGCCGGTCGAGGAATACCATAAGCAGCAACAGGAGCGCCTGGGCCGGCTGATGGACGTCCCCGAGCTGAAACCGCTCAATCCCCAGCCGATCAACCTGAAGATGAACAACAAGACCAGGGTCTTGTTCGACACGGTGGCCAAGTACGCGGGCATCAATCTGCTGTTCGACCCCGACTACCAGCCCCCGTCGAAGGACGGGTTCAACGTGGAACTCAACGATTCCACCATCGAGCAGGCGCTGGATTATCTGGCGGTGCTCACGCACTCGTTCTGGAGGCCGATTTCGGCCAACACCATTTTCGTAGCCACTGAGAGCCAGCAAAAACGGCAGGCTTACGATGAGCAGGTGGTCAAGGTTTTCTACTTGCAAAATATTCAAAGCGATACGGAGCTGAACGACGCGGTGACCTTACTCCGCACCGTGGCCGATCTCCGACTGGCCTCCCCGTATAAAGGGCAAAACGCCATCGTCGTGCGCGGCGAAGCGGACAAGGTGGAACTGGCGGAGAAGATCATCAACGATATCGATAAACCCAAGGCCGAAGTGGTGGTGGACCTGATGGTGATCGAAGCCAGCACGACCTTCAGCAAACAGATCACCGCAGCGATCGCCTCCACCGGGTTGAACCTGCCGGTGTCCTTCAACCCGCGCAGCAGCATACAGGTGCAAAGCAGCACCGCCGCCAACAACACCACCACCAACAACGGCACGACCACGCCGACCACCGTGACCCCAAGCACGGGCACCACCCCCGCCAGCAGCACCACAGGCACTTTGATTCCGCTTAACGAGTTGGGCCACGTCTCCAGCGCGGACTTTGCGACCACACTGCCCAGTGCGCTGTTGCAGGCCGCATTGAGCGATGCCGGATCGAAGATTCTGCAAGCGCCGCAACTGCGGAGCATCGACAATGTCAAAGCGACGCTGAAGATCGGCGAGAAGGAACCGATCGCCACCGGCAGTTTCCAGCCGGGCGTGGCCGGAGTGGGGGTCAATCCGCTGGTGAACACCCAGTTCACATACCAGGACGTGGGCGTCAACGTGGAACTCACACCGCGCGTGCATGAGAACGGCGACGTCACCATGCACATCGACCTGGATATCTCGACGGTCGCCAGTTACGTCAACGTGGGTGGCATCAGCCAGCCAGTGATCGGTCAGCGCAAAGTGCAGCACGATATCCGCATGCGGGAGGGCGAGGTGGGTCTGTTGGGGGGGCTGATCAATACCGAGGATGATAAAACGGTGACCGGAATTCCCGGCCTCGCGAGCATTCCGTTGCTGGGCAACCTGTTCAAGGGTTCCAGCGTCAACCACAACCGCGACGAGCTGATGATCGTGGTGATCCCGCACGTGATCCGGCAGCCCGAGATCACCGCGGAGAACCTGCGCACGATCGCCGTGGGCACTCAAAACATAGTTCATCTGAACCGCGCGCCGAGGCCGCAGGAGAGCCCCGCCGCGCAGGCGCCGGCGGTGGCCGAGGTTCAGCCTCCGCCCCCGCCGAGCCCGGCGCCGCCGGCAACCGCGCCGGCCGCCAACAACCCGTTAGCGGTTCCGCGGGCCACGGGCCTGCCGCCGGCGACTGCACCGCCGCTCGCACCTGGAGCCGAGCCTCCGCCCACCGGCGGCGCTCCGCAGGCGGAATTCAATGGCCCGGCCCGGGTCTACTTCAAGCCTGGGCACGTGGATGCGGCGGCCGGCGGCACCTTCACGGTGGCTGTGGCGCTCGACAACGGGCTGGACGTGGCCTCCGCGCCGATGGTTTTCGAGTTCGACCCGAAACTGCTCCACCTGAACAACATCACGCTGGGCGGCCTGCTTTCTTCCACGGGCCAGACACCGGTATTCAACAAGAACATTCAGAACGATCACGGAGCGGCCAGCGTGACTCTCAACGTGATCCCGAACAACCCAGGCGTTACGGCGGCCTCGGGCACGCTGGTCACGCTCAACTTCCAGGCGGTGGCCGCGGGCAGCGGCACTGTCACGATTCAATCGATGGCGGTGAAGAATTCCCGCGGCAGCGTCATTCACACCGGTAGCCCGCAGCTCACCGTTACGGTAAAGTGAGAGGCGTCATGCGGCGGCGGAAGCAAAGCGGATTGACCTTGGTGGAGCTGATCGTGGCGTTCACCATCATGCTGATCCTTACCAGCATGGCGGTGCCGCTGGCACGCGCCAAGGTGCGGGCACAGCGCGAGCGCGCACTGCGCTATGCGCTCGACGACATGCGCCTGGCCATCGACAAGTACAAAGACTACTGTGATATGGGCGTTTTCGGGCCGGTCAAGCAGGGCACCGATTGCTGGCCGGAAACGCTGGAGTCACTGGTGGAGGGCGTGAAGATCGGCAGCTCCGCCGACGACAAGAAGATCAAACTGCTGCGCCGCATTCCGCGCGACCCGTTCACCAACTCAACCGAGTGGGGCCTGCGCAGCGACCAGGACGATCCCACGGCGAACAGTTGGGGCGGCCAGAACGTTTTCGATGTGTATAGCAAGACCGACCAGAAGGCGCCCGATGGAACGGCATATTCGGAGTGGTGAGCGTGCTCGGCACGCGAGGCGCGGCTTCACCTTCGTCGAGCTGATGGTAGTGATCACGATCATCGTGATCCTGATCAGCATGGCTATCCCGATCTACCAGAAGTCGATCATCCGCGCCAAGGAGAGCGTGCTGGCGAACAACCTGTTCACGCTGCGCACGGTGATCGACAACTACAGCTACGACAAGGAGAAGGCGCCGCAGAGTTTGCAGGATCTGGTGACCGAAGGCTACCTCAAGGACGTGCCCATCGACCCGATGACCGGCGACAACTCGAGCTGGAAAATCGTGATGGAAGACGCCAGCCAGGCGCTTAACCAGGCCGAGCCCGGTATTTTCGACGTGCACAGCGGCTCGGACAAGAAGGGACTGGACGGCACGGCGTATTCGGAATGGTAGCGCCGCCCGGTTCCGCTCGACCGGAGCGCCGCTTCACTGGCATCGATAAGGTGTGGGGATATTCTTCCACCATATTTCGTGCACTACACTGCGGGCGGGCCGCACGCCCAAGCTGCCGCGGCGAATTGTGATTGAATAGGGGCTGGCAGCCTCCGTTGACCCAGAACCCTCCGCGCATCCTCGTGGTCCGGCTCGGCGCGATGGGCGACATCGTCCACGTTTTGCCCGCCGTGGCTTCTTTGAAGCAAAGCTTCCCGGGTGCGCACCTCACCTGGGTGATCGAACCGCAGTGGGCCGCCCTGCTCGAAGGCAACCCGTTTGTCGATCGCGTGATTCTGTTGCACCGGCACAACGCCTCCGGCGTGCTGGCATCGTGGCGCGAGTTGCGGTCCGCGCCGTTCGACTTCGCGGTGGATTTCCAGGGTCTGCTCAAGTCCGCCGTGGTGGCCGCCGCCGCGCGCCCCCAGCGCACTTTCGGCTGGGACCGCAGCCAATTGCGCGAGGCCGCGGCCGGCGTCTTCTATACCTACCGCGCTTCGAGCGCCGCCGCGCACGTGGTGGAACGCAATCTCGACCTTGCCGCGGCCGCCGGTGCAGGCCACGCGCTTCGCGTCTTCCCGTTACCAGCCGGCCGGGCCGAAACGCCCTTGCCCGATGGCGCCTTCGTGCTCGCCTCGCCGATGGCCGGCTGGCGCGGCAAGCAGTGGCCAATCGAAAACTACCTGGCTTTGGGCGGGCTGCTCAGAGCCGAGTGCAACCTTCCGCTGGTGCTCAACGTTCCGTCAACCGCCGCGCTTGGAACTGCGGAAGGCGTATGGCTGCACGCTTGCGGCCTGCCCGGCTTGATCGACGCCACGCGCCGCGCCATCGCCGTGGTGGGCGTGGACAGCGGACCCATGCACCTGGCCGCGGCCCTCGGCAAGCCCGGCGTGGCGCTGTTTGGTCCCACTGACCCGGCGCGCAACGGCCCTTATGGCGATTCGCTGCGAGTGCTGCGATGGCCGGGCGCAGTGACCACCTACAAGCGTCTCGGCTCGATCGACGAGAGCATGCGCCGGATCACGCCGGAAGAAGTGTTCGAATCGCTGCGCGCCGCGCTTGGCCGCGCGCGTGGCTCCAGCGGGTGCAGTCCCAAATGATTCAGTTTCCCAAGCCCTACGCCGATGCCGTGGCGCGGCTGCGCGTGCCCAGCGGGTTTCTCATCGTGCTGGTGTTCGCTTGGTTGTCGCGGCCCTCACCGGTATCGATAGTCTGGGGCGTCCCCGTCTCTCTCTTGGGCCTCGCGCTGCGCGGCTGGGCGGCGGGGTGCCTCGACAAGAACCGGCAGCTCTCCACCGGCGGACCGTACGCCCACACTCGCAACCCGCTCTACCTGGGTACGCTCGCGGCCGCCGCCGGGCTTGCCATCGCCGCGCGCAGCCCGTGGCTGGCGGTGCTGTTCGCTTGTGTCTTCCTGTTCGTGTATTTGCCCGTCATCCAGCTCGAAGAGCAGCACCTGCGCCACCTGTTTCCGGAGTACGAATCGTATGCCGCGCGGGTGGGAGCGCTTTGGCCGCGCCTGACTCCGGATCCCGGGTCGATCCACGCGGCGTTCCGCTTTCGCTTGTACCTGCAAAATCAGGAGTACCAAGCCGGCGCCGGATTCGCCGCCGGGCTGCTTTACCTGCTCTGGCGGCTGCCGCGTTGAGTAGCGGCGTGGCGCGAGGTCCTGGCGGGATAGACGATCGGTTTTTGTCGTCCGTCGTGCTGTGGTGAGGCGTGACAGACCACGAAAGGCGATGGTCTGTCCTACCAGGGTTCGGCATAACTGCCTGTGCCACGGGCAGTCGAAAAAAAGTTGAAACTTCCCGGCCTGCGCTGTATCCAATGTCACAAAGACAACCGGTACGGGTCGATAAGCCCGCTGGGGAGTGCCGGTCGCGGAGTCAGGGCGCATGACCGCTCGGAGGGGAACGGTCATGCGCTAATTTTAGCGGCGCACCAGCGCCACGCCGCCAGCAGCGCCGATCCGATCAGAATCAGCGCCGCGCTCAAGCCCACCCAGATTCCCGCCGCTCCCCATCCAAAGTGAAAACATAACAGGTACGCGACTGGCAGACCTATGGCCCAGTAACCGGCCAGGTGCGCCAGCATGGGCGTGCGGGTGTCGCCGAGGCCGCGCAGCGCGCCGGTGGACACCGTTTGCAGGCCGTCGAAGAGTTGGAACAACGCGGCGATGCGCAATAGCAACGCACCAGCGGCGACGACCGCGGCATCGTGAGTGTAAATGCGGACGATCCAACGCGGCGCCGTTCCCAGTACCAGGCCCGCACCGCCCATGAACAGCGCGCCCAACAGGATGGCCGTCCAGCCGCGGGTTGCCGCACCGCGCACGTCCCCGGCGCCATAGGCTTGCCCCACCCGCACTGCCGCCGCCGAGCTGATGCCCAGCGGCACCATGTAGGTGGTCGATACCACGTTGATGGCGATGCTGTGCGCCGCCAGCGAGGCCTCATCCAGGTGCGCCGCAAACACGCTCACCAATGCGAATACCGCGCCTTCAAACAGGATCTGCAGCGCCGCCGGCATTCCCAAACCAGCCAGGCGGCGGATGCGCTCGAACGAAGGCCGCCAGGAGACCGCCAGCAGAATATTGCCCGTGCGCCGCTCGTGCCACGCAATCGCCGCCAGCAACACCGCCGCCATGTAGCAGCGCGCAATCGTGGTCGACCACCCCGAGCCTTCCAGTCCCATGCGCGGCGCGCCCCAATGGCCGTACATCAGCACCCAGTTGCCCAGCACGTTCACCACGTTGGCGCTGACCAACGCGAAGGTCACCGGCTTGACCACGTCGATCGCCTGCAGGTAACGCCGGAAAGCGGCGTAGAAGAACAGCGGCGGCAGGCCCCACGTCAGCGCCTTGAGAAACGGATCGAACAGCGCCATCACGTTGGGGTTGGTTCCGGTGGCGCGGAGCAGTGGGATCAACAGCAGGATCGCCAGTGCCGAAAACGGCGCGAGAGCCAGGCTCAGCCAAACGCCGTTGACCAGCGTGCGCCGGCAGTCCGCGGCATCTTCGGCGCCGTGCGCTTGCGCCACCAGCGTATCCATTCCCAAAAGAAAGCCGGTGCCGCAGATGGCGAGGGGATAGAACAGCATTGCGCCCAGGCTGCCGGCTCCCAACGCGGCCGCGCCCAGGCGCCCCGCCATGATGATGTCTTCGAGACCCATCGCCATCCAGCCCAGCTCCGCCAGCGCCAGCGGAACCGCCATGCGCAGCATGGGCGCGAACTCGGCGCGCAAATGGAGTCGATGGGCCGCCACGAGTTACGCCTTGGGATGCGCCTTGTCGTACACCTTCATCAGGTCCGTGAGCGAAACTTGGGTGTACTTCTGTGTCGTGGAAAGCCGCGCGTGCCCCAACAACTCCTGGATGGAGCGGAGGTCGGCGCCGGCGGCGAGCAAATGCGTGGCATACGCGTGGCGGAAGCCGTGCGGGTGCACCGACGGATCGCCGCACAAAGCCGTGGCATAGAGTTTGACGATACCGTGAATGCCGCGGACGCTCAGGCGGCGGCCGCGATGATTGAGAAACACCGCCCGCTCGTCGCGCACGACCGGCCGCTCGGCGAGGTATCGTTCGAGCGCCGCGGCGGCTTGGCCGGGCAGCGGCACCTGGCGCTCTTTCTTACCCTTGCCGCGCACCCGCATCCACGTCTCTTGCGCCGCGCGGTCGAGATCGTCCAGATTCAGACCGGCCAGTTCGCTTACACGCACTCCGCAGCCGTAGAGGATCTCGAGCAGGGCGCGGTCGCGCGACGGGTAAGGCCGCTCCAGTTTGCCGGCGGCCACCTGGTCGAGCAGCGTGTTCATCTGTTCCGCCGTCATCACCACCGGAAGTTTCTGCGGAGCCTTGGGCAGCCGCAGCAGGCGGGCCACATTGATGGCGGCCACGCCCTCGCGCTGCAGGAATTGAAACAGGCCGCGCACCGCCGCCACCTTGCGCCGGATGCTGACGGCCTCCAGTTGCTGCCGGTAAAGCCAGAGCATCCATTCGCGCAGCAGCAGCAGGTCGATGGCTTCGGGCGCCGGCGGTTCGACTCCCGGCGGCGAAAGGAAGTCAAGCAGTTGCCGCAAGTCGCTCCGATAGGCGTCGAGCGTGTGCGGCGAAACCGCCGTCCGCGCCAGTCCCTCCAGGTAGCGTTCGATTTCGTGTTCCAGCCGGGAGGACATGGTCTAGTCCGCGATTTGGCCTGCCGGCGCAGACTTTTTCCGCGCGAGCACCGTCCTAGTCTCTGAGAAGCCGGTTGCTATGATGAAAACCATGAAGCGATGTCTGTGCCTGTTGCCGCTTGCCGGCGCGCTGGCGTGCGCGGCGGATCTGGCCGGCGTGCATTCCGTATACCTGCTGCCGATGGCGCGCGGCATGGACCAGTATCTGGCCAACCGGCTCACCAACGAGCACGTTTTCCACGTCGTCACGGATCCCAAGCTGGCCGATGCCATCTTCACCGACCACCTCAGCGAAGGCTTCCAGGCGCAGTTGGAGGACTTTTCGCCGACGCCCAAACCGCCCGAACCGGCGAAACCAGCCAGTGCGGACTCCACCGCCAAAACGGGCGACGAGCCAACGCCGCCGGCAAAACCGGCTGGTTCGGATTCCAAGGCCAAGTCTGGCGATGAGCCAACGTCGCCGGACCTGCTGGGGAAGACGGAAAACACACTGAGCAACCCCGCCACCAGCTCCGGGTTCAGCCGCGCGCGCGGCACAGTCTTCCTGGTGGATGCCAAGTCGCGCCAGGTCATCTGGTCCGTATACGCGCCGCCCAAGGATTTTGCCGGCAAGGAAATGAATCGCACCGCCTCCGATATTGTAAGCCGCCTCAAGCGGGACCTGAACCCGAAGAAGTAAGCGTCGCGGAACCAGGCCAACCCCAAGGCCGCACCATGCAGCGGCGCGCAGCATGGTGGGTGGTGCGCTACGCGAAACCGGAAGCGCGTGCCAACCAGGCAGGTTGAAGCGCACGGTCAGAAAGTTATGGGGACGATCTGTCGCTCACCCTGGTACGAAATCACCTTGTCCGGCGCGTCTGTAACCTCCACTCCCGTGCCGTGGCCCTTCCGCACGATGACAACATGAAAAGTCCGCGCCCGTAACATGCCCGGAAAACTTCCCTTCCTGGCATCGACTCTGAGCTGGTGCCACGCATCATCCCAGTTAAAATCAATGGTTGAATAGACGCCCCTTTCGTAGTTATAGTTGTCGTTCTCGTCCTCATACAGCGTGAAACTGCCATCGGCCCCGGGGTAGATGCGTAACTCAATGGGGTCGGCCGGCTTTTCCGCGGAGTATTGAACAAATGGACCCATCGGTATGATGGATCCTGATCTGACCATAAGCGGGATTTTGTCGATGGGTGCATCCGCAACCACGCTCTTGCCGCCGGATAGGGCCTCTCCGGTCCAGAAATCGATCCACTGATTCCCGGCCGGCAGATAGACGCTCCGTGTCTTCTGTCTCGGCGCGGCAGGCTTCGCCTCACGAGCGAAAATCTCCGGAGTCTTCCAGAACATCTGGGCGCGGAAAGCGCCGAGCGCCGCGTTCGACGTCTCGAAAGCGAAGTCGTACTCCTTTCCAGCTACTAACTCGACGGGCACGGTGTGGGACTCCATCGAGTCGTAGTTATGCGCCACTTCTTTGTTGTCCAGATAGACTCGCCTCGGCCCGAAACTTTTCAGGTTGAACCGGTATTTCCCGGTTTCCGTTGGAATCAGCTTGCCTTCCCAGCGCATCGAAAAATGGGGGTCGGTAATGAAATCCGGCCAGCCTGTATACCAATACAGATTGATATCTGGCTCGACGGCCTCGTGACACAGCTTCTTAAAGTCCGCATCGCAGTAATATCTGGCGGTCAGGCCTGGCTTGCCATCCTTCGTCCGGAAGTGCTCGGGCGTAATGAGAATGGTGTCCTCGGGCGGGCGGTGATACATGTACTCCGTCACCGGGGAGACCATGATCGCGGGGCCGAACATGAATTGGTCGTCGATCGAATAGGTCCTCCGGTCGTGCGCGAAGTCCATCGGCAGCCCGCGCATGATGGAATACCCATCGTGAGTGACCCGCCACCCCAGCGAATAGATGTAAGGCAGCAGCCTGTATCGCAAGTTGTCGAATTTGACGAGTGAGTCGCTATATTCGCCAAATTCCCAAATCTCGCGCGGCGTCTCCGAGCCGTGCGACCGGAAAATGGGCGAGAAGGCTCCCAACTGAAACATCCGCGCGTACAGCTCCTGATACGCCGGGTCCTTGCCGCCGTTCGAGAACACTCCCCCCTGACACCCCAGCGAGTAGGCGCCGATATCGAAGGTCCAGTAAGGAATGCCGGCCATGCTGTGATTGATCCCCGCCGAAATCTGTTTCCGGTAAACGTCCCAGTTCGCGCCGATGTCTCCCGACCATGTGGTTGCCGCGGCCCTCTGCTGGCCGGCGAATGTCGACCGCGTGAGAATATAAACCCGCTTCGCATCAGTCTCTTTGCGCTGGTTCCGGTAGACGCCTTCCGTGATCGCCAGCGAGTAAGGATTGAGATATCTGGCGAACGAGCCGAGATGATTGTTCTCGACTCTCTTCATCTCGTACTCTTCCGACTCCTTGGTGAGCGCGTTGACGATGTCCGGTTCGGTCGAGTCCATCCACCAGGCGTCGACTCCTTTAGAGAAGAGTCCATTGCTCGCGTACTTCCAGTACAAATCGTTGGCCGCCGGATTGTACGCATCAAAGTATCGGAAGCCGGCCCAGCCCACCGGCGAATACAAATACCCGCGGCGTTCCATGTCCTTGTAAATTGGCGCAGCCGGTCCGAGCCCGCCCCAGATGGAAATCATCAGATGGAAATTCCGCTGGTGCAGCAGATCGATCATTTCTTTCGGCCGCGGGTACTTAGTTTCGTCGAAGAACATACCGCCCCACGTGTCGTTCCCGCCCCAGTAATTCCAGTCCTGCACGATGTTATCGATGGGAATCTGCCGCTTGCGGTATTCCTGCGCGATGCCCAGCAGTTCGTCGCGGGTCGCGTAATGCTCCTTGCTCTGCCAGTAGCCGTAGGCCCACTTACCGTACATCGGAGCCTGCCCCGTGAGCTGCCGGTATCCGGCGATGGCCTGGTCGATGGCCGGGCCGAAAAAGAAGTAGTAATCGATGTTATCCGCCACTTCGGACCAGAAGGACGCCGATTGACGATTGTCGGCGAAGATCGTCTTGGAATAGTTATCCCAGAATATCCCGTATCCTGCGGTGGAAACCAGCATGGGCGTGACCGCATCCGTGTTGGACTGCACCAGCTTCACAGTCCGTCCACGATAGTTCATGTAGCCGGACTGATGCTGTCCGAGCCCATACACTCCTTCGTCCGGGGTCAACGCGAAGTTCTGCTGAACGGTGAACGCGGTCTTTTCCTGCGCGATGTTACACGGAGTGAAAACGGGCCGCCCTTGCTCTTTCAGAACCGCATGGTTGTCAATGGCGAGATACTGAATCGCCCCATCGCTCCTGCTCAACCGGACTTTGACCTGTGCCGAACTCAGCGTGATGGCCGCGGCGCTCTCCTCAAATCGCACGCTCAGCTCAGGCACATCCTTCTGAATCACGGAGAGGCTGACTTTTTCGGACGTGCCCCCGGCCGGCCATTTCACGACGCGAACCGTGCCCTCCGAATAGAACTGCACCCTGACGTTCAGATTGCCGGTCGTAAGTTGCACGCCGTTCCGGATGCGTTCGATGCTCGGCACCTGGCAAACCGCCGGCAAAGAGCCCAGGCAGAGGACGAAGCACACTGCCATCGCCCGCCAAGCAGAGGTAGGGGATTTCATTGTCCTGGTTCCTTTCGTGGCGTGCTCTGTGCCACGGAGCTTTCCATTAATGATCGAGCACCCGTTTACTTCGCGGCTTCCACTCGCTTAGCAGCCCAGCGCTTCTTGGCGGCGGCAATGATTGCCCGTCTGCCAGCCGCCGAGAGCTTCCGTTTCGGCTTTGGTGCTTTCGGCGTAGGTTGCGGCTTCTTGGATTCAGCCCACCTCTTCCGCTGCGCCTCGGCGATCCGGGCACGGCCAGCCGCGCTGATCTTGCGCCGTTTGCGTTTGAGGGGTCCCGGCGCGACGGTGGTCTCGGCCGAGGGACCGGAGAGCAACTGGCGAAGCTCGGCGATCTGAGCGTTTATTTGCGCCTTTTGGGACTCGAAGCCTTCAATGGCGGCGGTGAGGATTTCGTTGGTGAGTTTTATCGGCATAGGATTCAGGGCAGTCTTTACGTTGACGGCCACCTCCTACACTAACCCATTTTCGAGTGACTTGAGCAACCGAAGGACAATCCTGGTGGTTTGGATCGCAATCCGATCACCGCGGCATCGGGCGATTCTGAATTACTATCACCCGAATACGGTGATCGGGTTCAGAGAGTAATCTGGCTGCCCATAGGCAACCGCCGCCGGAGGGGTGTAACCTGGGAACCAGAGAGTTGTGGCGTGAAACGCGCGTGGGTTGTTTTGGCGGCCGGAGTGTTGCTGGCTTGCGCCGCGGCGGCGAAGGATCCCAAAGCGCCCGCCTCGGGCGACGATGCCAATCCCGGCAAGGGCGTCAATATCTACTCTCTCCAACGGGAAGTTGAGCTGGGCCGCCAGATGGCGGCCGAAGTCGAGCGGCAGGTGCGGATGCTCGACGACCCGGTGGTGGCGGAATACGTGAACCGCCTATCGCAAAACCTGGTTCGCAACTCGGACGCGCGGGTGCCCTTCACCGTCAAAGTGATCGACTCGAACGAGGTGAACGCCTTCGCGCTGCCGGGCGGGTTTCTGTTCGTCAACACCGGCCTGCTGCTCCGCGCGGAGAGCGAGGCCGAACTCGCCGGCGTGCTGGCGCATGAGATTGCTCACGTGGCTGCCCGGCATGGCACCAAGCAGGCCACCCGCCGGGAACTGCTCAACTACGTCAGCATGCCCCTGGTGATGGCAGGCGGCTGGGTGGGTTATGCCGTTCGCCAATTGGTGGGCGTCGCCGTGCCGATGGGGTTCATGCAGTTTACGCGCGGCATGGAGAAGCAGGCGGATGCGCTCGGCCTGGAATATCTCTACCGGTCGGGCTACGACCCGCTGGCCTTCGTCGACTTTTTCGAGCGCATCGGGACGCTGGAAAAAACCAAGCCTGCTTTGGTGGCCCGCGTGCTTTCGACGCACCGCATGACCGCCGGCCGCATCAGGACCGCGCAGAACCTGATTCAGCGCCGGCTGGAGCCGCGGCCCGAGTACGTGGTGGACACTTCCGAATTCGAGAATATCCGCGGCCGCCTGGCGCGGCTGGAAGATCTTGAGATACCCCGGGGAAAAGGAGACGGCCCCGTGCTGCACCGGCGACTCAGCGGCAGCCCGGCTACGATTGACGCCCCGCCCGGCGACACCGCGCCCCGGCCGGCGAAGAACGGGCAGTGAAGAGCTGGACTGGTGCGCAGCGCGGCCTCGGGTTCGCGTTTGAACCGCAAGCACGTTGCTCCGGTCACCGCAACAACTTCTCCAATCGCTCCACAGCTTCCTCCAGCCGCTGCGGTTTCTTGAGCACGCCGCCGAACAAATCGCCCTTTTCCGCAAACCTGTCGGGCGCGTTCTCAATGTTGAATTGCGCCGGACGCAAGCCCGGCTTCACTTCGCTCCATGCGAGCGGCGTCGCCACCGGCGCTTCCGTGTATGCCCGCAGCACATACGGCGCGGCGATGGTCTTCGATTTTGCGTTCTGCATGTAGTCGAAGTACACGCGGTCCTTTTGCCGCTTGGAAACCGTGCGCGGCATGGTGAATAACCCGGGCTTTCCAGCGTCCGCCAGCCGCGCCAGCAGCTCGGCGAAGGTGCGCGTTTCCTCGAACGTGTACACGGGCTCCACGGGGACGTACACGTGCATGCCGTCGCCGCCGGTGGTTTTGGGATAACCGGTCAGACCGATCCGGTCGAGCAGTCCCTTCACCACCAGCGCCGCTTCGACGATGCGGTCGTAGGAACATTCCTGCGGGTCGAGGTCGATCAGCACGAAATCCGGATAGTCCAGCCGCGGCGAGCGGCTCATCCAGGGGTTGTGATCGATGCAGCCCAGGTTCACCAGGTACAGCAGGCTGGCGCGGTCCTGCGCGAAACAATATTTGATCGGCTTCGACGTGTGATCGGATTCGATCAGCTCCGTGCGCAGCCAGTCCGGGAAATGCTCGTGCACGTTTTTCTGGAAAAAGAATTCCTTCCCGATGCCGTCCGGGTATCGTTTCAGCGATAGCGGCCGGTCCCGCAAATGCGGCACAATCAGGTGCGCCACTCGGCTGTAATAGTTCAGCACATCGCGTTTTGTGTAGCCCTCGTCCGGATAAAACACCTTGCCCAGATTGGTGAACTTGAGCGTGTGCCCGTCAATCTCGCACGTCGTTTCTTTCTCGCCGGCCGACAGCAGCTCCTCCGGTTCGCGCGCGGCTTCTTCGCGCACGATCTGGGCCGCCCGCTTGTCTTCCCGCAGCCCGAAAAACACCGGCGCACGCAGATGGTGTTCCGGCGTCCAGTTGGCATACTTCACCTGGCAGACCAGCTCGGGTTTGACCCAGGTGATGCCGCTTTCCGGAGCGGGCCGCTCGCGGAACGGGCAGTCGTTCGCGATCAGCGGCTGCAGCCGGGCGTGCACTTGGGCGAGCAGTTTTTGGTCGAAACCCGTGCCCACGTTGCCCACCCAGCGCAGCTCGCCCTCGTCGTACTCTCCCAATACCAGCGCGCCGAAATGCGAGCGCGCGCCTGCCGGCGCCGTGAAACCGCCGATCACGAATTCCTGGTTGCCGGTGATTTTGATTTTCAGCCATTCGCGGCTCCGGCGCGATTCGTAGACGCTCGATGCGTGCTTGGCCATCACGCCTTCCAGGCCGGCTTCGCGCGCCGCCTCCAGCAGCTCCGCGCCGGCACCCGGAAAGGCCTCGGAGATGCGCAGCGCCGGGCCGGGTGTCACCACTTTCTCGAGCAGCTTGCGGCGTTCGCTCAGGCTCGCCCGCCGCAGGTCGTAACCATCCAGGTAGAGCAGGTCGAAGACGAAGTAGATGGCCGGGTGCGAGCGCGCCAGGTGCGCCACCGTGTTGGGATCGGTGTTGGCGATGCGCGGTTGGATCAAATGGAACTGCGAAACGCCTTTGGCATCGAGCACCGCGATTTCGCCGTCCAGTACCGCGCGCGCGGCGGCCACCTGGTGCGGGATCACCGCCAGCTCGGGATACTGCCGCTCGCAACGCACCCCGCTGCGCGACGTCAGGCGGATCTCTTCATTTTCGATGAACGCAATCGCGCGCACGCCATCCCACTTCACTTCGAACAGCCACTCGCTGCCGCGCGGCGGCTGATCGGCCAGCGTAGCCGTCATCGGCTCCAGTGCAGCCGGCATTTCCGCGGCGCATGCCCCAGGGATCTTCTCCCAATCGACGCTGGCCCGCTTCCTCGTCCGGGCCCGTTGCGTGGCGGCCGCGGCCTTGGCACTCCCCCGCCCCGGACGGCTGCTCTTCCATACCCGGTCCGCCGCTCCCGCGGTCTTGCGTTTGCTCTTGCGCGCCGGAAGGTTCTGCGCAATCTCCTGCTGCGTGCGTCCGGAAAGAACGCTCGCCGCATGCGCCTCCACATCCCAGCCTGGCGCGGCGAACTGGTCGCGCTTCTTGAGGATCAACCACTCATTCCCCTTGCCACGGCCCTTCATGTGGACCAGCGCGAAATCGCCATTCAACTTGTCGCCGTGCAAGCGGAATTTCAGATCGCCGCGCGCCAGTTGTTCCGCGCCGGAAGCGCCGCCCAGCAATTCGAACGTCCCGCGGTCCCACAGCATCACGCTGCCCGCGCCGTAATTGCCCGCCGGTATGTTGCCTTCGAAATCGCCGTACTCGACCGGGTGATCTTCCACGTGCGCCGCGAAATGCTTCACCGCCGGATCGAGCGTCGGCCCCTTCGGCACCGCCCACGATTTCAGCACGCCGTCGATCTCCAGCCGGAAATCGTAATGCAGCCGCGTGGCATCGTGCCGCTGCACACAGAAGTAGTTGCCAGAGCCTTGCCGGCCGCCCGGCGCGGGTTCCGGTGTGTTGCCGAAGCGGCGTTTTTTCGCGTACTCTTCAAGCGGCACAAGTACCCTTACAACGCGCCGTTTACATCTTATGGGGCATTGTAGTATGTTAGGAGCCTCAGAGTTCTGCCGCGGTTCGGGAGCCGCGCTTATGGCATCCAGCGTTTGGAAGGGGCACATCACATTCGGGCTGGTTTCGTTTCCGGTGCGCTTGTTCAGCGCCGCACGCAGCGAAACCTTGAGTTTCAATCAGCTCCACAAAGACGATCATTCGCGCATCCGCCAGGTCACTTACTGCCAGCTCGAAGATAAGCCGGTGCCGCGCAGCGAGCTGGTGAAAGGCTACGAATACGAAAAAGACCGCTATGTGGTCATCGACGACGAGGACATTAAAAAGGTGGCACCCAAGACCGCCAAAGTGATGGAGATCCTTGAATTCGTCAAGGCCACCGACGTAGACCCGGTCTACCTGGAAAGTTCCTACTACGTGGCGCCCGACGAGGGTGGTGAAAAGCCCTACGCGCTGCTGTTCCAGGCCATGCGCGAATCGAATTACTTCGCTCTCGCCAAGGTGGCCATGCACAACCGCGAACACGTCATCGTGCTGCGGCCCGGCGCCAAGGGGATCTTATCCCACACCATGTATTACCAGGACGAGATCCGCCAGGTGGATGAGTTCCGCACCGACACCAGCCTGGTGAAGGATAAGGAGCTCGAGATGGCGAAAATGCTGATTAGTTCGCTGGAGGCCGAGTTCGAACCGCAGAAATACCACGACTCTTACCGCGAAAACCTGCGGCAGATGATCGACGCCAAGATCGAGGGTAAGAAGGTCGTCGAGACGCCCGAGGCGCACATCGCCCCGGTCATCGACATCATGGAAGCGCTGAAGAAGAGCCTAGCCGAAAAGCGCAAACCCGCTCAGGTCGCCACTGCCGCCGCAGCCAGCTCGGCCGAAGCCGCCGACCCGCCAGTCCAGGCCGCCCCCAAGCCCCGCGCGCGCAAAGCCAAGACCGGCTGAGACGTCCATTTATTCCCCACCGCCGTAGGGGCACCCCGGCCCGGCGTTGCAACGCAGTCCCAGTCTCAAATTGTCAGTACCCCGCTGCTAACCCAAGACATCTGGCGCCCGCCGCGGTGCAGGGCCATGCTTGTTACAGGAGTAATCCTGTGCTGCGTTCGAGTGTGTTGATCTCTCTATTGCTTACGGCCCGAGCCCTGCTGGCCGCCGATCCAACCTTGCCGGAATATGTTCCGCCCGATACCCGAATGCTGATCGGCGTGCAAGTGCGCACGATCATGGATTCGGACTGGGGCAAAGCCGTCATCGAGCAGTTGAAGAGCGCTTACGGGGATGCGTGGCTGAAGCAACCGCCCTTCCAAGGCTTCGATCCGCTCAAGGACCTGGACGAACTGTGGATCGCGAGTCCCTCCGTGGACAAGACGGCGCCCTCGCTGGCCATTCTGCGCGGCCGGTTCGACAAATCGCGGCTTCCGGCCGCGACTGGCCGCTACCACGCAGTGCCGCTCATCCCGGTGGACGCCAAGCGGCAGCAGTTGCTGGCCATCGTGGATCCATCCACCATTCTCGCCGGCGACCGCTTCATCGTGGAACGGGCGATTGACCGGCACGGATTGAAAACGTTGGATTCGCATTTGGCGGATGCCGCCACCGAGCTGCGCGCCCGTTATTGGATCTGGGCGGTGGCCGATCGTCCTGAGGGGCCCTCCGCGCCCAAGAGCGCGCCCCAGGGCATGGAAGCCGTGGATAGCTTCGAATTCGGCCTGGCCGTGAGTCATAACCTCGAGGCAGTGGCGCAGCTCCACATGCGTTCCGCCGAGGACGCGCAAAGACTGCTGGGCACCATGGCGATGCTCCAGATGATGCTCAAGGACGAGCCGAAAGGTCCGAGCCAGATCAAGATCGAGAGCCGCGTCACGGGCAAGACGCTGGATGTCTCGCTGCGGGTTCCCGAAGAAGAATTAAAGCAAGCATGGGAGCAGCAGCGCGCCATCATCGCCGAGCGCCTGTCGCAATTGCCGCAACAGATCGCCGCCGCGAGGTCGGGCCAGGGATTCAGCGCGTTTGCCGGTTCGCCGCAGGGTTCGACGCCGGCTCCGCCCAGCCACGCCCCCAACACACCAAGCAGGGAAAGCAAGATCGTCACCGACGACGACGGCGTTACTGTGCAGCTCACCCTGCCCGGCCGACGCTAGCCAAGGCGCCGCGTCCGCGCCGGCCCAGCAGCCCGTGAATCGGTCTTCCCGGCAGCATGCTATGCTGCTCCGTTCGAGGGGACCGGCATGTCTTTCATTCACGACGATTTTCTATTGAGCAACGAAACGGCGCGGCGGCTCTATCACGAATATGCCGAGGAGCAGCCCATCCTGGATTATCATTGCCACCTCCCGCCGTCCGACCTGGCCGCCAACCGGCAGTTCCAAAACCTGTCCGAGATCTGGCTGGAGGGCGACCATTACAAGTGGCGCGCCATGCGGTCCAACGGCGTGGACGAGCGGTTCTGCACTGGGGCAGTGGACCCGTACCAGAAGTTCCTGGCCTGGGCCCGCACCGTGCCCCACACGCTGCGCAACCCGCTCTATCACTGGACGCACCTCGAGCTGAAGCGCTACTTCGGCATCGACGAGCTGCTTGACGAATCGAGCGCGCCGCGCATCTGGGACCGCGCCAACGAACTGCTGGCCACCGGCGAACTGCGCGCCCAGGGCATTCTCGGCAGATTCCGGGTCGTCGCCCTGTGCACCACCGACGATCCCACCGACGACCTCGCTTCCCACAAGGCGCTGGCCGCCTCCGGCCTGCCCACCAAGGTGTTTCCCGCTTTTCGCCCCGATAAGGCGTTCAACGTCCATCTGCCCGAGCTGTTCAATCCGTGGGTAGTGAAGCTTGAGGCGGCCAGCGGCGTTTCCGTTGCGAGCTTTCACGATTTCGTGGATGCGCTCGCGCGCCGGCACGATTTCTTCCACCGGATGGGCAGCCGCCTCTCCGATCACGGTCTGAACGTCGCGTTCGCCGATTTCTGCGACGAAAAGGAGGTCGCTCAAATTTTCGATAAGGCCCGCGCCGGCCAGGCGGCGACACCCGCCGAACAGGCGCGCTTTTCGAGCTTCCTGCTGCTCGAATTCGGCCGCTGGGATGCGGCCAAGGGCTGGACCAAACAGCTTCACCTCGGCGCGCGCCGCAACAACAACTCTCGGCGCTATCACCAGCTAGGCGCCGACGTCGGCTACGATTCGATTGGCGACTGGCCGCAGGCCGACGCCCTGGCCACTTATATGGACCGGCTGGACCGCGAAAACGCGCTCCCCAAGATGGTGCTGTACAACGTGAACCCGGCCGACAATTACGTGCTCGCCACCATGATCGGCAATTTCCAGGATGGCTCGGTGGCCGGCAAAATCCAGTTCGGCAGCGGCTGGTGGTTTCTCGACCAGAAGGAAGCCATGACCTGGCAGATGAACGCGCTCTCCAACTGCGGCCTGATCTCGCGCTTCATCGGCATGATTACCGACTCGCGGTCCTTCATGTCCTATCCGCGCCATGAGTACTTCCGGCGTGTGCTGTGCGACCTGTTCGGCAGAGACATGGAGGCGGGAGAACTCCCCGATTCCGACGACCTGGCAGGACCCGTGATCGCCAATATCTGCTACGGCAACGCCAAGCAATTCCTGGGTTTAGACATTACGTAACCGACGCGGCCGGCCGAATGGCCCGCCATCGAGCGGCCGTTTTCCCCTAATGTTCTTATGGCCTCAGGCCGATAAGGATGCTGGAACTAAATGCCTACGCCCAAGAACGACTTCGGCGACGCTGAATGGGACCTGCCACCGCTGATTCTGCATCCCTTCAACGAACGCGTTTCGCCGGCCACGCTACTCGAAAACTCGAAGGCCGCGCTGATGCTGGCCGGTCTGGCCGCGCGGGATGGAACCGAGGACGAAATTCTGCATCGCCGCGTGCTGGCCGGCCGTTACGCGGAGCTCCGCATGCTCTTCTTCATTGGAAAGGACGTGATGCGCTGGATCGATCAATGCGCGGAATGGGCCTCGCGCATCTCCGAACTCCGCAACGCCTGCGTCCGCCGCCAGAGCTTCGCCCGCCTGGTCACCGTTTGCCCGCCGGAAGAGGTCCGCGAAAAGCTCACCCGTTGGGGAGTGACGGACTATCTGGCAATCTTCTCCCGCGCCATCGGTTTCAACGCGCTGTTCGGCGAGCCGCCGCCGCTGGAGATCCTGTCGGGGGATTTCCTCTTTCATTACCACCACTATGGCGACTCGCTCTATCGGGGATTCATGGAAGCCGAGACTCACAGCGCCATCACTGCTGGCAGTTTCCGCTTCCAGTTGTATGCCTCCGGAGAATACTCCCGCCTGCTGGAATCCAAGTGGGAACAGCAGGGGTAACAGGTGGGGATGCTTTAGCTTGCCAACCCCCGCTTGCGGGCGCGCTCTTTTTATCGCTTCCTCATTGCTCTCGCACGATCGTTCACGTACGGGCGCGTTTTTGCAATTGAATTCCCGTTTGCCGTAGATTGAAGGTTGACCCGCCGAATTTCTCGAGCGGTAGTCGTCGCCGCGCTGCTCGCCGGCTCCTGTGCAGGCCAAACGCTGCTAGTGGATCTGGTCGATCCGCCATTGCTGCGGAATCGCCTCGCTAACGGCGCAGTGGGCCTCCGGCAACGTCAGGCCAAAATCGAAGATCTTTTCCACGACGTACGGTGCCCGGTCGAGGAGCAGCGGGTGGATAAGAACTCCGGGAATGTCATCTGCACGCTGCCCGGCCAAACGAGTTCCACCATCATGATCGGCGGCCACTTCGATTTTGTGGAGGCGGGAAAAGGAATCGTCGACGATTGGAGCGGCGCATCCCTGTTGGCGTCCCTTTATCAGGCGCTGAAGAGCCGGCCTCGACGGCACACTTTTGTTTTTGTTGCGTTTGCGGCCGAGGAGCGGGGGCTGGTCGGCTCCTCGCGATATGTCAGGGACATGACGCCCGAGCAGAAGGCGCTCACCCGCGCATTTGTAAACCTGGAATGTCTCGGTCTCACTACGGTGAAGGTGTGGACACGCCGGTCAACGCCGGCTCTGGTGATGCGCCTGAGCGAAGTTGCCAGAGCGCTCGACATTCCTCTGCAGGGCGTCAACGTAGACCGGGTGGGCGACGATGACACACACCCGTTCCTATCGGCCCATATCCCCGTCATCTCAATCCACTCCGTCACTCAGGAAACCTTTCCGATTCTCCATACCGCACGCGACCGGATGGACGCGATCCATTTCGACGACTACTATGCGGCCTATAAGCTGGCGGCTTATTACCTGGCGTACCTGGATGTGAAGACGGAGTAACCGATACCAGGTGCGCGTCAATGGCCGTATTTCTTCTCGCCCGCTTCGATTCTCACCGGCAGACGATTCTGTCTGGGAGGCAACGGGCAAGAGACAAACGGCGTGAACGCGCAAGGAGGATTGTAGGCCTTGTTGAAGTCCAGTACGACTGCACCCTCATGGGGCAGCTCCATATCCAGAAAGCGGCCGCCGCCATAGGTTTCTCTCCCGGTGGTCAGATCGCGGAAAACGAGAAGGAGGACCTTGGCGTTGGGTTGTTCCATAATCGGATACAGTCGCAACTCACGGCCAAGCAAACGGAATACGACGTATCCCGGGCAGACCGAATCCGCTATTCGCCGGGGAGCCGGGAAGAATTGGGCTGTGACGCGATACTCGTCCCGGGCGGGGTAGTACTCGATCCCGTGAAAATCGCGGCGAATCCGGCTCTCCGGATCTTTCATGCGGACCGAGTAGGTGCCGGCGGCTCCGAATACGGAGAGGCCGAGTCGTCCTACTCGGAACTCATCGGCGGAATTGGGCCGCACGGCGCGCGTAACGCCTTCCATTTTCACCGTCACCTTGTCGCCGTAGAGTGTAAACGTGCCCGCATATGAGGGGCCGTCGGGCAGGACGATATCGTTGGACGCAGCCCGGCCAAAACGGTTGTTGCCTTCGTGCAACCAGAACCGCCCGGTCACCGTGAGCCAACCGCCATCGGCAGTCAGAGCCGCCTCACGCGCCAAGCGCCATGCCGCGATTTCCGCTTCAAATGGCGTAGCCGCGAAGAGCGCCGCGGCGGCGAGCAAAACGAGCAGTGCGGTTCGACCGAGCGTCCCGCAAAGCGCCAGTGCAGAACAGACAAGGAAGCGCAGCCTCATGCAGTTGCTGACAGAGGCAATTGAAAAACCCTCGCGATTCCCGGAATACATAACCGATTATCCCACCTAGCAGCGCGAACGTTCGGCGCTCTTTACGGGGAAAGAACTCGCCGATCCTGTCCGCTTGCGCAGCGTTTGCCGATTCCCAGCGACAGCAGCACCGCACCACCAATTCATCGCCGTTGTCCCCCTGCTGCGCTTGTTTTAGCGCCCACGGCTTCGCCGTCTCTGCCCCGGCCGGGCAGCGTCGCGCCGGCACGCCCCAGACGGGCTTGCATTTGGGATACACTGACGCAAGAGGCAGAGGCGCGGCTTTCGCCGGGCCGGCATGCCCATCGGCCTTCGGCGGCGGCGGACAAGATGTCCGCCACACCGGTTGCCAGACTTAAGGAAATTACGAATGGAACAAAAACTAAAGATAGCCGTGTTTATCGATTTCGATAACATCGAGATCGGCGTCAAGTCCACACTGCACCGCGAGTTCGACGTGGCGGCGGTGTTGGACGCGCTCAAGGAACGCGGCGAAATCGTCACCAAGTTTGCCTATGCGAACTGGGGCAGGCAGGAAGCGGCCACGCGCCCTCTCTCGGAGCACGCCGTCCAAATGGTGCAGCGCGACCCTTCGCCGCGCGGCGACAAGAACGGCGCCGACATCAACCTCGCGCTCGACGCGCTGGAAATGGCCTTCACCCACGACCACATCAACGCTTTCGCCATCGTCAGCGGCGACAGCGATTTCATTGCGCTGGTGAACAAGCTCAAGCAATACGACAAGCGGATCTTTGTCGTGGGCGGGCGAGCCTTCACCAGCACTATTCTGCAAAAGAACTGCCACGAATTCGTGGCCTACGAAGCCATCATCGACGATGCCCCGCGCTCGCGCTCGCATGAGCGGCCGGCGGCCGAAAGGCCGCAACAGCAACAGCCGCCGCAGCAGCCGCAACAGCAACCGCAGGCGCCGCCGCAGCAGCGCTCGCAGCACAAGCGCGTGGCGCTCGATCTCACTCAGTCCATGCCGCTGGTGGAACGCGCCTTGGGCGTGCTCGAACGGCGCGAAGTGCGGCCGCAGCTCGGCCTGCTCAAGTCCACCATGCTGCAACTCGATTCCACGTTCAATGAGAAGGCTTACGGCGCCAGCTCCTTCACCGATTTTGTGGAAAAGCTGCAGAAAGCCGATTTCGTCGATGTGTCGGGCGGCGAGGGCCGCTACATGATCCGCCTCAAAGGCAGCGTCGCCGCCGATAAGCCCGGCGCCAAGCCGGAGCAGGCCATACCGCTGTTGCGCGACGTGCTCGAAACGCACCGCCTGGCGGTGGACAACGGCGCCCTGGCCGACGACCTGGCCGAGTGGGTCAAGGCTGACCACCCCGCCTTCGACTGGCGCCAGTACGGCTTCCAGGAATTCAGCGAGCTGCTCAACTACGCGCAGGATAAAAGCCTGGTGCGCATTCAGGCCGACGAAGAGCGCGGCCTGATCGTGTTCCTCGGCGCCGAGTTCCATCCGCCCGCGCCGCCGGAACCCGAGCCCGAGCCCGAGCGGCCGATTGAGGAAGAAGAAGACGAGCCGCAGCCGCTGGTTCCCGGCCAGCCGACGGCCACCGGAGAGATCCCCATCCCCGAGCCGCCGCCCAAGGTGCAGCGCCGCCCGCGCGCCCCTCGCAAGACCGCCGGCGATGGCACGCAGAAGAAGCGCGTTTCCCGCCCGCGCAAGAAGCCCCCGGTGGTGTAAGCGCGATGCCGTAGGGGCCGGGCATGCCCGGCCCACGGGCTCATCCTCAATCCGCTCTCATGTCCCGCGCTCTTTTTGTGCCGAATATCACTGACGCCGGCATGGCTACGCTAGAATAGTTTGGATTCGCTTTCATGGCAAATATCATCATCCTCGGCGCCCAGTGGGGCGACGAGGGCAAGGGCAAAGTTGTCGATCTGTTTTCCGATCGATTCGACATCGTGGCGCGCTACCAGGGCGGGCACAACGCCGGCCACACCGTCTTCATCGGTTCGAACAAGTTCATCCTCAAGCTGATTCCGAGCGGCATCCTGCGGCCCGGGAAAATGGCCGTCATCGGCAACGGCCTGGTGCTCGACCCGGCGGCGTTGCTCGACGAAATCGACTCCCTGGAAGCGGCCGGCGTGGATGTCACGCACAACCTGGCCATCAGTAATCGCGCACACGTGCTGTTCCCCCAGCATCGCATGATGGAGCGCATGTCGGAAGGGCGCCCCGGGCGCATATCCATCGGCACCACCTCGCGCGGCATCGGGCCGTGTTACGAGGATAAGATCGCGCGCCGCGGCATACGCGTCGCAGACCTGCTCGACCGCGACGCCTTCCACGCCCAGTACGATTCGCTGATGGAAGAGAAGCACGCCATCGCCCGGACCTTCTCGATCGACGTGGAAGACGATGACCGCGCCATCCGCGACCGTTACGAAATCATGGCCGAGCGCATCCGCCCGATGGTGTGCGACACGGCCATGCTGCTCAATAGCGCGATCCGGGCGGGGAAGCGCGTTTTGTTCGAGGGCGCGCAGGGCACCATGCTCGACGTCGATCACGGCACCTACCCGTTCGTCACCTCGTCGAGCGCCTCGGCCGGAGGAGCCTGCACCGGCACCGGCGTCGCTCCCACCCGGATTGGCGGCGTGATCGGCGTTTCCAAGGCCTACATCACGCGCGTCGGCGGCGGACCGTTTCCCACCGAAGCGCGCGATCCGGAGGGCGAACAGATCCGCCGCCGCGGCAGCGAATTCGGCGCCGTCACCGGACGGCCGCGCCGCTGCGGCTGGTTTGACGCGCCGCTGCTGCGCTACACCGCCGCCATCAACGGCTTCGACAGCCTGGTGGTGACCAAGCTGGACGTGCTCGACGAGTTCGATTCGATTCCCGTGTGCGTGGGCTACCGCGCCGGCGGCCGGGAACTGACGGAGATGCCGCCGCGCGTGGCCGGCGTCGAAAACGCCGAACCCGTCTACGAACGCCTGCCCGGCTGGAAGACGTCCACCTTCGGCGTGTCTGCCTACGACGAATTGCCGGCCCGCGCCAAGGACTACCTGGCGTTTCTCGAAAGCCGCATCGGCGTCGAGGTCGGCTCGGTCTCGACCGGACCCGAACGCACGCAGACCATCGTGCGCGCCGGTTCGCGCCTGGAAGCGCTGCTGCGGTAACCCCGAAGCAGGTTTGTGCTGCGTGGAAGCACATGACCCTGGCCGACATGCCCTGAGCGCTGGAGAGTCGCTGAGAAGCCGGTGCGTGTACAATGATCGAAGGGAGGCAAGCCTCATGCGCACCCGGCTTGCGCTCGTTCTTCTCACCGGCGCCGTCTCCGCGATGGCCACCAATCGCGTTCCGCTCACAGGCAAAGTGACCGACGCGTCGGGCAAGCCTCTGGAACACGCCACCGCGATGATCTACCACGCGGGCGTCAAAACCGGTTACAGCACGTTCTGCCCGAGCTGCTACGCCGATTGCGGCAAGCGCGCTTTAACCGACTCGACTGGCGCCTTCACCATCCCGAGCCTGGATCCCGACCTTTGGTTTGAACTGTTGGTGATCCACGATGGCTACACGCCGGCATTCGTGCCGAAGGTGGATCCTTCGCAAGGACCCGCGAAGACCGCGGCGCTCAGCCCGCGAGCTCCCGTCGCGGATCCTACGCGCGTGGTGCGCGGCCGCGTTGTGGATGCCCACGGACAACCCGTGCGCGACGCGGTGGTGGAACCCATGGGCGTCTCGGTCATGACGGACCATGGCGAGCGGAGCGGTTACGGCGGGATTGAGGGCCTCGAGCCGGTCGCGGTCACCGACCAGAAGGGCGAGTTCGAGCTGTCGCACGCGGTGCCGGCCCTGGGAATCCTGGTGCAGGTGGTACCGCGGGGCATGGCGCCGAAGATGGTGGCGATGCTCACCGGAGCCGGTCGTCAGACCCTTGCCGTGGGCGATGGCGCCGTGTTTCGCGGACGCCTGGTGGATCATGGCAAGCCCGTCGCTGGCGCCCAGGTGGGCCTCTACCCTCAAACGCCGGGCGGATTCGGCAGGAAGCTGCAGGTCTTCGGCGACCCATACCAAGAGATTCGCATCGGCACGCAGGAAGACGGTTCGTTCGTCATTCCCAACGTTCCCGCCGGAGTGAAGTGGTACATCTACGGCAAGATGGCGGCGATCGCCGCGCGGGGGGCTGCCGGGCCCGTGAAATGCGCCAGCACGGCCGACGGCTCCGAGGTGGATATCGGCGACCTCGAGATCCAGCCTGGCCTCCGCCTGCGCGGTGCAGTGACGCTGAGCGACGGCGCGGAGATCCGTGCTGGCATGCGTGCGTACATCTCGGCGACGCGCGGCTTTGACAGCCAAGAGGCCGCCCTCGGCCGCGATGGCCACTTCGAATTCGCAGGCTTGGCGCCGGGCGAGTACAACGTCTGGACAGCCGTTCGCGGGTACGACCTGCCTGGCAAGCAGCTAATGCTTAAGGTCGCCGTCGAACACGACCTGAGCGATTTCGCCATCAAGCTCGAACGCCGGTAGGCTCGGGCGAGCGCACTTCGGGTTATAGCTTTCCAGACCACCGGGCTACATTCGCGTTCTCGCGCCGTTCTGGTCACCACCGGCGCGCTCCCGGTGCCATTGCACAAAAGCGGCAGCTTCCGGCTTGCCGAAATAGCGCTCCAGAATGGCCGTGGGAGCGGAGCGCAGATCCACCATGATGAGCGCATCCAGCACGTGGGAAAAACCGCGGTCCACGTTGAAGGCCAGCAGCTTGCCGCCGGTCTTGAGGTATTGCCGGAGGAGGATGGGCACACCTTTGCCGTCGCGTTCCAAATCCGCCACCAGGCCGGAGAGCTGTTCAATGTTCGCCGGAACGTGGCTGACCATGCCGGTGCGGCGAAACTGCCGCTGGGAACTCTTGTAGGGGCTGCGCGGCGTCACCAGTCCGGCCAGTTCACCCGCGCGGTGCGCCTCGAGAAAGCGGACCATCAGGTGTCGCGATACGGCGTGATATTGGTTGCTGATGCTCACCCCGCCGAAGAGCACGGCGCATTCCGGCCGGGTTGCCACGTAGCGCGCGATGCCCTTCCACAACAACAGCAGCGGAGCGATCTGTCTTTGGTATTCGGGACGAACGAAAGACCGGCCCAGTTCGATGGCGGGGCCGATCCGCTCGAACAGGTCTTTGCGGAAGCGGAACAGCGTGCTGGTATAAAGGCCGCGCGTGCCATGGGCGGGCAGAATATCGGGAGTGGGGCCGAGGCGGTATGCGCCCGCCACCTGGCTATCGCCCTCGTGCCAAAGCACCAGGTGCTCGTAGTGGTGGTCGAAGCGGTCGAGATCGATGGCGCGGCCGGTGCCTTCGCCAACCTGGCGGAAGGCCAGCTCGCGCAGGCGGCCGACTTCGGCGACCACGCCGGGGAAGGCGGATTCATTCGCCAAGTAGACCGCGAATTCGCCGTTGTCGCACAGTCTGCTCCGGGGCGGCAGCGCGGCGATTTCCGCGGCCAGGTGGTCCGTCGCGCGAGCGGCTGCGACTGGCGTCTGGCGCCTCGCCGGAAGCAGCCGCAACGGCAGCCGCAGTTCGGGGCCGACGGCTGCCGCAGTGTCATCCAACAGGAAAGTCCGGCATCGCAAGTACTCGATAGCCTCTCGCGCGCTTTCGAACGATTGGAGCGTGGCCGGCGTCACCGGTCGGCCTATGCGCATGCGAATGCGCCGGCCGCGCTTGTTCAGCAGTTCGCGCGGCAGACTGGCGGTGCGCAGCCCGGCGTGCAGCACTCCGGCGAGCTGAAACCCGACGCTGTTGGCGCCTTCAAAGAAAATGGGCACCGCCGCCGAGTTCGTCCTTTGCGCGATGCGCGCTACCGCGGGATTCCAATCGGGGTCGGCCAGCGTGCCGCTTTTCCAATCGAAGTGCGCCACCTCGCCCGCCGGGAATACTACCAGTGCGCCTCCCGAGCGCAACCACGCGACCGCTTCCAGCAACGCGCGCGCATTCTCTCCCACCGCTTGTTTGGCGCCGAACGGATTCACGAAGATGCACCATTGACGCAACTCCGCGACACCGGCCAGCAGGGAGTTGGTGAGGATGCGAACGTCCGGGCGCACCGCCGGCAGCGCGTTGGCCAGAATCGCGCCTTCGAGCAAGCCGAAGGGATGGTTCGCCACCACCAGCAGCGGTCCGGAGCGCGGAATCCGCTCGAGCTCCGCGGGGCTGGCCTCCCAGGCGATGCCAAGCGCTTCCAGCAGCCGCTCGACCGCATCCCCGCCGTTGGCCATGCCGCGTGCGGTTTCCAGCGTTTGACGCAGCCGGTCCATGGCGAAGAGCCGCTCGATGGCCGGTTCCACCGGATCGAGAAGGCGGCGTAGGGGCTCCTGGAACAGGCCGGAGAAGGAAGGCAATTCGTTGCTGGTCTCGGTGCGCATGCTTGGCGGCGATTCTTCAGGCTGCTTTCCAAGCCTGACGCAGCTTGGTTTCAAACGAATTAACATCCGGTGAAAAGTAGTTTCGGAGCCGGTCTTACGCATAGCTCGACAGTCTGCAAAAGCCCGCTGCGCCTTCCGGCGTGGTTCGCGTTGCAAGGCGGAAACACAACCTTCTTGGGAATGTAACGGAACCGAATCCGCCTGCATGGTACTTGAAGAAATGGGGAGTCCATGCGACGAATCGCAATCGCTGTTCTGATGTTGGGCTGCGCGGCATTGCCCGCGCGGCAGCTTGAGGAGGCGCCGGAGGCCCACGTCATCGTCATCGGCGTGGACGGGCTCAGCATTGATGGCGTGGTTACGGACGGCGGCCCTGCCCTGCGCGAACTGATGGCGCGCGGGGCGTGGAGCCTGGAGGCGCGCGGCGTTATGCCCACGCTGAGCAGTCCCAACTGGATGTCGATGATTACCGCGTCCGGGCCCGAGCAGCACGGCATCACTTCCAACGGCTACCTGAAGCGGATGCAGGAGATCGCGCCCGCGTGCCGGGACGAATCCGGCGGCTTTCCAAACATTTTCGGCGCTTTGCGTGCCCAGCGGCCGGCTAGCCGCATCGCCATATTTCACGACTGGCCCGGCTTCGCCAAACTGGTAGAGCGCAACGTGCCGGATGTGATGGAGCACCAGCGCGGCCCGCAGCGGACCGCGCAGGCCGCGATCGAGTACTGGAAGCGATACCGTCCGGAGTTGCTCTTCATCCACCTGGATAACGTGGACCACGCGGGACATCGCTCCGGCTGGTCGAGCCGCGAATATTACCGCGCGGTGGAGGAAGCCGACCGGCAGATCGGCGCCATTCTCGCCATGCTGCGCGAGGCCGCAGCGCTCGATTCCACCTTCGTGCTGGTGACGTCGGATCACGGCGGCAAGGGGCATAACCACGGCGGGAACTCGTTGGCTGAAATTCAGATCCCGTGGATACTGGCAGGCCCCGGCGTCGCGCCGGGCGAAATCGCCGCTTCGGTGTTCACCTACGACACGGGAGCCACGCTGGCCTGGATCTTCGAATTGCAGCCGCCGGCGTGCTGGATTGGGAGGCCCGTGCTGGCGGCGTTCCAACCCGCCGTAGTGGCCATGCGCGCATCTGTGATCGGCGGGAATTCCGGCTGCCTGGCCGCGGGCGCGCAGCCGGGCCCTGCGTCGATTGCCAAGGCGGCGGCGCGCTTCGAGGGGCCCCGCGCGGAAGGCGGCGGGTCGCAGCAATGAGGCGCGCCATCGAATTCATTTACATCGATGCCGGCGGCGGGCACCGTGCCGCCGCCACCGCGCTGGCCGAGGTGATCGCCGGCGAGCGCCGGCCGTGGGACATTCGCACGCACTCTGTGCAGGATCTGTTCCATTCGATCGACGTAATTCGCAAGTCGACCGGCATCGATTTCCAGGACGTCTACAACATCATGTTGCGGCGCGGATGGACGCTGGGCACGGCGCAGCTAGTGCCGGTGATGCACGCCGCCATCCGCCTGTTTCACTCGGCCGAAGTCCGTGTTCTGGAGCGGCACTGGGCGGCCTCGCGGCCGGATATGGTGGTTTCGCTGATCCCGCATTACAACCGCGCGTTCAAGCAGGCGCTTGACCGGGCGTGGCCGGGAACGCCGCTGGTGACCATCCTGACCGATATCGCCGATTACCCACCCCACTTCTGGATCGAGCGGCAGGAACAGTACGTCATCTGCGGCTCGCGGCGCGCGGTGGACCAGGCGCGCTCTCTCGGCCTCGCGGCTTCCCACATCTTCGAGGTCTCGGGCATGATCCTCAATCCGCGCTTCCATCGGCCGCCCGCGTTGGATCGCGCGCGCGAGCTCGCCCGCCTCGGCCTCGACCCCGGACGGCCCACCGGCATCGTGATGTTCGGCGGCGAGGGCTCGATGGAGATGGTGAAGATCGCCAAGGCGCTGAACCAGTCGGACCTGAAGACACAGTTGATCCTGCTTTGCGGCAAACACCAGACGGCCGCGCGCGCGCTTCGTGCGCTCGCTCCGCGCATGCCGCTGCGGATCGAAAGTTTCACCAGGGACGTGCCATACTTCATGTCGCTGGGCGACTACTTCGTCGGCAAGCCGGGCCCCGGCAGCATCAGCGAGGCGCTGGCCATGCGGCTGCCCGTGGTGGTGGAATCGAACGCGTGGACGCTGGCGCATGAACGCTACAACGCGGAGTGGATCCTGGAGCGGGGCGCGGGCCTGGTGGTGAGCAGTTTCTCCAAAGTCGCCGGTGCCGTTCGCGAGTTGCTGCAGCCGGATCGTCTCGCCCAATACCGCGCGCGCGCCGCCGCCATTCGCAACTTGGCTGTCTTCGAAGTTCCGGAGATTCTGGCGGAGATTTTTTCCCGCCGGGATCGCGACGCGGACAATCCGATGCTTTGGCAAGCCGGTGTGTCCGCCCCGCAGCGAGCGCCGCACACACGGTTGCAGTAAGCCCCGCGCCAGCCAGGCTGCCGCGCGGCGCACCACGCCACGCTACAGAGGCGGCTCCATCGGCAACACCAACGGCGGTTCCAACAGGAAGTCGAGCTTGGACATCTCCGCGGCGGCATGGCGCACGGCTTCCTCGGTGGTGGGCTCGAGCGTGATCACGAAGGGCAGATCCAGCTTGTTCTCGTGCGGCAGTTGGAGCACGGCCTCGATGCCGATGTGTTTGGCGGAGAGGATGCCCGCGAGCGCCGCGATGATGCCCGGCTGATCGGCGACGCGGAACCGCACGTAGTAGGAGCGGGTCTGGAGCGTCACGGGAATGGGCTTGTATATGCCCAGGCGCTGATGCGCGAACGGCGAGACGCGCGTGGGGCTGCCGCCCAGAATCTCGCGCGCCACGCGCATCAGGTCGCTCACCACGGCCACGCCGGTGGGCCTGGGACCCGCGCCGCGGCCGTAATAGAACGTGTCCTCGCCGTAGGTCCCCTGCACCCAGATCGCGTTGTACGAGTGGCGCACGCTCGCCAGAATGGCGGTCTCGGGAATCAGCGCTGGACGCACCGACAGGATCAACCCGTCCGGCGTCTGGCGCGCCGCGCACAGCAATCGAATGGTGTGGCCGAGGCGGTGGGCGTACTGAAAATCCATGGGCGAGAGGCGGCGAATCCCTTCGGTGAAAATGTCCGCCGGCGTGATCTTCTCGCCGAAGGCCAACGCGGAAAGGATGGCCAGCTTCGAGCGCGCGTCGAAGCCGTCGATATCGTTGCTTGGATTGGCCTCGGCGTACCCCAGCCGCTGCGCCTCGGCCAGCACGGCTTCGAGCGGCGAGCCGTGCTGCTCCATCTCGGTGAGGATGTAGTTGCTGGTGCCGTTGAGGATGCCCAAGAGCGCCACCACGCGGTCGCCGGAGATGCCTTCGCGCAGCACGGCGTGAATGGGAATTCCGCCCGCCACGCTGGCCTCCATGGCGACGTTGGTTCCGGCTTGGATGGCGCGCTCCCAGATATCGGCGCCGCGCAACGCCATCAATTCCTTATTCGCGGTGACTACGGACTTCTTCGCCGCGATGGCGGCGTGGATAACTTCGGCGGCGACGGTTGTTCCGCCGACAAGCTCGACCACGATATCCAAACCCGGATGTTCGATCAGCCGCCGCCAGTCGTTGGTCTTGAAAACCGGTCCCAGCGATTCGGGAATCTGTTTGGAATCGATCAACAGATCGCAGACCGCCCCGACCCGCAGATGAAACCCGAGCTTGAGAGCGATCTGATCGGCGTTCTCCGCCAGAATCTTCAGCGTGCCCGAACCGATGTTACCCAGACCCACTATCCCTACGTTCACGTCGCGCATAGACCCGCATCATAACATCCAGTGGACGTTACGCGGTTGCGCGGCGCGCGTGGTGGCGCTTTAGCGCGGTCCCGCGGTACAACACTGGTGGCGCTGGCCAAAGAGGAGGAACCCGACCCAAAGGCCGAGCGCCCCAATCGCTCACCAACTCGCCCGGTTAATCGTAGAGCTTAAGAGGTACGGGGTATTAGGCTGGTAGCCTGCCCCCACAGAGCGGGTGTGAGGATACGGTGGGGTTCAGTTCAACAGGGGCTCAGACAGGCGAATAATTTTCTTCTGGATGGCGTACTGAACGAGTTGGGCCTTGTTATGAATATCCAGCTTGCGCATCAGGTTGAACTTGTGGGCCTCGACGGTCTTGACGCTGAGCTCGAAGGCGGTGGCAATCTCTTTGACGGATTGGCCTTCGGCGAGCATCTTGAGGATTTCGCGTTCGCGTTTGGTGAGGGTGCCGAAGCGCGGTTGGCGGACAGGCTCTCGCCCCTGTGTGCGAAGATCGTCCACCAGGCGAGTGAGCAGGCGCGGGCTGAGGTAGCTGCCGCCGCGGTGCACCTCGCGGATGGCGGTCAACAATTGATCGGCGGGACTCTCCTTGAGAATGTAGCCGCTGGCGCCGATGGAGACACATTCGGCGAGGTATTCATCGTCGTCGTACATCGAGAGGAATACGACGCGCGTTTCGGGCCGCTCTTTGCGGATGACGCGGGTGGCCTCAAAGCTGCTCATCCCCGTCATGCCGATATCCATCAGGACGACGTCGGGGCGGTTCTGCCGGCTCAGGTTCACCGCTTCGGCGGCGTCCCTGGCTTCTCCGGCAATTTCGAGGTCGGGCTCCGCCGCGAGCAAGGTGCGGACCCCCTGCCGGAACATCGCATGATCGTCTGTGATTAATACGCGAATCTTAGACATTTGGCCTTTCCTGGGTCGAGTTCAGCGGCAGTTCCAAAATCACCGTCGTTCCCTGGTTGCGCGCACTGCGCACGGTGAGCTTGCCGCCCAGGAGCGCCGCGCGCTCCCGCATGCCTGCCAGACCGAATGACAGCGGCTTCGCCGTAACGCCGACCTGAAAACCCAGGCCGTTATCCGAAATGCGCGTTCTGATAACCTTATCGGTTCGCATCACGGAAAGTTTTACGATGGTCGCCTGAGAATGTTTGGCCGCGTTTTGTAAGGCCTCCTGGGCGACCCGGTAGACCACTTGTTGTAGAGAGGGCGGCAAATCCTCCAGGCGGCCGGCGATGCGGACCCGGACGCCCGCCGGAAAAGTTCCGGCAAACCGGCCGGCCAACAGGCGCATCGCCCGCGCCAGGCCGAGCCGCTCGAGCACGGCCGGGCTGAGCGCGGCGATGATTCGCCGCAACTCGACGACGGTCCGTTCGAGCACGCCGCGGGCCTCCCGCAGCTTTGCCCGCATCGGCGGATCCGCGCCGTGTTCCATCATTTCCAGTTGCAGCCGAAGCGACAGCAACGATTGGCCGGCTTCGTCATGCAGTTCACGGCCGATCCGCCGCCGCTCGTCATCCTCGGCCTGCCGGGCGGCTGCGGCCAGGCGCTCCACCTCCACCCGCAGCAGCGCGCGCTCGGTGGCTTTGCGGAAGTGCTCCGCCGCCGCCTCCAGGAGCTCTAACTCGCGCGGCAGCCAGGGGTACGGAACCGGAAAACCGAGTTGAATCGCCGCCGACCCATTCAGCGGGTAAGACCAATAGGACGCGCACCGCCCGCGCAGCGCAGGATCGGCAATCCATCGCTCCTCAGCGCTGCCACGCTCGATATACAATGGCCGGCGCAATTCGCGATCGAGTTCCCCCTCCTTTGCCAACAGGCCTCCGGCGCTGGCCCGAAAGGCGCGCGCCAGCAGGCGCACAAGGCGGTGGGACAACTGCCCGGAATCGGCCACTTCCGCTCCGGCGCGATAAATGCCGAACAGCGCCTGGCTTTCTTCTTCGCGCACTCGGTAATAGGCGCGCTCGAGCGCCAACAGGGTAGCCCATTGCAGTTGTTCCAGCGAGGGGCCAAATCTGCCCTGCAAAAGAGGCTCCAGCATTTCATCGAAATGCCGCAACACTTCTCTGGCTGCATCGGGAGGGAGGTTGCACTTCGCCAGGCGCCGGCCGTTATATTCCACCTGATCGAGGAATTCCTCGATCGAACCGAGCCGCGCCGCCGCGCACGGCGAAATGGCCATCAGCGCACGCCGCTCTACGGCACCGTAGCGCCGCTTGCGAAGCAGCGCCAAAAAACTCCTCTCCAGTCCCACCGCCGCCGGAGCAATCACCTGCGCCAGACGGGCGACGTGCCGCCGGGCCGCTTTCGTGAATAGGGCTTCGTGCGCTGGCATCAATCTCTCGTACTAAGAGATCGGCGCGATACGGCTGAAGGTTTAGGCTTACTCAGCCTAGGTACTGCACTTCCTCTTCCAGGTCGAAGCCAAATCGGCCGCGCACGCGGGCTTTCAGATCCTGGATCAGCGAGCACAAGTCGGCGGCGGTGCCGCGGCCAGCGTTGTATATAAGGTTGGCATGGTAGGCGGCTACGTGGATGTCGCCGCGGCGCATGCCCTTGGCCCCCACTTGCTCGAGGAACCAGGCGGCCGGCACCTTGCCCTCGCGCACCGCCTCGGCCGGCACCTGGGCCGCCACGAAAGACGGCAGATCGCGCAGCAGCAGGTTCTTGAAGATGCTGCCGGCGCACTGCATGGTGACCGGGAACTTTTCATTGCGCAGCTTGACGATGCCGTCGGCGGTGCGCCGCAGCTCGTCTCTACGGCCAGGTTCCAGCTCCAACTCGGCTGTGAATATGATCCACTCCTTGTGCCGTTTGAAAATGCTCTCGCGGTAAGCGAACTGGCACTCCGCGTTGGAGAAGGCGCGCACGTGGCGGCCATCCAAAAAGCGCACACAGGCGACGCGTTCCGAGATCGAATGGCCGTACGCGCCGGCATTGCCGTAGATGGCCGCGCCGGTCCAGCCCGGGATGCCGGCCAGCGTCTCCAGGCCTTTCAAACTGTGGTCGATCGAGAAATCCACCAGGCGCTGCAGCTCGGCGCCGGCGCCGGCGACCACGCGGTTGCCTCCGGCGCGCAGCGTGTCGCCGCGGTAGCGCAGCACCAGGCCGCGATAGCCGTGGTCGGAAACGATCAGGTTCGTGCCGGCACCGATCACCATTACTGGAATGCCGCTGGCTTCGGCTGCGCGGAGCGCCTCGAGAAGAGCATCTTCCGCGCCGGTCTCGGCATACAAATCGGCCGGTCCTCCCACGCCGAAGCGTGTATGCCGCGCCAGCGGGACGTCGACTGAAAGGGTTAAATTGGGAATCGCGGCGAGATGCGCGCGCATCTCTTCGGTGGTCGGCATTACCTCGATTATAAAGGGAGGGTGTATGACGCGCTCCGGCTTTGCGGGCTTTCCCCCGGAAGCAATCGGATTTTTCCGCGGATTGGCCCGGCACAACGATCGCGCCTGGTTTCTGCCGCGGAAGGCGGTGTTCGAGACTAGCGTGAAGCGGCCCATGCGCGAACTGGTGGCGGCGCTGAACCAGGCGCTGGCCGGCTTTGCGCCGGAGTACGCGACCGATCCCGAGAAGGCCATCTTCCGCATCTATCGCGATGTGCGTTTCAGCAAAGACAAGAAGCCATACAAGGAGCACATCGCCGCCAGTTTCCCTTTGCGCGGCGGCATGGCGCATGGGCACGGCGGTTTCTATTTTTCCGTTTCGCACAAGGAGGTCGCGGTGGGCGGCGGCGTGTACATGCCGGAGCCGGCTACGCTGCTCGCCATCCGCCACCATATTGCCGAGAATCATGCAGCGCTGCGCCGCATCCTGGCAAACGTGAAAGTGCGCCGCCTGCTGGGCGAATTACAGGGCGAGCAACTGGCGCGGGTGCCGAAAGGGTTCTGCGCCGATCATCCGGCGGCCGACCTGCTGCGTTTCAAGCAGTTTGTCCTGTACGTCGAACTATCTGCCGGCGTCGCCGCATCGCCCAAGCTGTACCAGGAGATTGTGGATCGCTTCCGCGCCATGGCGCCGTTCCTGCGGTACCTTAACGCTCCGCTGCCCAAAGAAAAGAAGACCGACGCGCGGGATCTGCTGGGGTAGCGGCGGGTGAGTGTGGGCGGCTGCGCAGCCGCAAGATGGGAGTCTGGCGTATGGACGTCAATTACGCACACGTTGCGGCTATGCACGAGGCGTAGGAAACTAAAGGATCGATACTGTTCTGACGGTTGATCCTAGGCTAGAAGGCCCGATGGACTGGAAAAACAAGCTCTATTTCGGAGACAATCTGCGGATTCTGCGGGAGAAGGTCGCGGACGAATCCGTGGATCTCGTCTACCTGGACCCGCCTTTCAACTCGAACGCCAACTATAACGTGCTCTTCAAGGAGAAGAGCGGCCAGCAATCCCACGCCCAAATCACCGCGTTTGAGGATACGTGGGAATGGGGGAAAGAAGCGGAGGAGACCTACTTCGAGACGATCCAAAAGGGTGGGCGGCTGTCGGATTTCCTGCAAGCGTTCCGCGTTCTTCTTGGGCCGTCCAACATGATGGCCTACCTCGTCATGATGGCGCCAAGGCTCCAGGAACTTCACCGCGTGCTCAAGCCGGCCGGCAGCATTTACCTGCACTGCGACCCGACCGCAAGCCATTATCTGAAACTTCTGATGGACTCGGTTTTCGGAGTCGAGAACTATTTGAACGAAATCACCTGGAAGCGAACGACGGCGCACAGTGACGCAAGGCAGGGCCGCAAGGGTTTTGGAAACGTCAACGACATTTTGCTCTACTACTCGAAGACCGAGGCGTTCACGTTCAACCCTCGATACATGTCCTACGACGAGGATTACATCAAGGCAAAATACCCGTACACCGATTCTGACGGGCGCCGGTACGGTCACTGGGACATGACTGGTCCGGGCGGAGCCGCCAAAGGCAATCCGCGCTACAAAGTGATGGGCGTTACCAGGTACTGGCGTTACAGCCAAGCGAAGATGAATGAGCTAATCTCGCAGGGTCGCATCGTGCAGCCAAGTCCGGGAGCCGTCCCGCGATTCAAACGCTACCTGGACGAGATGCAGGGGGTTCCGATGCAGAACCTATGGGACGATATTTCGCCGATCAATTCTCAGGCACGGGAGCGCTTGGGATATCCGACTCAAAAACCGGAGGCTCTGCTCGAACGCATTATTAGATCCAGTTCCAACGAAGGCGACGTTGTTCTCGATCCGTTTTGTGGATGCGGTACGTCAATCTCGGTGGCGGAGCGTCTTCACCGGAAATGGATCGGGATAGACATTACGCATCTTGCAATCACACTGATCCGGCACCGGCTGTTCGATCATTTCAAGTCTGAGCTTGCGCCGTATGCCATCATAGGCGATCCAAAAGATCTGGCCTCAGCACAGGCTCTTGCCCTGCAAGACCGCTATGACTTCCAGTGGTGGGCCGCCGGTTTGGTTGATGCGTTTCCGGCGCAAGACAAAAAGAGGAAAGGCGCAGACAGCGGGATTGACGGGTATATTAATTTCGTGGACGACACCAGCGGCCTGGCAAAAAAAATCATCGTGCAGGTCAAATCCGGCCACGTCAAGGTTGGCGATATCCGCGATTTGAAAGGGGTCCTCGAGCGGGAGAAGGCTGCCATAGGCTGCTTCATAACGCTGGAAGAACCCACTGTCCCGATGAAGACCGAAGCCGTCTCCGCTGGCTTTTATGAATCGGCGCTGAGGCTGGAAGGCGGTTCGGCAGAGAGGTTTCCGAAGATTCAGATTCTCACCGTCGCGGAGCTTCTCGACGGCAAGAGGCTGGCGTTCCCTCGTCACGTGCTGGCGACGTTCAGACAGGCCGAACGCAAGTCGAAGTCGAGGAGCGAACAGCACGGGCTGTTCTGAATTAACGACGCCGGCATACGCCACGTGCTTCGCCTCAGCGATATCGATACAGCTTGATCTTCTGAATCGAGTAGCGGTCGCCGGGGAACCAGAGGGCTTTCCAGTCAGGGGTCTCGTCGCCGTTCAGGCGGCGTCCGGGGACCCAGCGGCCGTCGACGTACTGGCCTTCCTCGACCGTGGCCAGTCCGACGCTTTGGGTTGCGTCCGTGGCGGTCTCGAAGTAGACACTCATGCTCCTACCGACAATCACGTATTCATCGGGGCCCAGTTGGATGAACAAGCCGGCGACCCGATCCACCGGTGCGGCGACGGGCTCATTCGGATCCTGACTACGATTGGCGAACCGGGCCTCGATTGTGTAGTCGCCCAGTCGCACCTTGGACCTTGGGGCGTCCGCATCCACTAGCACCGCCGTCACTTTTCCAAGGCCCTGCCTTTCCAGAATCAGCGGAGCTACCTGCGACAGGACCTGGTAGCCTTTGCCGAGCTCACTGTCCGGCGACACAAGCCGGTCGATCCCAAACGGCGAGTAGCCGATGCCGTCATACTTACCGGCGGTCGCAATTGCGTGAGCGACGCCCCGCGCATCCCCCCTTGACTCGGGGATGAACAGCGGGTTGCCGGATTGCGTGTACCAGGTGCACCAATCGGAGTAGTTCGGGACGTGGACGTCCGGCGAGAGGATGTCGATGGCTGGCCCGCCGGCCCGCCAGGCATCCATTACCTCGGGCAAAGCGCCGCCGCTCGGATAATCGCCGGGCTTGTCCTTGCCCTGGCGCAGCCATGTGTTGACGAACATCGGCAACGGATATTCAGCTTTGCCGGCCGCCGCGACATAGCCAACGTAGCGGGCGTAGTTCCACGCCATGAACAATTTGTCGGTTTCCATACCGGCGCCGAAGACTTCCTCCCAGCTTCCGGAAGTCTTGAAGCCGGCGTCTTCCCAACGCTTGCGCAACTCGGGAATCAGCGTGTCTTTGTGCTTCCGGAGGTAGTCCATGAACTCGTTCGGCACCGTTCCCGCGAACGCCTGGCTGGCCACCGGCGAGTGGTCGCGCGAAAGGCCGAGAACGCCGACTTCGTTCTCGACTTGGATCATGATGACCGTATGCGCGTCTCCGTCCACCTCGCGGATGTGCCTCATCAATCCGGCAAAGGCGCGCGCATCGGCGTCCCGGTTGGTATCGCTCAGCGTGGTCAAGGTCGGCAGGCCCTTGCCTTTCTCGTCCTGAATGATCGGAAACCGCTGCTGGTTTGTCTTGATCCACACGGGCTGGTAGGTGGACTTGCCGTTTTTCCAGCTTCCGAACCAGATCATAATCAGGTGCAGGTTGTATCGCCGCGCATCTTGAATCAGACCGTCCACCAGACTGAAGTCGAAACGGCCTTCTTCGGGCTCCATCAATTCCCAAGAGACAGTTGCCAGCACTGTGTTGAGGTTGGCTGCCGCGATTTTGGGCCACAGCGGCCGCAGGTACTCCATGCTGGAGGCGCTGGAGTTGTTCAATTCCGCGCCCAGAACCAGGAACGGTTTGCCGTCCACGATCAGTTGTGTGGCCGTTCCCTGCTTTTCAAGATGCGGGATGTTGATGGAGGGTTTCGCCTGCGAGAAGGCCGCCGTGGACGCCAGGAATATGAGGATTGCCGTACAACCAAGAGTGCTCAGCTTCATTTGTCACCTCAAGGGCGTTCGCCCACAAGATAATGTACTCCAATGCGTGGCTGCACATGTTAACGGCAAACCAAAGGCGCCTGCTCCACCCGGTGAGTGGTATGATGGCGCGCAACAGTCATGAAACGTCTGCGTTGGCTCTCGTTACTTGTTCTGGCGCTGGCCGGTCCGGCGGCATGGTGCCAGCCCGCGAATCGCTTGATCGTGCTGCACGCGGCGCGGTTGCTGGATGTGGAGACGGGGAGAATGATCACGCCGGGCGAAGTGCTGGTGCGGGGGGAGCGGATCGCCGAGGTTGGCGCGAAGGTCAGCCGGCTTGCCGGTGCGGAGGCGATCGACCTGGGAGACTGCACACTGCTGCCGGGTTTAATCGACGCGCACGTGCATCTGTTCCTGCATCCCGGCGCGGAGGACCTGCAGACGGTGGAGGAATCGGTGCCGCAGCGAACGATAGCGGCGGTGCTGGCGGCGCGCGACGACCTGATGGCCGGGTTCACCGCTGAGCGCGACATGGGAACCGAGGGCGCCGGATCAGCCGATACGGCGGTGCGCAACGCCATCGATGCTGGCGCCATTCCGGGTCCCCGGCTCCGCATCAGCGGCAACGCTATCGACATTCTGGGCGGTCATGAAGATGCCACCGGCTACAACCCCGAGCAGCAGGTGCTGCCCAACGCCACGCAAGCCAACAATGCGCTCGAGTTGATCCGCGTCATCCGGGCGCAGTTCAAAGCGGGCGCTGATTTTATCAAGATCTACGAGACCGGCCAGGACACGCTGACGGACGGCAAATTCGCCACGCCGTATCAATATACAGAGGCCGAGCTTGCGGCCGCGGTTGCGGAGGCGGCGCGGGTGGGCAAGCGCGTAGCCGTGCACGCCATGGGCGAACCGGGCACGCTGTATGCGGCGCGCGCTGGCGTTGCATCCATCGACCATGCTTACCAATTGAGCGGCGAAACTATACGGCTGATGCGGGAACGGGGCATTTTCGCCGTGCCCACCTTCGCTATCGCCGAGTACTTCGCCGATCACGCGGCTTCGCCGCCGTTGGCAGCGCGGGAGCGGGCGATGCTCGAATTCCATGCGGCGGAATTCCGCAGACAGTTGGCGGCGGGCGTCGAGTTCGCAATGGGCTCCGACGTGGGGCCGTTTCCGCACGGCACGCAGGCGCGCGAATTCGTGCTGATGGTGAAGTACGGCATGTCGCCGCTGGCGGCGATCCAAGCCGGCACGCTGCACGGAGCGAAGCTGCTCGGATGGGAAGGCCAGATCGGTGCGCTAAAGGCCGGTTACCTTGCCGACGCCATCGCGGTGGAGGGGAACCCGCTCGAAGATATCGGCGCGTTGGAAAAAGTCAGCTATGTGATGAAGGGCGGCGTGGTGTACAGGAAGTAGGGAGCCGGAGGCCGCTGACTTCATTGAAGCCCGTTCCGGGTTCGTGATAAGATAGCGTCCAGGTGATTTCGCCCATGCGATTGCCCAATCCCACCATCGCTGTCCGGTAAGCGCCGAGGGCGCTTCCGGTAGCTTCTATTTTCCGTTACAGAAAAGAACCAGGTCGGTGCGGAGCTGTGCTCCGCGAGGGCATTTCCATGCAGGCGACAGAGAAACGTGCTTTTGCCCGCCAGCCCCACCTTCTGCGAGAGGCGCTGGCGGGGAGCGATCAAGACTATACCAAAGGCAGCCTGAGCCGCGGCATTGCGCTGCTGGCCATCCCGACCATGCTCGAGATGGCGATGGAATCCACCTTCAGCGTGGTGGATGCCTTCTGGGTGGCGCGGCTGGGCGCGGATTCGCTGGCGGCGGTGGGGCTGACGGAGGGCCTGGTGGTGCTGGTCTTCAGCATCGCGCTGGGTCTCAGCACGGCGGCCACGGCAACCGTGGCGCGCCGCGTCGGCGAAAGGGATCGAGGGGGAGCGTCGGCCGCGGCTGGGCAAGCGATTGTGTGCGGCGCGGCGGTGGGCATCGCCACCGGACTGGCGGGCGTGTTTCTGGCCGCGCGCCTGCTGGGGCTGATGGGTGCGCCGGCGTCGGTGATCGGCGCCGGGTCGGGATACGCCAGGATTGTGCTCGGGGGCAACGTCGCCATCGTGCTGCTGTTCCTGATCAACGGGGTGTTCCGCGGCTCGGGAGACGCCGCCGCCGCGATGCGAACGCTGTGGCTGGCCAACCTGATCAACATCGCGCTCGACCCTTGCTTCATTTACGGCTTCGCGTTTTTCCCGCGGCTGGGAGTGACCGGCGCGGCGGTGGCCACCACTATCGGGCGGTCGATCGGCGTGGTGTACCAGCTTGCGGTTTTGTTCCGGGGCAAGAGCCGGGTGCGGCTCGCGCTGCGCCATGTGCGGCCCGATTGGCCGGTGATGGGGCGGCTGCTGCGTCTGGGTTCGACCGCCATGCTCCAGTACTTTATCTCGACGGCGAGTTGGGTCAGCCTGGCGCGCATCAACGCGCGCTTTGGCAGCGCGGCCATTGCCGGCTACACGCTGGCGATGCGCATCATCCTTTTCGCGCTGATGCCATCGTGGGGCATCGTAACGGCCGCCACCACGCTGGTGGGGCAAAACCTCGGCGCACAGCGGCCGGAGCGCGCGGAGCGCGCGGTGTGGATGGCCGGGGTGTACAACATGGTGTTTCTAGCTGGCGTGGCGGTGTGCTTTTTCAGCGCGGCGCGGCCGCTGGTGGGCTTGTTCACGAGCGACGCCGCAGTGGCGCCGGTTGCAATAACCTGCTTGCAGTATGTAAGCCTAGGTTACCCGTTCTACGCCTGGGGAATGACCGTGGAACAGGCTTTCAACGGGGCCGGCGATACAGCGACGCCGACCTGGATGAATTTCTTCTGCTACTGGCTGCTGCAAATTCCGCTGGCCTGGCTGCTGGCCGAATGGGCCGGGATGGGACCGCGCGGCGTGTACCTCGCCATCTGCATTGCCGAATCGGTTCTGGCGGTGGCCGGAATCGTGTGGTTCCGGCGTGGGACCTGGAAGCTGGCGAAGGTGTAGCGGGAGCCACGGAACTTGCTGCCGGCGGGCGCATTTCGTGACTCGGATGCGAGAGGATCAAACGCTGTTAGAATGGCGGCATAAATCACGTGGGGAAACGAGGCAGACGTGTAAGAAAGGTTCGTCCCGGGCCGGTGGAAGGCAAGGTGATCGCGCCGGACGGCGGGCGGGATCGTGCGCGCGTGTTGTGCGTCTATCTGCTGCTGTTCCTCGCTACCGTGGCAGTGTACAGCCAGGTTCGGCATTTCGACTTTGTCAACTTTGACGACCCGGAGTATGTCACCGAAAACAACCACGTGCGCGCCGGACTGACGTGGGACGGTCTGGCTTGGGCGTTCACTTCCTACGATGCCGAGAATTGGTTTCCGCTGACGTGGATTTCTCATATGGCGGATTACCAGTTCTTCGGGCCCCGCAGCGGGTGGCATCACCTGACCAATTTGCTGCTTCACGCGCTAGCCAGCCTGCTTTTGTTCGCCGCGCTGAAACGGATGACCGGAGCGGTCTGGCGCAGCGCGTTTGTGGCTTTCCTTTTCGCTCTGCATCCCCTGCATGTCGAATCCGTAGCGTGGATCGCGGAGAGGAAGGATGTGCTGTGCGCATTCTTCTGGTGCCTGACGCTGTGGTGTTACGCGCGTTATGCGCAGCGGCCCGGCGTTGGCCGGTATTTGCTTGTCCTGTTCGGGTTCTGTTGCGGCCTGATGGCCAAACCGATGATCGTAACCCTGCCATTTGTGCTGCTGCTGTTGGATGTCTGGCCCCTCCGCCGCGCCTATCGCCCCGCCATAGTCTGGGAAAAGCTGCCTTTCTTCGCGCTTGCGGCCGCCGGCTCGCTGGTTACCTACATCGCGCAACGACAGGGGCACGCAATCCAATCGTTCGGTTCCTTGCCCGCCGGTTTACGGGTCGGGAATGCTCTGGTGACCTACATTGCGTACATTGCCAGGATGTTCTGGCCCGCGAAACTGGCCGTGTTTTACCCCTATTCCCATCAGTTGCCAGTTTGGCATGTGGTGGCGGCCGGCGCCGCCCTGGCGGGCATCACGTTAGTGGCGCTGCGCCGGTTTCGCTCTTACCCATATCTCGCGGTCGGATGGTTTTGGTATCTCGGGACTCTTGTGCCAGTGATCGGACTGGTCCAGGTGGGAGGGCAGTCTTCGGCGGATCGGTACACTTACCTGCCAACGGTGGGGCTTGCCATCATGCTGAGTTGGGGGACGGTGGACTTACTCAAGCGCCATCCGCGCGCCAGGACCGCGGTCGCCGTCTCGGCGCTCGCGGCCTGTTCGGCCTGCGTCGTACTTACCTCGATCCAACTACGATACTGGGCCAACACCGAGTCGCTGTTCCGGCGCGCAGTGAACGTCACGACTGACAACTATATTGCGCATAATAATCTGGCGGACTATTATCTGAGCCAACTGCGGAATGACGAAGCCCGCGGGCACGTCATCGAGGCGCTTCGCGTCCAGCCGAATTACGCCGAGGCGCACGTCAATCTGGCGACGATTCTCAGACGAACCGGGCAGACGGAGGAAGCCGAGGCGGAGTACCGGCTGGCGCTGACTCTTCAGCCGCGCAACATAGAAGGGCATTCCGGGTATGGGGCGCTCTTGTTCAACCAGGGACGCGCCAACGAAGCGTTGCGGGAGTTCCGGGAGGTGGTCCGGCTGAAACCGGAATACGCCGGCGGGCACTTTCTCCTGGGAAGGATGCTGGCCACCTTGGGACGCACAGACCAGGCAATCCCGGAGTTTTATGAGACGATCAGGCTCCGGCCCGACGATGCCGACGCGCACCACAGCCTGGGAGTCGCACTGCTGGGCAGGGGACGATTGAACGAAGCACTCGCCGAGTTCACGGCCGAGGCGAAGCTCAAGCCCACGGATGCGAGTGTGCACGAGAATCTGGGCCAGTTATTGGCCAGCCTGGGGCGGCTCGACGAAGCCATAGCTCAGTTCTCGGAGGCTCTTCGGATCAAACCGGACTTCGATGCCGCGCGAATGCACCTGGAAACCACGTTAGCGCGGCGAGGCGGATCGAGCCCGCGATGAAATGCTGCGCCGGGGCGCACACTCACCGGCTCAGCGTAATCGTCCGCCCGGTTCGCGCCGACTCACGCGCGGCGTCGAGGATTTCGATCACGATCACGTTGTTCTCGAGCGACGAGAGGCCGTAGGGCTTGAACTTACCGCGGGCGACGCCGATCAGGTACGAAATGGAGTCGGTGTCCGGCGGTTTCAACTCCGGCGGCGTGCGCGTCTCCTCGGCCCGCGCCCCGGCCAGGCGCACGCGCAGGCTGTCGCCGCCGGTGGCGATGGCATAGCCCGTCGCGCCGTAGACTTCGAAATCCTTGCGGCCCACCGGCCAGTTCCACGACGCCTGAATGATGCCCTGCGCTTTGGGATATTCGAGGAGCACGGTGGCTTCGTCATCGACGCGCGGGTAGATGGCGGGCTTGTCGGTCTGGGTCAGCGCAGTCACCTTCAGCGGGCGCTGATTGTCCATCATCCACGTCATCAGGTTGGCGCCATAGCAGCCGAAATCGAAGAGAGCGCCGGCGCCGTTCTTCACGGGATCGCCCAGCCAGGCGAAAAACTCCGGCTGCACGCCGATCTCTTTAGGGCCCTGGTGGCCGTCCATCGCCACCATTTTGCGGATCTCGCCGGCGGCCTTTTGTTCGTGCAGCAGGGTCCACATCTCGCCGTGGCTGCGGTACCAGGTGGTCTCGTAGTTGACGATCACGGGCGTGTGGTAGCGCTCCGAGGCCTGCCGGATGGCGCGCGCCTGGTTCATGTCCACGGCCAGCGGTTTTTCCATCATCACCGGTATGTGGCGCGAGGCGCACGCTTCGACGACCCTGGCGTGCGAGTAAGTATCGGTGAACGTCGCGACGGCGTCGGGCTTCGCCGTGTCGAGCATGGCGTTGAGATCGGTGAAGAGCCGATCGTTGGCGACGTGGTTCGATTTTGCGCATTCTGCCAGCAGCGCGAGATCGGGATCCCAAACCGCGACGATGACGACATCGGCCGAGCGGCTTTGCGCACCGCGCAGAAACCCCCAAACATGGCCGTGGTTCAGCCCGGCGATGGCGATGCGCAACGGCTTTGCCTCGGGCGGCTGCGCTCCGGCCGGCGCGGCGGCGATCACGGAAGCGAAGAATGCGAGCGGCAATAGGCGAGTCATGGTGGTGTCTCGATCATAGCGCGCATGCGATGGGTGGTACACTCAATCCGGGAGGCCGCAGCGCACTGCCGGCCGAAAGTCTGACGCGTGGCTGACGTCCCCGACGGGATTGCCATAGATCCTCAGACCTACAGAACGTGCCGGCCATCGCTCCTGCGACCTCCCCGCGCACCCTCCCAAAAAGCAACTCGACGCTGCGCCTTCCCATACGGGTCCGGGATGAGAGTGTGCGCTCAGCGCCCGCGCCTCACGAGTGTGATATCCAGCACCCCGAGAGAAACTGAAGACCGTGGTTCGGCAACAAACGTGGCCCCACCCTGTTTGACCCGGCCCGCCCTCCTGGGCTAACTTGGTTCTAAGCTGCTTGAGCTCGCAAGGGCTTGATCGCACTGGAGAGGAAACAACCGTGAAACACATTTGGACATTGCTCGCGATGGCTGCCGCTGTGGCGGCGCCGGCCGCAACCGCGCAAGACTTGGGAGGCGACGTGAAATCGTTCTACGAATTGAAGACAACCTATCTCGACGGCAAACCGGCCGACCTCGGCACGTTTCAGGGCAAGGTTACGCTGGTGGTCAACGTGGCCAGCAAGTGCGGTTTCACGCCGCAATACGAGGGCCTCGAAAAGCTGCACCGCGAAATGAGCGGCAAGCCGTTTGAGGTGCTCGGATTCCCCAGCAACGATTTCGGCGGACAGGAACCCGGCACTCCGGAGGAGATCGCCACTTTCTGCAAGCGGACCTACGACGTCGACTTTCCGATGTTCTCGAAGGTCGTCACCAAGGCCAATCCGGATCAATCGCAGATCTACAAGTTCCTCGGCGCCTCCGGGCACTTACCCGCGTGGAACTTCAGTAAGTACGTGATCGATAAGAACGGCCAGGTCGCGGCGTTCTTCCCGAGCAAGGTCAAACCGGACGATCCGGAACTCCGCGCCGCGATACAGAAAGCTCTCGGCGAGTAAGGGCTGGGCAAGCTTCAGTTTCCGGCTTGGCGACTTCTCGGACATGTGGTCTCCGTGGCTGTTCGGCCCGCTAGTTTCCGCGGTCGTCGCCGTTTCCCCTGTTCCGGTCTACGATGTCAAGATGAAATCACAATGCCATGCCCATCCTCCCGCAGACGGTTTGCGCCACTGCAGAAAGTATTTGCACAAGGCAAGTCGCCCTCATGGATTCCCTCGCTCAAATGTCGGTCCTCTATGAGGATTTGCGCATCGAGACATTCGCCCTGACCGCGAACGACGAAGAGATTATGCGGCTCGACCATCTCGACAAACGCTATCGGGTCCACTACTTCCTGCGCCGCTCAATAGCCACGCTCCTCGAATTCAGGGGGGCATTGATAAGGATGTCGCGGACCGAGGAATACAAGGCCGCACGAGCCTCCTGCCTTCATCCAGATGCCTCCCTCACGCGGACGTCTCAACGAGAGCTGTTCGACACGGTCTCGAACGCTCTCACGTTCTTCCACAAACGTCACGATGTAGTGAAGAATCTCAGAAACGCTGTCGGCGGTCACTTCAGCGACGTGGCCGCCCACCAGGCCACAGCCAACGTAGATCCCAATGCTATAGGGAAGCTTGAAGTAGTCTTCGATCCATCACGACGAGGCGGCGGGACGAAATTACATTATGCTGGTGAGATTGCCGCAACCGCTTTCACAAAGTACCTTCCAGGGATCAAGCCTCGCCAAGAGGAAATAGAGGACGCCATTTGCGTGATCCGCGACGGCTACGCTCACCTGACGAAAGCCATGCACGCACTCGTTGTCCTGTTCCTCTGGGGTCGTTTCGGGTAATCAGGTTTCGCGTGGTCCAAGATTCTCTCTTTGTTGTCAACCTGCCGCGAAACGCCCATCTCGAAGACTGAAACTCCGCGCGCTCCGCTGGTGCCAGCGCGTGCAACCCCGCCCTATCCAGCCGCTCCGCTCGAGCTTTGCTCCCGCGCGGCGCGGTTGGCCAGCTCGTCGCAGCGGTTGTTATCTGCGTGCGATGCGTGGCCCTTGGTCCACACCCAGGTGGTCTGATGGCGCGACACTTGTTCGTCGAGCGCTTTCCAGAGGTCCTGGTTGATCACCGGCTTCTTGGCCGCGGTCATCCAGCCTTTGCGCTTCCACGCGTGAATCCAGGTGGTGATGCCGTTCTTGACGTATTCGGAATCCGTCGTCACTTCCACCGCGCAGACCTCGGTGAGCGTGCGCAAACCTTCGATGGCCGCGCGCAGCTCCATGCGGTTGTTGGTGGTGTGCGGTTCCGATCCCCACATCTCCTTGGTGTGCCGGTTGTGCAGCAGAATGCACGCCCAGCCGCCGGGGCCGGGATTGCCCAGGCAGGCGCCATCGGTGATGAGCTGGACTTTCTTCACCGGATCAGGAAACCGCCGCCGGTTCGGCCTGGAAGAATTCGTCCACCAGGTCGAGAATCTCTTGCGGGTTCTGCGCCTGGTAGATGGACGCGCGAAGCTGCGCGCCGTGACGCACGCCGTGGGTGAAGTAAGTGGCGAACTGCTTCATCTTGCCGGCCGTATCTCTTTCGCCGCGCTCCATCAGCATCGCATAATAGCGCCGCATGATCTGGTAACGGTCGTGCTCGCTCGGCTGATCGTAGGCGCCGGTGGTCACGTATTGTTCGATCTGGCGGAAGATCCACGGATTGGAGCTGGCCGCACGGCCCACCATCACCGCGTCGCAGCCGGTTTCGTCCACCATGCGGACGGCATCCTCCGGAGTGACGATATCGCCGTTGCCGATCACCGGAATTTTCACCGCGGCCTTCACCTCCACGATGCGGCTCCAATCGGCTTTGCCTCCGTAGCCCTGCTCGCGCGTGCGCGGGTGCAGCGCGATGGCGTCCAGGCCGCAATCTTCCGCCAGCCGCGCCAACTCCACCGTCACCAGCTCGCGATCGTTCCAGCCGGCGCGATATTTGAGCGTGAACGGAATCGTCACCGCGCGCCGGACTTCGCGCAGCAGGCGCTCCACCAGCGGCAGGTCGCGCAGCAGGCCCGAGCCGCCATTGCACTTCACCACTTTGTTCACCGGGCAGCCGAGGTTGAGATCGACGATGTCGAAGCCCAGCTTCTGGCACACCCGCGCCGCATCCGCGCACACCAGCGGGTCGGCGCCGAACAACTGCGCCGAAATCGGCCGCTCTTCCGTTTCGAAGGCCAGATATTTCATCGTGCGCGTGGGCTTGCGCACGCCCTCCGCAGCCTTCACGCCGTGGGAGCTGGTGAATTCTGTCATCAGCAGCCCGCAGCAGCCCAGGTTGCGGATGAACCGCCGGAACACGGTATCGGTGACGCCCGCCATCGGCGCCAGCACCGTGGCCGGAGCGATCCGCACCGTGCCAATCGAAAGCCCGCTGGGAAATGTGCGCATTCGCCTGAACTTACTTCAATCTTAACGGTTGCCGGCCAGCCGCATCAACGGCCGGAGATCGGCCGCACGTAATTAACAGCTCCTAACATTAACTTCGTTTCAGGACCGCAACGCCATCCCACGCGCCGCGTTTGACCCTGTAGGAGGCAAGAACAAAATGAAACGCAAACTTTTGACGGTTGCATTCCTAATGGCCGGATCGCTGTTCACCGGTTGCGCCGGAGGCGCCGCGGTCATCGTGGAGCCGCCGCCGCCGCGCTACGGCGTGATCGGCGTGGCGCCCGGCCCGGGCTTCGTCTGGACCGAAGGATTCTGGGATCTGCGTGGCGGCGCTTGGGTGTGGGCACCCGGCCGCTGGGTTCGCCCGCCGCGCGCGCGTGCCGTATGGGTGGCTCCCGTGTGGCGCCACGAAGGCGCTCACTGGCGCTACTATCGCGGCCACTGGCGCTAGCCTCGATTTCCGCCGGAGATGGCGCCCCGGTGATGAAACCCTGCGTTCTTTACAAACGGTCCCATGACTAAAGCCGTCACGGAACCACACCCACCGGGCAAACGCTGGCACGAACCTCGACCAGTCCGGGCTTCGCGCCGGCGTCTATGCCATAACGCTCTCTCTCCCCGCCCTATTCACAAAAATGTGACAATCCGCATTGTATTCTGGCCGATCGAGGGGAAACATGAGCGCTGCCACTGCGACGTTACTTGACGCCAAACTATCCCGGAAGCCGGGCAAAACAGGGATGCTGGTCTTCGGCCTGGCTTTGACCATCGGGTTCGTGTATGCCGCATCGCAACTTATCGGCGATCTAGCCAACATCCACGCACGTTCGGTTTATCCCTTCGTCCTCCTCGGCGTGGCTTTGTCGGTCGCGCTGGGATTCGAGTTCGTCAACGGTTTTCACGACACCGCCAACGCGGTGGCCACCGTGATCTACACGCATTCGCTGGAGCCGCACGTAGCGGTGGTCTGGTCCGGCGTGTGGAACTTCGTCGGCGTGCTGACTTCGACAGGCGCGGTGGCGTTCGGTATCATCAGCCTGCTGCCGGTGGAGTTGATCCTGCAGGTAGGCAGCGGCGCAGGCTTCGGCATGGTTTTCGCGCTGCTGGCGGCGGCCATCATCTGGAACCTGGGCACCTGGTATTTCGGGCTGCCGTCTTCGAGTTCCCACACACTGGTAGGTTCCATTATCGGCGTGGGCATCGCCAACCAATTGATGTCGGCCCGCACCGGCACCAGCGGAGTCGACTGGAGCCAGGCCGCCAATGTGGGTAAGACGCTGCTCATTTCGCCCGTCGTGGGCTTCGTTTGCGCGGCTCTGTTGCTGCTGGTTTCCAAGGTAGTCTTCAAGAACAAGAAGCTCTATGAAGCGCCGGAGGGAACCGATCCCCCACCATGGTGGATCCGCAGTCTGCTGGTGCTGACCTGCACCGGCGTCAGCTTCGCCCATGGCTCCAACGACGGCCAGAAGGGCATGGGGCTGATCATGCTGATTCTGATCGGCACGGTGCCCATGGCGTACGCTTTGAACCACGCCGTCACGCCAGCGCAAACCATGGATTTCGTGGCCGTTTCGGAGCAAGCCGCCAACACCGTGCACGAGTATGTTTCGCCGAGCGCCGTGATCGGCGACCCGCGCGCCACTGTGACGGATTTCATCCGCACCCGCGAATTCACGCCGGGCACCATGCTGGCCTTGCAGCAGACCATCAGCGACCTGGGCAACGAAGCCGCCATCTACAAGCAGCTCAAGAAGGTGCCGGAAGCGATGACGCCCAACTTCCGCAATGACATGTACCTGGTCAGCGAATCGCTGCGGCTGATGAAGAAGAGCGGCACCCCGAAACTGACGCCGGCAGATTGGGCGGTCCTCGACAATTACAAGAAACACGTGGATGCCGCCACCAAGTTCATCCCCACCTGGGTGAAAGTGGCGGTGGCAATGGCTCTGGGTCTGGGCACCATGGTGGGCTGGAAGCGCATCGTGGTCACGGTGGGGGAAAAGATCGGCAAGCAGCACCTGACTTACGCGCAAGGCGCGGCCGCCGAAATCACCGCCATGGCCACCATCGGTGCGGCCGATTACATGGGCCTGCCGGTGAGCACCACGCACGTCCTGTCTTCGGGCGTGGGCGGCACCATGGCGGCGAATCATTCCGGCCTGCAATGGAGCACCGTCCGCTCGTTGGCGATGGCCTGGGTTTTGACGCTGCCTGCGTCCATCGTGCTGGCGGCGGGATTGTTCGCGCTGTTCCGCCAGATCATGTAGTCGGGCCAGGCAACTCCCGCATCATGCCGGCGCAGCAAACAAGGTTGCTGCATAGCCCTCATAGACTTCGTCGAAGCCCCAATCCCAGGACTGCTTCTCCACCTGGCGGCGCGCCGCAGCCTGCCGCGCGCAATGCCGCCTGCACCCGGGCCAGCAGCCGCAGGTTCTTCTCGGGCATCAGGCGACACTGAAGTGAGCTACTCTACGGGTGAAATGAGCGAGCCGTACATACGCGCGCGCAACCTGGCCAAGCGGTACCGTTCCGGCGAAGCCGTCCTGGTGGTTTTTGAGGGCCTCGACCTCGATGTGGAACGTGGCGAAATGCTCGCGTTGGTCGGTGAATCCGGGGCCGGCAAGTCCACCCTCCTGCACTTGCTCGGCGGCCTGGACAGTCCTTCCGGCGGTACGATACATTACGGAGAGAGGGAGATTTCCGGGCTCACGGAGGCGGATCGCGCGGATTTTCGCAACCGGGAGATTGGTTTCGTCTGGCAAATTCACTATCTGCTGCCCGAGTTTACGGCGCTCGAAAACGTGATGATGCCGTTGCTGATCCGGGGCGTGGCGCACTTGGCCGCCGCCGCGGAATCCGTGGCGAGGTTGGATGAGGTCGGACTTCACGCGCGGGCTTCGCATCGCGCGGGCGAATTATCGGGGGGAGAGCAGCAGCGGGTGGTGCTGGCTCGGGCACTGGTCGCCAGACCTTCCGTTTTGCTGGCCGATGAGCCTACGGGCAATCTGGACTTCCGGACCGGCGAAATGATCGTTGACCTGCTGGCCGGCCTCCACCGTTCGCATCGGTTGACCTCGGTGCTGGTTACCCACAATCTGGCCTTTGCACGGCGCTGCGACCGGATCGTCACCCTGGACAAAGGCGGCCTGGTACCGGGCGGCGTCACCGGGCCACAAGCGGAAGCCGGGCCGGGTTATCTTGAAGGTTAGAGGGGCCTCACCAATCCCATGTTTGAGCGATACACGGAGCAAGCGAGGCGGGTGATCTTCTTCGCCTTGTATGAGGCCAGGCAGTTCGGCAGTCCCTATATCGAGGCGGAACACCTCCTGCTGGGCCTGCTGCGCGAGGATAAGGCGCTGGCGAACAGATTTCTGCGTTCGGACGGCGCGGTCGAGTCGATCCGTAAGCAGATCGAAGGGAGTATGGCGCCACGGGAAGAAGTCTCCGCCCACGGCGATCTGCCGCTCAGCCACGAATGTAAACGTGTGCTCCCTTACGCGGCCGAGGAAGCCGACAGCCTCAAGCACAAGCACATCGGCACCGCGCACCTGTTGCTCGGCCTGCTACGCGAGGAGAAGTGCTTCGCCGCCGAAATTCTCTACGGGCGCGGCCTGCGCCTCGCCGCCATCCGCGAAGAATTACAGCGAATAGTACCGGATGGCGCCACCGGGCCGAATCCGGAGGCCGGGCCGGGTTATCTTTAAGATTAGGGGGGCTTCGCAAATCCTATGTTTGAGCGATACACGGAGAAGGCAAGACGGGTGATCTTCTTCGCCCGCTATGAGGCCAGCCAGTTCGGCAGTCCCTATATCGAGACGGAGCATCTGCTGCTGGGCCTGCTGCGCGAGGATAAGGCGCTGGCGAACCGCTTTCTGCGCTCGCACGCCGCGGTGGAATCGATCCGCAAGCAGATCGAGGGACATACCGCGCCCCGGGAAAAGGTCTCCACTTCCGTAGATCTGCCGCTCAGCCACGAATGCAAGCGCGTGCTCGCTTACGGGGCCGAGGAAGCCGAGCGCCTCAACCACAAGCACATCGGCACCGAGCACCTGCTGCTCGGCCTGCTGCGCGAGGAAAAGTGCTTCGCCGCCGAAATCCTCCACGAGCGAGGCCTGCGCCTCGCCACCATCCGCGAAGAATTGCAACGTTCGCAGAGCGAGAAAGCTCCCACCCGGCCCAAGGAAAGTTCCCTGCTGTCGGAATTCAGCCGCGACCTCACGCAGGCCGCCATGGATAACACGCTCGATCCGCTGATCGGCCGCGATTACGAGCTGGAGCGCGTGGTGCAGATCCTCTGCCGCCGCACCAAGAATAACCCGGTCCTGATCGGCGAGCCCGGCGTCGGCAAGACGGCCATCGTGGAAGGGTTGGCGCAGCGCATCGCCGAAGGCGACGTCCCTTCCTTCCTGGCCGACAAAAGGATACTGGCGCTCGACCTGTCCCTCATTGTCGCCGGCACCAAGTACCGCGGCCAATTCGAGGAGCGCCTCAAGACCATCATGAAGGAGTTGATGGAGAACCAAAACGCTATCATCTTCATCGATGAGCTGCACACTTTGGTTGGTGCGGGCTCGGCTGAAGGCTCGCTCGACGCGGCCAACATCCTCAAGCCGGCTCTCTCCCGCGGCGAGATTCAGTGCATCGGCGCCACCACCCCAGCCGAGTTCCGCAAGTCCATCGAAAAGGATCGCTCGCTCGAGCGGCGGTTCCAGGCGGTCAAGGTTCCTCCGCCCACCGAAGCCGACGCGGTCAAAATTCTGTTCGGCATCAAGGACCGCTACGAAAAATTTCATGCCGTAGCCTATACCGACGACGCAGTGGAAACCGCGGTCTACACTTCCAGCCGGTACATCCCCGACCGCTACCTGCCCGACAAGGCCATCGACCTTATCGACGAAGCCGGTGCCCGCGTCAAGCTGCGCCAGACCACTCTCCCCGCCGAGCTGGCCGATATCCAGAAGCGCATCAAGTTCATCGTCCATCGCATGGAGAACGCCATCGCCAATCATGAATTCGAGAAGGCGCGCTTCTACTCCGACGAGGAACGCAAGGAGCGCGAGAACATGCGGCAGCTCCGCGAGAAATACAATCTCGACGACTCCTCCACCGGCTGCGTCACCAAGGACGATATCGAAGACGTGGTGGCGCGCTGGACCGGCGTCCCCATGACCTCTATCAAGTAGGAGGAAATCGCCAAGCTGCTGCGCATCGAAGAGGAGTTGCACAAGCGCATCATCAGCCAGGAAAAAGCCATCTCCGCGCTGGCCCGCGCCATCCGCCGCTCGCGCGCCGGTTTGAAAGCCAGCGCCCGGCCGGCCGGTTCGTTCCTGTTCCTCGGCCCCACCGGCGTCGGCAAGACCGAGGTGGCGCGCGCGCTCGCCGCTTTCCTGTTCGGCAGCGAAAAGAGTTTAGTTCGCTTCGACATGTCCGAGTACATGGAGAAGCACTCGGTTTCCAAGCTGATCGGCTCGCCTCCCGGATACGTGGGCTACGAAGAGGGCGGCCAGCTCACCGAGCGCGTGAAGCGCAATCCGTACTCCATCATCCTGCTCGACGAGATCGAGAAGGCGCACCCGGATATTTACAACATCCTGCTGCAGGTGTTCGAAGACGGCCAGTTGACCGACGGCCTCGGCAACCAGGTGGATTTCAAGAACACCATCATCATCATGACCTCCAACCTGGGCGCCCGCTTCCTCGAAAAGCGCGGCAACCTGGGCTTTTCCGCTCCCTCGGGCGAAGGCATGCCCTCGAAAGTCGAGGACCTGGTGCGCGCCGAAGTGAAGAAAGCCTTCAACCCGGAATTCCTCAACCGCCTGGACGAAGTGATCTTGTTCAGCTCGCTCACCGACGACGACCTGATCAAGATCATTGGCCTGATGGTCGAGCAGGTGAACGGGAACCTGGTGGCCAAGCAGGTGAAACTGCACCTGCTGCCGGAAGCCGCCCGCTACATCCTCGAGAAGACCTGCGGCGACCGCAGCTATGGCGCGCGCCCGCTGCGCCGCGCGTTGCAAAAGTATATCGAGGATCCGCTTTCGGAATCGCTGATCCAGGGCACCCTGCCGCGGCCCTCCGAGCTCGAAGTTTACCTCGGCGATACCGGCATCTTCTACCGCGTAGTGAACGCCGAAGCGGTAAACGCCAAGGCGAAGCCGCGGTCACCGCCGGCGCCGCTCCCGCCGAGCCTGCGCCCGGCACGCTGCTGTACACATTCTAATTGGCGGGGCATCCTTTAGGTTGCCCTGAGTTTGGCCCAGTAACCGGCCAATTTGCGAAGGCAACCTCCTGTGGAAAACGAGAGTACCTTCGGGCCCTGATTCGCACCTCCAACCAAAGTCTTTTCATTTACGACGGAGCGGACCAAGCGTGTCAAGCGATATGACCACCCTTTGCGGCCCGGCGGCCCCCGCCGCCACCTGATACACGGCGAAGTGCAACACCAGGGACGCGTCGGTGAGGGTGAACACCTTGAAATTGCTCGCCGCGGGACCCGCGCCCTTGCGGATCCACTCCGGACTGGTGAGTTCCTGGGGGCGGCCCTGGCGCTCCAGCTTGGCGATCGCGAGTCGCGAAAGGGTTGGAAGGTAATCGACACCGGGCCCGAAGAGGTCAGCGAGGGCCAACACGCGACCTTCGTGGGTGTCGTAGTTGACACTAGCCATCTCAAGTGCAGGATGGGCGGCACCTCGATAGTATTGCTCCCACTCCAGCAGAACGCTGACGGTGCCGTTCTTTAATGTATTGGCAGTAAACTTGCTTTTCAGGTATCCCGGGAGGTCATGAGCGTTTTTCAGGGTGGCCAACAGGGGGTCTACGATCTGTCGAACGGCGGCGTTGAAGGCCACGGCGCCAGCAATCTCCGGATAACTCACATCCACTCGATACTGCTGTTCTTCCTTATGCACCTCGCGTGTCTGAACAACCGGAGACGTTTGTGCCGCGGACGACGCCAGAAGGAGTACTGGGACAGCCAACGGAATCATGGCAACTTTACAGTACCATCACGAGGTGCTCCGGGCCTGCCCGGCGTGCGGTCCTTTCGGGGCGGTAAAACGGGACTTCCGGAAACTGGACAGCCCAGGTCAAAGGCCACGAGCAAGAAGTTGCCGACCCCAGGAACCGGCTCCCCCGCCGCCCGAGCTCCCCGGATGCGGCGGTCCGGGAAGCCTCCGCCCTCGCTACAGCCAGATCCCCGGCAACCCGCAAGCGGTCGATAGTGGGCCATCCAAACTAACCCACCACCGCCTTCCCCGCTCCTCGCCAATCCCACCCGCCCGCCGCTGCTACAATCTTTCTTCGTGCTGCGAGTGCTTTGCATCGTGCTGGCGCTGACTGCGTCCGGCTGCGGGAGCCGGCTCGAGTGGTATCCGCCGCCCGAGCAGCGCCCGTCGCTCAGCCTAGCGTCGTCGCTTCCCTTCGGATATTTCGTGGCCATGAGCGACCCCAATGCCGGGGCGTACATCGTGGGCGGCTTTCGCGATCAAAGCGAAGGGGCGTGGCGCTGGACGCACGAGCATCCGGTGCTCCAGTTCTATGTGCCGCGCGCGCCGCGTCTCCGCTTTCTGATGGATCTGACATTCCCCGGCCAGACGTTCGCCCAGACCGGGCCGGTGGAGCTTACCATCCGCATCAACGGCAGGGAATTTGACCGCGTCCGGTACGCCAAGCCGGGCAGCCAGGAGTACACCAAGGAGACGCCGTGGGAGTGGCTGCACCTGGACGGCGTCAATACGGTTGCGCTGGAGCCCGACAAGACTGCGGCCGGCCCGGACGGCGAGCGGTTGGGGTTCGTGCTCAGCCGCGCCGGCTTCGTGGAGTAGCCGATGCAGGTGGCGGCGATTCTGTTCGGCGCGCTGTTCACGGTGGCAACGGCCGCGGCGCTCGGTACGCTGCTGGTGGGCAAGGCGTGCGGCGATTGGCCAGCTCGCTTCGTAGTGGGAGCCGGAGCGCTGAGTTTCCTGGTGTTCTTGTTGGCGGCCGCCGGCCTCGTGTACCCCGTCACTTTCGCGGTTTTGGGTGTTGCGGCGATCATCGCTTGTCGGCCGTGGAATCGCTGGCGAGGTGGGGATGGTGTCCGATGTTGGCCCAGGCCATCAGCTATCGACATTCTATTATTCGTCATATTTATCGCCTATTTTTACATCTACTTTTTGAGGGCTCTTGCTCCGGAAGTCAGCCCCGATGGCTCCACATACCACCTCGGCCTGACGGCCCGTTATCTGCGCGAGCACGGGTTTCACACCATCACTTGGAACCTCTACGCCAGCCTGTCGCAGGGCATGGAGATGCTGTTCCTGTTCGCTTTCGCCTTTGGCAAGCACTCGGCCGCAGCCCTGGTTCACCTGGCTTTTCTGGTGGCGCTGGTCTGGCAGATGGGTATTTGGGGCGTGCGCCATGGTATGGCCTGGGTGGGAGTCTGCGGCGCCGCGCTGGTCGGGTTGAGCCCGATGGTGGGCGTGGACGCCTCGAGCGCGTATAACGATGTCGCCCTCGCCGGCGTCGCGTTCACGCTGTTCTGCCTGCTGGAGCGTTGGGCGGAGAAGGGAACCGCGCGCCTGTTGCCGGCGATCGGGATACTGGCCGGCTTTGGATACGCGCTGAAGTACACGGGGTGGGTGGGTGTGGCATACGCGATTGGGTTTGTCGCCTGGAAGCGCAGGCAGGCGCGCGCGGTGGCCGTAGTGGCCGCGTTCGCGTTTCTGCTGGTGGTGCCGTGGATGGTCAAGAACTGGATGTGGATGCACAATCCGCTGGCTCCGTTCTTTAACGGCTACTTTCCGAATCCGTACGTAACCATTGATTTTGAAGAAGATTATAAGAATTACTTCCGGATATACGATCTCGCCAGCCGCTGGCAGATACCGCTGGCGGCAACCGTTCGCGGCACCCTGGGCGGTGTGCTGGGGCCGGTATTTCTTCTGGCGCCGCTCGGCCTGGCGGCGCTGCGCAAGCCGTTGGGGCGGCAATTGTGGTTGGCGGCTTTCGTGTTTGGCGCCAACTACTTCAGCAACGTCGGGGCTCGATTCCTGATTCCGCCCATGCCGTTCGTGGCGCTGGCAATGGCGATGGCGCTGACAACTTTGCCGGGAATGGCGTTGGCGGTGGTGCTGTTGCACGCCGTGCTCTGCTGGCCGCCGATGGTCACAAAACTTGTGCCGCCCGGCTCCTGGCAATTGACGCTGACGCCGTGGCGGGATGCGTTCCGCCTGCGCGATCCGGAGCGCTATTACAAGATGCACTTGGCTTTGTATCCGGCAGTTGAACTGATAGAAAGAGTTGCGCCGCCGGGGTCGGCCGTGCTCACTTTCAAAGCGATTCCCGATGCGTACACTTCACGGCGCATCTTGGTGGACTATGAGTCGGCGGCGAATCAAGTGGCGGCGCGTATCTTTCAGAGTGCCGCAATCGGCACGGACCAGCCCAACGGGCGGCTGCGCTTCACGTTTCCTGCGCGGCCGCTGCGGGCGATTCGCGTTAACCAAACGGCGAGCGGAACCGACGTCTGGAGCATCAACGAGCTGCGCATTTTCTTGGGCGGCCACGAGCTGCCGCGGGAGGCGAGCTGGCGGCTGACGGCGCACCCGTACCCGTGGAGCATTCAAGACGCCTTCGACAATGCCCCGGTTACTTTCTGGCGCAGCGGCGAAGCCAATCGTCCCGGGATGTTTGTGGAGGTGGACTTCGGCGGTATTCGGGAGGCCGACGAAGTGGTGCTGGAGGGTCCCGCGGACCAGTACGGCATCCGGCTGGAGCTGGAGGGCGGGACCGGCGATGCGTCGTGGCAGCGGCTTGCCGGTCAGCCGGTGGCGAGCGATGGCGCGCCCTATCTCGGGTTTCGGCGGGCGGCGGCGGAAGAACTGAAACGGCGTGGTATCGACTACGTTCTCTGCTTCCAGGATGAAGCATGGGCGGATGACCTGCGGCGCAATCGCGACTTGTGGGGCGTGCAAGAAGTGGGCGCGGCCGCCGGCGGCCGGCTCTATCGACTGCCATGAAACTATTTTTGGGCGTGGATGGCGGGCAATCCGGGACCACATCGGCGATCGGCGATGAGACGGGCCGCGTACTGGGCGAGGGCGAGGCCGGACCGGGCAACCATGCCGCTGGCGGGGAAGGGCGCGCGAAGCTGGAGCGCGCCGTGCGCGAAAGCGTCGGGCAGGCCGCCGGGGAAGCGGGCCTCGATGCCGCGGCTCTGGAATTCGAATCGGCGTGCTTCGGCATGAGCGGCGGGCCGGAAGACAAGCGGGCGATTCTCTCGGGGACTGTCCGCGCGGCGCGGCTGGTCGTGACGACGGATGCGGCAGTTGCGCTAGTAGGCGCAACCGGCAGCGGGCTGGGAATCGTGGTGATCGCCGGGACAGGCTCGATGGCGCTGGGGCGCAACAGGCAGGGACGCACGGCAAGAGCGGGCGGCTGGGGGTACGTATTTGGCGACGAGGGCGGCGCATTCGACATGGTCCGCCAGGCGGCGCGGGCTGCCTTACGGATGGAGGAAGGCTGGGGCCCGGAAACGGCGCTGCTCGCGGCGCTGCTCGAGGCCACTGGCTCGGCCAGCGCCAACCAACTGCTGCACCGTTTCTACACGCCGGAATGGGAGCGCTCCCGCGTGGCCGCGCTGGCGCCGATGGTGGACCGTGCGGCCAGCGAGGCCGATGCCGTAGCGCTGCACATCGTCAACCAGGCCGCGCAGGAACTGGCCCAACTCGCCGCCGCCGTGCGCGCACAACTGTGGAAGCCGGGCGAGCCGGTGGAGATGGCATACTCCGGCGGCGTGTTCGCAAGCCGCATGCTGCTCGAGCGCTTCCGCATCCTGGTGGAGATGGAGGCGGGGAACCGGCTCGCCCCGCCGCAACACCCGCCGCATCTGGGCGCGCTGCTCGAAGCCTATCGCGCGGTGGGGTTGAGCGTGGAATTCCACGTGCCCGCAAAACGCGGTTAGGAGACTGTCTATGCCGGAATGGGCTCGTCGATTTCGCTTCGCCGCTGGGCTGGCTGGGCCGGCCTGCTTGGCGTTCCTGGTGGCTACCTGTCTTGCCCAAGCACAGCAGCAGCCATCGGTCCCGTCTTCAGCAGCCGAGGATTCCCTGAAGACGTTTCTTCGGAGTTACCTCGGAACGTTCCCTGGGGGCGCGAAAACCGCGCAATACTCGGCGGCCTTCGTTGACCTTAGCGGTCATGGAAAACAGGAAGTGATAGTGTACGTCAGCGGTCGGGACTGGTGTGCGGGTGGCGGCTGTGAAGCGTTGATATTGGCCCGCCAGGGCGCATCCTACAGAGTCGTCACCAAGACTACAATTACGTGGCCTCCGATCCGGGTGTTAAGGAGCACGTCGCATGGCTGGCGCAATATCAGCGTTTGGGTAAGGGGTGGAGGTGTACGGCCCGGCTACGAGGCAGAGCTCCGGTTCGATGGCACGACCTACGCCTCGAATCCTTCCGTTCCTCCCGCCCGGCCATTGGCCGGGAAAATGGCGGGAGAAGTTGTATTATCCGGATCGGAAGAAGCGACGCCTCTATACCAGTGATCCGGGCGTCCAGCGAGGACTCGGGAGCAGGCCGGGCGGGCCCGGCCCCTACGGGTACGACACGAAGGCCTGCCGGGCTTCCGCCCGGCTGCGCCGATTGAACAATCGGCGCGCAGGATATCATCCTGCCCCACGGCCCACAGGGGGTCCGGTGCACGGGTTGTATCATAGGCTGTTATGGATTCGCACCGGATGTGCCCGCACTGCCGGGCGTTCATTACCAGCAAAGACAGGATCTGCCCGTACTGCAATGAGCGGGTGGGGCCGCGGGCCAATCGGAGTAGGAATGTAGCTCCCTGAGCCAAGGATACCCATCTTTAAGAAATGGGGAGGTAATTATGAGACTGCGAACTTCGATTTACCTGGCACTCCTGTGCTTTCTCGCCCTCGCTGCGGGTTGGGGCCAAAGCAGGCCGGTTGCAACCACCTCCGTGGCGGACATCCCTCACCTGCGAAAGCAGGGTACGGCCACCCAACTGATCGTCGACGGCAAGCCGTTCCTGGCGCTGGCGGGCGAATTGAGCAACAGCACCGCCACCAGCGTCGAGTACATGAAGATGGTATGGCCGAGGCTGGTGGCGGCAAAGGTCAACACCGTCCTGGCGGGCGTTTCGTGGAACCAGATCGAACCACAGGAAGGAAAGTTCGACTTCAGCGTGCTGGACGGGGTGATCCAGGGTGCGCGGGTTCACAACCTGCGTCTGGTGCTTCTCTGGTTCGGAAGCTGGAAGAACAGTCTGTCCAGCTACGCGCCCGACTGGCTGAAGAAGGACTACGAACGGTTCCCGCGCGCCCGGAGCGCCGGTGGGCAGAGCATCGAACTGCTCAGCCCCTTCAGCGATGCCAACCGTGACGCGGATGCGCGCGCCTTTGCGGCCCTGATGCGCCATGTCAAGGAAGTGGACGGCCGCGCGCACACGGTCGTCATGGTCCAGGTGGAGAACGAAGTGGGAATGCATACCGATTCCCGCGACCATTCGCCCTTGGCCGACAAAGCTTACGCCGGTCCGGTGCCCAAGGAGTTGATGGACTATCTCCAGCAGCACAAGGATACCCTGATTCCGGAGTTTCGCCAGGCGTGGGACGCGGCCGGTTTCAAAACCTCCGGGAGCTGGGAAGAGGTGTTCGGCGAGGGCGCCGCGACGGAGGGAATCTTCATGGCCTGGCAGTATGCGCGCTACCTCGACCGGGTGGCCCAAGCGGGCAAAGCCGAATACCCGCTGCCGATGTTCGCCAACGCGGCGTTGTACGCTGTTGGGAAGGGATTTACACCGAGCGGCGGGCGTCCTTGGGACCTCGTAATGGACGTCTGGAAGGCCGGAGCGCCGCGAATCGATATCCTCTCGCCCGACATCTACAGCCAGCCGGACTTCGTGGCGTTTTGCGCCAAGTACACCCAATCCGGGAATCCGCTGTTCATACCCGAGACGCGATATCAGATGGAAGCCAGGGTGCTTTACGCCTTCGGACGTCATGATGCCATCGGTATCTCGCTGATGGGGGTCGAAAGGGCCGAGACTCCCGATCCGGAAATGGTCAGCGGTTACGAGATCATCGCGCAATTGGCGCCCCTGATTGCGAGACACCAGGGCAACGGCACGATGTCCGCCGTCCTGCTGCGCCCGGACGACCCGCCGCAAAAGGTCCAGTTGGGAAATTACACGCTGGAGGTCGCGCGCTTGAGGCCACGGCCCTCGGCGCCGCAACAGCAGGGCTTCTCGGCGGCAATCTTCATTGCGGCGGGGCCCGACGAATACTATGCCGCGGGCGGCAGCGTGAGCGTCACTTTTTCTCCCAACGCGCCGGGGCCGGAGCATGCCGGAATCGGCACGGTGGAAGAAGGTACGTTCGTGAACGGCCGTTGGATTCCCAGCCGTCAGCTCGCCGGCGATGAAACCGGGCAGGGTGGGAATCTGTCCTTGCGGACGCACCCGGTCGATCGCATCCCGGCGGACGGCTACGTCGGCATCCAGCACGTTACCCTGTACCGCTACCGCTGAGCGCTCTGGCGGAGACCAACAACCTCTCGCGCCGGAGTCCGACGACCGAGAGACTGCCCGTTTTGAGTGCCGCGAGCGTAAAGGGAGCGGTCGCCGGCCACGAAACTGGTTATCTCCTGCCGGCCAGCGCTCCTCTCCCTTCATCCGCGCCGGCCGCCAAGGACCCGTGTTACTATTCCGTTTTGCCAACAGGGAGCCAAGCGTGAAGGTTTACGAAAGCAAGGACATACGGAACGTCGGATTGGTGGGCCACGGCGATTCCGGCAAGACGTCGCTCACCGCCGGGTTGTTGTTCACCGCGGGCGCGGCCAACCGGTTGCTGCGCGTGGATGAAGGCAATACCATCACCGATTTTGACGACGAGGAAATCTCCCGCAAAATCACTATCTCGACAGCCATCGCCGTGGCGGAATGGAAGAAAACCAAGATCAATATCCTGGATACGCCGGGCTACAACATCTTTATTAACGACACGCGCGCTTCCCTGGTAGCGGCGGATTCGGCCCTGGTGCTGGTCGATGGCGTCTCTGGCGTCGAAGTGCAGACCGAGAAGGTTTGGGACTTCGCCAACCATTTCAAGCTCCCCCGTGCCATCGTCGTCAACAAGCTGGACCGCGAGCGCGCCGACTTTGGGCGCGCCCTGGAAAGCGTGCAGGAAGCTTTCGGCCGCTTTGCCGTGCCCATTCAGATCCCCATCGGCGCGGAACGCGATTTCTCCGGCGTGGTCGATCTCGTCCGTATGAAAGCGTACACGTACACCGCCGGCGGCGATGGCAAAGGCAAAGAGGGCGAAATTCCCTCCGAGCTTGCCGGCTCGGCCAAGGCCGCTCACGACGCGCTGATCGAAATGGTGGCCGAGGGCAATGACGCCCTCATGGAAGAATTCTTCGACAAGGGCACGCTGGCGCCAGATCAAATCGACGCCGGCCTCAAGCAAGCCATCCGCGAGATGCGCATCTTCCCGGTGCTCTGCGCCGGGGCCCTGCACAATACCGGCAGCGACCTGATTCTCAACTTCATCGTGGAAAACCTGCCCGCCCCCACCGAGCGCGAGGGCTTCGCGAGCGTGGCCGGCGGCGAGGAATCCACGCAGAAGATCGTCGAGACCGGCCCCAGCTCCCTGTTCGTCTTCAAGACCACGGCCGATCCTTTCGCCGGGCGCATCAGCTATTTCAAGGTCATCACCGGCGTGGTGAAAAACGACGCTGCCCTGCAGAACCTCACGCGCAGCTCGGCTGAGCGGCTGGCGCACCTCGGCAGCCCGCAGGGAAAGACCCTGCAGCCGGTGACCGAGTTGCGCGCCGGCGATCTGGGCGCGGTGGCAAAGCTAAAGGACACGCTCACCGGCGACACCCTGGCGGAGAAGGGCTTCACCGTCACCTACCCGCCCGTGAAGCTGCCCGAGCCTTCCATCGCTTTCGCCATCGAAGCCAAGTCGCGTAACGACGAAGACCGCATGGGCAACGCCGTTCACCGCATCCTCGAAGAGGACCAGTCGCTGCGCTTTTACCGCGACCCGCAAACCCGCGAGTTCCTGCTCGCCGGCGCCGGCCAGCAGCACGTGGAAATCGTGGTCAGCCGGCTGAAAAAACGTTACAGCGTGGACGTCACCCTCAAGGCGCCCAAGATTCCCTACCGCGAGACCATTCGCGGCCATGCCGACGTGCAGGGCCGCCACAAGAAGCAGACCGGCGGGCATGGCCAATTCGGCGATTGCTGGATCAAGATGGACCCTCTGCCGCGCGGCGCCAAGTTCGAGTTCGTCAACGAAATCTTCGGCGGCGCCATCCCCCGCAATTTCATCCCCGCCGTGGAAAAGGGGATTGTAGAGGCCGCCGAACACGGATTCCTGGCAGGCTATCCCATGGTCGACTTCAAGGTCACCGTCTACGACGGCTCCTACCACGACGTCGATTCCTCGGAACTGGCGTTCAAACTGGCGGCCCGCAAGGCCTTTAAGGCCGCCATGCAGGAAGCCAAGCCCGCGCTGCTGGAACCGATCATGACCGTGGAAATCCAGGCGCCCGGAGAGTACGCGGGCGATTTGATGGGCGATTTGAACAGCCGCCGCGGCCGCATCTCGGGCAACGAAACCAAAGGCAGCACGCAGATCATCCGCGCCCAGGTACCGATGGCCGAAATGCTGAGCTATCAAAGCGATCTGACCGCCATGACGCAGGGCCGGGCATCTTTCTCGATGGAGTTCGATCACTACGATTACGTGCCCCAGTTGCAGGCCGATAAGATTGTTGCAGCGGCCAAAGCCGCCAAGACGGGAGACGAGGAGGAAGAGGAATAACGACACAGTGCAGGTGTTGCCGATACACAACGGCAAGTATTGCCGAGACACAGTAGTCCGGGACTTACCTTACGCCAGTTGCATTACACACTCATAGTGTTGTAATGTTTGATCGTCCCTTTCTGGGCGCGGTTAAGGTAAGTGCTTTTGAATCTGTCGCTGAGTGTGTGAATGAACGCGCGAACTCAGACTCTCGCTTCCATGATCGTGCTCGCCGGGGCTTCCGTCATCGCCGGTTGCGCTACTAACCAGCACACCGGATTCCAAAACGCCTTTCTACCGCCGCACGCCCACTCCGGGCCAATCAACCTTGACCTGGACCAGCCGCCGCTGGTCGAAACCAATATCCAGATCAAGGATGTGCCCGGCTTCCTGCTTGCCGATCCGCAGGTGCCCCGCCACACGCGCGGCGACGAACTGGTCGAAGCAGCGGAGCGCCATTTCGCAACGGGCAAGCAGGCCTATGCCACGGGGGACCTCGGCACCGCGCGTCGGGAATTCGACCTAGCGATCGACACCATGTTCGACGCCTCCGATCTGAACCCGACTGACCGCCAGGCGTACGACCGGCGGATGGACCAGATGGTGGATGCCATTCACAGTTTCGACTTGTCCGGTCTGGGCGCTTCCGACACTAGCGAAGAGGGCCGCTTCGACAAAGCGCCGCTCGAAGACATTCTGCAGATGACCTTCCCGGTGGACCCTAAGATCAAGGGCCGCGTGCTCGACCAGGTGGCGGCCACGGTTTCACAGTTGCCACTGTTGGTCAACGACGCGGTGCTGGGCTACGTCAACTACTTCTCTAACCGGGGGTACGGAACGATCATGGTGGCCATGCAGCGTTCCGGCCGCTACCGCCCGATGATCCAGCGCATCCTGGACGAGGAGGGTGTGCCGCAGGAGTTGATCCACCTGGCGCAGGCCGAGTCTGGCTTCCTGCCCCGCGCCGTTTCCAGGGCCCGCGCCCGCGGCATGTGGCAATTCTTGGTCTGGCGGGGCGGGGAATACGGGCTCGAACACACGGCATACGTCGACGATCGAATGGACCCGGAGAAGGCCACCCGCGCCGCCGCCCGTCACCTGCACGATCTCTACAACCAGTTCGGCGACTGGTACCTCGCGCTGGCCGCCTATAACTGCGGCCCGCAAACCGTGCAGTTGGCCGTGGAACGCACCGGTTACGCGGATTTCTGGGAGCTGCGCTCGCGCGGCGTGCTGCCCATCGAAACCACCAATTACGTGCCCATCATTCTAGCCATGACGATCATGGAAAAGAACGCGCCGGCTTACGGCCTGAACCAGGTTCAGATGGACCCGCCGATCGAGTACGACACCGTCGAGCTTAACGCCCTCACCGCCCTCCCCTTGATAGCCGATGTCACCGACACGTCGGTTGCCGAGCTGGCCGCGTTGAATCCGGCTTTGCTGAGCAACCTGGCGCCGGCCCACTACGCGGTGCACGTGCCCAAGGGCTCGGGCACGCGGCTGACGGCCGCGTTGGCTCTGGTCCCCGTCGAACATCGCACCGCGTGGCGCCTGCACCGGGTGGCGCCGGGCGAGACCCTGGCCGCGATCGGCACCCGATTTGGCGTCTCTACCGCAAGCCTGCTGGCGGCCAACAGCCTGCCAGCGCACGCTGCCGTGGAAGGCGACCTGCTGGTGGTTCCGGCCGCTGCCCGGACCGCACCGGCGGCACGGCGCGCCTCGGCCAAACACACTGTGGCCAGCCGCGCGGGCTCGCATTCTTCTTCCCACACCGCATCCGCCAAAGCCTCACACAGTGCCCCGGCAGGGCATCCGGTGGCAGCCAGACCGCGCTCCGGCGCCGCGCCGCTCGTCGGGAAGTCCGTCAGCCCGCCGACAGCCGCGCAACACCTCTCACCGAAGACGGCACCGAAGCCCGCCACGCTGGTCGCACACTCGGCGGCGAGATAGCCGCACTCGATTTTTCTAGCGGCTTACTGTTTTCACTATTGCCTCTTTTGTAAAAAGGGTTATTCTAGGGGTTGATCGTGCCCAGACGCAGGAGGCTTGGTGAATGTCGCATCGCTCACTGATCGTTGCTAAGGACGAAGAAGAGATGGAAGACTTCCACGACTACGAGGACGAAGAGCAAGAGGATTTGGAATCTAAGCTCGACGAGTACGACGAGGAAGACGAAGAGGAAGAAGAGGAAGCCATCATGGAAGAAATCGATATTGTGGAAGGCGCAGCTCCTCCCGCGGCCCAGCCGGCACCGGCTGAGTCGGGGCCGCCGGAACCCGCGGCCGTTGTGGAAGCCCCGCCCAAGAAGCCCGTGAAGAAGGCCACTGCGCCCAAGCCGGCGCCGGCGAAAAGGGTCGCGGCCAAAGCGCCCGCCAAGAAGGCTGCCAAGAAAACCCCGGTGAAGAAGGCTGCCAAGAAAGCTCCCGTAAAGAAGGCCGCTAAGAAAGCGCCGGTGAAGAAGGCCGCTAAGAAGGCGCCCGCGAAAAAGTCCGCCAAGAAAGCTGCGGCCAAGAAGAAGCGTTGATAAGCAGCGGGAACGCGTTCCGCCGTTCCCGCTATACTTCCTGGTTCACTACCTGCCGGCAGCGCAGAAAGAGTTCGAGGAGCGCCTCCGCGTGCTCCTCCGCGGAATGGGTGCCCGGATTTCCGGAAAACCCGGCGGAGGATTGCGGCGACTTGCCATAGCCGGTCTGCAGGGTGATGAACCGCATCAGTTCCAGCGCAACTTCCTCTTTCGTGCGTCCACCCGCCGCCGGCACTTGGCCGTCGGCTGGATATTCGTTCATAGGGGCTCCTGTTTCCGCCATCTGTCGTCTATTCCTCCGTGTGATACTACTCTAGATTACCCGATTTTCCAGCCGATGCCGCTCACTGCTGTCCGGCACATCCGAAAAATGCGAGGAGGCGCCCAGTCTCACCTGATGGAGGCGGACGACGGCCGGTGGTACGTCGTCAAGTTCCGCAATAATCCCCAGCACCACCGCGTCCTGGTCAATGAGCTGCTCGTTTCCCGCCTGCTCGGTTATCTCCAGGTCGCGGCTCCAGAAACCGCTTTGGTGCGGCTGAGCGATCAGTTCCTCGCCGAAAATCCCGCCATCCATCTGACCCTCGGCAGCCGGCGGATTCCCGTCGAGCCGGGCTGGCATTTCGGCTCGCGCTATCCCGGCGACCCCGCGCGCACCGCGGTCTACGACTTCCTGCCCGATGCGCTGCTGCCCAAGGTGGCCAACCTGGAGGACTTTCGCGCCATCCTGGTGTTCGACAAATGGGTCGGCAACGCCGACGGCCGGCAGAGCATCTTCTACCGTGCCATGGTGCGGCGCCCGGAGTCCGCCGGCAGCCTGGGCTTCGTGGCGCGCATGATCGACAACGGCTTCGCCTTCAACGGTCCCTACTGGGATTTTCCCGACTCTCCTCTGCAGGGCCTCTACCCCCGCCGCCTGGTTTACGAAAGCGTGCGTTCGCTCGACGATTTCGAGCCCTGGCTCGACCAGACCATGCACTTCCCGGAAGAGGTGATCGACCAGGCTTGGAAGGCCATCCCGCCGGAGTGGCTCGAGGACGAAGAGGAGGCTGTGGCGCAATTGCTCGACCGCCTTTTCGACCGCCGCAAACTTATCCCCGAGTTGATTGCCGCCTGCCGCCAGGCCCGCGCCAATCCGTTCCCCAACTGGCGCTGAGCCACGCCGGCACTCGAACGACATCGTTTGCGAATTTTGCGAACGACGCACCCTCCGCTAGCGTAATGAGCGGTATGGGCACATTGGCTTTCGACATTCGTTATGCGTTCCGCATGCTGGCCAGGAATCCCGGGTTTGCCGCCATCGCGATTTTGGCGCTGGCGCTGGGGATCGGTTTCAATACCGCTATTTTCACAGTTGTGAACGCAGTTCTGCTGCAGCCTCTGCCGTACCCGGAACCGGACCGCGTGGTGGAACTTGCCCGCGGGTACCCCAACGGCCGGGGTAATTCCATCTCAATTCCCAAGTACATGGTCTGGAAGGATAATCACGTTTTTCAGTCGATGACTGCGTATGCGCCCGCAGCGGCTGGACTGAACCTGGGCACCGGCGACCGGCCGGAGCAAGTGAAGACGCTTCAAGTTTCCTCGGGCTTCTTCCAGGTCTTCGGGGTGAGCCCCGCAGCGGGACGCACTTTCACCGCAACCGAAGATGTGCCCAACGGCCCGGCGGTGGCCGTGCTGACACATGATATGTGGCAGTCGCGCCTGGGCGGCGACCCGCGCACCATTGGCCGCCCGGTGCTGCTCAACGGCCAGCCTTACACCGTGCTCGGCGTGCTCCCCAAGGGCTTCCGTTCGGAGCCTCAGGCGGAAATATTCCTGCCGCTCCAGGCCGACCCGCTCAGCACCAACCAGGGTCATTACTTGAACGTCGCCGCGCGCCTCAAACCCGGCGCGACGCTGTCTGCGGCGCGCGCCGAAATGAAGATCGCGGGCGAGCGCTTCCGCAAAGACAATCCGAAGTGGATGGACAAGGAAGAATCCGTCGCCGTAACGCCCATGCGCGAAGCCGCCGTCAGCGACATCAGGACCGCCCTGCTGGTCCTGCTGGGCGCGGTGGGTTTCGTGCTGCTGATCGCCTGCGCCAACGTGGCCAACCTGTTGCTAGCGCGCGCCGCCGCGCGCCAGCGCGAAATGGCGGTGCGTGCAGCCGTGGGAGCCGGCCGCTGGCGGGTGGTGCGCCAACTACTCACCGAAAGCGTCCTGTTGGCCGGCATCGGCGGCGCGCTCGGCTACGCGCTCGGTTCCTGGGGAGTGCGCGCGTTGCTGCTGCTGGTTCCCGCCGACATCCCCCGGCTGATGGATGCGGACGGCGTGCGCGCCGTCGCACCGCCGCTCGATTGGCGGGTAGCCGCGTTCACCCTGGCCGCCGCTCTGGTCACCGGCATTCTCTTTGGCCTCATTCCGGCGCTACAGGCATCCAAGCTCGATCTCGTATCCGCCCTCAAGGAGGCCGGCAGCCGCTCCGGCACCAGCCGCCGCCACAATCGCGCCCGGTCCTCCCTGGTGGTCGCCGAAGTGGCGCTGGCGCTGGTTCTGGTCGCGGGCGCGGCGCTGCTCATCCGCACGTTTGTCGGCCTCAGTAACGCCAAGCCCGGCATCGACCCGCGCAACGTCCTCACCATGATGACGTCGCTCACCAGCGGCGCCTATTCCACCACCGGCAAGGTTGAGGCTTTCACAACCGATACCCTGCGCAGCATCGAAGGCCTGCCCGGCGTGGAGGCCGCCGCGACCATGGTGGTCCTTCCCGCCGGCAACGTCGGCATCGACCTGCCGTTCAACATTGCCGGCAAGCCTCCCGCCAAGGGCCAACAGTACAACGGCGATGAGCAATACCGGTACATTTCCGGCCATTATTTCCAGGCGTTCCGGATCCCGCTGCTGCGCGGCCGACGCTTCACCGAAACCGACACCGGCAACTCCACGCCGGTGGTGATTATCAATCAGCAAATGGCTAAGCACTATTGGCCGCATCAGGACCCCATCGGCCAGGTGATCACCATCGGCCAGGGTCTCGGCCCGCAATTCGCGGACCCTCCCCGCCAGATTGTGGGAATAGTGGGAACGGTCAAGGAACAAGGCGTGGCCAATGGCGATGTTGGGGTGATGTACCTTCCGCAAGCCCAAGTACCACAGGGAATGATGGAGCTGATTCGCCAGATCATTCCCCTGGCGTGGGCAGTGCGCTTGCACGGCGATCCAATGGCTCTGCGCGCGGCCGTCCAGCGCGAGATCCAAGCAGTCGACGCAGCCATGACGGTCTCACGCGTGCAGCCGATGGAGCAGGTTCTGGCGTCAACCGTGGCGCGGCAGAACTTCAACATGCTCCTGCTCTCCATCTTCGCTGTCATCGCGCTGCTGCTGGCGGCCATCGGCATTTACGGCGTGATGTCGTATTCGGTCGAACAGCGCACCCAGGAAATCGGCATCCGAATGGCCTTGGGATCGAGCCGCACGGATGTGCTGAAGCTGATGCTCGCGGCTGGCTTGAAACTGGCCGGAATCGGTGTGGCGATCGGCCTGGCGCTGGCCTACCTGCTGACGCGCTTCCTGGCCAGCTTGTTGTTCAGCGTAAAAGCCGGCGACCCGTGGACTCTCGCCGCGGTGGCCGCGATCCTCGGTCTAGTGGCCCTGATTGCAACCTACATTCCCGCCCGCCGCGCCGCCGCCACCGATCCGGGCCAGGCGCTGCACTATCAGTAGTGAGTAGGACAGACCATCGCCTTGCGTGGTCTGTCATCGCCGGCCAAAGCACGGCCCTGACGAACGACAAGAACCGATCGTCCCACCTCTTCGCTACGCCAGCGCGCTGGCGCAGAAGGCGCACCGCTTAGCGGCGATGGGAACCTCGCTCAGGCACTCGGGGCATTTCTTGGTGGTCGGGTCGGTCGGCACTTCGCCGCGCTTCAGACGGGCCTTGCGAATGCGCAGGTACACGATCCGCACCAGCGCCAGCACCGGCACCGACAGGAAGCTCCCCGCGATGCCGGCGATCTCCGCCCCTGCGAACACGCCGAACATCACCAGCAGGGGATGCAGTTGCACGCCTCGTCCCATCACGTGCGGCGAGACCACGTAGTCCTGCACCATGCGGAAGACCGCTACAAATACAATAATCGGCAGCAACCCCACACCCGCTACGCCGGCGACAATGAGGATCAGCCCAATGGCGGTGGCCGGGCCCAGCATGGGAATGAATTCCAGCAGGCCGCCGGCGGCCGCCAGCAGAATCGCGTAAGGCATTCGGATCACGGAAAAAAAGATGGCGTAAGCCGAAAACGCCGTTGCCGAGAGTAGGAACAGCGCGCGCATGTAATGCGCCAGCAGGAGGTTCACGTCGGAGATCACGTCGTCGAGCAGTGCGCGGTGCGGGCCATCCACCAGCAGGTCGAGCACATGCCCCCGCATGGTGGGGGCGTCCTTAAGGAAGAAGAACGCCAGGACGGGGATGACCACTAAGTAGATGACGTTGCTCGCGACGCTCAGAACTTGCAGCCCGTACTGCGGCAACTGGGAGATCAGGCTGCTCGAACGCGCCGCTACTTCGGAGCCGACCTTCACCATGATCTGCGCCTGCAACGAGTGATCGTTGGGCCGCGGTTGCTGCCAACTTGCCACCATGCCGGGAAACCTGCGGGCCAGCGCCGTGGCCTCATCCACCACCCGCACGCCGATCTGGAATCCGAGGCCGCCCACGATCGCCACCACGATCACAAACGCCACCGCCAGCGCCGCCGTTCGCGTGCGCCGCGCCGGGAAAATACGGTCGAGCATGTTCACCAGCGGCGCCAGCAAATAGGCGAACAGCAGAGCCAGCGTGAAAACGAACAGCGTCTTGCGCGTCAGATAAACCACGTAGAGCAGCAGCAGCACAAGCGCCGCGGTCCACGCGGAGCGGGCGGCGCGCTTGTCAAAGCCGAGCATATCGCGGACAGACCTGGAGGCTTATCCTACCACGCTTCTCACGCGCGACCGGGTGAGGCATGCTTGCCCGCGTGGCGCTGGCGCCATGGCCAACCCCCAGACCTAGCCGCCATCCCTGCCGCCGCCGGGCCTGCAAGATCGCAACAACCCCTCTTTCGACGATTTGCGGGCAAGCTAAAGCGGGCCAAAGCGTGCCCGCCGCCACAAACATTCTCTTTCCGTCCTGTTTTAGCAGGTTTCGGTGTATTCTGAAGGTCGGGGAGGCGCGACACGGTCAAATTCTGCGTGCTGGCGAGCGGCAGCTCGGGCAACGCCACGCTGGTGGCGACCGGGAAAACGCGCATCCTCCTGGACGCCGGGCTGAGCATGCGCGAGCTGGGGAGGCGGTTGGCCACCATCGGTGAGCAGCTCGCCGAGATCGACGCCATCCTCATCACCCATGAGCATTCCGATCACGTGGCCGGGCTGGCGGTGCTGGCGCGCAACCGCGGCGTGCGCGCGGTGATTTACATGACCCGGCTGACCGAGCCCTCGATCGACTGGGGCGAGACGCCGCCGGCGCGCCTCGAGACATTTCAGGCCGGTGCCGCGTTTTCGATCGGCGACGTGGAAGTGGAAAGCTTCGGCATCCCGCATGACGCGGTGGATCCGGTGGGCTTCGCGTTCACCGCCGAAGGCGTGCGGATCGGCGTGGCCACCGACCTCGGCTACGTTCCCGAATCGGTCAAGTTTCATTTGCGGCGCACGGACGTGCTGCTGCTCGAGGCCAATCACGATCTCGACATGCTGAAGGTCGGGCCGTACCCGTGGAGCGTGAAACAGCGCGTGATGAGCCGCGTGGGGCACCTTTCGAACCTGACCATGTCGGATTTCCTGGAGCATGACCTGGACGCCTCCACCGCGCACCTGGTGCTGGGCCATCTCAGCCAGCAGAACAATCATCCGGAAATTGTACGCATGGTGGGCCGGCAGGCGCTCGAAGCCCGCGGCATCGGCGCGCGCCTGGAAATTGCCTCGCAGCACCGGCCGTCGGAAGTCTATCGGCTTTAGAACCTGGTAGGACAGGCCATCGCCTTTCGTGGCCTGTCGCTCGGGAGCGAAAGGCAGGCGAGCGGACGACAGGCGACAGAAACCGATCGCCTGTCCTACTACTACTTGATCGGAGCACCGGGACGACATGATTGCACGCTACACGCGGCCCGCGATGGGCCGGATCTGGAGCGACCAGAACAAATTTCAGCAGTGGCTGGAGGTGGAGCTGGCGGCCGCCGAGGCGCTGGCTGACCTGGGCACTGTCCCGGCCGAGGCGGCGCGCCTGCTGCGCGCGCACGCCGGCTTCGACGTGGCCCGCATTCTCGAAATCGAGCGCGAAGTGAAGCACGACGTGATCGCCTTCACCACCGCCGTCGCCGAGAGCATGAAGCAGGCCGGCCACGCCGAGGCTTCGCGCTGGTTGCACTATGGGCTGACCTCGAATGACGTGGTGGATACGGCGCAGGCGTTGCTGTTGGTGCAATCGGCGGCCATCCTCGAAGCCGATCTGGAAGCGCTGCGGCTGGTCTTGAAGCGCCGCGCGCTCGAATTCCGCAAGACCGTGCAGGTGGGCCGCACCCACGGCGTCCACGCCGAGCCCATCGTGTTCGGTCTCAAACTGGCCATCTGGTACGAAGAAGCCGGGCGCAATCTGAAACGCCTGGCTGCCGCGGCCGAGGATCTGCGCGTGGGCAAGACTTCGGGCGCGGTCGGCACCTTCGCCCACATCGGCCCGGAAGCGGAGGAGCGGATCTGCGCGCGGCTTGGGCTGCAAGCCGCAGCGGTAACTTCGCAGGTGATCCAGCGCGACCGTCACGCCGCGTTTGTCGCCGCCCTCGCCCTGGCCACCGCCCTGTGCGAGAAGATCGCGCTCGAAGTGCGCCATTTGCAGCGCACCGAAGTGCGCGAGGCGGAAGAATATTTCGCGCGCGGCCAGAAGGGCAGCTCGGCCATGCCGCACAAACGCAACCCGGTCACCTGCGAGCAGATCTGCGGCCTGGCGCGGGTGGTGCGCTCGAACGTGCAGGCGGCCTTCGAGGATGTCGGCCTGTGGCATGAGCGCGACATCTCGCATTCTTCCGTCGAGCGCGTCATTCTGCCCGATTCCTGCATCCTCGCCGACTATCTCCTCGATAAGACGGTCAACCTGGTGGATAAGTTGCTGGTGTACCCGGAGCGCATGAAGCGCAACCTCGAGCTGACGCGCGGCCTGGTGTTCTCCGGCCAGCTTCTGCTCGATCTCGCCGCCGCCGGAATGCTACGCGAGCAAGCTTACCGCATCGTGCAAGCCCACGCCATGCGCGCCTGGGAAGAGGACTCGGATTTCCGCGCTGCAATTGACGCCGACCCCGAGATCCGCGCCGTCCTCACCCCCGGCCAGATCGCCGAGTCCTTCTCGCTGGACCGCCAATTGCGCAATGTAGACAAAATCTTCGCGAGAGTGTTTCCGGAAGCGGGGTAGCGAAGCGGCCCGCCGTCGGTGAGGAGGTAGTTTGGTGATGGCCCCGGCCGGAGGTCGGAGAAGAGAGTTGGGAGGTGCTCCCAGTTGGTAACCTGTAGCAACTGCGGCCAGCCACTTAGTGGCCCGGCGCGTTTCTGCCCGAACTGTGGCGCGCAGATGATGGCGGTGCCGGTGGTCGGACCGCCCGCCGCTCCGAAGCGGCGCGGATGCACCTTCTGCTTGGGGGTCGTAGCTGCCGGCCTCTTGGCGCTCGTTGCGCTCGGATATCTCATCAATCGAGTCCAAGAAGAGCAGCAGTCACCGGCTGATAAGGAGGCGAAAGAAAAAGAGCAGGTGAGAATTGCTTTTGCGGCGGGCGGGGCGAAACAGTTACGCGACGCGATGCGGAATCCCGACTCGTTCAAATTGACGCAGGCGCTGATCATGGGCGACGGGGCCGTCTGCTATGATTACCGCGCCCAGAACGGTTTCGGCGGCATGAATGCAGAGAAGGCTGTACTGGCCCCAGATGGGCGGTTTGCGACCACTGGATCGGACGGCTTTCATGCGCTCTGGAACAAGGAATGTGCCGACAAGACTGGCCTGGACGAGACATGGGCGGTCGGATACGTTGCTGGATTCCACGGAGCGCTCTCGGGCCAATAAGGGAAAGGACGGACAACAGCTTCTCCTCCAACGCCGTTTGCGAGGCCGAGAGCAGCAAGCGGCGACGCCCTGAAGCGCGCTAACTGACAGAGCCGTTCCGGAGGGACCTGCTCTCAAGCGGACGCTCGCGATCACTCTGCCAGACGGGCGTAAAGGGGCTCCCCCTAAGCCAAGCTATTGAGCCACTGAATTATTTCAGCTTCGGTTTCGGCGCTGATACGGCGCCCGTTCGGCGGCTCCATCACGACTTTCGAGGCGGTTTGGCCTTCGACATCCACCGCTATCGAGACCTCAGGCGAATGTCTGGCCTCGAACACCTGACAGAGACGTTTCGGGTGCTCGCGCTGCCAACCTCTGACCGCCGAAGTCACCTGACGTAATGCGGCCTCATTCCAACTCATCAACTAAAGAATAGCACCGGTCTCCGTGATCGGGAAGAAACGGCGAGAAACGGGCGGAGGGGACGAGAAACCGAACATTAACCAATTACCCAGTTTTCGCGCTCGTCTTCAACTCCGTTCACGCCGCCCCGCGAAAAATCTTCTCCCTTGTTTTGATGGGGCTGCGCCGCTTCGGCAGCACCGCCCCGCAGGCCGCCGCGCTACTCTGAAATCGAAAAGTGCTGCTCGCTCGCCGAGAGGCAGCCGTTTCGGGGCGACGTCCGGTGCCTAACCATGGTCCCTCCCTGCAGGGGGCAATTTGAAACCGGGTCACGCCGCGCAACGTTCATCACAGGCGGCCACAGTGGCTTGTATTCTCCTCCTGGAGAGGAGACAGGAATCGGTTCCTCGCAGCCCCGGCGCTTGAGCGCCGGCAATTACGTTCGAGCAGCTTGCCTCCATTTCGACAAAGGGGGCGGACGCAGTTTTTCTTCGAGTCTTGCCAATGCGGACCAGAGGCGACGCATTTTCCCCCTCGTCTCGCCGTCAGCCGCTCCTGAGGCCAGCACCGCCAGCGTTAACCAATCGAACCCGCCGTCCAAATACCGTTCCGGCACGTCCTTAAAGTGATAGTTCCAGTTTATGGCGCATCCTACACAATCACCGCCTCCCGAAAGCCGGGCGGCCAAGACGCTGCGGGAGGTTTTCGAGTCCGGACGGCCGCTCACGTACGTCCGTTCCGCGGAAGAGCAGCGGGTCGGCAGCATCCTGCGCGAGGTGGGCCTGCGGCTACTTCCGTCCACGCCCCTACGCGTCTGGACCTGGAGCCTCACCGAGGGAATGCATGGCGACGAAGACGGATCGATAGCCGGCACTCACGATCCTCGCGCGGCGCTCGACTTCATCGTCGCGCACGAAGGCGCGGGCATCTTCCACCTCAAGGACTTTCACGAGCCGCTGCGCGGATCGCCCGAGATCCGCCGCCGTTTCCGCGACCTGTATGAGAGTTGTCTGGACCGCCGCAAGTTCGTCGTCATCAGTTCCCCCGTGCGAGCCATTCCGGAGGAACTCGAACGGACCGTCATGTTCGTCGATCTCCGCTCACCCGATCGCATCGAGCTGGCGGCGCTGCTGCACGATGAGGTGCAGAAACTCCCGGCAGCAGGCGGCAACGCCGATGTGGACGACGACATCTTACTGCAACTGGCGGGCGCCCTCAGCGGGCTCACCCTCGACGAAGCGCGCTACGCGTTGCGCCGCGCGCTGGCCACCGGCCGGCGCCTCGGGCCCGAGTCCATGCCGGCCTTGCTCGAAGAAAAGCGGCTGCTGGTCAACCGCAGCGGCTTTATCGAATACATCGCGGATGTCACCAAGCTCGACGCGATCGGAGGCCTCGAGTACCTCAAGAAATGGCTGCTGGAGCGACGCAAGCTGTTTCAAATGCGCGAGAGCTTGAGCAACGACATCGTGCCCAAGGGAATCCTCATGATGGGCATCCCGGGCTGCGGCAAGAGTCTCTCCGTCAAGGCCATCGCCTCGTGTTTCGAACTGCCGCTCTACCGCATCGACATGATCGAGATCTTTTCCGGGCGGCACGGCAAGCCGGAAGGGGTGTTCGTCCAGGCCTGCCGGATGTTGGAGGACCTGGCGCCGGCGGTGCTCTGGTTCGACGAGATCGAGATGGGGGTCACCGCGACCGAGTCCAGCGGGGAGCAGGGCAGAATCTTCGCGTTCTTCCTGACCTGGATGCAGGAGAAGACGCGCGGGCTTTTCGTCGCCGCCACCGCCAACCGCATCGATCTGCTGCCCGCCGAAATGATCCGCAAGGGCCGTTTCGACGAGGTGTTCTTCGTCGACCTGCCGCTCGACCAAGAACGGATCGAGATCTTCAAGATTCACCTCCTCCGGCGCGGCGTGGATGCGGCCCGGTTCAACCTCGATGAATTGACCCAGTTCACAGTTGGATGGTCCGGCGCCGAGATCGAGCAATGTGTGGTATCGGCCATGACCACGGCGCGTCTCGAAGACCGGGAGCTGACCGCCGACGATCTGATCGGGGTCGCGGCGCGCCTTGTCCCCCTATCGCGCACCATGCGGGAGCAGATCGATCACATCTCCCGCTGGGCGTTCGAGCGTGCCGTGAGAGCATCTCCGCGGCGGGTCGTGTGAGGCTCCGGCGGAAACGCAGTAGCATGGAGGAGTGAAAGCTGGAAAATGCGCCTGTTCATTACTCCCGCCACAATGACACGTGTCGTGGCTGTCCTGGCGGTCGCAGCAATGAGCCTCCACGGTCAGCCCGCGAAGGCCCCGCTTCCCGCTTCGGTTTGGGACGTGACGAGGGCCTACGTGTTGGATTATGGGCCCAAAGCGCCTTTCATGATGTGCGCGGTTGGGTTTAAGGCCGCCGTTAGGAATGACCGCCAGACCGAGATCCGGATTGGTTCTGAACCGGTCCACTTTGGGGCCGCCGAGCTGCGCGTCGATACGGGGAAGGGGGCGGGGGAGTGGCTAAGAAACTTGATGTTGGATTGGATTGGCGGGGACGGAAAGTACGACCAGTGCTCTGTCGTCCCGCCGGGGGGCACTTACGAACTGCCGAAAGTAAGCGCGAGCTTCACTCTGAAGAAGATCGACGGGCGCGTACCCCCTAGCGCAACAGTGCGCTTTCACCTGGGAGTCGGCTGCATGGACGGAAAAACCATTCGCTCTGAAAGCATCCTGACAGAGGCGATTTATGTTGACACTTCCGCGACTCCGGAGAGATATATCGAGCCTATCGCGATTCCAGAGAAATAGCAGAAAGAAACAGGGGCCGCGGTGGGCAAATCTTCGCGAACGTTTCCGGCGGAAACGCAGTAGCATGGAGGAGTGAAGGCTGGAAAATGCGCCCGTTCATTACTCCCGCCACAATGACACGTGTCGTGGCTGTCCTGGCGATCGCGGCGATGAGCCTCCACGGTCAGCCTGCGAAGGCCCCGCTTCCCGCTTCGGTTCGGGACGTTAGCATGGTTCGTCTCTTGGATTTTGGGCCTCACGTGATGTGTCAGGTTGAGTTTAAGGCCATTGTTAGAAATGACCGCCAGACGGAGATCCGGATTGTTTCTGAACCGGTCTATTTTGGGGGCTCCGATTTGGGCGTCGACACGGGGAAGGGGGCGGGGGAGTGGCTAAGGAACGTGTTCGGCGTGATGCAGGTTATCGATGCGAAGAACCACCAGTGCTCTGTCGTCCCGCCGGGGGGCACTTACGAACTGCCGAATCAGGCGGGTACTTCTACCTCAAGAAGATCGACGGGCGCATACCCCTTAGCGCAGCGGTGCGCTTTCACCTGGGAGTCGCCTGCATGGACGGGAAAACCGTTCGCTCCGAAAGCATCCTGACAGAGGCGATTTATCTTGACACTTCCGCGACTCCGGAGAAATATATTGAGCCTAGCGAATTTCTCCGTCCATCCGCGGCTCCGGAGAAATAAGGGGAAACCGGAAAGAAACAGGGGCCTCAGTGGACAAATCTTCGCGTACGTTTCCGGCGGAAACGGGGAACAGGGACGGATTTTCGCGTTCTTCCTGACCTGGATGCAGGAGAAGGCGCGCGGCCTTTTCGTCGCCGCCACGGCCAACCGGATCGACCTGCTTCCCGCCGAAATGATTCGCAAAGGCCGCTTCGATGAAGTGTTCTTCGTGGACCTGCCGCTCGACCAGGAACGGATCGAGATTTTCAAGATTCACCTCATCCGGCGCGGCGTGGATGCGGCCCGGTTCAACCTCGATGAATTGACCCAGTTCACAGTTGGATGGTCCGGCGCCGAGATCGAGCAGTGTGTAGTGTCGGCTATGACGACGGCGCGTCTCGAAGACCGGGAGCTGACCGCCGACGATCTGATCGGGGTCGCGGCGCGCCTTGTTCCGCTCTCGCGCACCATGCGGGAGCAGATCGATCATATCTCCCGCTGGGCGTTCGAGCGCGCCGTTAGGGCATCTCCGCGGCGGGTGGTGTGAGGGGCTGGCCTACCGAACCGCGCGAACCCGCGCCATGCTGCGCCTGGGTAGGACGGACTGGATTCCACGCCCACGACCGGAGCTGCCCCGTAGGTCCAACGGCCCGACCAACACCGGCTACGCGAAGGGCCTGACAGCGCTGCTGGAATAGGTCGGCTGAGGCAGACCACAAATGGCCGAAAATGACCGGGAATCCCTTGACACAGTATTGGTATCTCCTTATCCTATATAGGATTCGCCCAATATAGATAATCGCGGCCCGGCCCGCGATGTGAATACGCGACCCTAGACCGAACGAGATAAGTTCAAGCGCTGCAGTCACAGGAGGAGTGAATGAAGCAATTGAGAACGCCGCTTACGGCAGCGGTTTCAGGGATGGTCGCCGCTGCGTTGATAGCGGCGCTTGTCTACGGGCCTGGGTCTGCCGCAGCGCAGACGCCAAAGGCTGGAGAATCGGCTCGTCGGGCGGCGGCCGGTGCGCGTCTCCGCTCGCTCGCGGCCCCCCATGCTCGCGCCCCTATCGGCGGTCCCACCGATCCGAGCTCGGTCCCGAGCGGCTGGACGTGCGTTGGCAACTGCGGCACGGATGTTGCCGATGGGTCTGTCACGCTCTCGCCAACCGGCAACAGCTCGTACGAGTGGGTCTCGACGAACGGCGGCACGAACGGGGTCGGTGCGCTTCCAACCGGCGCGCTGGGGAGCGAAACGGACGGATCTACACTCGCCACACCAGTCTTCACGGCGGCGGCCGGAGCCCCGTTGACTTTCTACTTTAACTATGTGACCTCCGACGGAGCCGGATTTGCCGACTATGCTTGGGCGGAACTGTTCAACTCAGCAAATAACCCGGCCGCCCTTCTGTTCACTGCAAGAACAGCAGCGAGCGGCAGCATCGTTCCAGGGTCTGGCATGCCTGCCCCTCTGGCGACGCTGACTCCCCCCTCGGTACCCATCATCGGCGGTGCGCCGACATGGTCGCCCCTCGGCGTCTACTCGGGTCAGTGCTGGGCTGCCGGTTGCGGCTACACGGGCTGGGTCAAATCCAGCTACACGATTCCGGCCGCCGGCAACTACTACCTTAAGGTAGGGGTCGTGAACTGGCTCGATACAGAATACGACTCGGGGCTGGCGGTGGATGGCGTGACCGTCAACGGCGTGCCAGTTGCCACTACACCGGTGCCGTCTTCGCTGGTCCTGGCGATGCTCGGGCTGGCGGCGTTGGGCATGTTACTTGCATCGCGAAAGTTCGTCCGTTCGTAGGAGACCGGGCGTCTTCAAGAACGTGGGGACCGGTAGAGCCGCGTTTCTTTTTCGTAGGGCGCTCAGGCGACGGATCTGCCAACCCGCCCGCGCGGTGAGATCTCCGGTGCGGTCTCATTAGGCAAGGCACACTTCTGCAATCGTCGCCAGGCTCGAGCTCACAGCCGCTCCAGCGTCAACGGATCAGACTCACCATTGAAATACTTCTCCAAGGCGTCCTGGAAGATCTGGTTCGCGGACGTGGCGTTGGCGAACAAGGTCATCGAAGATCGAAACTTCAGATCGTCGGGATAGCCGAAGATCTCCTCGATGGAGCGGCCCTCAACCTGATTCACCAGCCGGCAACACTCCCTGAGCCGAGCTCCGAGAATTGGGTGGTCCAGGTATGCCTTGGCTTCCTGCAACGAAGAAATGGCGAACTTCCGCGCCAGCGGACTGTAGCCGAGACCTTGAATCTGCGGGAATATGAACCACATCCAATGCGACCGTTTTCTGCCCGCCCGCAGTTCCGAGCACACCTGCGCGAAGACGGCATTCTGGGCGTCTAAGAAACGTTGCAGGTTATGCGGATCTTCTTGATCGGCTCCGGACATGCTGGTGCCCCTGTGATGCGCCCGGCGGCTATTCTCCGTGCCACCGGTGCCACCGATCGACTCCTTTCTACAGAATAACCAAATGTTCTTGCTGGGGGTCATGATGGGCAAGACCATTCGATGAGGTGCGTCCGGATCTTCCAGTCATCGACGGCTCGTGAGTCGTCTGGAAGAAGCCGGCCAGCGCCGGGAAATCCGATGAGCCGGTTTGTCCGGCGATGTAAGCGTTGCCGCTCCGGTGTCCGATTGCATCGCATATACTGGAATTATGAATCGGCATATCCGCAATGTCGCTATCTTACTCCTAGCGGCCTATCCGGTCGTGGTGCGGGCCGCGGATAACAGCTATCTCAACAATCTGCCCACGGGCGCCCGATGGCTCGAACATCTCAACAACGACCTGCTTCCGTTTTGGACCATCCCGCCCGCCCTCGGCGACCCGCTGGGATCGTTTCCATCCGAGCGCTGCGACGATGGGTCCCTCCTGAACTACAACAACCCGTGTTGGCCCATCGCCGGCAACGCCTCTTTGCTGATACCCGCCCAGTACCTGGTGCCGCTTTCGCGGCAAACTTATGGCTACGGAGTGGCGTACCATCTTACCGGAAACTCGGTCTATCTAGACTATATGAAGGCCGGTGTCGCCTACCTCCGCCAAAACTGCATAGATCCCAACGGTGGAATGTTCGAGAGCCAGGACCTTACTACCGGCGTGTGGGGCCCCGACATCCTCTATCGCGATCCTCAACAGCTTGGCTATGGCTTGCTCGGCATGGCATTTTATTATTATCTGACTCGCGACGATGCCGTGCTGCAGGACATCCTTACTATCAAGGACTATATTTGGAATAGCTATTACAACCAGTCGCTGGGCACAAACCAATGGCTGCTGGCCGATGATGACGGCACGATGGCCGATTCCAAACAACTTGTCGCCGATCTGGACGAGATGAACACCTACCTGGTGCTGCTGACACCTCTCCTGCCCGAGCCGTACCAAAGCCAGTGGATGCAAACGATGACGCTGGACGCGCAATCCATCCTCGGCACATTCTATTCGCCCCAAGACAATCTGTTCTTTCTGGCGGCGGACACGCCGCAGGAGATGGACTTGAATTACACGGGCGTCGACGTCGGGCACAGCAGCAAAGCGTTGTGGATGCTGCGCTGGGCCGGCCTGCTTACGGGCGACCAGGGCTTGGCCAGTTTCGCCGGGGCCAACGGCCGCCGGCTGCTGGACCGCGCTTACATGCCCGAGAGCGCTACCAGCGGCTCCTGGGCGCAAGGAGTGCTGCAGGGCGGCGCGCAGGACCCGGACAAGACCTGGTGGATCTCCGCCGAACTGGACCAGTTGTCCGGAACCCTGGCGCTATCGGATGTAGCCGCCGGCTCGTATCTTCCCCAAACCACCGCGTATTGGTTCAACTATTTCGTCGACCATCAGTACGGTGAAGTGTGGAACGGACTCAACTACCCCGACAACTCGCCGCAGCGGAGCTACCCGAAAACCTGGCAGTGGAAGAGCGCCTATCATGATTTTGAGCACACACTGGTCGGTTACATTACCTCCCAGTGGTTGCTGGGCCAGCCTGTGACGCTGTACTACGCCTTCGGCACGACAGTGGACGAAAGCACCATCCACCCGTATTATTTCTCCAGCACGATTGATTCTCTCACGCAGACTCAGGACAGCCAGGGCAACTCCTACCAGGCGGTTACATTCCACCCCGTCAGCGTGGGATCGGCGCCGCCGGTAGTGGCTACTTCCGCCGCCAGTTTCCTGGCCAGTCCGCTGGCCGCGGGGTCCATCGCCACGTTGTGGGGTACGGACTTACCGACTGGCGCCACGGGCGCCAACGTCTCGGTTACCGACGTCAACGGCGCATCCCGCCAGGCGCAGGTCTTCTATGCTTCGCCGTCCCAGATCAACTTCCTGATTCCAGCAGGCACGGCTGCCGGTGCGGCAACCATCACTGTCACGTCTCCGGCCGGCACGTCCGCATCCGCATCCGCAACCGCCCAGATCGTCAGCGTCTCTCCGGGCATCTTCCAGTTGAACAGTACCGCCTTAGCGGCGGCGGAAGTGCAGCGTGTGAATGCAGACCAGTCGCAAAGCATCGGACCGGTCTACCAATTGGGTGCCTCCAATAACGTGACGCCGCTGCCGATCAGTGTCGATCCTGCCAATGGGGCTGTCTATCTTTGGGTGTTTGCCACAGGTTTGCAGAACGCGCAAAGCGTCGCCGTAACCGTGGGCGGGCAGCAGGTGCCGGTGAAATATCATGGCGCGCAAGGAACTTATAACGGCCTGGATCAGGTCAACGTTGGTCCGCTGCCGCCATCGCTGGCCGGCAGCGGCCGGGTCAACATCGTACTGACTGCGGACGGGCAGACTGCCAACCCGGTGGAGATATTCATCCAGTAACGTGGCGGGAACGCCCGCCGCGCCCTACACCTTCTCCCGGATGGGCCGAGAGGTTAATCTGCTTGAAAGCTCGCTGATTCGTGACGGCAGGCGTGAAGGCTCGCGAGAGTGCCCGCTTGACCGAACCGGCAAACCCGCTCCATCTGCCGAGCTACAATAGTTGTATGGGGTGCACGCCTTCCACATCCCGGCCGGGACTGTTCGGTTCCGACTAGCGCCTCGCCCGCCCCGCGGCGCGCGGCTTGCTTCTTGAGACGCGCGATCTCAGCAAACCTACCAACAATTTGAGCAGGAGGTTGTCATGGGCAAGACCTTGGATAGGGTGCGTCCGGATCTTCCGAGCATCAACGGCCCTCTGCCCGGGCCGCGCGCGCGTGCTGTAATCGAGCGCGACCGCCGGGTGGTGTCGCCATCGTACACGCGTTCGTATCCGTTGGTGGCGGAGCGCGGCGAAGGCGCGATGGTGGAGGACGTGGACGGGAACCGCTTTCTGGATTTCAATGCCGGCATCGCGGTAGTGGCCACCGGCCATTGCCATCCGCGGGTGGTCAAGGCGGTGCAGGAACAGGCCGCCCGGCTGATGCACATGTCGGGCAGCGATTTCTATTACGAGGGAATGGTGGCGCTGGCGGAAGAGCTTGCCCGAATTGCGCCCGGCGAAGTGGCGCGGCGCGTGTCGTTCGGTAACTCGGGTGCGGAGGCCATCGAGGGTTCGATCAAGCTGGCGCGCTGGGCGACCAAACGCGACAAGATCATCGCGTTTTATGGCAGCTTTCACGGCCGCACCCTAGGCGCGCTGTCGCTCACCGCGCGCAAGGCGGTGCAGCGCGCGGGATTCGGGCCGCTCATCCCGGGCGTGGTCCACGCCCCGTACCCCAATTGCTACCGCTGCCCGTTCGGGCAGAAACCGGAGAGCTGCGCGGTGGAGTGCGTCGGGTTTATCGAGAACACGCTCCTCAAGACCGTGGCGCCGCCGGAGGAAACTGCTGCCATCGTGGTGGAACCGGTGCAGGGGGAAGGCGGCTACATCGTGCCGCCGAGGATATTCTTCGATGAGATAGCGCGGGTGGCTCACCATTACGGGCTCTTGCTGATTTTCGACGAGGTGCAGAGCGGGATGGGCCGCACCGGCCGGATGTGGGCGGCGGATCATTTCGAAGCCGTGCCCGACATTCTAGCGGTGGCCAAAGGCATCGCCAGCGGCCTGCCGCTGGGGGCGACCGTGGCGCGCGCGGACCTCATGACATGGCCGCCGGGAGCACACGCTTCCACCTTCGGCGGCAACCCAGTAGCCTGCGCGGCCGCGCTCGAAACCATCGCCCTGCTCGAAGAGGAGTTGATCGCCAACGCGGCGCGCATGGGCGCTTTCCTGATGGACCGCATGCGCGAGTGGCCGCGACGCTTCGCCCACGTAGGTGAAGTGCGCGGCCTGGGGCTGATGATCGGCATCGAGCTGGTGCGCGATCAAGAAACGCGCGATGGTGCGCCGGAGCTGCGCGACCGCGTGGTGCAGTTGGCGTTCGAGCGCGGCCTGCTGGCGCTCGGGGCGGGCGATAACAGCATACGCCTCTGCCCGCCCCTGGTCATCACGCGCGAGCAATGCGCCTTCGCTCTTGAGACACTGGAAGAGTGCCTTACGGCGGCGACAGAATAGAAACGGAATCTTCTCCCTCCGGGAAGACAACGGGCAAGCTAAAGCATGCCCCACCGAGAATCCTCGACGTGGGCTGCGGGATTCATAAGCAGCCGGGTGCGATCGGCATCGACCGCAATCCCGCCAGCCACGCCGACGCGATCGTCGATCTCGACCGCTTCCCGTACCCGTTCGCCGACAGCTCGTTCGACCGGCTCACCGCCATTCACGTCATCGAGCACGTGGCCGACGTGATCCGCGCCATGGAGGAGTTCCACCGCCTGGTGCGGACGGGCGGCACGGTGCGCATCGAGACGCCGCACTACACCGATTTCAGCTCCTTCTGCGACCCCACCCACAAGAGTCACCTGAACAGTTTCAGCTTCCGCTATTTCGGCGAAAATCACGGCGGCTTCGGCTACTATTCCGCGGCTCGATTTCGTGAGATTTCGGTGCGCGTCAAGCTACTGGCCTTGTGGAGGTGGCTCGGGCAAGAATTCCTGGTCAACCGCTTCCCGCGCTACCGGCGCTTCTGGGAATATTACTTGTGCTACGTGGTACGGGGTAAGGCGATGGAGTTCGAGTTCGAAGTGATTGAGTGATCGGATGGCTCTACCGCGCGGCGGACCTGCTGCGGCGCCGCCCGCTGGCGGGCGATCATGGCCGTTTGGGCGAAGACCTGGCTTACCGCTATCTGCGCAGACACGGCTGCACAGTGGTGGCGCGCAACTATGCGGCCCGTTCGGGGGCGGGAGAAGTCGACCTCGTGGCGTGGGAGGGCGGCGTGCTGGTATTCGTCGAAGTGAAGACGCGGTCGAGCGCCGATTTCGGCGCGCCCGAGGCGGCCGTCGACGGGGAAAAACAGCGCCGGATCGCCATCGCCGCCCGCGAATACGGGCGCCGCGCGCAGGTCGACGACACCCGGACGCGCTTCGATATTGTCAGCGTAATGTTGGGAAAACCTCCCCGCATCACCTGGACGCGCGACGCGTTCCGCGTCCGTGACATATAATCAGGTGTTTGCTGATGGCCCTACCTGGAAGGAAGTTCCCGATTGCCTGAGTTGCGCAAGGACCCGATCACCGGCCGCTGGGTGATCATCGCCACGGACCGCGCCAAGCGTCCCGGAGATTTCATTCGCCAGCCGGTGCCACCGGCCCAACAGACGGTCTGCCCATTCGATTCCGGTCATGAGAATAAGACCCCGCCCGAAGTGCTTGCCTACCGCAACGGCGGCGGGCGCGACCAGCCGGGATGGCGGGTGCGCGTGGTGCCGAACAAGTTCCCCGTGCTGGGCATCGAAGGCGACCTGAACCGGCAGGGCGAGGGCATGTACGACAAAATGAGCGGCATCGGCGCCAACGAAGTGATCATCGAGACGCCGGACCACGCGGCTACTCTCTCCGACATGCCGGAACACCAGATCGCGGAGGTGCTGTACGCGTTTAAGGACCGCATCAACGATCTCAAGCGCGACCGGCGCTTCCGCTACATCGTTCTGTTCCGCAACTACGGGGAAGCGGCGGGCGCCTCGCTCGAGCATCCGCATTCGCAACTGATCGCGCTGCCGGTGATTCCCAGCGTGGTGAAAGAGGAAGTGGACGCGTCGCGCGAATTCTACGAGGCCAAGGAGCGCTGCATCTTCTGCGACATCATCCACGAAGAGAGCTCGGCGGGCGGGCGGCTGATCTCGGAGACGGACCGCTTCACGGTGCTGGCGCCCTACGCGCCGCGCTTTCCCTTCGAGACCTGGATTCTGCCCAAGCAGCACGCCTCGCACTACGAGGACTCCGAACCCGCGCTGCTCGATAACCTGGCCTGGGTGCTGCGCTCCACCATGCGCAAAATCGACAAGGTGCTGGAGCGGCCGGCCTACAACTTCATCGTCCACAGCGCGCCCGTTCAGGAAGCGCCGCTGGCCTATTATCACTGGCACATCGAGATCATTCCCAAGCTGACCAAAGTGGCGGGATTCGAGTGGGGCACCGGCTTTTACATCAACCCGACGCCGCCGGAAGAGGCGGCCCGCTTTCTGCGCGAGGCGGGACTGGGATGATTTCGCGCCGCGGCCTGCTACTGGCCTCGGCCGGGGCTTTGGCGTGCGGCAGGCGGAAGGCGACCGCATACCCGGGCTACTGCTTCGTGGCCAACCGGCAGGGGCGCAACGTGGCGGTGGTGGACCTGAGCCGCTTTCGCGTGCGCAAGCAGATTGCGCTCGATGCTGCGCCGGCCCTGGTGATTGCACATCCGCAAAAGCCGATCGCCTACGCGCTGGCGCCGTCGAACGGGACGTTGTACGAACTGGATGCCGCCACGCTGGCGGTGAGCCGGCGAATGCGCGCGGGCAACACGGCTCTGGAGATGCGCATGGCGCCGGACGGCCGGGCGCTGTGGATTCTATACCGCGATCCGCCCGCACTGGTGGAAGCGCCGCTCGATTCGCTCAAAGCTGCGCGGCGTATCCGCCTCAACTCGGCCGCCGACGGCTTTGACCTGAGCGTGGACGGCCGGGCGGCGATAGCCTGCCGCCAGGATAGGACCATTGTTCTGGCTGCCCTCGGTGCGGCGCGCGTGGAGCGGACGCTTGGCTGGGATGCTGTCCCCGAGTTTGTCCGTTTCCGCACCGATGGCAAGCTGCTGCTGGCGGCCAACGCCGACGGGCGCAGTATCGCTTTTTTCGACGTCGCCAGCGGCAAGATTGTGGTGCGGCTGCCGCTTCCCTTCGAGCCACGCCGGTACGCCATCACTCCCGATGGCGGCCAGGTTTTCCTCGACGGCCCCGGCATGGACGCGGTGGCGATTGTGTTCCCTTATAACACCGAGGTCTGGCAGACCGTGCTGGCCGGACGCGCGCCGGGCGCCATGACAGCTACCGATACGCCGCCGTTCCTGCTGGTGGCCAACCCGGATACCAATAGCGTGACGGTGCTCGACTTGGCCAATCAAAACCTGTCGGCGGTGGTGAAAGTGGGAGCTGGCCCGGGAGCGATTTTCACCACGCCCGACAATCAATACGCGCTGGTGCTGAATGAGCTGTCCGGCGACATGGCGGTGATTCGCCTCGACCGCTTGAGCGCTTCGTCTTCTGACCGCGTGCTGCGGTACAAAAGCGCCTCCCTGTTCACCATGATCCCCGTCGGCGAAGCGCCGGTCAGCGCGGCCGTGGTGAAGTGGTAGCCACGGCGCAAAGCTCCTGCAACTGCGAATCGCTCCGTTAGAACCAGCCAAACGCCCGGTCACGAGTGGGAAAGCTGTTTCGTGATATTGGGGTGCCTGCCGAGAGTTTTTCTGCTGCAGAACGCATGGGGCTGGCAGCCGGGGGCCTGCCCCGCTTGCGATCAAGAACGACGTCCCCCGCAACGCCGCCGCCGCGGCTAACCGTGTTATCGTAGCAATCGCGTCGCGGGACTGCCCCAACTCCGTCTGCAACCGCCGCTCTTCGATCCAGCGGAAGTGGGAGCCGGTTTGCGAGATTGGCTTGCCAGGCGTGCGCGCCCGCCACGGCGTCCGTCTGTCTAGTGATGAAAAAGGTAAGAGTGTAGATGCCGATTTACGCGTTGACGATCCTGGTGAGCGCTTTTCTGCTGTTCCAGGTGGAACCGGTGATCGGCAAAATCATTCTGCCTTGGTACGGCGGCTCGGCGGCGGTGTGGACGGCCTGTTTGGTGTTCTTCCAGGTGGCGCTGCTGGCCGGGTACCTGTACGCGCACGCGCTGGTCCGCTACTTGAAGCCTCGCGCGCAGGCGGCGCTGCACGTGGGGCTGCTGGCGCTCAGCGTGCTGACGCTGGCGGTGTACCCGAGCGCCAGTATGAAACCTTACAGTGCGGGCGATCCGGCGTGGAGCATCCTGCTGCTGCTGGGACGCACCGTCGGACTGCCCTTCTTCCTGCTGGCCACGACCGGCCCGCTGGTGCAGGCGTGGTACGCGCGCCGGTTCGTAGGGTCCATGCCCTACTGGCTGTATGCGCTTTCCAACGTTGGTTCCATGTTCGCCCTGCTCAGCTATCCGATTCTGTTCGAGCCGGTGTTTACCACGCATCAACAGGCGCGCATGTGGTCGTGGGGATACGTGGCATTCGCGCTGGTGTGCGCCGCGGCGGCGCTGGGCTCGCCCGCGGTGCGGCACGCGGCGCCCGAGGAAGCCGGAGCCGGGAAACCCAGCCGCCGGCAGTATGCGCTGTGGCTGGCGCTGCCGGCATGCGCATCGGTGCTGCTGCTGGCGGTCACCAACCACATGTCGCAGAATGTGGCCGCGGTTCCGTTCCTCTGGATACTGCCGCTCAGCCTCTATCTGCTGAGTTTCATCCTGTGTTTCGCCGGCCACGGCTGGTACCGGCGCAATCCGTATCTGCAGTTGCTGGCGGTGGCGCTGGGGACGATGGCGTATGCGGCGGCCGCGGGAAACCTGCCCATCCTGCCGGTGCTGGTTCTGTTTTCATTCGGGCTGTTCACCTGCTCGATGGCCTGCCACGGCGAGCTGGCTGGGTTGAAGCCGGAGCCACGGCTGCTGACGCATTTCTACCTGACGATTGCGGCCGGTGGAGCGCTGGGCGGTCTGGCGGTCGGTTTGGTGGCGCCGCACCTGTTCAACGGCTACTATGAGATGCCGCTGGCGCTGGTGGGCTGCGCGGCGTTGATCCTGGCGGTGCTGAAGACGGACCCGGCGCTCGACTGGTTCCGGCGCTGGACTCAGCCGGCGCCCATCGCCACTTTGGCGCTGACGCTGGCGCTGGCGGTGTACGTCGCCGTCGCATTGCAACAGTCGATGAGCGGCGTCCGTGTGCGCGTGCGCAATTTCTACGGCGAATTGACGGTGACAGATAGCGATCCGCCGGCCGCGCTGAATGCCACGCGCACCCTGACGCACGGCACCATCACCCACGGCAACCAATTCCTGAACCCGGCCAAGCGCGACCTGCCCACCACCTACTACGGCCCCGCCACCGGCGTGGGACTGGCGATTCGCGACCGGGGGAAGGGGCGGGCGGTGCGGATCGGCGTGATTGGCCTCGGCACCGGCACGCTGGCGGCTTACGCGCGGCCGGGCGATTATTACCGGTATTACGAGATCAACCCCCTGGTAGTGCGGGTGGCGCGCAGCGAATTCACCTTTCTGGCGGACTGCCGCGGCAAACTGGACGTGGCGATGGGCGATGCGCGGCTGTCCTTGGAGCGCGAGCAGCCGGAGAATTTCGACGTGCTGGCAGTGGACGCGTTTTCGGGCGACGCCATTCCGGTGCACCTGCTCACGATCGAGGCGATAGATCTTTACTTCCGGCATTTGCGCCCGGACGGCATTCTGGCGGTGCACATTTCCAATCGACACGTGGACCTGCTGCCGGTGCTGGCGGGCGAAGCGCGCTCGAGTGGGCGGCGGGCGCGCGTGGTGGACACCGAGGATGACGACGAGGCGGGAGTGTTTGCGGCTACCTGGGTGCTGGTGACCGCTCCGCCCAACGACTTCGACAACGCGATTCGCGCCGACTCGAACCCCGTTTCCCGGGCGCGGCGCGTGCGCCTGTGGACCGACGATTACAGCAACCTTTTCCAAATCCTGAAATAGACGTACAATGATAGATGCCGCGTCCGTCCCTCCCCCATAGTTCTGGATATTGAGATTTGCAAGTAGTATGTTTCAGTACAGCGTGAACGTTACGCTTTCGATAAGGTTCGCAGGAGATATCATGGACGCCGCTTTCGCCGTATTCAAGAAGACCGCAATCGTTCTCTCCCTCGCCCTGCTCGCCGCGATGCCGCGGCTGGCGCAGGCGCTCACGCCGAATTTCACCAGCCCGGCCAACGGTACCGTTTACACGCTGTCTAATGGCACGGCTTCGGTAACCGTAACCGGCTCCGGGGACGCGAACGACCCCCCGGCGTACATCACCTTCACGGTGGAGGTGCAATACCAAAGCGGCGATCGGCCCTGGCTTGACGTGGGCAGCGATCCCACCGCCTCGTCGGCCGGTGGCTTCCTCTGCAACGGCGGATACGGGAGCGATTGGACATACACGACGAACGTGACGCCGCTCGCTTTGAATATGGGGGTCGGCTGTGATGCCGGGGCGCTGTCGCTGGGCCTTCATACCGCGACGGTGACGCTGCTGCCGCAAACACCCTCGGGAGTGAACTCGGTAACATTCTCGGTCCAATACAACACCGGTGGCAACGGCGGTGGGACGCTGGTGCCGACCCCGTCCAGTCTGACCGGCACCAACGCGATGACCGCGCCGGTGGGCGCCTCCGTGTCGACGACTGTAAGCCTGTCCACAACCAGCTCTTCGACGATCCCCTTCACCACGTCTACCGGGGCGGGCTGGCTGTCGGTGCAGTCGGCCACGAACCAGGTGACCAATACGGTGCCGGCGTCGCTGACCATTATCGCCAGCGCGGCCGGCCTTTCGGCAGCGGCAAGCCCCTATAACAGTACTGTGACGGTGAGCTACGGCAGCAGCCAGCCGCTGGTTATTAACGTAACGTTCAACGTGACCGCGAACGGGGTCAGCTTCAGTCCCAGTGCGCTGGCCTGGACGTACTCGAACAGCGCCCTGTCCCCCGCCGGCGCCCAAAGCGTAAGCCTGACCACGCCGAATACCGACACGTACACCGCCGCGGTCTCCTACCCGAGCGGGGCGACGGCAACCACCTGGCTCCAGGTGAATAACGGCGGCAGCGCGAGCGGGCTCACCAACGGCGGCACGTTTTCGGTTTCGGTGGTTAACTACACCACCCTGGCGGTCGGCACTTACACCGGAACGATAACGGTGACCGACGCCAGCAATTCCGCCATCTCTGCCAGCCTCACCGTCACCCTGACGGTGTCGGGCTCGACCTCGGGCGGCGTGACGATTTCGCCCAATCCGATTAGCCTGAATTCCACGAACAGTTACGACCAGTTGGTGACGGTAACCAGCGTGGCTGGAGGCGCGTTCACAGCGACGCCCTCGAGCAATTGGCTGGGCGTGACGCTCAGCCAGAGCAGCATCGTGGCTGGCGGAACGGCCTATATGACGGTGAGCGCCAACACCAGCCTAAGCGGATCGGGAACGTTCACAGGAAGCATCACGGTCCAGGTGGGATCGGTGAGCCAGCAGGTGACCGTAAACCTGACGGCCGGCAGCGGCGCCGGCGGGACTGCTTCGGGGTACGTGGCGCCGACGACGCTGAATTTTGTGGCGCAATCGGGAGGCACCGATGTAACGCAGCAGATCGTGTTTGCGGGCTCCGGAACCTTCACGGTCTTTAATTCCCCGATTTACAGCACTAATAGCGGGAGCGTGGCGTGGCTAAACACATCGCTAGTCGGCGGAGACATGAGCGCGCAGGGAACGCCCGTCACGATCTACGCCAATCCCAAGAATCTGACGCCCGGAACGTACACCGCAAGCTTGGAGTTGGGGATCGTGGCCAACGGGGCAGTGGTGCAGAACCCTCCTGTACTGCAAGTGAATTTCGTCGTCACTTCGGGCGAGGTACTGTCGGCCAACCCAACCACGGTGATTCTCAATAGCGGCGGGACGTCGCAGAACGCCACGATTACGGTAACGTCTTCCGGCGGCACTGCGCTGCCGGTTAACGTGGCCACCGACCAAACCTGGCTCAGCGCGACGGTGCAAGGCGGCGTGACCACGACGCCGGCCACCATCTCCGTGACGGCCAACTCGAGCGCGCTGAACAACGGTTTATACGCGGGCAACGTTACGGTCACGGGAGGAAGCGAGCAGCCGCTCTATGTGCCCGTGATTCTGGTGGTGTCGGGGGCGATCAATCCGACCGGCTTGACTCTCAGCGCGCCATCGATGACCTTTGCCGCGCAGGTGGGGGGCAGCGCGCCGCCCGCGCAGACGTTGACAGTCAGCTCCAGCCCCCCCGGTACGGTGTTTACGGCGGCGGTTTCGGTGTCTTCGCCGCCCGGCGGCACGTGGCTTTCGATTGCACCCACAGGCAACCTGTCTACCAACCAGGGGCTGACGGTGTCGGTGAATCAAGCCGGACTGGCGGCGGGCAGTTATAGCGGCGACATCGGTCTGACCGCTAACGGCGCGTCGCTGACTGTGCCGGTGAACCTGGTGGTCAACACCACCGGTACGTCCGGCGGCAACGTCACGGTGAGCGCTTCCACGCTGGACTTCTCGGCGGTATCCGGAGGCGCCGCGCCGGCAACGCAGACGCTGACGGTATCGAGCGCGGCCGGGTCGGCGGGCGTGCCATTCACGGTGACAACCTCGAGCACCGGCAGTTGGCTGTCGGTCAGCCCGACTTCGGGGACGACGCAAACCAACCTGACCGTTTCGGTGAACCAGACGAACCTCAGCGCCGGGAACCACAGCGGCAGCATTACGATTACGCCGACAGGCGGCAGCGCCGTAGTCGTGCAGGTGACGCTCGACGTGGTGACCCAGCCGGCTGTTTCGGTGAGCCCCGCATCGCTCAGTTTCGCTTTTGAGGCCGGCAGCGGCGGCACTGTGGCGCCGGGGCAGTTGACCGTGAGCGCGACCGGCGGCACGGCCAGCTTCCAGGCCAGCGCCAGCAGCTCGGGCAACTGGCTTTCGGTAACGCCGGCATCCGGGTCCACGTCCACCTCGACCACGCTGACAGTGCAGGTGAACCCGGCGGGCCTCGCGGCCAGCGCGACACCGTATACAGGCACCATCACGATCGTCGGGGTGAGCGGCACCGAGGGCTCGCTGACGGTGGATGTGTCGCTCAGCGTGACCGCCCCGCTGCCCACCATATCGGCGGTGCTGAACGCGGCCAGCTACTCGAGCGGGCCGGTTTCGCCGGGTGAGATCGTGTCCATTTTCGGAACCTCGATCGGCCCCACGAACCCCTCATTCCTGACGCTGAATTCAGCAGGCCAGGTTTCGACTTCAATCGGCGGGGTTACGGTCAGTTTCAGCGGCTATCCGGCTCCCCTGACTTACGTCAGCGCAACCCAGATCAACGCCATCGTGCCGTATGCGTTCTCGGGGAACAAGGAGCCGTTCGCGGAGGTGAAGTTCGCCGGGCAGACATCGAACGATATGGGCCTGCAGCTCGCGGCCTCCGCACCGGGGATCTTCACGCAGAACTCCAGCGGCACCGGTCCGGGCGCCATTCTCAACGGTGATAGCAGTCTCAACACCCAGGCGAACCCCGCAGCCCCGGGGAGTACGATTCAGATCTTCCTCACTGGGGAAGGGTTGACAAGTCCCGCCGAAGCCACCGGAGCGGTAACCACGGTGAACCTCACGGGGGTTGGTCCCCTAACCCCGGCGCCGCAACTCGCCGTATCGGTACTGATCGGCAACCAGCCCGCGCAGACAACCTTCGTTGGTGAAGCGCCGGGCCTGGTGGCCGGCGTGTTGCAGGTGGACGCGGTAGTGCCGCTGACAACGGGCGCCGGCGCGATCCCGATCACGGTGCAAGTCGGTAAGCAGATCAGCCAAAGCGGCGTGACGGTCTGGGTGCAGTAGGAACGGGCCGTCGAAACACAAGCCGGCGCGGACACGCAGCCTGAGAACGTCGGGCCGCAAGCCCGCGCGGGGCAGGCCGGCAGCCGGGGACCTGCCCCGCGCACAACCGGCTCACTCCACGGGGACGTGCGTGCCTTTGTGTTCTTCGGCGGAAAGGTGCGCGATGCGGTCGTCGATCAGGCTGCGGATGCCTTTCAGAAACTCGACCCGCGAGGCGCGGAAGTGCTCGCCCGCGTCGGCCGGCCACAAGTGCTCCAGAAGCGGCATCGCCACGTTGCACACGAAGCAGCCGCGAGCGGCGGCGGCCTGTGCGCCCTCGCCGGCGGTTTGATTGTTGCTCTCAGCCATCTTCAGCTCTCCTTCATTTCCACGGTCAGAATACGGTTCTCCAGCCTGGCCCGGGTGGGCGCCAGGCCGGCCATGGAAGTCGGCAGGCCGATGTGCCGCCGCAGCGTGCCGATCTCCACCACCAGCTCATCGCCCTTCTTAAATAATCCCACTTCGCCCTTGGCCGCGAAAGGCAGACGCAGTTTCACCTCGTAGTGGCCGTCCTGCTTGCCGAACGTGTAGGGCGCCTCGGTGCGTTCGACGCGGGCTGGGTCCTCGCCCGCCACGTAGAGGGCGCGCGCCAGTTCCTCCAGCCGTTCCCGCCCTAAGACTTCGTGGGTGAACAGCGGGACGCGCTTCACTGCGACGGGCGCGAAATAGGCGTCGATCTCCTGCAGCACGCGCGCCTGCGAGGCGCGCCACTCCTCAAACCACGCGTCGGTCACGGCCTGCGGCAGCACGCGGTTGACGATGATGCTATCCACCGTCAGGCCGTGCAGCGAAAAGTAGACGAACGCGCGCTGGGTTTCGCGCAGCACCATGCGCTCCGGGTTGGTCACCAGGCGCACGCTGGTCTGGGCCGGGTCCTCCAGCAGCTCAGGGATGCCATCCAGCTTGGCGAACAGTTGCTGGATGTTGGAGAAATAGCCTTCTGTCGGCAGCTCGACCGGAGAGACGCGGTTGGCGATGGGCCGCACCGCCCTGATGATGCCGCGCTGGAACGGGAAGATGTGCTTCATGTACCATTCGAGGGTGGTGGGCATGCTGACGAAGCGCATCGACTCGGCGGTGGGCGCGCAGTCGAGCACGATCACGTCGTAAAGCTGCTCGCGGCGAAACTGGTTCACCCACATCATCGCGCTCAGCTCTTCCATGCCCGGCAGGATGGCCAGCTCTTCCGCCTCCACGTCGCTGATGCCGGTGGTGCGCAGCACCGAAACCACGTACGAGGAAATCTCCGCCCAGTGACGCTTGATCTCCTTTTGGATGTTGACCTCGTGAATCGCCAGGCGGTCGTTGATGGCATACGGGTCGCCGGTCTGGCCGTGAAACAGGCTCGTCCCCAGGTCGAAGGCGTCGGCCAGGCTGTGCGCCGGGTCCACGCTCATCACCAGCGTGCGATAGCCCAGACGCGAAAGCTCGAGGCCAGTGGCCGCCGCCAGGCTCGTCTTTCCCACGCCTCCTTTGCCGCTGAACAGAAGGATGCGCATACTTTCATTTTACTGTGGCGCCGGCTGCGGGAGGCTGCGCCACGCTGGACGGGGTTACAGTAGTGGATAGAGGACATGCGGCGGAGCGCGATCATCGGGTTGCTGTTCACGGTGGTGATGTGGGCGGCCAATGTCAGGCTCTATCTGAAAGACGGCGGCTATCACCTGGTGCGCGAGTATCAGGTGATCGAGGATCGTGTGCGCTACTACAGCGTGGAGCGCGGAGATTGGGAGGAGATCCCGCTCGATCTGGTGGATCTGAAGCGCACCGAAAAAGAGGCCGCCGAGCGCCAGGCCGAGTTGGCCAAGGACTCGCAGGCGCTTGCCGAAGAGGCAGCGGCAGAGAAGGCCATCGAAAAGGAAACCTCGCGCATCCCGCAAGCTCCCGGCGTGTACTGGTTGGACGGCAACCAGACCAAAACGATGCAAGTCGCCGAGGCTTCGGTCCACATCAATAAGAAACGGGAGGTGCTGAAGGTGTTGTCGCCGATCGGACAGGCGATGAGCGGCAAGGGCACGCTCGAAATCGAAGGCGCGCATTCGGCCAACGTCTTCAGCAACCCGGAGCAGGAATTCTACATACAACTTTCCGAGCCGGAACGGTTCGGCATCGCCAGATTGACCAGTAAGGGCAATGTGCGGATCGTGGAGAACCTGGTCTATTTGCCGGTCGATAAGGATGTGGAGGAAACGCCCACGCTGGTGGAAACCTTGCAGCGGGAGTTGGACCCGGCTGGGCTATACAAGGTCTGGCCCAAGGATCCGCTGCCGGAGGGCGAATACGCGGTGGTCGAGTACACGCCGAACGCGGTGAACATTCAGATTTGGGACTTCTCGATCGGGCCGAAAGCGCCGGGGAAATAACCAAAGCTTATCCGACCTCAGGTTCCACGCAGGTGCGGCCGCGGAGCCAAGTGCGGACTTATCCCGGATTTCCATTTTCACGACGTACTCGATAACTTCCTGACATAGTCGGACGCCTTATTCATGCGGGTTTCAACGTGATGAAGACGCTCCGGAGGTCAACGCCCAATGTCTCCTGCTCGCCATACACCGGAATCTCGGTGGAGTCCATGTCCAGAACCACCCATTGCGCCGCAGAGAGCCACCTGACGCGGCGGCTGTTCGGGGCGATAATACGCCGGAACGCGGCGTTGCCGGTGGCGACTGGGTAAAGGTAGAAGGCGGCCGTGTGCAGCAAACTTCAACAAGGAACAAGGAAGAAAGCGGAGGTGTCGATGGAACTTACTGTAAGGGTAAGACTTGCCTCTCTTGGACTTGTGACTGCTGTGGAAAAGTGTCGCAGGTGCAGCCGACGGCCGTGTTTCAGAGCCAAACCTCCACAATTGTGGATTGAAGAGCGTCCGTTGGACGTACACTAAAAGGGACGGGACTGCCCATAATGGGAATTCCGGACAAAGACTACCAAGCTAGGAGCCATTTCAAGTATGGGAGCAACTTACAATTGCGTAACGCCCACCGAGGTGGCCGCCAATGCATTGGCGCGTGCCGCCTACCTGCATGTGGTTTCGAAGGATGACACAATATTCTTCCCCCACGTCGACAGTTGCACGGCCATCGCGTTCCTTTGCGCCGATGGGGTCATGGTGGGAGGTCACGTCCCGGAGGACTGGGGTGATGCGACTCCGGCTTACACCGCCACGTCTTACCCGCAGAACGCCAGGAGAATGGTCAGAGAAATGCTGGCAGCGCTCCAAAGCATGCGGAAAGATACGGGTACCGCTGGCGACGTCAACGTCCTCATAACCTTCGGAAATTCAAGCACCTTCCAGGACATCCACAGTGAACTGACAACCGGCGGTGTGACCATGAGTGGCGAGCTCCACTGGGAGAACCTCCTCCCCACGGGGGGAGACCTCGAACTCAACGGTCCGAAACAGGAGGTGTTTGCATACGACTTTACAACCAAGCTATGCGTGGGCAACTTCGACTTTTCCTCGATCAAAGCGGTGAAATACAAAACTTCCATAAATCAGTCTCCTCTGTTCTATGTTGCTAGACAGATGCAGAACTGGTTTAAGAAAGACGTCAAGGAAGGCACGTTCGCCTATGCCTTCGACACAGACTGTCTCAAGAAGATATGCCCCCCACCGGCGACGCCGCAATCCGGCGTATCATCGCCCCAAACGGCCGCCGCGTCAGGTGCAGCAACACTGGCTGCGTGGTTTAAGTGGGTGACGAAAACACTGGGACCTTGTAAGAGCTTTGATGCGACCACAGGCAACATGATGGAGGGCACGGTGACATTCAACTTCGCCGGCAACATGAAGGTCGTCGCGAAACTCAAGCTGAAGCGGGCAGATCCAGTCAACCAGATCGTGACATTCGTTCACCAAATCTCAGGCCCTCCCAAGTTTTGAAGGGGCTCGATCGGTATTCCGCGGTTGCGGCAACCGAAGCGCCAGGCAGTGAAGGAGGCTGCCAATCGGTGTATACGAGATCCCGGCTCAAACAGTTCAATCACGGTTAAGGAGACTGAATGGGACCTGGAAGTCTAAAATGGAAATTCCGGTTTAACGCCCCTTTTTGACGCCCATGTGCCTGAGGATCTCCGCTTATGGCTCAGGGGGTTTCAGCGCACCTCGGACGAGCGCCTGTCTGATGCCGGCAAGGTTATTGTTGATCCGCGACAGCATCTGATAGAACTTCCAGACGCAGAAAAACAGCACGACGTAGTAAAGAAGCCCAACCAGGACTGCTGGAATCATGGTTAGCGCCAGAGAGTTGCCGATCATTTCAGACTCCTGAGCCGGTATTGTAACTGCCGGTACGCTCGAAGCGGGCGTCGGCAGGAGTGCCGACACAGCTCGCAAAGAACCGGCGGCAAAGCCGGCGTTACGAAGAAACGCGGCTCCGCAGCGCCGGCGATCTTTGCCGCCATTTTTCTTCCCCACGTACGAGTGCGCGCGCCACGTTCGCCCGTCACGCAATGCGACATTGTTCTTGCGTTGGTCCTAGGTCCGCGGCTCGGCCGGCAGCAGGATCGGCGAGGCGGGGGAGGCAAACGCGGGAGGCGTTGCGGTGGGCTCCTCCATCTCCGCCGGTTGCGCGGTGGGATGGAAGTTGAACCATTGCGCCAGTTCCTCGTCGCCGGCGCGGCGCCGGGCCATGATGACGCGGCGGCGGGCCAGCGCGCGGGGCAGGCAGCGCGCGACGTGCCAAAAGGCGGCGGCGGAAGTGGGCTCCCACAGAATCGATCCGCCGACCACCAGCAGGTCGCGCAGCGTGGCGGGCAGCCAGCAACGGCTATAGACGCCGCCGGTAACGTTCTTGATGCGCATCAGGAAGCGGTTCTTCACCGAGTGCATGTTGATGAGGGCAGGCACCGAGCGCCGGTTGTCCGGCGTGACTGTGCGCACGTGGAAAGCCTCCGCCGCCGGCGTATAGAGTGTCCGCCAGCCGTACAACTGGGCCCGCCAGGCGACGTCGGCGTCTTCGCGGTAAACAAAGAAATCGGGATCGAAGAAATCGCCATCGATGGCCACGTCGTCGATCATGCTGCGCCGGTACAGCGCGGCCGCCGCGGACGCGCCGAAGACGTATTCCAGGCTTTCGTAGCAGCCGCGATCCGGCTCGCGCCAGCCCCGATCGAAGTGCCGCAGGGCGGGCGTGAAACAGATGCCGGTCGAATCGATGCGCGCCTCATCCAGCGGCTGGAAACCCGGCCCAATGGAAAGCAGCTTGCCGCACACGGTTCCCGCTTCCGGGTCGGCCTGGCCGGCTTCCACCAGGGCGCGGACGAAGCCGGGGCGCAGCAACACGTCCGGGTTCAGGGTCAACACCCATTCGGTCGCAGTGGCACGGATGGCGCGGTTCTGCGCTTCGGCGAAACCCAGGTTCCGGCCGCAGCGGATCACCCGCAACCGCCCGCGGAACTGGCGCAGCGCAGCCGCGGTGCCGTCGGTGGACCCGTTATCCACCACCACGATTTCAATCGGAACGCCCTCCTGCCGGAGTACCGCCTCCAGACAGCGTTGGATGTAGCGCGCGCTGTTATACGTGACGATGGCTGCACAGACGGTTGGGCCAGGCATTGAAGTTCTGTTACAAAGACCCGCCACCCCGCCGTTCCAACTACACCAAAGCGTCCGAGCTCCGAGAAATAAAGTTTAAAAAAAGTTGTCTGGGGTGTAGTGGAAAAGCTTACTGTGGGGTCTTAGTGGTGAGTTTTGTGTATGGCCGCGTTCTATATGAGTGAGGAATTGGTGGGCATCTTGCGTCAGGAAGGCGCTGCATCGGCACTGCAAACTCAAGTGGCTCAATTGTTTGAGGAGTCCCGCGAGGATGTTTACCGGTACCTGATGACGCTCGGTTTGACGCCCTCGCGGGCGCAGGACGCCACTCAGGAAGTGTTCCTCCGCCTCTATGCCGCGCTCAAGGGTGGTGAAGAGATCGAAAACCCGCGGGGCTGGATATTTCGGGTTGCACACAACTGGGGTTTGAAAGTGCGCGCCCGGTACGCCTCGGAAAATCCGTTCGACGCGGACTTGGAAGCCAAGCTGGCCGCGCCGGTGCACGACGCGGAACACGACCTGTTGGAACGCGAGCGTATGCTGCGCTTTCATCGCGAGGTGGAAGCTCTGTCGGAGCAGCAGAAACGGTGCCTGTTCCTGCGCATGGAAGGACTGCGGTACCCGGAAATCGCGGCGGCGATGGGCATCAGCCCTTCGGCAGTTTGCGAATTCCTGCGGCGTGCGATGGCGCGGCTGAAGAAGGTGCGGGATGAGTAATTGGCCGTCCGGACATCCCGAGGAGGGCCTGCTGCTGCGCTCGCTGGATGGCGAGTTGCCGGCGCGCAAGGGGCGGCAGGTCCGCAAGCATCTGGAAGCCTGCTGGCAGTGCCGCGCGGAGATGGAATCGCTCGAAGCCACGGTGGCCGAATGCGTCCGCTACCGCAAGCAGGTGCTCGCCGGACTTTTGCCGGAAGCGCCGAACGCGTGGCAGACGCTAGATCGCGGTTTCGACCGCGTGGATGCGGAACTCGCTGCGGCGCCGCTTTGGAAACGCTTGCCGCGGCTGGCCCCGGCCTGGCAGTGGGGAGTGGCGGCCGCGGCTGCGGCTGCGCTGCTGATCGTGGCCATCGTACAACTCGGCCGGACACCCAGCGTGCAGGCGGCATCGCTGCTCGAAAAAGCCGTGGCTGCGGCCAGCGCGCACCCGGCGCCGGTTCGCACCATCGGCGTTCACATGCGCTCGGGCTTGCCGGCGCTGCACACCGTGGGCGGCGCCGCGGGAAATTGGTTGCCCCTGCCGCCCGACATCCGCATGGAGTTCCAGGCTGCGCATTACGACGATGCGGACCCGCTCAGCGCGCGCGCCTTCCAGGCGTGGCGCGACAGCCTGCCGCACAAGACGGACGAGGTGGAGACAGAGCCCGCCGCGGAAAATCCCCACGAGCCGTGCTATCGCATCCGGACCCAGGCGGCGGAAGGCGAATTGGCCTCCGCCACGCTGCTGCTGCGCGTCGCGGACCTGGCGCCGGTGGAAAGCAAATTCGAATTTCGCGATCAGAATTGGATTGAATTCACGCAGGTTATGGAGCCTCCATTCCAACCCGACGGTTTTCCCGTTGCGCCTGCTCCTGAGGCTCCCTTGCGGCCAGTCGTACCAAGCCGGCCGGCTGCACTTGCGCCCAGGTCTTCGGCCTCGATTTCGGATGAATTGCAGGTGGTTACTCTGCTGCACCGGATCGGGGCCGACCTGGGCGATCCTGTGGAAGTCAATTTGACCGATGGCAAGGTGCTGGTATCGGGCGCAGGAGTTTCGCCCGAGCGCCAGCGGCAGGTTCACGAACTGCTGGATAACGCCCCCAACGTGGAGGTGCGCTTCTCCCAGCCGGAAGCTGCTCTGATAACGCCTCCCGCGGAGGCGCCGGCTACGGCGGGCGATGCGGCCAACTTGGGGATTCAGACGCGTCTCGAGAAGCAACTCGGCGGGCGCGCGGCCTTCGAGCGCTTCAGCACGCATGTGCTCGATGGCAATGAAGCCGCCATGGCGCACGCTTACGCCCTGCGCAGCGTGGCGGAGCGCTTCCCGGCCGGAAATGAAGAATCGATGGCCGCACCGGATCGCACGCAACTCCATCAGCTCGCGCGCGATCACGTAGCGGCACTGGAAACGCAGGTGCGGGTGATGGAAGGCGCACTGGCTCCCGTGCTGGCCGGCCTCGGCGGCAAAACCGCAGCGGCTGCCTCCGCGCCTGGCACCGGCACCGCATGGCAACAGGCAGCCGAAGATACCTTCCGCGCTTCGCGGCGGCTGGAAGTGCTGCTCGCGGTCCTGCTGGGAGTCACGCCGGGTGAGAACGCGGCTGGCGATCTGCCCTCGCAAGTGCTGACCGCCGTGGCGGACTTGAAGACCGGTCTCGACCGCTGCCAGAGCCTGCTGGCGCAGTAGCGGCCGAGCGGTTCTATACGGTCTTGTAACCGTTGTTGAAAAGCAAGCGTCAATATCAATGGGTTGGTCTGGGAATTTCAGGATTCCCGCCAGCCCCCGACGGCGGGCGTACATCCTCCGAACGTCCGCCGTTTCTTTTCTACAACCCCCATTTTTTCAAGAACTTCCCAGCCTTGCGCCGAGTCGCGGGGCGCGGGTTGTCCAGTTGCCGGCGGACGAAGCTGAGCACCACGCGTTTGCGCGGGATGCACTCAAAGAATCGATCCAACGACTGAATCGCGTGCCCGATGGCCACGTTGCGGCACTCTTCGGTCTCGTACTTCGCCCGGCCGACGGTGAGAATGCCGGCCGCCAGCTTGTCCGCCAGGCGCGGTTGGGCCTGGGCGATCGTTGCCGCCGCCTGGATCACAGTCCCCGCGCCGATCATCTGCGGGCCGCGAACAGGCTTCAAGAACCTGCCCAACAGCGGCGCGAGCTTGCGCGACCGGTCCACGCGCGCGAGGTTGGCCAGGATGCGCGCCGCGTTCCAGCGGAAAATGCTATTGGGGTGGTCCAGCAGGCGGACGAACTTGTCGAAATCGGGGTAGAGCAGTTGCGGTGATTCTTCGCTGAGGCGCCGCAGGTCGTTCAGGCAGCCGAATCTGACGCGTGCGGCCGGTGCCTCGAGTCCGGCCCAGGCAGCCGCGAGGCGGTCCCGCTCTGTCCACAGTGCGCTCATATAGCTGATACATACAATGCCGCGCGGTGGAAAGCAAGGCGGGGCTGACGGAAGGAATTCACGCCGGGCCAATGGCTCGAAACAGGTTCTTCACGCCTTCCGCTCGCATGTCGCCAGCCAAAGCGGGCCAGGGCCTCTACGCTTCCAGGCCCATCTGGGTGAGGCGGTACCGCAACGCGTTGCGCGTCAGGCCGAGCAGCCTGGCGGCCTGGCTCTTGTTGCCGTCGGCGCGGCGCAGGGCCTCGCGAATGATCTCCTGCTCGTAGGCTTCCAGCGTCAACCCCTCGGGCAGGAAATGCGTATCGGGCTGCGAGCGCGGCCGGCGGTCGGCTTCCAGCTTGATATCGGCGGCATCGAGAGCCGTGCCGGCGCACATCACCAGGCTGCGCTCGATCACGTTCTCGAGCTCGCGCACGTTGCCGGGCCAGTAGTAGGCGATCAGCTTTTCCATGCCGGCGTCGGTGATCCGCTCCACCTGGCAGCCGTTTTCCGGCGCCAGCTTGTGGACGAAGTGGTTGGCCAGGAACGGAATGTCCTGCTTGCGCTCGCGCAGCGGAGGAATATTGAGCGGCACCACGTTGAGGCGGTAATACAGGTCTTCGCGAAAGGTGCCCTGCTCCAGGGCGGCGCGCAGGTCCTGGTTGGTGGCGGCGATGACGCGCACATCGATGCGGCGCGTCACGTTGCTGCCCAGCCGCTCGAACTCGCGCTCCTGCAGGATGCGCAGCAGCTTCACCTGAATGGCGGCCGGCACGTCGCCGATCTCATCCAGAAACACGGTGCCCGTGTCGGCCTGCTCGAACTTGCCGGGCTTGGAGGTCTGCGCGCCGGTGAAGGCGCCTTTCTCGTAGCCGAACAATTCACTTTCCATCAGGTTCTCGGGGAGGGCGCTGCAGTTGATCTTGACCAGCGGGCGTTCGCGCCGCGGCGAGTGGAAATGGATGGCGCGTGCGATCAGGTCCTTGCCGACGCCGCTTTCGCCGGCCAGCAGCACAGTGGCGCGGGTGGGCGCCACGCGCTCGATGGAGGCGAAGATTTCCTGCATCGCCGGGCTGCGGCCGATGATGTTGTCGAACTCATAGCGGCGGCCGAGCTCCGCCTTGAGCTCGCGGTTCTCGTCGCGCAGCGCGCGCACTTCGAGCGCCTTCGACACCACCTGCATCAGGTGATCGAGACCGAACGGCTTGAGCAGAAAATCCGTGGCGCCGGCCTTCATGGCTTCCACCGCGGTCTCGATGCTGCCGAAGGCAGTCATCATGATCACCGGGACGTGCGCGTTCTGGCGCCGGATGACGCCGAGAAACGCCAAGCCGTCCATGGAAGGCAGCTTGAGGTCGGTGAGCACCAGCTCGGCGCGATCGACCACTTTGAGCGCTTCTTCGGCGGTGGCGGCTTTATCGACGTCGAACCCCCCGGAGACGAGTTGCAGCTCGATCACACGGCGGAGTTTTTCTTCGTCTTCAACCACCAGAATGCGTTTTTTCATAGATGCGCCGCCCAATGTGTGGGGCAGGATGATATCCTGCGCCGGTCCGATTGGCAATCGGACCGCAGCTTGGCAAGCTGCCCCACGCCACCTGCTTCCCGCTACGCCGTTCGAACCTCCATCGGCAGAATCACGCGGAAAACGCTGCCCTTCCCCGGTTCGCTCTCCACCGTTATATTACCGCCGTGTTCGTCGACGATTTTGGAAACAATGGCCAGCCCGAGGCCAACGCCCTGCGGCTTGGTGGTGAAGAATGGATTGAAAATGTTGTCGCGCTGAGCGGGATCGATGCCGCAGCCGCGGTCGATCACCGACACTTCCGCATTGGCGAAGGCGGCGCGGGTCTTCACCGTGACGGCGCCGCCCGGCGGGCTGGCCTGCGCGGCGTTGATCAGCAGGTTGTAAAAAACGCGCTCCAGCAACTCGGCATCGAAAGCAAATGGCGGGATGCCGGGCTCATAATTGCGATAGAAGGCGATCGCGGGCGCCTCGCGCTCGGCCAGGGCCACAGCGCGATCCAGCGTCTGCGCCAGGTCGGCTCGGGCGAGCTGCAATTCGAGCGGGCGGGCGAATTGCAGGAAGCGGGTGATCAGCGAGTTGCACCGGTCCACTTCGGAGGCGATGAAGCCGGCCATTTCGCGCGCCACCTCGTTTTCCTTGGCCAGGCTGCGCGTCAGCATTTCCGACGAAGCGCGGATGGTGCCGAGCGGGTTGCGCAGTTCGTGGGCGAGCCCGGCGGAGAGCTGGCCCAGCGCGGCCAGGCGGTCGGCGCGGCGCTTCTCTTCTTCGGCCTGCTGGAGCTGGAGATTGGCGGCGGCGAGTTGCTCGGCCGCAGCGCGGGACTTGCGGGTCTGGCTCCGCAGGTCCTCGGCTACCGAGGCAGCCAGGGTGCCGATGATAGCCAGCAGCACCAGGCGTGGGATTGTGTCCGCGATAACCTCCGACGGCTCCGGCACCCAATGCAGGAAGACCAGGTACGCCGCACCGGCCACGGCGGCGCACAGCGTGGTTCCGATTACGCCGAACATGGTGGCCGCCGAGACCACCGGCAATAGCAGCACTGGCCAGTACACACTGTTGATGGAGTACGTATACCCAATTAGCATGAACCCCAGCGCAAGCTTGATCACGATCCAGAGCAGGCGGCTGCGGGTGGTCGGTTCGGCGGGGATTTTCGGCTCCAGCACCTGGGCCACGCCCAGCGCCACCAAGAATACGATTTCCTGAGCGTCGCCGATCTGCGGCCACGCGATCAGCACGCCGAACAGCGCCAGCCACACGAAATCCCGCGGCTGCACCAGGCGAAAGCAGCGGGCCAGGAATTGGGAGGGGCGCAACATAAGCGTGGATGCGGGCGGCCCAGGGCGATCGTCGATTCCGCTGTAAGTCGAAAAGCGGGCAAGACGGTCGCCGCTACATTATGCCACAATGAGGTTGAAACGTCTCATGCCCAAATCGAGTATGTTGGATCGGGACGAGTCTGCCGGTCCGGATTCTCAAACCAATAGCGAACCCGTCGAATCGTTTGCCGATATTCTTTCGCAGTACGAGCAGACGAGCTCCCACGCCGGTGAGGAACGCCGCGGATTCAGCGGCACGGTGGTGGCGGTGACCGCGGAGTCGGTCCTGGTGGATATCGGCTTCAAGACGGAAGGCATCCTTCCGCTCGCGGATTTTACCAATGCCGGAGAAACCGTAAAGCGGGGCGACCAGGTCGCGGTTTCCATTAAAGGGCGCGATCCGGAAGGCTACTACGAATTGTCGCGCCTGAAGGTGGAGCGGCCGCGCGACTGGTCGGCGCTCGAAAAGGCGTTCGCAGACAAAGCGCCTATCGCGGGCGTGGTAACCGCGGTGGTCAAGGGCGGTTTGAGCGTGGACGTGGGCGTGCGCGCGTTCATGCCGGCATCGCGCTCGGGCGCGCGGGAAACGGCCGACGTCGAGAAACTGGTCGGGCAGGAGATCCGCTGCCGCATCATTAAACTGGACACGGCCGACGAAGACGTGGTGGTGGACCGCCGCGCCGTCCTCGAGGACGAAGAGCGCGAGGCCAAGGAAAAGCGCTACAGCCAGGTCAAGGAAGGCGAGACCGTCACCGGCACCGTGCGCAGCCTGACCGATTTCGGAGCGTTCGTCGATATCGGCGGAGTGGATGCGCTGCTGCACGTGGCCGATATTTCCTGGGGCCACGTCAACAAGCCGGCCGACGTGCTGAAGCCGGGCCAGGAAGTGGAAGCCAGGGTGCTCAAGGTGGATGCCGCCAAGCGGCGCATCGCCATCGGCCTGAGGCAGCTTCAGCCGCACCCGTGGGACCTGGCCGGCGAGAAATACAAAGCCGGCGACCGCGTGCACGGCACAGTAACGCGGCTGGCCGATTTCGGCGCGTTCGTCGAGCTCGAAAAAGGCGTGGAAGGGCTGATCCACCTTTCCGAGATGTCGTGGTCGAAGAAGGTGCGCAAACCGGCCGATGCCGTCAAACCCGGCGAGCAGGTGGAAGTGGCCGTGCTGGGCGTCAACCAGGCCGAACGCCGCATCTCGCTGGGCCTCAAGCAGGTGCTGGGCGACCCGTGGGCTGAAGTGCCGCGCAGGTTTCCGGTGAATTCGCAGGTGGAGGGAATTGTCACCAGCCTGCAAAAGTTCGGCGCGTTCGTCGAGCTCGCCGAAGGCGTGGAAGGCATGGTCCACGTGGGCGACATCAGCGCAGAAAAGCGCATCAACCATCCTCAGGAAGTGCTGAAGGTGGGACAGACGGTGAAAGCGCTGGTGCTGGAGGCCGACGTTGCCAAGCGCCGGCTGCGGCTGGGCATGAAGCAACTCGTTCCCACCGGCCTGGATGAGTACATCGCCGAACATAAGGCCGGCGACGTGGTGACGGGGCGGATGACCGATGTTTCCGGCGCCCGCGCGCGGGTCGAGCTGGGCGAAGGGGTGCCGGCCACCTGCCGCATCCCGAGCGACACCGCGGGCGACGGCGAATCGCAACCGGCCGCCGACAAGGCGGACCTTTCTTCATTGACGTCCATGCTGGAGGCCAAGTGGAAAAAAAGCGCGGCCTCCGGCGGCGCAACCAGGGACGAAGCTCCGCGCTCTGGCCAGATCCGCAGCTTCCGCATTGTGAAGCTGGACGCCGCGCAGAAGCGAATCGAAGTGGAGCTGGCCTAGCCGTTGCCCTTGCATTCCAGCACCGTGGGGCAGGTTGATAACCTGGGGCGCCGCGCAAGAGTGACTTCGCGGCTGCCACCTGCCGATTCAACCCGCCGGCGTTCCGGCATTCACCGCAGCCTTTTGTTCGGCAATCGGCGGGGCTGTTTCGGGCGCAGCCGCTGCTGGCAGATACCGCGGGAAACGGCCGAGCAGCGCTCCATACAGCAGATGGCCCAACACCGCCGCCCGTCCTCCGTGGAGCAGCGCGGCCAGTGGCAGCACCGCCTGCCACAACCAGCGGTAGGCGATCCAATACCAGCCCAAGCCAAACGCCATGGCGACCAGCGCCAGGCGGAGACGCGTCATGGGGCGACCGACGGCCAGCGCGAACAGCATGCCCAGCACACCATAGAGCAGGATGTAGAGCGACACGCCGAACGCGGTGTTCCATACCGAACCGGTGTGGAAGGCGGCTGCCGGATAGAACGCGCCCGCCAGCAGGTTGGGGCCGGTCCAAAAATCCTCGCGCCGCCAGACCGAGCAAACGCCCAACCAGAACAGCATATTGAGCACACCTACGGTGCCTGCCTGAAGTCCGGCCAGGGCGCGATCCAGGCGCCCGGCTGCCTGCTGGTGGCCCGCCGTCATCCATTTCAGCCTATACTGGGCACACGGGGAAAGGCAAAATCAGAAAAATGCGTCGCGTGGCGATAACGGGAATTGGCGCGGTGAGCCCCAATGGAATCGGCCGGGAATCCTTTTGGCAGGCCAGCCGCAACGGTGTCAGCGGAGTGAGGCGCATCTCGCGCTTCGATCCGACGCCGTTTCAGGTGCAAGTCGCGGGGCAAGTGCCCGACGAGTTTGACGAAACGCGTTACGTGGATGTGAAGGACCGGCCTCACGTATCGCGCGCCGTGCCGCTGGCGGTTGCGAGCGTGGGGGAAGCGCTGGAAGACGCGCACCTGGAGCCGCAGCGCATGACCCGCGACGAACTGCGCGGCATCGGCGTCATGGTGGGCTCCGGCGGCGGCAGCCAGGATTTCAGCGAGGAGCAGTACCGCCTCTATTACACCGGCCACCTGAAGCAGTGCAGCGTCTACACCATTCCCACCGGCACCATCGGCACGCTGGCCAGCGAGGTGTCGATGCGGTTCGGCTTCCGCGGCCTCAGCCACATCGTCTCCACCGGCTGCACTTCCTCCACCGACGCCATGGGATACGCCTTCCGCCACATCCGCGGCGGGGTTCTCAATACCATCGTCGCCGGCGGCGTGGATTCGCCCATCGCACCGCTGATCCTGCGCGGGTTCCAGTTGATGCGCATCATGTCGACCCGCTGGAACCAGCAGCCGGAGCGCGCTTCGCGGCCATTTTCGCGCGACCGCGACGGATTCGTGATCGCCGAAGGGGCGTGGTTCTTCGTCTTCGAGGAAATGGAACAGGCGCGCGCCCGCGGCGCCAAGATCTACGGCGAGGTCACCGGGTACGGGTCCACCTGCGAGGCCTACCATCGCGTGCGGCTGGAAGAGTGCGGCGAAGAGCCGGCGCGCGCCATCGGGCTGGCCCTGGAAGAATCCGGCATCGCCCCCTGTGACGTGCAGTACATCAACTATCACGGCACCTCCACCGAGCTGAACGACCGCATCGAAACGCGCGCCGTGAAGCTGGCCTTCGACGGGCACGCTTACAAACTTCCCGGGTCGTCGCTGAAGAGCCTCATCGGGCACCCGCAAGGCGCCTGCGGTGCCGCCGGCGTGGCAGCCACCCTGCTTGCCATGCGCGACGGCGTGGCGCCGCCCACCATCAACGTCGACGAACCCGATCCCGATTGCGACCTCGACTACATCCCCACCCCGGGCCGCAAGATCTCGATCGAACACGCCGTGGCCAATTGCATCGCCTTCGGCAGCAAGAATTCCGCCATGGTGCTGCGCCGGGTCGAGTAGGCGCAGCGGGGGAAGACGACAGGCGGCTTGTCAACACCGTTGTGCCTTCCAAAGCCACCGCAACTTCCACATCCGGCGCCTTTCGCAAACACCTCATGCCAGATTGGGCATCCGATCGGCGGAGCAATCCCAGATTTACGGAACTGCGGGTGCATCGTGCGCGCGCATTGACGCGTGGGGTGCTCGGGAGTAGTCTAAAGGAAGAACGGGGTTTCGCTGATGACTCGCTACCTGCCAGCGCGCCATTATCTTTGGTTCGCAATAGCCGCACTTGCACTGGCCGGCGTTTCCACGTGGCGGGCACTGGCGTGGGCCCCCAGCTCCTGGCCCGGCATCGTGCTGGCCTTCCTGCCTGCCTTCTTGTTCGTTCTGACCGCGAATCTTCTCCTGGTGCTGGCTTTCCGGCCGCCGATTGAAGTCCACGAAGGCTACCTGTCGATCGGCCGCCGCGTGATTCCGTGGATGGATATTCGCCGCTTGGACCGGACCGGGTGGATTTCGCCGTTGGTGGTGCGCATTACTCTGTTCGACGATTCGCGCCAGGTGTTGCTATACCCGGGCGATCTGGATGCTTGCAACGCCCTGCTGCGCCACTTGCGCCGCTCCTCGCGGGACGCGTTGATCGACGGCGTTCCCTACCGGCAGTATTGGGGCGAGGTGCTGGCGCCGGTGGCCGAATCGAGCCAGGCGTTGCCGCCGCGCTATCGCATCCTGCGGCCCGAGGACGAAGCCGAGGTCGAACGCCTCTACCAGCGCCTGAAAACAGTCGGCAATCTGGACCAGAAGAATTCCGGGGACGAGAAGTAGCCGATGGCCCGAGGCCGGGTCGTTGTGTGGCGGCTCGGCGTGGTGCTGCTCCTGCTCGTGCTGGCCGCTTACCTCACGCGCACGCTATGGCTCGGCGCGCTTGGCCGCGCCCTGGTTGAGGACGACGGGCCTGCGAAAGCCGATGCGGTGGTCGTGCTGGGCGGCGACGTATGGGGTACGCGCATCGAAACCGCCGCCCGCCTGGTGCGCGCTGGCTTCGCTCCGGTGGTGCTGATCAGCGGCGTGCCCGTAGCATACGGAGTGAACGAAGCGGATCTTGCCATTCCCTACATCGTCCGCCAGGGTTATCCGGCGGAGTGGTTCGTCGCCTTGCGCAATGAAGGGATGTCCACCCGCGAGGAGAGCTTCGTACTGCTGCGCGAATTGCGCCGGCGCCAGATGCACAGCCTGATTCTGGTTACCAGCGATTTTCACACCGCCCGCGCCGCGCGCTGCTTCCGGGCCGCCGAACGCGCGCTCGGCTACCGCCTGGAGGTGCGCGTGGTGCCCGCGCCGGACCGCTATTTTCACGCCGGCTCCTGGTGGCGGAACCGCGAGGGCCGCAAGACCGCGCTGGCCGAGTGGGGGAAGACCATCGCCTTTGCGCTGGGCATCTAGGTCCAATAAAATCAATTGTTTGTGAGTTTGTTTGAGCCTGCCGCAAGGAAATCCACAGGTAACCATTGCGTCCCGCGAGCATCTAATCCATATGGGAACCGACCCGCGTACCAAAGACTACCTTTTGCTGAGCGATTTCGATCAGACCCTGAGCTTCAACGACTCGGGGATCGCGCTCAGCGAACTGATTGGCGTAACGGGGTTCCACGAAAGAATCCAAGGGCTGTCGAACATCCATCTGGTGCAGCAGGGCGGCGAGCTGGCCTACCTCCTGCTGCACGATCCGGAGTACCGCCGGGTGCGGCGCGAGCACCTGGTGGAAGTCGGCAAACGCATTCGTCTGAAGCAAAACATCGGCCTTTTGTTTGAATTACTGCAGGACATCGAAGGCCACCGGTTTTCCTTTTACGTGGTTTCGGCCGCGCCGGAAGAGGTGATCCAGTCCGCGCTCGCCGGCATCATTCCGCCGGATCACATTCACGGCACGCGATTCCGCTATGACGCGGAGACGGGCGAGATTCAATCCATCGAAAGCGTGCCGGCCGGCTACGGGAAAGTGGCCGTGCTCGACCGGCTGCGTGAGAAGCTGAACATCGGCCGGGACCGGGTGGTCTACGTGGGCGATGGCATATCCGACGTCCATGTCATGTTGCACGTCAGCCGGCTGGATGGCCTGACCATCGCCGTATCGGAGAACAAGTATCTTACTCAGATCGCGCGCCGGACCATTTTGAGCGACAACGCGATCAGCGTGCTGGTGCCCATCCTGGAGGACATTGTCGGGTGGGACAGCTCGCGTATTCATGCGTTCTTCGAAGGCCACGGGTTTGTGCTGCGGGAATGGGAGAAGGTGCGCACCGACCTGCTCACCATCAGCCGCGACGCGCCGCCGGAAGCGGCCATGGCGGCGGGCGTGTGAGGTAGGACAGACGATCGGGTTTGGTCGTCTGTCATGCTGTCGTGCCGGCCCGAGGCTTGACAGGCCACGCAAGGCGATGGCCCGTCCTACCCAGCTGTTATTCTGAGGCTGTGACGCCTCGCTTCCAATTTGAAGAAATCGTCGACTCCGGCCCGGAGAATTACGACATCCGCACTCGCGTCCCCGGCCCGGCCGGGGCGCTGCCCCTCACCGATGAGATGCTGCGCCAGCGCGCTTCGGGCGATCTGTTCGGATGGACGCAGGATGCCGGCATGGGGTGGGACCCGGCCAAGCTGGGCGGCGCCGAGGTGCTGCTGCTCTCCACTCACGGCGGCATTCGCGCCGCCGATGGCACGCCCATCGCGCTTGGGTTTCACACCGGCCATTGGGAAGTGGGATTGCTCGTGCAGGCCGCGGCCGAAGAGCTGAAAGCGGCGGGCGCGGTGCCGTTCGCGGGCTTCTGCACCGACCCCTGCGATGGCCGCACGCAAGGGACAACCGGCATGTTCGATTCGCTGCCGTACCGCAACGACGCCGCCATCGTCTTCCGCCGCCTCATCCGCTCCCTGCCGACCCGCCGCGCCGTGATCGGTTTCGCCACCTGCGACAAAGGCCTGCCGGCCATGATGATGGCGCTCGCCGGCACGCGCGACCTGCCCGCCGTGCTGGTGCCCGGAGGGGTCGCCCTGCTGGCTGCCGACGGTGAAGATACGGCCCGCGTGCAGACCATCGGCGTGCGCTTCGCTCACCGCCGGATCACGCTCGAAGAAGCCGCCCGCGCCGGATGCAGCGCCTGCGCTTCTCCCGGCGGTGCATGCCAGTTTCTGGGCACCGCCGCTACTTGCCAGGTGGTGGGCGAAGCGCTGGGAATGTCGCTCACACACAGCGCGCTGGCGCCCTCCGGCCATGCAATCTGGCTCGACATGGCGCGCCGTTCCGCCCGCGCCGCGCTCGAGATGGAAGCCCGCGGCATCCGAACACGCGACATCGTCACCGAAGCCGCGCTGCGCAACGCCATGGCGACGCACGCGGCCTTCGGCGGCTCCACCAACCTCATCCTGCACCTGGCCGCCATCGCCCACGCAGCCGGCCTCGGCCGTCCCACCGCCGCCGATTGGGCCCAAGTCAACCGCCGCGTGCCGCGCCTGGTGGATGCGCTGCCCAACGGCCCGCGCAACTTCGCCACCATCCAGGTCTTCCTGGCCGGCGGCGTCCCCGAGGTGATGCTGCACCTGCGCCGCGCGGGTTTGCTGGACACGCGCGCGCTCACCGCCAGCGGGGAAACGCTCGGCCGCATGCTCGATTGGTGGGAGAATTCCCCACGCCGCGCGCGCCTGCGCCAGTTGCTGCAGGAGCGCGATGGCATCGATCCCGGCTCCGTCATCATGGACCCGGATTCCGCCGCGCGCCACGGCCTCACGTCCACGGTCTGTTTCCCGCACGGCAACCTGGCGCCGGAGGGCGCCGTGATCAAGAGCACCGCCATCGATCCCTCCGTGCTCGACGGGGACGGCGTCTATCGCAAACGCGGTCCGGCGCGCGTCTTCACCTCCGAACCCGCCGCCATCGCCGCCATCAAGAGCGGCGCCATCCAGGCCGGCGATGTGGTCGTCCTCATGGGCCGCGGCCCCCTGGGCGCGGGCATGGAGGAGACTTATCAGTTGACCTCCGCGCTCAAGTATCTGGATTTCGGCAAGCACGTAGCCGTGGTCACCGACGCCCGTTTCAGCGGCGTCTCCACCGGCGCTTGCATCGGCCACGTTTCGCCGGAGGCTCTGGCCGGCGGCCCGCTCGGGAAAGTGCGCCCGGGCGACACCATCGAAATCATCATTGATCCGAACCGCCTGGAGGGCCAGGTCAACCTGGTTGGTCCGGGTGGCGTGGAGGACGGCGACCGCGTGCTTGAGGAACGCGCGCCCTGGCCTGGCCTCGCGCCCGATCCCGCCCTGCCCGATGACACGCGCCTGTGGGCTGCCTTACAGGAGGTCAGCGGCGGCACTTGGGCCGGCGCAGTCTACGACGTGGACCGGATTCTGCGCGTGCTCGACGCCGGCCGGCGCGCGCTCGGGGAACGCTGAGACGCGCTTGGATCTCTATTGATTGACCAACAGCTTCTCAGCTCTGTTGCTACCCGGCAGCGGGATGACCATACTTTCCGCCCGATGCGTCATCGCCCAGACGGCTAACTCTGTCCGGTTACTCACTTCGAGTTTTCGGAAGATCCGGTTCAAGTACTCCTTGACGGTTCCCTCCGAAAGATGCAGTTGATACGCGATTTCCTTGTTCGGCTTGGCTTGCCGTATCAGGTCCACGACTTGTTTTTCCCGGAAACTGAGGTCGTGGCCGATGGGCCGGTGCTCCCCTACTGGTCTTCGACAAGCCTGGCAGATTCGTTCTGTGCCACCGCTTCGGAAATCCGTTCCGCAGCGAGGGCAATTTCGCAGAGCCGGAATGCGCCGGTGTTCCTGAGTTAACATGTTGCTCTCCCGTCCACAATCGTCAGACCCCAGACAGGCTGATCGGCCCGTAGGGATTTGATGCAAAGACCTGGAGTATTGACCTTGCAACCTGAGGGCCACGATTTTGCCCAATGAAAACACAAGGCTTCCTTTATTCGAGATCGGCAGAGGCTGCGTTTTATACAGTCGAGGTTACCAAAAGGGACATTTCACACAAGTCTGCCGAGCCTAAAGGCGACGACGGTGAGTGCCTGGCGTGTTGCGTTGGAGGCCCGCGACCTTGGCGCGGTCTCCATCAACGCGGGGATCAAAGCTGTGCGGAATTCTGCGGTGTAGCCGGCCGGCAACGGGTTGCTGGGTGTACAATCAACCCGGATCAGGAAGTCAAGGCGGAAATCCTGGCGTGTTCCGTCGCCCGGTCAGGATCTCGATGTTGCACCGCTCATCCGCAGACCGCAGACCCGCTCGCGCGAGACGAAGTAGTTGCATCATACACGAACTGCGATCGTCGTTTTCCCTACTCGCTCTGCGGCGCTTCCTTGGACTTTGGCTGAGTGTGTGGGCGTTCTTCACACTTGCGGCCAACCGGCCCCTGGCCGCGCAGGAGGCGCGCTGGCACGAACTGAACGCGCAGGTCAGACAGCTCTACCAACAAGGCAAATACGCTGAGGCCGTCCCGCTCGCTCAAGAATCGCTCCCTCTCGCCGAGGCCACCTTTGGGCCGGAGCACCCCAACGTGGCCACCTCGTTGAACAATCTCGCGGTGTTGTACAAGCAGCAGGACCGCTACGCCGATGCGGAGCCACTCTACAAACGCGCCGTGGCCATCTTGCAGAAGGCGCTCGGTCCCGACCATCCGGATGTGGCCACGTCGTTGAACAATCTTGCCGAGTTGTACGACAGCCAAGGCCGTTACGCCGATGCGGAGCCGCTCTACAACCGCGCTCGAGCCATCCGCGAGAAGGCACTCGGTCCCGACCATCCGGCCGTGGCCCAGTCACTGAACAATCTCGCCTCGCTGTATAAAGAGCAGGGCCGCTACCCCGGCGCGGAGGCACTCTACAAGCGCGCCCTGGCTATCCGGGAGGAAGCGCTCGGCCCCAATCATCCGGATGTGGCCACGGCGCTGAACAATCTCGGCTCGCTCTACCAGCAGCAGGGGCGCTACGCCGAGGCGGAGCCCCTTCACAAGCGCGCTCTCGCCATCCGGGAAAAGGCGCTCAGCCCCGATCATCCGGCCGTGGCCACGGCGTTGAACAATCTCGCTGCGCTTTACTACCACCAGGGCCGCTACGCCGAGGCGGAACCACTCTACAAGCGCGCCTTGGCCATCCGGGAGAAGGCGCTCGGCGCCGGCCATCGGGCCGTGGCGAGCTCGTTGAACAATCTCGCAGAACTGTACCGGGAGCAGGGCCGTTACGCCGACTCGGAGCCACTCTACAAGCGCGCCCTCGCCATCCGGGAGCAGGCGCTCGGCCCCGACCATTCGCTGGTGGCCACGTCGTTGAACAATCTCGCTGAGCTGTACGACGATCAGGGCCGTTACGCCGAGGCGGAGCCACTCTATAAGCGCGCCCTCGCCATCCGGGAGAAGGCGCTCGACCCCGACCATTCGGACGTGGCCACGTCGTTGAACAATCTCGCTAAGCTGTACGACGATCAGGGCCGCTACGCCGAGGCGGAGCCACTCTACAAGCGCGCCCTCGCCATCCAGGAGAAGACGCTCGGCCCCGACCATCCGGATGTGGCCACGGTATTAAACAGGCTCGCTGCGCTGTACCAGCAGCAGGGCCGCTACGCCGAGGCGGAGGCAGTCTGCAAGCGCGCCCTGGCCATCTACGAGAGGGCGCTCGGCCCCGGCCATCCGGCCGTGGCCACGGCGTTGAACAATTTCGCCTCGCTGTACCAGGACCAGGGCCGCTACGCCAAGGCGGAGCCACTTTACAAGCGCGCCCTCGCCATCCGGGAGCAGGCCCTGGGGCCGCAGCACCCCCTGGTAGGGCTCTCCCTGGCGAATCTCGCCGGGCTCTTTTTTGCCCGGGCGCAGCCTGCGCGGGCCGGGCCCTTCTTCGACCGGGCGTTCGAGACTCTGGCGAGGCAGTTCGAATACTACTTCACCTACATGAGAGAGAAGGAGCGTCTGGCGTTCGTGGCAACCGTGCGGCACGACTTCCCGGAGTACCTCAGTTTTTGTTTGACCTACGGCCAGCAAGTTCCCGGACTCGCTGGAAAGATGTACGACGCGGTGTTGTGGCAGAAAGGGTTCATCGTCCAAAGCGTAGCCGCGCTGCACACCAAGATCCTCGCCAGCGGCGACGCCGAGGCGCTGCGCTTGCTGGACGACCTGGCGGCGAAGAAAAGCGAGTTGGCCAAGCAGGCCGGCGCGCCCCCTGAAGTTGACGCGCAGAAACTGGCCGCGTGGCGCGCGCAAATTGACCAACTCGAACAGGAGGCCAACGAACTGGAAGAAGAGTTGGTCAGGCGCTCTGGGGCGTTGGCCGAAGAGAAACGGTTGGTCCACGTCACCTGGCAGCAGGTCCGCGACGCTCTGAAGAAGGATGAAGCCGCGGTCGAAATCGTGCGCTTCGAGTTCAACGACGGGAAGAAGTGGACCGGCGCGAGCGAATACGTGGCGTTAGTCGTAAGGCCGGAGAGCACGCAGCCGCAGTTGGTGGCGCTGGGCGAAGCCAAGGAGCTGGAGGGCGACCCGCTGCGCGACTATCGGCTGCGCGCGGGGCCGAGTAAGAGCCGCGCAATCCGCGGCGTGGAAGTGGGCGAAGAGGAAAGCGTGAAGAACGCCGCGGCACCAAAGAAGTCCTTCTATCAGGCCTTTTGGAAGCCGTTGGAACCGGCGCTGGGCAGCGCGCGGAGAGTCTATGTGTCAACAGATGGGGTACTGAACCAGGTGGCGCTGGGGGTGGTGCCCGACAACGCGGGACAGTTGCTGATGGAGAAGTACGATCTGCGCATCGTCTCCAGCACGAAGGACCTGCTCCGGAATCCGCATCCTTCCGCGGGGAATACCGCGGTATTGGTGGGAGACCCTCAGTTTCTGCTTTCCGCCGAGCGGCAGCGCAGAGCGGAGGCCCAGCTCCATTCACAACCTGGGCAGCAGGAGGCGGTGCTGATGCCGCCCGGCCCGGATCGCTGGGCGAGCTTGCGCTCGGGCACCCTTGCCGCGCGCGGCGCGTGCAATTCTCCGCCGCCGCAAGGCGGTGTGCTGTGTTCCCTGCCTGCCACCGCCGTTGAAGTGCAGTCCATTGCTTCTCTGCTGCGCACCAAGAACTGGCAGGTGGCAATCTACCAACAGGACAACGCGCTGGAAGAGGCGGTCAAGGCGGCTCAGCATCCCCGGATGCTGCATCTCGCGACCCACTGCTTCTTCCTTTCGGACCAGCAGGTGAAGCAGACTCAGAGCTTGCTCGACCAGCCCGCGGGCTGGGAAGATCCCATGCTGCGCTCGGGGCTGTTTTTTGCCGGAGCCGACCGTGTTCTCGCCGGCGATCCACCGCTGGCTGACGCCGGCAACGGCGTCCTCACAGCCTATGAGGCTACCACCTTGTCTCTGCAGGGCGCCGAGTTAGTTGTCCTGAGTGCGTGCGAGACGGGGCTGGGGGAGTCGCAAAACGGCGAGGCGGTATTCGGGCTGCAGCGGGCGTTGCAGGAAGCCGGAGCGGAAACGGTGCTGATGAGCATGTGGCCGGTGCCGGACCGCGAGAAGCAGGAGCTGATGACGCTGTTTTACCAGAAGTGGCTTGGGGGGGAAGACAAGCATGAAGCGCTGCGGGAAGCGCAAAGCGAGCTGCGCGCGACGGTCAAGGCGCGCTACGGTGGCGACCTGGCCTACTACTGGGGCGCGTTCGTTCTGGTGGGCCGGTAAAAGTGCGCGAATAGGGAAAATGGACAGAACCTTGGCCCGCAAGATTGCCTCCGTGGTTTGCCTTGTGCTACTTGCGCCCGCGTTAGCAGTTCCCGTGGCCGCGCCACGTGGTTACGCCTCGGCGAAGCCAAAAAGCAAACTCGAGCGCGCCACCCACCGACCAAGTGCGGCGCGACCGAAGATCACTGGAATCGACGATACTTCTGCCGGAACTGAGGAGGCATTCACAGCGTCACAAAGCGGGTTCGGGCTGTCTCGAGACTCATCGTGCCCAGATTGCGCTCGCTGGCCAGCTTCAAATATCGCAGCGTGTGCCAATCCAGGTCCCAGTAGGCTTTGGCGGCGTACGCGTCCAGCATGACCGGGTCGGTTCCGGCAATCAGGGTTTTCTTCAGAGCCACGTCCGCGAGATTCCCTCCGCTGGGTCCGTTCCGCAGAAGCACCCGATAGGCATCGATGATCGTTAACGTGGGACGCATGAAATCGGCGAGGTCCACCAGGCTTTCGTGAATGTGCTGATGCAGGCGCTGGCGCGTGCCACCCAGGATGCCGTACCAGTTTTTCATTCCCAGCGAGGCGCCGGTCAGGCTGTGGTGCTTGGCGACGGGCAAGTTGATCATCTTATCGGCGCTCAGAAAGGGCTCCAGCACCGGCCAGGAGTTCAGCACCTCCCCGCGCAGATCGACCTCCCGGAACAGGCGGTCCTCGGCGAGGACTACATCGGCGCCCGCCGCGCGAGCGGCGGCCGCAATGCCGCTGCGCGCGAAGCACGACCGCGCGTCGTTGATGCTCACATCCGTCACGATGGCCCGCCGGGCGCCGGCCTCGAGGCACAGGCGGCTCACTTCAGCGACCACCAGCGGATTGGTGTTGGCGGCCTGTTCGGCGGTGCGGTCCCAGGCAGCGTTGGGCTTGATGACTACTACATCGCCGCGCGAGACGAAGCGGCGCATGCCCCCCAGTTCCTGGATTGCCCGCCGCACCAGGTGCGCGGGGTCGTCGCCCTGGATGACCGCCATTTCGGGCAGCGCCGCCTCGGCGGGAACCTGGAAACTCGTGCGCACGGTGGCTGCGGCCGACGCCGTCGGGTGCCGGCCGCGCTCGTTCAGCCACACGCCCAGCCCGGCAGTAGCAGCGGCGACCCCGCCCAAACGAAGGAGCCGGATCATCGCTTCGCGCCGTCCCGCCGGTTTCGCTTCGAGATCCATGGCCGGTGCGCCTTTGACTTCAACACCAGTTTACGTCTAATCCTGGAGGTGTGAAGGCGGGATTCGGAGATCGGGCGGTTCTAATCCTGATTGGCTTCACGGCCGCCATCGCTCAGATCGTGCTTCTGCGCGAGCTGATGGTGGTTTTCTATGGCAACGAGAGCTCCTTTGGGCTGATGCTGGCAAGCTGGTTGTTCTGGACGGCCGCGGGCAGCAGCCTGGCCGGACACTTTGCCCGGCCCTCTGCCGGGCAAGCTGAACAGCCGCGCCGAATGATGGCCGCCATCCAGGTGCTGATCGCCGTCATCCTGCCCTGTACCATCCTGGCCGTGCGTGGCGCAAAAGGCCTGCTGCAGACGGTGCCGGGCGAGGTGCTGGGGCCGGGCGCCATGCTGCTCACTTCGCTTTCCGTTCTTGGCCCCCTCTGCATCCTTTCCGGAGCCCTGTTCACGGCAGGCAGCAGGGTTTGCCAAACGGCTGCCTCCGCGTCCGCCGGTGAGTCTACCGGTTCGGTTTACCTATGGGAAGCCGTGGGGTCGTCGGGTGGCGGCGTGATGGCGGGATTGCTGCTGATCCGGTATTTGAGCTCGCTCGAGATCGCTTGGCTGCTGGCTCTGTTGAATCTTATGGCTGCCTGCGGTCTTGCCGTCTCCGGCCGGCCGCTACGTCGCGCGGCGATGGGCGGCCTGGTTGGCATTGCCGCCGTACTGGCGCTTTCCGGTTGGCCGCGAAATCTGGAAGCCATCTCCCAGGCGCACTTCTGGCGCGGCATGTACTTGGTCGCGACGCGCAACTCGGTCTACGGAAGCCTGGCCGTCGTTGGGACGGAAGGAAGCCGGAGCGTTTACGAAAACGGCGTCGTCCTGTTCAACGTGCCCGACCCGCCCGCTGCGGAAGAGGCCGTTCACTACGCATTGCTGGAGCATCCGTCGCCGCGCAGTCTTCTGCTCATCGGCGGAGGACTCAACGGGAGCATCGCTCAGGCTCTGCGCCATCCCACGCTGCAACGGGTGGATTATGTGGAACTCGACCCCGCCATTCTCGACCTGGCGCGAGAATACTTTCCGAGCCAGTGGCTGGCCCTGCGGGCAGACCCTCGCGTGCATGTACACGTAACCGATGGCCGGCTATTCCTGAAAACCACACAGTCCACCTTCGATGTTGTGATCGTCAATCTGCCGGAGCCGCAGAACGCCCAACTAAACCGGTTCTATACGGTCGAGTTTTTCCGCGAGGTCTCGCGAAAGCTCACCCGAGGCGGTCTCCTTTCCTTCCAGTTGCGGTCGTCGGAAAACTACATCAGCCCGGAGCTCGCGCAGTTTCTGCGCTCCATCCACAAGAGCCTGCTGGCGGTGTTCCCGGAAGTCGCAGCCATCCCAGGTGAGACGGTCCACTTCTTCGCGGCGCGGCAGGCGGGCGTTCTGGCGCCGGGCGCGGACGAGTTGCTGGCGCGCCTGCATGCGCGCAATCTCGAAACCAGCTATGTTAGCGAGTATTTCATCCCGTTTCGCATGACGCCGGACCGCATGGCCGACATGGACGCGCAGCTTCGGCCGGACCCGAAGGGTACCCCATCGATACCTCTAAACCGCGATTTTGCGCCGGTGGCTTACTACTTCGACGTGGCGCTGTGGAGCAGCCAGTTCAACCAAGGCTATCGCCGCCTTTTCCGTACGATGGCCGAAGTCCGGTTCGGAACCGTCTTCGCCACAGCCGGAGTAATGCTGGCGTTGCTGGTGGTTGGAGGGCGCTTTGCGGTTGAGCGGAAGAGCCGGCTTCAATTCGCGGCCGGCTTCTGCACGGCTGCCACGGGTTTTACCATGATCGGGCTGGAGATGCTGCTGTTATTGGCGTTCCAGGCGGTGTACGGCTACGTGTACCGGCAACTCGCGGTGCTGATTGCGGCGTTCATGGCGGGGATGGCGCTGGGGAGTTGGCTCGGGTTGCGGCGGGAGGCGCATGGCGGGATGCGCGTCCTGGCCATAACGCAGGCGCTGGCCGCGGCCGCTCCGCTGCTCCTGCTGGGGATATTCGAGGCCATCGGGCGAGCTAACAGCACGCTAACCCTGGTCGCGAGCCAGATTGCATTCCCCGCGCTGGCGCTGGTTTCCGGCATGTTGGGTGGGTACGAGTTTCCGATTGCCAGCCGCATCTTCTTCGGCGGAACCGGGACAGGAACTGCGGTGGCAGCTCGGCCCGGTACGCTCTATGCGCTCGACCTTGCCGGCTCGTGCCTCGGCGCGGTTTTGTTTAGCGCCTGGTTCGTTCCCATATTCGGCTTTCTCAAAACGGCGCTGCTGTCGGCGCTGGTGAGCCTGGCGTCGGCGATGGCCATACTTGGGGATTTCGCAACAGATCCAGCGGAGCGAGCGCCGCAACCGGCCTGCTCTCGCCGAACACCAGGGCGGTAAAACGGAAGAGATCGGCATCGGCGTCCCGCCATGTACCCGCCGGGAGGCCGGCCTTGTGACAAACCTGCTCCAGGAGGGTGGCCCGATCCCATTTTTCTTCGCTCGCGACCTGAGGCAGAAACAGGCCTTCATGGCCGAGCGCGTGGATCAGCACGCCGTGATGCCCAAGGCGGATCTCCCGGGTGTCCATCACGCGGCGCAACGGGGATAAAACCGAGATCTCGTAATGCAGGTCTCCCAGTTCGCTGGCGGTGACCGGGAGGAATCGGGTGTCTCTGAGCGCTGCCATGATCGCCACCTCGCGCACCGTGAGATACAGGGCTTTAACTGGCGCTACCGATCCGATGCAGCCACGCAGCTCTCCGTTCTTAGTCAAAGTTACGAACGCGCCGCGCTCCTGCGCGAGCGCCTCCAGTCCGCCGGTGGAGCACTCGTAAGTCTTGCCCTCGCGCACCGCGGTCTCGACTGACTTGCGCGCGATTTTCAGGAGCGCATCCTTCTCCGGCCAAGTGAGGGTGAAAGGCGCCTCGTCGGCCTTGACCGTGCCCGCGGCCTTCACCAGGGCGACGGCGCCGTAGCCGACCACGCGGCTGTGGTCGCCGGTGACGTCGCCGGTGTTGGCGTAATGGAGGAGAGTGGCCTGGTTGGCTCCCAATCGCTCGGCGGCGATCATGGTGGCCACGATCGGCCCTCCGCCACATGCCTCCCAAACCCGCAGATCGAGATTGCGCGACAGGTCGAAGTAATCGTACTCTTCGATGGCCTTCAGTGTCTTATGGTCGATTCTCACCGCTTCATCGTACGTATGATAGTGCGAGAGGTCGGAGCTGGCCAGAATCAGGGTGTTGGTTCCCGCCACCAGCTTTGCCAGCGCCACGCCCAGCGCGCGGCAGGCGTCGTAGCTTTGATCTCCCATGATCACCGGCACCAGCTCGAATTGCCCAAGCACCCGTTGCAGGAAGGGCAGTTGGACCTCGATCGAATGCTCCAGGCGGTCCGGGGACGGCGTGTGACCCGCCCCGGAAAGCTTGATCGAGGGGCCCATCTTGGCGAGCTTTGCGGCGAAAGCTTGGTCCACGGGAACCTGACCGAACGGGGTCGCGTAGGCAGCGCCGTCATACACCGATGAGTAATCGAAGGCTTCGTAATGCGAGGGGGCAATCACCACCACGCGGTCGAATTTGCGGCCCTTCAACAATGCATACGAGTACGCGGCGACCGGACCCGAATATTGATAGCCTGCGTGCGGCGCCACCAGCGCCACCACATTTTCGAGCGGCGGGGGTGACGCTTTCGCGAGGAAGCCGTCGATCATCCTCGCCAGCTCCTTCGGATCGGCTGGATAGAATGATCCCGCCACCGCTGGTTGCCTGATCTTGAGCGCTTGTCCGCCGCCGCTGGAAGCTCCTTCCGCCAGGAGGAAACCCGCCAGCAGGGACAACGCGATGACGCCAAACGACGGTATCTTCATATGCGGTGTGCTCCGTCCCAAATCCCGGGGATAGCTTGCTGGCAGAACCGGCACTTGCCCCCGTCCAGGTGCATCGCTCGAACGGTGAAACCGGCGCGCTCTACCACGACGCGGCGGCATTTCGGGCACCAGGTGCTCTCGGCCGGATGGCCGGGAACATTGCCGATATACACGTAATGCAGACCCTCGGCGTCGCAGATCGCCTTGGCGCGTTCGAGCGTCGGCAAGGGCGTGGGCGGAAGATTCTTCAACAGGTAGTCGGGATGGAAGCGCGAGAAGTGCAGCGGGACATCCGGGCCGAGTTCCGCTTTGACCCAGCGGGCGAGCCCTCGGAATTCCTCGTCGGTATCGTTCAAGGTCGGCACCACCAGGTAGACCACCTCGCTCCAGGTGCCTTGCTTGCGGATCGTGAGTAGGGTGTCGAGCACCGGCTTCAGCTCGCCGTTCACGACCTCTTTGTAGAACTTCTCGGAAAAGGCCTTGAGGTCGATCTTGATGGCGTCCACCCGAGCGCACAACTGCTTCAGCGGCTCTTCTTGGATATAGCCGCCGCTGATGACTACGCTCTTCACGCCCGCGGCGCGGCCGGCCGCCGCGGAATCAAGGACATATTCGGAAAAGATCACCGGCTCACTGTAGGTGTAAGCGATAGAAGGGCACTGATTCTGGCGGGACAAGGCGGCCAAATCCTTAGGCGGCATGTAAATGCTGTTGACCTGTTCCGGACGGCTCTGCGAGATGTCCCAGTTCTGGCACATCTTGCAATTGACGTTGCAGCCCGCAGTAGCTACCGAAAACGCCATGCTGCCGGGCAGAAAATGGAACAACGGCTTCTTCTCGATGGGATCGACGTGAGCCGCGCAGACGCGCGCATACACCAGCGAGTAGTACGTGCCGCCGCGGTTTTCCCGGACGCCGCAGTAACCGCGTTCGCGGTCGTCGATCACGCACTCGCGTGGGCAAAGCTTGCACTTGATCTTCTTGTATGGCAGCTTCTCGTAGAATCGCGCCTCGATTGTGAACCGGGCATCGGACTCCGCCGCGCCCGCCGCCACAGCCGGAAGCGCAAGCAACTGAACGAAAGCCCTGCGATCCATCGCGTTATACCTCCACCACGCCGATCAGGTTCGGATCGTTGGTCCCGAGCCTGTGGCGTGCATCCGCGGCAGTCGCGATGTAGAGCGGCTCGCGGCGCAACTCTCGTAACGGCTTCATCCCCTTTTCAGCCCGCTTACGTTCGAGGATCTGCCAGCCGGTGTAGTCCAGGGCGACCGGATCGCGCGCCACGAGCAGGCCGTTAAACGGCCACGACCACTGCGGCATATAGGAAGGTCCGCCTTCATACTGAGCCATCAGGCCGTCGCAGATAGTCAGCCGCACCTTTTGCCGGATCGCCGGGAACATATTGACGTCCGCAACGTAGGGGTCGCCCGCGTTCGTGTGGTACTTGTTCGGATTGTGAATGGCGCCGAATAAGTTCTTGAGCGCCAGCGTCACGCCGACGATGCCGTGGTCCTTGAGCACCGGCAGGTTGATCACCGCATCGCAGGTATGTACCAGCGTGTTCGAAAGCAAGCTTCCCGCGCTTCCGTTGATGGTCAGTTCGTCGTCGTAGCCGGCGGTGTCGTTGCCGACCGAGCGGATGCGATCTTTGCGGGAGGCCACGCGGTAGCCGGCGCTTTCCAGGTCGGAGTTCAGCCGGTCCCAGATTACGATGTCCTTTTGCCGGATTCCAGCTTGCTGCAGGCGCTCGCAGATGGCTTCCACCAGGACCGTGTTGGTGGCAGCGCCCTTGCCGGAGAGGCAGTTCACCTTCAGGCCGACCACTTCGCCGGGCCGCGCCACTTTCTTCCACGCGTCGATCGGGGTATCGCCGCCGTAGAACGACTGCATGGCTCGATCCAGCATCTTCAAAACCCGGCTAGAATCGGCCGAGCCTCCCGCGCCGCGCAGAGCCGGATCGCGCGCAATCACGACTTTCGACTTTTCCGCCGCGGCGGCTCTGCCAACGAACGCTCCCGCCAGGCTAGCTCGCAGAAGCCCCCTGCGAGTGATGCCGTGATGTGGGCCGACGCGCATGGCTACTGCCCAGGGCCCCCCGACTGTTTCAGGTATTCCGATTCCTTTATAGCACTGGGCGCGGACGCGGGCGAGGGGTAGAGGGCCGGGGAAGGCCCCGCCTTTTCTTGCCGGGCTGAATAACGAAAAGGAATTGGCGAACCTCGAAAGAGCGATACAGCTCAACCACTGCTTCATGGGCGGCATTGCTGACGAGGACCGTCGCGCCTATTCGGGCGATCGGATAGCGGGAAACGTTCGGACTACGATACGATAGGAGCTACAGGCTTGTACCACTGGTGAGAGGCAATTTGAAAGGATTCATCCTAATCCCTATTCTTGCGTGTACGTTTGTCGCCTGGACCGCGCCGTTGGCGATGGTGGTTTTGAATACGACGGGGTGGGGCGGCGGGCGCATACCGGCGGGCTGGGAGATCAAGGTGAACCGCGGCAAGCCAATGGTTTCGGTGTGCAAGGATGCGGATACGGCGTGCTTGCACCTGTTGAGCGTCAGCTCGTCGTTCTCGCTCGAAAAGTCGGTGGATGTGGACCCGGCGCAGATGCCGTACCTGACCTGGAGCTGGAAAGTGGCCCAACTTCCCAGCGGCGGAGATTTCCGCAAGGCATCGACGGACGATCAGGCGGCGCAGTTGCTGGTGGCGTTCACCGACCGGCGCGTGATTTCCTACATCTGGGACACGCGCGCGCCGAAGGGAGCGATGGAGAGCGTGAGTTCGATTCCGCTGCTGCGCATCGTGGCGGTGGTTTGCGAGTCCGGCGCCGGGCAGGCGAACCAGTGGATTGCGGAAAGCCGCAACGTGGCGGCGGATTTCGCCAAGGCGTATGGCAAGCCGGCGCCACGGGTGAGGGGCCTGCGCATACAGATCAACTCGCAGCATACGGGCACGGTAGCCGAGAGCTACTTCGGAGAAGTGGCTTTCCGCAGCACTCTACAATAAGACTCAAGACAATGATCCTGCTTACGGGCGGCACGGGCTTCGTTGGCAGCCATGTGCTGGAACGGTTGCACGCGGATGGCGCGCCCGTCCGCTGCCTGGTGAGACCGAAGGCGGGCAGAGCGCTCGATGCCGGGTCGCTGGGCGCAACCGAAGTTGTGGCGGGCGACCTGGAGACGGGCGAGGGCCTCGAAGAGGCGCTGGCGGGAGTGGAGACGGTGATCCACCTGGCGGGAGTCACCAAGGCGTTGCGGCGGGAGGATTATTACGACGGCAACGTGCGCGCAACTACGAATCTTCTGCTGGCCATGGCGGGGAGCGGCGCGCGGCTGGTACACGTGAGCTCGCTGGCGGCGATCGGGCCGGCGGAAGCGGCTGGCCGGCCGGTGAATGAGGAAACGGAGCCGCACCCGCTGACGCATTACGGTAAGAGCAAGTTGGAGGGCGAGCGGCTGGTGCGCGCGAGCCGGCCGGACGCGGTGATTGTGCGGCCGCCGGTGGTATACGGGCCGCGCGACACGGATGTCTTGCAGATCCTGAAACCGCTGGCCAAGGGGTGGTCGCTCCGGATGGGCGGCGGCGAGCGCTGGTTCAGCGCGATTTATGTGGGCGACCTGGCGGCGGGGCTTATCCGGCTGGCGGCATCGCAGGCGGGCGCGGGGCGAACGTATTATCTGGCGCACGAACGGCCGGTTTCGTGGAGCGGGCTCGCCGGATGCGCGGCGCGCATCATGGGAGTGAAGTTGCGGGTGGTGCGGATACCGCCGGCGCTGGCGCTGGTGGTGGGAGACTGCGCGGAAGCGTGGGCACAGATTGCCGGGAAACCGAGCATCATTTCGCGGGATAAGATTGCCGAAGGGCTGTGCGCGGCGTGGACCTGCGACACCCAGCGTGCCCGCGCGGAGCTGGGATTCGAGGCGGCGACGGATCTGGAGCACGGGCTGGCGCAGACGCTGGCATGGTACAAAGAGGCTGGATGGCTGAGCTACTGAAGGTCTCGCCGGCGGACCGGCGGTTCTGGGCAGTCGACAAAGTCATCCTCGGTTATCTGGTTTTCACCAGCATCCTGTTGGCGGGATGGTGGCGCGCGATACCGGATGCGGCGGCACTGGCAGCGGCGCACCTGGGCGGCGTAGCGCTGCTGCTGATCGAGATCAAAGCGCCGAACCCGACCAGCTTGTATTTTCGCTGCTGGTATCCCTTGCCGTACGTGGCGGCCTGCTACAAAGAGATGGCGCGGCTGGTCCCGGCGATCCGCCACAGCGACGCCGACCGGTGGCTGGCCGGCATTGATTTTCGTTTTTGGGGCGTGCATCCGACCATCTGGCTGGAACGGATTTACAGCCCGGCGCTCACCGAATATTTGCAGATTGTGTACACGCTATTTGTGCCGGCGGTGCTGCTGGTGCCGTTTCTGTTGTGGCGCCAGCGGCGGCGCGGAGAGTTCCAATATTGTGCGTTTTTGATTGCGCTGGGCTATTTGGCGTCCTACGCAGGCTACCTGGCGGTGCCGGCGCTGGGGCCACGATTTCTGCTGAAACCCTTGGAGCACTTGCCGTTACGGGGACTGTGGCTGTTTCAAAACATGCAACATTCGCTGGACAGGCTGGAATCCACGGCGTACGATTGCTTTCCCAGCGGGCACACGGAACTGACGATTCTGGCATGCTGGATGAGCCGGCTAGTATCAAACCGGTTGTTCTGGGTCTATTTCTGCTACACACTGTCAATCATTTTTGCTACAGTTTATCTTCGATACCACTATACGGTCGATCTGCTCGCGGGGGCAGCCCTGGCGGTGACCCTGATTTTGGTTTCACCATTTTGTTACCGCATTCTGCGGGAAAGGGCGTGAACGTTTGGGAGGAATCGAGGTTGCGGTAGCGGAAGGCAAGGCCGGCCTGAAGCAGTTCGTCGAACTGCCGTACCGGCTCTACCGGAACGAACGGCACTGGGTGCCCCCATTGCGCATCGCGGTGAAGGAACTGCTGGACCGGGAGAAGCATCCGTTTTACCGCAATGCCGAAGCGGAGTTCTTTCTGGCGCGGCGGGATGGAGAAGTGGTGGGCCGGATCGCGGCGGTGCTCGACAAGGCCTACAATCGTTTCCACAACGAGGAGGCGGGCTTCTTCGGCTTCTACGAATCGATCGACGATCAGGCGGTGGCTAAAGCGCTGCTGGACCGGGCATGGCAGTGGCTACAGCAGCGCGGCGCGAAGGTGATGCGCGGGCCTGTGAATCCATCTACGAACTACGAGTGCGGGATGCTGATCGACGGCTTCGATTCCGATCCGATGGTGATGATGCCGTACAACCCGCGCTACTATCCGGAATTGATGGACGAGGCCGGTTTACGCAAAGCCAAGGACCTGTACGCGTACTCGAGCAGTGTGGCGGGCGTCGGGACGGAGAAGAGCGAACGGGTGGCGGAGAAGGCGGCAGCGGCGGCGGGAGTCACCGTACGGCCCATCGACATGAAGAACTTCAACGCCGACGTGGAGCGGGTCTGGCACATTTACAATTCGGCTTGGGAGCGCAACTGGGGATTCGTGCCCATGTCGCGGGAAGAATTCGCCTTGATGGGCAAGGAGATGAAGCAGATCCTGAAGCCGGAGCTGGTGCTGATCGGCGAGGTGAAGTCGCGGGTGGTGGGGTTTGCGCTGGCGCTGCCGGATGTCAACCAGGCGCTGAAGCCGGCGGGGGGCAGGCTTTTCCCCACGGGTTTAGTTAAAATACTGTATTATCAACGATTGATAGATAGCGTTCGGGTGCTGGTGCTGGGCGTATTGGAAGAGTACCGTGCGTCCGGGCTGGCGGCGGCTTTCTACGCAACGCTGACGCGCAATGCCCGGAAGCTGGGCTATAGCGATTGCGAGATGTCGTGGATCTTGGAAGACAACGTACTTATGAACCGGTCCCTGGCCATGATGGGGGCGAGACGGCATAAGACGTATCGAATTTATGAATGGAATTGAGAAAGATGCGCCTTTCTACTAGCGACGTCGCTGGCAAAAAAAGGGGCAGCGGAACGAACGACATTTTCGAAAAATGCCGGAACTTCACTCGTCCGGGTGATCTCCAGTCCGCTGGGCTCTACATGTACTTCGAGGTCTTCGGAGATCGCGAAGGATGCGGCCCCGGGGAGGTCCGCATAGGGAAGCGGAAAGTGCTGATGTTCGGGTCGAACGATTATCTCGCCCTCATCACGCACCCCAAGGTGAAGGAAGCCGCGGCACAAGCGCTGAAGAAGTACGGCAGCGGGTGCAGCGGATCCCGCCTGCTAAACGGCACGCTGGATCTGCACGTGAAGCTGGAAGCGGAGTTGGCCGCGTTGATGCACAAACAGGCGGCCATCACCTTCGGCACGGGATTCCAGGCCAACTATGCGACGCTGAGCGCGCTGACGGAAAAGGGCGACGTGATGGTGTGCGACCACAACCTGCACGCCAGCCTGGTGGAAGGTGCGTTGCGTTCGCCGGCGCGGACGGTGCGGTTCCGGCATAACGACATGGAGCACTTCGAGCGGTGCCTGGAAAACTGCCCGCCGGAGGAGAAGATCCTCATCGTTTCCGAAGGCGTGTTCAGCATGGAAGGGGACATCGCCGACATGCGGGGCATCACACGGCTGGCCAAGCCATACGGGGCGCGGGTGTACGTGGATGAAGCGCACGGGCTTGGGCTTCTGGGCGCAAACGGCGCCGGGGCGGCCGAGCACCTGGGCGTGCTCGACGACATGGATATCGTGATGGGCACGTTCAGCAAATCACTGGCATCGGTGGGTGGATTCATCGCCGCCGACCGCACGGTGATCGACTATCTGAAGCACACGGCGCGGCCATTCGTGTTTTCGGCGAGCCTGCCGCCGGCGTCGGTGGCGGCGGCGGGAGCCGCGCTGGACATCATGCGTCATGAGCCGGAGCGGCGGCGGAACGTGCTGCGGGCGGCACAGATGCTGCGCGATGAGCTCCGCGCGCGCGGGTTTTCCGTTCTGCCCGGCGAGACGGCCATTGTCCCGGTGGTGGTGCGCGAGGAGCTGGACCTGTGCCGGCTGTGCAAGACCCTGCTCGAACAGGGGATCTACATCAACCCGGTGCTGCGTCCGGCGGCGGCGCAGAACCTGCTGCGAATTTCCTGCACGGCGGCGCACACCGAACAGCACGTGGACCGGCTGGTGCGCACGCTGGTGCGAGTGACTTCCGAACTGGGCATCGAGCTGTAAGAGCTGCGCGGGGATGTGAAGGGTTTATTTCGAGGCACCTATAAACACCGATAGGACTCCCTTTTCCCTTATTCGTGTTCATCGGTGGCAATCATTTTTTCAAGGCTTCTGACGCCATAAGATAAGCCACTCTCGCGGGCCGGGCATGCCCGGCCACTGCGAGCGCGCGGGCTGGGATAATGGAACCGGAGGCAACGAGCTTGTGGCTGCCATGACGTCGCCGATTTCCATCTCGCTCGAAAACGAAAAGAATCCCTGGATTGCCGCGGCAGCGCGGTTCGACGAGGCGGCCCTGCGGCTGAAGCTGGACGAAGGCATCTGCAAGGTGTTGCGCGCGCCGAACAAGGAGATCACCGTCAACATTCCGGTGTTACTGGACGATGGACGGATCGAGGTGTTCACGGGCTACCGGGTGCAGCACTCGCTGGCGCGCGGGCCGGCCAAAGGCGGAATCCGCTTCGCGCCGGACGTGACGCTGGACGAAGTGCGGGCGCTGGCATCGTGGATGACCTGGAAGTGCGCGGTGGTGAACATCCCGTTCGGCGGCGGCAAAGGAGGCGTGATCTGCGACCCGCATCTGCTGTCGGACACGGAGCTGGAGAAGCTGACGCGGCGCTACACGGCGGAGATCATCGATTTTCTGGGGCCGGAGCGCGATGTGCCGGCGCCGGACGTCAACACTAACGAGCAGGTGATGGCGTGGATCATGGACACCTACTCGATGCACATGCGGCGCACGACGACGGCGGTGGTGACGGGTAAGCCGGCTTCGATGGGCGGCTCGCGCGGCCGGCCGGAAGCCACCGGACGGGGCTGCATGATCGTCACCTTGCAGGCGCTGAAGCGGCTGGGCCTGGCCCCGGCGGATTGCCGGGTGGTGATCCAGGGATTCGGCAACGTGGGCGGCATGGCCGCGCGGCTGATGGCGGCGGTGGGCTTCAAGATCATATGCGTCATCGAGTACGATGGCGCGGTTTATAATCCCAACGGGCTGGACATCCTGGCGCTGCAGAAACACCGCAAGGAGACGGGCTCCATCACCGGATTCAGCGGCGGCGAGGCGATCGACAAGACGGAGGCGATGTTCCTGGAGTGCGACGTGCTGCTGCCGGCGGCCACCGAGAACGTGATTACGTCGCTGAACGCGGACCGCATCCGCTGCAAGATTCTGTGCGAAGGCGCTAACGGCCCGACCACGCCTCTGGCGGATGAAGTACTTTTCGACAAGAAGGTTTTCGTGATTCCCGACATCCTGGCCAATGCCGGCGGAGTGACGGTCTCGTATTTCGAATGGGTGCAGGACCGGCAAGGCTTTTTCTGGAACGAGCAACTGGTGAACGAGCGCCTGCAAGAGATCATGGTGGACAGCTTCGACGCGGTGGTGGAGTACGCGGAAAAGCACCAGGTGAACAACCGGACCGCGGCCTACATGCTGGCGCTCGACCGGGTGGCGACGGCGATCAAGCTGCGAGGGATTTACGCGTGAGAGAAGAAGTCAGGAGCCAGAAGACAGGAGTCAGAATAAAGTGGGACAGGCCATCGGTTTCCGTGGCCTGTCGCTGCCGACGGGAGCCACGCGACAAGATGACAGGCGACAAAAACCGGTCGCCTGTCCTACCTGGGTGCGATGTCATCTGACGCTTCGACGCCGCTGATGCGGCAGTACAACAGCATCAAGCAGCAGGTGCCGCACGCGCTGCTGATGTTCCGGCTGGGCGATTTCTACGAGCTGTTCTTCGAGGACGCAGTCATCGCCGCGCGCGACCTGGAGATCACGCTCACTTCCCGCAACAAGGAAAAAGGCGCCGCGATTCCCATGTGCGGCGTGCCGTACCATGCGGCAGAAGGCTACATCGCGCGGCTGATCCAGAAAGGGCACCGGGTGGCCATCTGCGACCAGATGGAAGATCCGAAGCTGGCCAAGAAGCTGGTGAAGCGCGAGCTGACGCGGGTACTGACGCCGGGTACGGCGATGGACGCGAGCCTGCTGCGATCGCACGAGAACAACTACCTGGCGGCAGTGGCGCCGGCAGGGGCGCGGGCGGGCGTGGCGCACGTGGACGTTTCGACGGGCGAGTTTCGGGTGACCGAGATGGACGGTTCGGAAGTGGCGGGGGCGCTCGAGCAACTGGCCGTGAAAGAGGTGCTGTTTCCCGGCGATCTGGCGCCAGCCGCCGCCGGCGAGCGTGCGCCGCGCTTCGTGCGGACCGAGATCGAAGAATGGGTTTTCAGCGTGGATTACGCGGGCCGCATGCTGCGGGACCATTTCAAACTTCTGACGCTGGATGGCTGCGGGCTAAGCGGGAGGCCGGCGGCAGTGGGAGCGGCGGGCGCCCTTCTGCATTACCTGCGCGAGACGCAGCGGGCGGCGCTCGATCACCTGGACCGGCCGACCTGGTACAACCGCGCCGATTCGATGGTGCTGGACGCGGTGACGGTGCGCAACCTGGAATTGACTGAGCCGGTGTTCGCGGCGGATGCAGACGCTGCCGGCGGCGCGTCGCAGGCTACCTTGCTGGCGGTGCTCGATCAGACGCGAACCGGGATGGGCGGGCGGCTGCTGCGGCAGCGGCTGCTGCGCCCGTCGCTGGACGCGGGCGAAATCGAAGAACGGCTGGGCGCGGTGGGCGAGTTGCTCGAGCAGACCATTGCGCGTGCGGAGCTGCGCGAGCAATTGGGCGGCATTCTCGACATCGAACGGCTGCTGGCCAAGGTGACTCTGGGGACGGCGGGGCCGCGCGACCTGCTGGCGCTGGGCCGCTCGATCGAAAACATTCCCGCTCTGCGGCGGGCGATCGCGATGCGGCAGAGCGCGCGCCTGCGCGCGATTCACGCGCAGGCGGACGAGCTCGAGGACGTGGCCAAGCTGGTGCTGGAAGCGATCGCCGACGAGCCGCCGCTCAACGTGGCCGATGGCGGGGCGATCCGCGCCGGCTTCCACGCCGAGCTCGACGAACTGCGCGACCTGAAGCAGAACGGCCAGCGGTACATCGCGCAGATCGAGACGCGGGAGCGGCAGCGCACCGGCATCGGATCGTTGAAGGTGCGGTTCAACAACGTGTTCGGTTACTACATCGAGATCACCCGCGCCAACCAGCACCTGGCGCCGGCGGATTACGAGCGCAAGCAGACGCTGGCCAACGCGGAGCGGTTCACCACGCCGGAGCTGAAGGAATACGAACACAAGGTGCTGGACGCGGAGGAGAAGATCCTGAGCCTGGAGAAGGATCTATTCGCCGAGGTGCGGCGGCGCGCGGGCGTGGAGGCGCAGCGCATACGGGCAACCGCGGCGGCAGTAGCGGAGCTGGATGTCACAGCGGCGCTGGCGCAAGTGGCGGCGGAGAACCGGTATCATCGGCCGAAGTTTTCGGACACGGGTGAGATGCGCATCCTCGCCGGGCGGCATCCGGTGATTGAACGGCTGACCGGCGAAGAAGCGGGCCGCTTCATTCCCAACGATTTGTATTTGAACAACGGGTCGAACCTGATCGCCATCATTACCGGCCCCAACATGGGCGGCAAATCGACGTACCTGCGGCAGGCGGCGCTGATCGCGATTCTGGCGCAGATGGGCAGCTACGTGCCGGCGGAGGAGGCGGAGCTGCCGCTGATCGACCGCATATTCACCCGCATCGGCGCGTCGGACAACCTGGCGCGGGGGCGCTCGACCTTCATGGTGGAGATGACGGAGACGGCGGCGATTCTCAATACGGCCACGGCGCGGAGCTTGATCGTGCTGGACGAAATCGGGCGCGGGACGGCGACCTACGACGGCCTGGCGCTGGCCTGGGCGGTGGTGGAACACATCCACGCGCGCACGCGGGCCAAGACGCTGTTCGCCACGCACTATCACGAATTGACCGAGCTGGCCGAGCAACTCGAGGGAGTGGGCAACCTGCGAGTCACAGTGAAGGAAGCGGGCGACCACATCATCTTTTTGCGCAAAGTGGAGCCGGGCAAGGCGGACCGCAGCTACGGGATTGAGGTGGCGCGGCTGGCGGGGCTGCCGCTCGCGGTGATCGAGCGCGCGCGCGAGGTGCTGAAGCTGCACGAGCGCTCGGAGCACGCGGTGAGCGAGGAACTGGTGAAAGCGGAGGAGACGGGACCGGTGCAGATCCGGCTCTTCGAGCCGGTGGGCTACTCGATTGCGGAGCGCGTCCGCGGGCTGGATTTGGACCGGTTGCGGCCGATCGAGGCGCTCGAGCTGCTGGCGGAGTTGCAGAAGGAACTGAAGTAGGAGATAACCGGGATGCGAATCGCCGGCATCATGAGCGGGACGTCGCTGGACGGGATCGACGTGGCGATTGTGGAAGCGGGCGGGCGCGAGCGGGTGCGCGTGATCGGCCTCCAATCGACGGCGTATCCGGCGGCGGTGCGGAAAGAACTGCTGGCGGTATCGACCGCGGCCACGCACTCGGGCGCGGTGTCCCAGCTGCACTTCGAGCTCGGCGAATTGTATGCGCGCGCGGCGAACCGCGCCATGCGCCGGTTCGGGCGGGTGGAGCTGATCGGATGTCACGGGCAAACGATTTTTCACCAGGGCCGGCGCAACACGCTGCAGATCGGCGAGCCGGCGGTGATCGCGGAGCGCACCGGCGTGCCTGTGGTAGCGAACTTCCGCGCGCGCGATATCGCGGCCGGCGGCGAAGGCGCACCGCTGGTCCCCTACGCCGATTACCTGCTGTACCGGCATCCGCAGCGGACGCGCACGGCGCTCAACATCGGCGGCATCGCCAATATCACGGTGATTCCGGCTGGCGCCGAGCCGGACGACGTGGTGGCTTTCGATACGGGGCCCGGCAACATCGTGATCGACGCGCTGGTGCGCGAGCACACGCGGGGACAACGGAATTTCGACCGCGATGGCCGGTTGGCGGCGTCCGGCCGACTCGATCGAACGCTGCTCGACGAGCTATTGAGCGACGCGTATTATCGCCGCAATCCGCCCAAGAGCACGGGGCGCGAGCAGTACGGCGCGGAATTCGTGGAACGGATGAAGCGTTCGAAGCTGCCGATGCGCGATTTAATCGCCACCGCGACGGCGCTGACCGCGGCGACCATCGCGATCGGCGTGCGAAGGAGCGGCGCGGCGGGCGCGGAGCTGATCGTCTCCGGCGGCGGAGCGCACAACCCGCGCATCATGGCGCAACTGGCCGGCTTCCTGCCGGAGGCGGCGGTGGCTACGACGGCGGACTATGGGATCGGCATCGACGCTAAAGAAGCGGTGGCGTTCGCTATTCTCGCGCACCGGACGTGGCAGGGCAGGCCCGGCAATCTGCCCTCGGCCACGGGTGCGCGGCGAGCGGTGGTGCTGGGAAGCATCACGCGCTGATGGATGGCCGCCACAACACGCGCGACGCGGGCATTTTGAAGCCACACGGGCCCGAAAGCGGCTTTGTCCATTTCGCGATCCAAGGCAAGAAAGGCCCGGCCCGCCGACACAGTGTGGCAGGCGCCCCGGTTTTCGCGTCCGTTCCGGATTTCGCCCGCCAACTGCTTCGGCTGGCTTCGCGGGAGGGTGTCGGCCAAACGCCAAGTAACAAACAGAAAGGTTTCCTCGGTGATATCGGGATGCCAGTGGGGAAGCCGTCTGCGGTAAAACATTCGGAGTTGGCAGGCGAAAGCGCCTGCCCCACTTATAGTGGGGCGACGAGCGAACAATCGCGAAAGAATGGGAAAACTCCACGGGCCCGGCAGGTGGCGGCACGGCCCACCGGCCCCACGCTGGCCTCGGCATAGAATAGTGGGGTGGTTCCGCTTGGTTTTCCGGAAGCGCGCGCGAAAGTCATCGACGCGGTCCGTGCCGCACGCACGGTTCCACCGGTGGAAGATGTGGCACTGGACGCGGCGGCGGGGCGCGTGCTCGCGGTTCATGTGGCAGCCGACCGCGACTCGCCAGCTCTCGATCGCTCGGCGCGCGATGGCTACGCGGTGCGCGCGGCGGATCTGCCGGGCGAGCTCGAAGTGATCGGCGAAGTGCGCGCGGGCGAGCGATTCGCCGGTGCGGTGGGGCCCGGCCAGGCGGTCGAGATCATGACCGGCGCTCCGGTTCCGGCGGGCGCGGACGCTGTCGTGATGCTGGAAGACACACACGCCGGCAGCGGCCGCGTGCGCATCGATCGCAGCGCACAACCGGCGCAGTCGATCAATCGGCGCGGTTCGGAGGCCGGCGCGGGCGAGATCGTGCTGCGGGCGGGCACGCGGCTCGACTACACCGGCATTGCCGCGCTGGCCGCGTTCGGCCACTCGCGCGTGGCGGTCTACCGCCGCCCCACCGTCGCCATCATTGCCACCGGAGATGAAATCGTGGAGGTGGACGAAATCCCCGCGAACTTCCAGATTCGCAATTCCAACGCGCATTCGCTGGCGGCGCAGGTGACGCGTGCCGGCGGCGCACCGGTGGTTCTGCCATTGGCGCGCGATACAATGGAGCACACGCGCCGCATCGTAAGCCGTGGTTTCGAGGCCGACCTGCTGCTGATTTCGGGCGGCGTGTCGGCGGGCAAGTACGACGTGGTCGAAGAAGTGCTCGCCGGCTTCGGCGCTGAGTTCCACTTCGACCGCGTGCTCATCCAGCCCGGCCAGCCGCTGGTCTTCGGGCGCGCGGGCGCCAAGTTTTTTTTCGGTCTGCCGGGCAATCCGTCGTCCACCATGGTGACATTCGAGGTCTTCGCGCGCGCCGCGTTGGAGCTGACCGGCGGGCAGACGGAAACGGCACTGGCGATGCCCTGGGCGCGGCTCACGCACGAGTTTCGCCATCGGCCTGGCCTGACGCGTTTTCTTCCCGCGCTGCTCACCGCCGATGGCGCCGAAGTCACGCCGGTTCGATGGCACGGCTCGGGCGATGTCCCCGCGCTTACCCGCGCCAACGCGTTTCTGGTGGCCGATCCGGCCCGGGAAGTCTACGCAGCGGGCGACTGGATCCGGGTGTTGCTCAAGTGAAGGTTTTGGGACTATGAAGAAGCTTTCGCATTACGACTCGGTGGGCAGCGTTCACATGGTCGATGTGAGCGGCAAGCAGGCGACGCGCCGCACCGCGCGCGCCCACGCTTTCGTGCGCATCAGTGCGGCGGTGCTGCGGAAGCTGCCGGAAAACCCGAAAGGCAATCCGTTCGAAATCACCCGCATTGCCGGCATCGCCGCGGCCAAGCGCACCGCGGAGTTGATCCCGCTCTGCCATCCGTTGCCGCTTGCGCACGCCGATGTGGAAGTGCGGATCGAAAAGGGCGGCGTCCGGATTGAGTCGAGCGCCGTCACCACCGGGACGACCGGGGTGGAAATGGAAGCGCTCACCGCCGCCGCGGTGGCCGCGCTCACCATATACGACATGACCAAGGCGCTCGACAAATCCATAGAGATCGGCGAGATCTATTTGATAGAAAAGACCGGCGGCAAGAGCGGCGTATTCCACCGCAAACCAAAAGCATGATCCAAGCGGCCGTCCTCACCATCAGCGATTCCTCGAGCGCCGGCACGCGCGCCGACCGCTCCGGTCCCGCCGTGCGTGAACGGCTGGAACAACTGGGCTGGCATGTCTCAGTCGTCGAAGTGATTCCCGACGAGCGCGACGCCATCAGCGCCCGCCTGACGGCTTTGGCCGACGCGGGCACGGTGGGCGTCATCTTTACCACCGGAGGCACCGGCGTCGCCGCGCGCGATGTCACGCCGGAGGCCGCGCGCGCGGTTCTGGACCGCGAAATACCGGGTTTCGGCGAGTTGATGCGCGCCCGCGGCCGCGAATCCACCCCGCTCGCCGCGCTCTCGCGCTCGCTGGCCGGAACGCGCGGGCGCGTGCTGATCGTCACTCTCCCCGGTTCTCCCAAAGGCGCGGTCGAGAGCTTGAATGCTATCGTGGAGTTGGTGCCTCACGTGCTGGAGTTACTCGAGGGGCAGACCGGCCATACTGCCGCGCAGGATTAAAATGCTTCGATCGTCGATTGTGATGTTGGTCGCGGGAATGCTCCTCGCGCAAGAGCCCGCGCAGAATCCGCCGCCCACTCAGGAAGAGGGAACCGTTCCCCGCATCGTCGTCCCGGTGGTACAAGTCCTGGCGCCGGTGCTGGTCTACGACCGCGACGGCAATTTCGTCAATGGCCTGGCGCCCGACCAGTTTCACCTCACGGACAACGACAAGGAACAGAATATCCATGTGGATGTGGCCTATCAGCCGATCTCGATGGTGATTCTGGTGCAGGCCAATTCGGCCGTGGAGAAGATGCTGCCCAATATTAACAAGATCGGCAACATGATCCAGCCGCTGATTCTGGGCGATCAGGGCGAAGCTGCCGTGATCGCTTTCGATCATCGCATCCGCACCCTGCAGGACTTCACTTCCGACGCCGACAAGATCACCCTGGCGGTGCGCAAGATCCAGCCCGGCAGCGATGCCAACCACATGATCGATGCCACTGAAGAGGCGGCCCGCATGTTGCAACACCGCCCGAAGAACCGGCGCCGCATCATTCTCCTGATCGGCGAAACGCGCGACATCGGCAGCGAAGCTCGCGGGCGCGAAACGCTCACCAACCTGACTTTGTCCAACATCGTTTTCTATGCGGTGGACATGTCGCGAATCATCGAGAAACTCACCGCGCCACCGCCCGTGCCGACGCCGGACCCGCTGCCGCCCGCCATGTACCCCCTGCCGTCGAACGTGCCCGCTACGCCCAATACCGTGATGCAGACCTACGGCACCCAAGGCGACAGCGCGCAATTCGTGCCCCTCTTGCTGGAGATCTATCGGGACGCCAAGGCCATCTTCAAGCGCAACCCGGTGGAAGTCTTCACCGGCGGAACCGGCGGAAGCCAGTTCAGCTATTACCGGCGCGGCGGCCTGGAAGAAGCCATCCAGCGCATTGGCGAGCAATTGCACAGCGAGTACCTGCTCAGCTACAGCCCCAACAACAGAATCGAGGCCGGCTTCCATGAGATCAAGGTCTGGGTGAATTCGCCGATCGCCAAGCGCATCCAGGTCCGTCCCGGATATTGGTGGGCGCCGGATAACCGGTAGCGTGGCTCGTCACGCAGAATAGCGAATACGCTTGGGCAGGGGGGCGCTTTCGCCGGCGAAAGCTGCCTGCCCCACAAGCCGCGAGGTTATCCTGCCTGCTCGTCGGCTTTCATCTTGCGCGCGATGAGGAAGGCCAGTTCGAGCGATTGCTCGTAGTTGAGGCGCGGGTCGACTTCGGATTCGTAGGCGCGGCCGAGCTCGGATTCGCTGGGCCCGCTCGAGCCGCCGGTGCACTCGGTGACGTTTTCGCCAGTCACTTCGATATGCACGCCGCCCAGCTTGCACCCCAAGGCGCGGTGGATGTCGAAGGACTGCTCCACCTCGGAGTAGATGTCGTCGAAGCGGCGGGTCTTCACTCCGCTCGAGGTGGTTTGCGTGTTGCCGTGCATGGGGTCCGCAATCCACAGCACGTTGCCGCCCTCGGCCCGCGTGGCTTCGATCAGTGCCGGCAATTCGTCGGCGATGCGTTGCGCGCCGCAGCGGTGAATCAGCGTCAGGCGCCCCGGCTGTCGCGCCGGATCGAGCGCCTCCAGCCAGCGGCCGATGATTTCACGGGTGGTGCCGGGACCGACCTTGATGCCAATCGGATTTTCGATGCCCCGCATGTACTCGACATGCGCGCCCTCCGGGTGATTGGTGCGGAGCCCGATCCAGGGAAAGTGCGTGGACAGGTTGAAGTAGCCCGCGCGGCGCGGCACGCGGCGCGTCTGCGCTTCTTCCGAACCCAGGTGCAGGGCCTCGTGGCAGGTGTAAAAATCGATGCGGTCGGTGGCGCCGGCCCGCACGCCCAGCACGTGCTCGGTGAAACGCAACGATTCGTTGATGGTTTCGACCATACGGTGGTACTCGGCGGCGAGCGGCGCTTGAGCGGCCCAATCCAGCTCGAAGTACTCCGGGTGATGCAGGTCGGCGAAGCCGCCCTTCACCAGCGCACGGACGAAGTTCAGGGTGAGCGCGGCGCGCTCATAACCGCGCAGCAGTAGCGCCGGGTCGGGCGTGCGTGCCTCGCGCGTGAATTCCGCCCGGTTGACGTTATCGCCCCGATAGGAGGGCAGTTCCAAGCCATCGCGTACCTCCGTGGCGGCGGAGCGCGGCTTGGCGTATTGGCCCGCGAAGCGGCCCATGCGGATGACCGGCCGCTGCGCGCCCATCACCAGCACCAGGCTCATTTGCAGCAGCACTTTCAGACTATTGGTGATGCGCGTGGAGGTGCAGGCCGCGAATCGCTCCGCGCAATCGCCCGCCTGCAGCACGAAGCAGCGGCCGGCCGTGGCCTCACCGAGGAGCTGGCGCAGTTGCACGATTTCCCAACTGGTCACCAGCGGCGGCAGCGCGCGCAGCTCCTCCAGCACCGCTTCGAGAGCGGCCGCATCTGGGTATTCGGGCTGCTGCAACGCATCGCGCGTGCGCCACGATTGCGGCGTCCACAAGCTAAGTTCGGCGGTTCGCCCCATGCATATTCACGGTATCACAGGGGGGTAGGAAGCACCCTGGTGGGGCATCCTTGCCACGGCGCACAGATCGGCTCAGACCTGCTCGACAGCACCGGGTTGGTGTTCCAGGGTGGCCGGAACACGCCGTCGTACGCAGCGCCCCTAGTGCGCTCGTGCTCTCGCTGATCCTTGCGGCCATCGATCATGTTGTGATTCCATAAAAGATATGCCGGCGAAGCCATCGAAGTCGTTGAGCATGTCGGAAATGCTGCAAAGGCTGAAGCTGTTCAATGAAAAAATCGAGACGGTGAGAAGAGGGCGCTTTGTGCCGCAGGTCTTTCGACCGGATCATGGAGTAACACTGAACTTTGCCACGGAGAAGCCACTGAAGGTCGAAAAACGAGGCGCTGACGAGGACGCTATTCTTGCCCTTGCGATCACACTGAGGTTCTTCTGTCAGGAGAAAGATGGAATCTCTCTCCGCCAGATAGCCGACATCTACGAGAGTCTGCCAGTTGAAGAGATGGACAAAAAGAGCGCTCGATCCGCTGCAGATAGTGTGGACAAGTACCTCAACACTCCGTTTCCGTTCGTCATTAACGGCGGAGCCATCACGAAGCGGCGGCTTTTCGAGGTCTTTATGTACGGTGGATTAGCTCATGCGAATGATGACAAGAGGCTCGAATACCAGAACTGGATAAAAAGCCCCATTGTCAGCATGATGCAATTCTATTTTGAGGACATCGTTGCGCATATGCTTCAGGTTATAGTGTCGTTCCAAGGGATGAACGAACGGACGATTGAGATGCTTCAATCCTGGCTCGGAATGGCACCTGAGTCCCGTCGGGGCGGCTCAGAACCATCGCATTGAATTCGGGCCGGGTTTCACCGGGCACCGCCAACTGAAATGGGCCGTCCTTCTCTGAAAGAGGCTTGCCGTCCCGCTTCGCCACCACGGATTGACCAGAAACGATTCGCAGGGCCGAGCCGACGTTCACCAACCCAAGCGCACTTACGTGATACGCTTGGGCCATGAAGTGCCCTGTTTGCCAACTCGAAAATCCAAGCTCCGCAGCACGATGCGACTGCGGCTATTCCTTTGATGACCTCAAAACGAATTCGGATAGCTACCTGCGTTCCATTGATTCCTCGCTGCGCACGATCAAGCGGATCATCGTTTGGTGGGCGGTGTTGACTCTGGTCGGCTTGATTATTTGGCTCGTGGTGACCATACTCTCTGGCCCAAACGAGCGGTTCCAGACGCCACCGACAAACAAATCTACCGAAGCGCCAGCAAGGTGACGCCTTTGGGGCATTATGGAAGGCGAGGTGGGCCAAATAGGGTCCCGGCGGTGTGACGGACGCCACCTAGGACGCCCGTTTCACCGTTGCCGCCTTTCTCGTAGTAGAAGGGTTTGGAGGTCAACATGTTGTGCAATGCTTGTGGTCAACAGGTGCCGCCCGATTCCACGTTTTGTAATAGGTGTGGCAAGCCGATACCGAAAGAAACGCCGCCACGCCAGCCAGCACCCATCTTCTATCCGACAGTCGGTGGCGAACCAGGCCGGGTTGCAGGGCCGGCCACACGAAAGTTTATTCTTGGTGGCCCGAAGGCTTGGCTTGTCGCCTTTTTCGTGATCGCTGTCGTGCTTACCATCATCAGCGTCAAAACGAAACAGCCGTCCACGGAAAGGAGTGGACCAGCGGCATACACGTTGCCTCCAGAACTGATTCTTGGAGCTCATGCTGTACGAGGTCCCGAAGGGGAATTATACATCGTAGGCTCCATGAACTTTCCCGATGGCATGAAAATGTGGGTCAACGTCGGCGCTCCAGATGTGATCGCCTCCGATGATGACGTTCAGGTGTACAACTCGAAATTTGAGACGAGGGCATTGTGGCAGCGGATACCTAACCCGTTCTTCAATTCAAGGATGGCTAAGTTTCCCGATGGAGCGAAGCTGAAGTTTCGCAGGGTCCCGTTACGTGCGGGACGATATGAAGTTCACTTTGAGGCGGATTTTAACAGCGGCTGGCAAAGGCCGGAGGTTCTGAGGACGCTAGGAGGCGAGGGTGCTAAGAACCTTCATGGCAAAATGTTCAGGAAGCTGAACCCCGACGTGATCGATAGCAGCCAGGCTCTCGACTACTCAGTAGCAATCGAAGTTCCTGTACTCACGCCGGAGGCCAAGGCCATTAGCTTGGTGAAAGCGGCGGTGCTGACTGTTCCTGGCCTTGGCCGATCAGCAACAGATGTGGAAGCGAACATCGATTTGGATATTGGCGACAGCGCCCTCCTTGCGAAGACATTTCACGGAGAGAATGCCAAGGGAATTCTACCTGCAAAAGGGTGGATCGCCAGAGCGAAAGACAAGGACAACTACGAAGTGATATTTGATTACACGGACGACGCTGCTCCGGCGCAAGCAATCTGGAGTGTCGAATTGAAAACGGGCGTAGTCAGGTACGTCAACGAGCACGCCAAGAACCTCAGTTGGACGCCCGATTGATGATGCCTCCTTCGGTCCTGTAGGTTGCCGCGCCACGCCCGGTTACGTTTCGCGTTGGTGGCGCGATAGGAATGGAGTCTATTTCCGCTCTCGCGGCGCCCAACACAGCGGGCAACCTAAAGGATGCCCTACCTACATTTCGCGTTTGGTGGCGTGCGCTATGCCGCCCGGAAAGACGGGGGCGGGCGGGCGCGATCCCATGCCGCATTCGGCATGCACAGCGCCGACGGCTTTTTCCAGGCCCTCGCGGCGCACCACCACGGCGATGGTGAGTTCGCTCGATCCCTGCGCAATGGCGATGATGTTCACCTGCACGCGCGAGATGGCGGTGAAGATGCGTCCGGCCAGACCGGGCTTGCCTTGCATGCCTTCGCCCACTGCGGCCAGCATGCCGACATTGCGATCGACGCGGATGGGATCCACGTAGCCGTGCGCCAGTTCGAGCGCTAGCGCGGATTCGAGCGCCTGCACGGTGCGCTCCAGCTCCTCATGACGGACCAGGAAACAGAAATTCTGCCGGTAGCTGGAGCTGGAGACGATCAGCACCTCGACATCGGCGCGCGCCAGGGCGTCGAGCGAGCGCGCCATCACTAGCACCGGGTTGAGCTCCGGACTCGCCGGGTCAATCGACACCAGCGCCACGTTGGCCATGGACGCCACGGCGCGCGCGCCGGCGCCCTCGCGCACAGCGGGCACGATTCGCGTGCCGGGTTTTTCGGGAGCGAAGCTGTTCTTGCTCCACACCGGGATCTTGCGCTCCACCAGCGGGGCCAGCGTCTTGGGGTGCAGCACTTTGGCGCCGTGATAGGCTAACTCGGCGGCCTCGGCGTAAGTGACTTCATCGAGCACTTGGGCGTCGGGCACCAGGCGCGGGTCAGCGCTCATGATGCCGTCGACGTCGGTCCAGATCCACAGCTCGGAAGCGTCCAGCGCGGCAGCCAGAATCGACGCCGAAAAATCCGAACCGCCGCGGCCGAGCGTGGTGGGCCGTCCGTCGGCGGTGGCGCCGTTAAAGCCCGTGATTACCGGCAGGGCGCCGCTGTCGATTAGCGGCAGCACGCGGGATCGCGCCTTTTCGCGGGTGGGTTCCATGAGCGGGCTGGCGTTGCCGAACACAGCGTCGGTCACCACCACTTCCCAGGCGTTGATAGCGACGGACGGCACGCCCCGGCTCATCAGATATTCGGACAACAGGAGCGCCGAGAGCCGCTCGCCCACGGCGACGGCTTCATCCACCGAACGCGGGGGCCGTTCGTTGAGCATCGCCATGCCGCCCACGATGCGCTCGAACTCGGCGATGAGTTCGTGAACCCGCTCCAGCACGGACGAACAGCGCGGCTCCGGGAGGAGTTCGCGGCAAGCTTCCTGGTGGCGCGCGCGCAGGGCCGCCATGTTGGCGTCCATGCCGGCGCGGTCGCCAGCTTCGGCGTGGCGCATGGTGCCGAGCAGCAGGTCGGTGATTTTGGACATGGCGGAGACGACCACCACCACCGGGCGCCGCGCGCGCTCGGCCGCGGCCAGGCCGGCCGCCACTCGCATACGCTCGGCCGAGCCCACGCTGGTTCCGCCGAATTTCATTACTAGTAGATCGTTCAATGGAATTCCTTCCCGTTGGTCACGCGCGAGCGGACGATTTTGAGAATGGCTTCCTCGACGCCCTCGATGCTGAGCGGGGTGGAATCCAGGTAGACCGCATCCGGCGCCTGGGCGAGTGGCGCATCGGCGCGCGTGCTGTCGCGCTGGTCGCGTTCGCTGATCTGGGCGGCCAACTGCTCTTCGGCGATGGATTCGCCCTTGGCGCGCACTTCGGCCAGCCGCCGCCGCACGCGCTCGCCGGGCTGCGCGTCGAGGAAAATCTTGACTTGGGCGTTGGGGAAGACCACCGTCCCGATGTCGCGGCCTTCCATCACCACGCTCGAGTTTTCGCCGATCGCCCGCTGTTTGGCCACCATGGCGCGGCGCACGCCCGGAATCACCGCTACGCGGGAAGCGCCATTCGAGACCTCGGGCGTGCGGATGGCTTCGGTGACGTCTTCGCCGTTGAGGCGTATGCGGCCGGGGGAAAGTTCGATTTCCGAGGCCAACGCCAGTTGCTCCATGCGGTGGTGGTCGGCGAAGTCGACGCATTGGCGGAGCGCCCACAGCGCCACCGCGCGGTACATGGCGCCGGTGTCGATGTAAGTGAAACCCAGCCGCTCGGCCAGACGGCGGGCGATGGTGCTCTTGCCGGCTCCTGCAGGCCCGTCGATAGCCACCACCACGCGTTGCGAATCGCCGTTTCCCAAACCAGTAGAATAACAGGCGGCGGGGCTGGTTCCATGCGTGCGGACGATTTCGACGGGTTGGTGGCTGAGGCGTTCGCGCGGATTCCGGCACGGTTTCGCAAGCGGATGAAGAATGTGGCCTTAATGGTGGAGGCCGAACCAACGCCGGAGCAACTGGCGCGCGGGCGGGTGCCGCGGGGGGGTACGCTGCTCGGGCTCTACGAAGGCCGCCCGCTTACCCGCCGCAGCGTGTTCGAATCCTTCGTCATGCCGGACCGCATCGTGATTTTTCAAGGCCCTCACGAACGGCTGGCGCGCTCGCCGGAGCAACTTACGCAAATGGTGACCGGCACGGTGTGGCATGAGATCGCCCACTACTTCGGACTGAACGAGGCGCAGGTGCGCGCCGCCGAGCGAAAGCGCCGCGCGCGGTGACGGGCAAGCCAAAAGCATGCCCCACCCTAGCGCCGCGCGCGGTGAGCGGCGCGCCATCGGCTACAATCGCAGTAATGAGAATCGCGGGGCTTCTCATCCTGTGTTGCTGCGGCCTGGGAGCTGCCAACGTCCCGATGACGCTGCTCTCCGAGGATGAGGCCGAACCTATTCACAGCGCCATCCTCCGCAAGGAACCCTGGACGCTGGACGCGGTCCGCCGCCTGCGCGCGGAAGCCGACAAGCGCCTGCGCGAAGGCCCCTGGAGCGTCACCACGGAGCGTCCGGCGGGCTTGAACCTGGACGCGCACGACTACTACGGCGAAGCGCCTTTCTGGTGGCCTGACCCGGCCAATCCCGCCGCCCCCTGGGTGCGCAGGGAGGGCCACGTCAACCCGGACCGTTTCGTGGCTAACAAAACCGCCCTCGACGCCACCTGCGATTCCATCTTCACGCTGGGCGCGGCGTCTTTTTTCCTCGACGATCCGCGTTACGGCCAGCGCGCCGCGCACCTGATCAACGCCTGGTTTCTCAACCCCAAAACGCGCATGAATCCGAGTCTGGAATACTCCCAGGCTATCCGCGGCGTCAATGAGGCCAGGGGCGGCACGATCGACGGCCGGGTTTTCGTTCGCGCCGCGCAGGGCATGGAATTCCTGGCCCAGAGCGGGCAGTGGGACGCCAAGGAAGCGGCCGCAACGCACAAATGGTTCGAGGACTACCTGCGGTGGCTCACGCGCAGCAGGACCGGCAACGACGAGAGGAGCGGCGGCAACCTCCGCGCCTCCTGGTGGACCGCGCAAGTGGCGGCCATCGCCACCTTCCTGGACGACAAAGCTACCGGGCAGATGGCGTTCAACTACTACCGCGATTCCGTTTTCCCGCGGCAGACTGGCGCCGAGGCGAGTGCCCCGCGCGAAGAGGAGCGCAACCGCGCACTGGCTTATTCCGCCTTCAACGCCGAAGGGATGGCCACCACTTGCCGCATTGCTCAGGCGCAGGGCGTGGACCTGTGGAACACGCAGGGCAAAGGCGGGGCTACGCTGGCGACGGTCATCGCGTACCTGGCTCCTCATCTGGCCGACCGGAAGAAGTGGGACAGGGAGCAGATCGCCGAATTCGAGACCGACGGTATCTACTTTCTGGCCTTCGCCGGCATGGGGATGAAGCAGCCGAAATACGTGACGCTCTACCACCAGCTCGAACACCCCGACAGCGCCTGGCTCAGCTTCGTGGACCTGATGGCCGGCCGCTGGGAAGCCGCCGCGCATCAGACGCGGCATTGAGGAAGGCTGATTTTAGCGCACCTGGAAGTTTGCGCTGTTCTTGAAGTTGCTGAACGAATGAACTCTATCGGGATAACTCACGCGGTTCAGGCTGTCCCCATACGCCCGACCACCCTGGGCAAATATTGGCCCACAGTAGACAAGCAGGTCCTGTACACGGACCATGGTCGAGATGAATTGGGAACGTGGAGTTGTCCAGGCCAATAGGCCAGGACGAACCCTTGAGCACGGATCTTTGGATCTTAGCAATTGGAGGCGGCGTTTGAAAGCTATGAAAGGAATATCTCCAAGGATGGACAGTGAATCAAATGAAGGGTCGCCCACCAGGAGCGGCAATCCGTTGAAAAGGGGGTTGAGTGCACTATGATCAATATGAAAACGAAGCGATTCTTCCGTTTCGCCGTACTTCTGGCTCTTTCTGCATCTGTCTCAGTGAGCGTTGCCGATCAGGCATCAACCGTTGTGGTCGGGGAGATCCTATCGGGACGACAGAGTGGAAACTTAGCCGTGTTCACCCTCTCCGTCGTGCGCACGCTTAAAGGTAGCGCTAACCCCGGTGACACCATCACGGTTAACGCAACGGTTTCCCAGTCTGCCGACCGAGACCTGACCGGAGCCTATGGAATGTGGTTCCTGAGCAACGCCAGCGGCCAGCCGACTCTGTTGCCAGTACTGAGGGGTGTGTTTGACACCGCCTATTATCCGCTCTCCAAGACAACCTCTCCAGCAGCGATCACAACGAATTCGCCAGCGGTTACGTTGGATGATCAAATAGCGCTCGAAAACGGCGCAGCTCTTGCATCATACAGCACACCTCTCCAATTCCACCTCCTGGCGGCCGGTCTCCTGGCGACGGCGGATAGCCCAGTGACCCAGAACGTCTTCCACTTCCTTCACTCGAGTGCCGACCCCGAGCTTAGGTTCATCGCCTTGGCGCGGTGGGTGCGCAATCACGGCGACACCTCGGCACTAGCGGAGGTCGCGAACAACATCGCCCTTACGCCAAGTCTTGAGGCGACCTTCTTTGTGGTCCCAGGAGTATTGGGGCGGCTCGACTCCGACCCTGTTGCGATAGGATACCTGGGAAAGATAGCGGGTTCATCGCAACCGGACCTTCAACGCGCCGCTGCGACTGCGTTGATGCATATCCACACGGGGGATACCTTGCCCTATCTGGCCCAATTGCTTGGCAGCAGTGACGCTGCCACGCGCGAGATTGCCATGCGTGGGTTAAGCCGCTTCGTCGACAATTTGCCGATTGCGACTCAAGGCAACGTCCTCAATGGAAAAGCATCCTTGCAGCAGGGGCCAACCCCCTACCGCACCGCGCAGACCGACCGGTATTCGCTTTCCACGCGTTCTCTAGCCCAGGCATCTGACAGCGAAGCCGCCTTTCTGCAGTTCTGGGAATCCTGGTGGGCGAGTATGAAGGGCCAATTGTCGCCATGACGGGGCCGGTATGTGCGCCGAAAGGGGGAAACCGGGACAGCCTGAGGACAGGGAAATCGGAGGGAAATCGGGGACAGGCTACGAAACTCCGAAAAAGTTCCGTCGAATTTTCGGGGTTTCGTAGCCTGTCCCCGAAATCCCGAAATCCCCCGAAATCCCCCGAAATCCGCGAAATCCGCCGAAATCCGTTGCCCATAAACGCTGAACAGCGGGAGTGATAAGGTTCGCCGCGATTGACATCGGTATCGCTAAAATGACCGCGAGAAGTGCGACGGATAGCGAGATGTCCATTGCGTCGCCGATTTTAGCACAGCGAGGTTTAGGGGCACTGGAAACCGGGACTGCGTAGTATTTCTGACGCTCCTTCAATCCGCCGCAACTGCCAATTTTCTTGCAAGTGCGGCCGGCGAGCAGTGACGCCATGGCGCTCCACTTGAGTGCCGCGCCAGGTGAAATGGCGAAACCGGGGGCGAAACCGGGACAGCCTGAACTGCGCAGTTTCTCTGAGGCCACTGCAGCCCCGGCGTCAGCCCGCTTCGCCACGGTGCAACGGCGGCCGGAGGTGCGATGGGGCCTGATCTTGGGCGGAGTGCCGCGCCAGGTGAAATAATATTGCCGTGCGCACTATCATCGAACCGTTCCGCATCAAGAGCGTGGAACCGCTCACTTACACCAGCCGGGAAGAGCGCGAAAGTTATCTGGAAGCGGCCGGTTACAATCTATTTCTCATCGAGGCCCGTCATATCCTGATCGATCTGCTCACCGATTCCGGCACTTCGGCCATGTCGACGGAACAGTGGGCGGCGGTGATGCGGGGCGACGAATCCTACGCGGGCAGCGAGAGCTTCTTCCGGCTGCGGCGGGTGGTGGAAGCGCTCACCGGTTTTCGCCACATCATTCCGACGCACCAGGGGCGCGCGGCGGAGCGCATCCTCTTCACGGTGCTGACCAAACCGGGGCACGTCGTGCCCTCCAACACGCACTTCGACACCACCCGCGCCAACATCGAATTCACCGGCGCCCGCGCCGTGGACCTACCCATCCCCGAGGCGGCCGACACGCAGGCGCGCCTGGATTTCAAGGGCAACCTGGACACTTCCGCGCTGGAAGCTCTCATCGCCCGGGAAGGCGCGGAGAAGATTCCCCTGGTGATGCTCACCATCACCAACAATTCGGGCGGCGGCCAGCCAGTTTCGATGGCGAATATCGAAGCGGTGAAGCGGTTGGCGTCGCGCCACGGCATCCCCCTGTATCTGGACGCCTGCCGTTTCGCGGAGAACGCCTGGTTCATCCGCGAGCGCGAAGCCGGCTATGGGGATTGGACGCCAAAACAAATTGCACAGAAAATGTTCTCGCTGGCCGACGGGTGCACGTTCTCCGCAAAGAAGGACGCGTTCGCCAATATCGGCGGCTTTCTCTGCACCAATGACGACCGCCTGGCGCAGCAGGAAACCAACCTCTTAATCCTTACCGAAGGCTTCCCGACTTACGGCGGGCTGGCCGGCCGCGATCTGGACGCCATCGCGGTGGGCCTGGAGGAAATCCTCCAACCCGATTACCTGCGCTACCGGATCGCTTCCACGGGCTACCTCGGCCGCCACATCGCCGACCGCGGCGTGCCCATCGTCGAACCTCCCGGCGGCCATGCCATCTATATCGATGCGGCGCGCATGCTGCCGCACATCCCGCCCCACCAGTTTCCGGGCCAGGCGTTGGCGGTGGAGCTATACCGGCAGGCCGGGATACGGTCGGTCGAGATCGGATCGGTGATGTTCGGCGCGGCGGCACAGCACGAGCTGCTGCGTTTGGCGATTCCGCGCCGCGTCTACACGCAAAGCCATATCGACTACGTGGTGGAAGCGGTGCTGGAGGTCAACGCCCGCAAGCGGGACATACGCGGCCTGGAGATCGCCGAGGAGCCGCCGTTTCTGCGACACTTCAGCGCCCGCTTCCGGCCGCTATAATTGAAGGTCCCGTATGACAGCCGATTGGTCGCCGTTGTGGCTCAGCCTGCGCGTGGCGCTGTTGGTGAGCGTCCTGGCGCTGGTTGTGGCGCCGTGGCCCGCGTGGCTGCTGGCGCGCCGGAACTGGCCTGCTGTCACGCTGCTGGCACGCTTTCTCGCGAGCGTTCCGGCGGTGATCGTCGCGTCTCTGGCGGCGCCCGCGTTGACCTGTCCGCTGGCTGTTGCCGCGGGCTTGGTGCGCGCCGTTCCCTACACACTGGCGGCGTGCCGCACCGCTTTTCAATCCCTCAATCCCGGCTTTGTGAAGGCGGCGCGCATGACCGGCGCTTCCGGCTGGCGCATCTTCCGGACGCTGGCGCTGCCGCTCGATGGCGGAGCCGCGCTGGCAGCGGCGGCGGAGGTGTTTGCGGAAACGATGCTGGAGGTCGCGGTGGCGCTGTGGATCGGTGGCCGTCTCAGCGTTCCGCCCGCCGGCGCCATCCTGCTCACGGCTCTGGCCGGAAACGCGCTGGCCCTGTGGCTGCGGCGCGAAGCCGCGGTAGTCCCGGCACGGCAGGCCGGCCGATGACCAGCATTCGCGTCAAAAAGCGGGTTTCGGACGCATTTGCGCTCGAGGTCGATTTCAGCCTCGGAGCGGGCATCACGGCGCTGATCGGGCCGCCGGGCGCGGGTAAGACGCTGCTGCTCGAAGTGGTGGCCGGCCTGGCCACGCCCGACGAAGGCCGCATTTTGCTGGACGATGCCATCCTGTTCGACGGTCAGGCGCGCGTCGATTTGCCCCCCGTCCGCCGCGGCTGCGGCTATGTCTCGCAAGCCGATTCGCTATTTCCCCATAGAACGCTGCGGCAGAACCTGGAGTTCGCGGCGCGCCGGTTTCCGCGCCTGGAGCGCCATCGCCGCGTCGCCGAATCTATCGAGCACTTTGCACTTGTCCCTGCCGCCGCGCTGCGGCCCGCCGACGCCGGCCCAGCCGAACGGCTGCGCTGCTCGATTGCCCGTGCGCTGATCGGCGGGCCCGGCCTCCTGTTGGCCGACGATGCCGGAATCGATGAAGCGCTCTTCGGCCTGATCGGCGCCCATTTCCGCGGTCCCATCCTGATGGCTGCGCGGGACTTCGACCTGGCTTGCGCGGCGGCTTCGGAAATGGCGCTGCTCGATCGCGGCCACATTGTGCAGCGCGGTGTGCCGCGCCAGTTGCTGGATCAACCGGCGACGGTGGAAGTGGCGCGGCTGGCCGGCTACGAGAACCTCTGGCAAGGCACCATCGCCACGCTTGATCGCGCCGCCAACCAGAGCCGTCTGGAATTCGGCGGCTTCGCGCTCACAGTGCCTTATCTCCCCGGCCATTTGCGCGGCGACAGTGTATGGGTGGCGATCCGCGCCGCGGCCGTGCGCGCGCGACGCGCCGATTCGCCGCCGGCGCCGAACGTCATTCCGGCGGAACTGGTCCGTGCCGCCGAAAGAGCGCAATCGGTGCGCCTGGAGTTCGCCGGCCCCATTGTGGCCGAACTCTCCCTCAGCCAGTTCGCGGGGCTCGGCGATAACAAGAACTGGCTCCTTGAGTTACCCGGCGAGAGCCTGCGCGTGATGCCGTGAACCCGCTGAGCCCAGGTTCGTCACGAAACGGTGGGAAATCACCTAACACCTTCAGAATGGCGTCGGTGCAGGCAAGACAGCCCACGCCACGGGCTACCCGGCCGAGGATTCCTCGATCGCTGGCAGCGCCACCAAGGGCGATGCCGGCAATAGCGGCTCGGTCCACGTCCAGTTCCTGCGCTCGATGATGGTCCGCGGCTCATAGGTTTGGCCGCTGGCCAGGCGGCGCTCTTCGCGCCGAGCCGACCACAGCATCACGGGCCCCAGTACGCGGCCCAGTACGCGCGAGAAAAGGCCGAACTCGCGCCCCACTTCCTCGCGCAGCGTGCGAATCTTCTCTGCGACGGCTACGTTGGTACTCGTCAGGTGGCGCTCCATCGCCCACAGTGCGGCCGCATAGCCGTCGCGCAAGGAGCGAGCCTCCCGGGCGAAGCGGGCTCTCACCCGCGGATCGGGATCGTTCTTGTAACGCAGCCAGCCTTCCAGGGTGGTGCGGCAGATGCGGTAGATACTGGGGCCGTTGCGCTCGAAATCGCGGCGGAACGCCCAATCCAGAAACCGCTTGGAATCCTCGCGCGATATGGCGGCGTGCTGAAAGTTGAACTGGCCCTGGCCGTGAATATCGGCCAGATCCACGCCCTCCAGCATGCGGCCCTGCTCCTGCATCTGAAAAAAGAGCGGTGTGCCGGGAACCGGCGTGTAGAGCATGAACTGATGGAAATCGGTGTCATGAGCGACGGCGTGCTCGATTTCCCCCTGAATGTTCTCCGGCGTGTGGTGCTCCAGGCCGACGATGGTCGAACCCAGCACCTTGATGCCGTTCTCATGCAACTCGCGCGTCAGCCGCATGCTATCGGTGCCTTTGAGCTTGTCGTAAGCGGAGTGCTCCGATTCCAGGCCCATCCACACCCACGAGACGCCCAGTTCCACCAGCTCGCGCATGGAATATTGGCCGATAGCGTTGGCCGAGGAGAAGACGTACAGCGACCACGGCTTGCTCCCCGCCTTCATGCATTCCAGCAGCTCCAGGGCGCGGCGCTTGTGCAGCAGGAAGTTCTCGTCCATCATGAAGAACGACCGCGCCCCCAGCTTCGATTCCATGTGGCTCATCACGCCGAACAGCTCGCCGCCGGTATTGTAGAAGTTCAGAAACTTCCCCTTGCCGCCAAAGAACGCCGAGGTGGTGCAGAAGTTGCATCCCATCGGGCAGCCCACCGAGGGAATGATCGTGGCCGCGGTCGAGCCTTTGGATTGCGGCAGCCTCATTCCCAGCGTACGGGCACCGAACCCGGAAACGATCTCGGGATGCACGATTGGCGCGGCTTCATCTTCGCCCAGGAAGCGGCGCATCCAGGAAATGCCGTCGCCGCGCACGATGTGGTCGGCGTCGATCATTTGCTCGATACCCGGAATGGCGGCCACGTGCCCACCCACCACGATGGTGGCTTTGGGCGCCAGCCGCCGCACGATCCGGCACATCTCCCGCACCTTGCCCACGTTGACGATGATCGACGAGATGCCGACGATGTCGTAGTCCTGGCTCGTCAGCTCGGCCTCGAACGCCGCGCGGGTCGGGAAGTCGACCACCGTGGTGGGCGCCGAGATGTTGCGCTGGATTAGAAGGATGCCCCACGAGCGGTGGAACATGCGCAGCGAGAACGCGCCCTGCTCGCGCGTCACCTGGTTGTGGTACAGCTCCATCGGGTTGATGGCGCGGCTGCCGTACGCATCATCCTGCGCGTAAGGACCGAAAACCGAACTGAGCAGAATCCGAGCCACCGTGCCCTTGGGATGTTTGGTCATTTCAAAAGAGAGTTTGAGTGCTAAACAACCTAATTATACCACCTGTCAGGCGGATGGCTGTGCAAAACGGAACACACCGCCAAGTAGGGCGGTCCATCGGTTTTGGTAGCCTGCCGTGGGCGGCGGGAGTCAGGCGACGAAACCCGATCGCCTCTCCCGCCAGCACGGCCCGCTACCGCGTCAGTTTGAAGATCACCGCGATGGGGGCGATCACTTCCACCGGCTTGCCGTTGAGCAGGGTGGGCTCGTAAACCCACTGGCGAACGGCTTCGAGCGCGGCAGGAACCAGCAGGGGATTGCCGCTCAGTGCATGCAGGTCGCGAATCCGGCCATCGGTGCCGATGATGCCTTCCAGTTCCACCGCCCCGAAGATGCGGGCCGCGATGGCCATTTGTGGATAGCGCGGCTCCACGCGGTAAATGGGATGGGCTAGGCGAACATCGCCGCCGGGCAAGCGTATGGGCTGGCTGGGCCGGGGTACAACCGGCGTTGTGGTCTTTACCTGCGGGCGAACCGGGACCACGGGCGGAACGTTGCCGAATCTGTCCAGCAGGCTCCCCATGCCTGGCCCGTCGCCTATAGGAAAACCGTTGCCAGGCCCGGTTGCAACAACGGCGGGCGGGTCATCGATAATTGCCGCATGATCGGGAGGAGCGGCTGGCAAACGCAGGACGTTATCGTTGATGCGGAACGGACGCGCGGGCACCACGCGCGCCGTCGCACGAGGCTGCGCCGCGGGTACCGGCCGCGCCGGAACGCCGGGCGCTACCAGGGAGACCAGCATCTGCGCGCGCGGCAAGACCTCCGGCGAGACGACCGGCGCCAGGGCGGCAGCAAGCACCAGGAGCGCCTGGGCCGTCATCCCGGCGCAAGTGCTCCAGACGCGTTTGGTGGGATCGGCAAGAACAGCTTGTTCGAACATCGTCGTCGCTCCTTTCCCCGAGCGGACACACCACGGGCGCGGCGTCCCGGGAGGCGGGAACCCCTTGTTTCCGCTTTCTTTAAGCCGCGTAGCGCGCTCACCCCCATAGACACCGCTTCGCGAGCGGAAGTTCCGCGCGGTTTTGGGTCATGATGGAGGGATGCAGTTGCCGCGGCATATCTGCGAAGCCATCGAGGAGCGCGTCGAGCGCGTCCAGCGCGACGACGCGGGTTCCGCCTCTTTGAAACGGGCGGCTGCGGAGATGTCGGAAGCCTACCGCGCAGGAAAGATCGCGCCGCACATCGCCGCCGCGGAGCGCACGGCCGCGTACCTGGCGACCCGCATGCCGGCCACTTACGCCGCGGCGCGCGCTGTGTTGCGGGAAACGCATCGCCTGCTAGGCAGCCGCGAAATCTCGAGCGTGTTGGATATAGGCGCGGGCTCGGGAGCGGCGTCACTGGCCGCGCTCGAAGAGTATCCTGCGGCCGCGGTGACGCTGGTCGATCGCGATCCTGCGTTGCTCGAAGCGGCGCGCGAATGGCTGCCCAAGGCGCGCGCGATGGCGGAAGATGCGACGCGCACGGCGAGCTTGGAACCGCACGATCTCGTGATTCTGGCGTACTCGGCTGGTGAGATGGCATCGTCGCCGCTGGCGCGGTTGTGGCAGGCCGCGCGGGCGGCTCTGATCCTGATCGAACCGGGCACGCCGCGCGGTTTTGCCATCATCCGCGCCGCGCGGTCGGAACTGTTGGCCAGCGGCGCACACATGATTGCGCCTTGCCCCGGCGAAGGCGCCTGCCCTATCCTCGATCCCGACTGGTGCCACTTCGCGGCGCGCGTGGAGCGCTCCTCCCTGCATCGCCGCATCAAAGGCGCCGATCTCGGCTACGAGGACGAAAAGTACAGCTACGTGGCGCTGGCGCGGGAGCCGGTCGCGCCGGCTGCTTCGCGCATCGTCGGCCGCCCGCGCCATCATTCCGCTCTGATCGAGCTCGATGTCTGCACGCCCGCCGGTTTGACCACAGTGCGCGTCGGTAAACGCGAGCGGGACCGCTTTCACGCCGCGCGCCACGCGGAGTGGGGCGCGCCGGGGATATGATAAATGGCGATGATCGACCGCGAGCAGGCCTGGAACATTCTGTGTGAGTTCACTAAGTCGGAGGGTTTGCGCAAGCACGCGCTGGCAGTCGAGACATGCGTGGCCGCATATGCGAAGCGCTTCGGCGGGAACGTCGAGCAGTGGCGAGTCACCGCGCTGCTGCACGACTTCGATTGGGAGATTCATCCCACGCTCGAAGGTCACCCGCAGCTCGGCGAGCCGCTGCTGGCCGAGCGCGGAGTAGACGAAGAAACACGCCGAGCCATCCTTTCGCACGCCAGCCACACCGGCGTGCCGCGAATTTCGCCGCTCGAAAAGACGCTCTACGCCTGCGACGAGCTGGCCGGCTTCATCACCGCGATTTCTTACGTCAAGCCGCACCGCAGCGTGTTCGAAGTGGACGTGGCCTCGGTGAAGAAGAAGATGAAAGACAAGGCGTTCGCGCGCTCGGTAAGCCGGCAGGATATCGTCGATGGCGCGGCCGAGCTGGGCGTGCCGCTCGACGAGCACATCGATTTCTGCGTTAAGGCGATGCAGGAGCGGGCGGAAGAGCTGGGGCTCAAGGGCGGTGTGTGACCAGTACAACTTCGGCCTGCAATCCGCGGATTATGTCTATCGCTATCGCGACTCGGCCCCACTCCAGGTTCGGATCCCCCTGGAGGTAGACAGGCCAGTTTGGCGGGCGGCTACTGAGCTCCTTCCGCAGCACGGCGTCGAAGTCCTCCCAGGAGACAGCCTGCGAGTTCACGAAAAGGTTGGGACGATTGCTGCCTTTGCCGCCTGCACTTGTATCGCACACCAGTCGGACGAGCAGCGGCTGCAAGCCAGGAATCGCCGGAGCCTGAACCGCCGGCCGCAGAATGCGGACCCTCCAGCCCATCGGGATTGGGGGGTTCAACACGGAGTTTAAGATTGGGGCCGCTATTACGAGCGAGCAAAGGCACATAATCGGTCCGACCCACGACATCCGCGCGAACGCAGGCCGGTTCGCCGGGTTCGGCTGCGGGTAACGGTATCCGGCGACGGAAAGAGAGCTCATGCGAGGGGCAACCAGCGCCCGTGTTCTTCCGGGCTCCGCAGCGACGCCCAGTTGCGATCCTCCGGTTGCAGCCAGCGGCTGCTCCAACTTGTGCCAAGGCTGAGTGAGGGAGCAAGCTCTCGCCAGAGCATCGAACCTCTCCATGCGCCGCCAGATGGCCGCGCGAATCAGCAGGAACGCGCCAATCGGGGCCAGCAGGAAGAATGCGACGGCGCCATAGGCCATCTGGCCTTCGACGTTCCAGCAGGCCGAGATGCCAACCCATGCCGGGCCGATCGGTACAAAGGCCAGCCCGACTCGAGCCGGCGACAATCGCGCGAGCATATTTACTTGAGACACCGCGGCAGGCAAAAGGTGCCCGATAGCCAGCGGGCCACGCCCTATTCGCCAGCCGGCGGTCCGCTCTCGGGTGCTCCCCCTCCGAACGACTGCAGCGCCAGATAGCTCAAGCCGAAGCGCTTGATGTTGTCGTGCTGCTTCTCGAACAGGTCGTAGTGGCCTTCTTCGTCGCCGACCAGCCGCTCGAAGAGTTGCTTGGTGGCAGCATCGGCATTCGCCCCGCATTCGACGGCTGCCTGGTTGTAGCTCCGGACGCCATCTTCCTCCATCGCCATCGCCTTGACCACGATCGCATCCGGCTCCAAAATCTTCTCGACCGGACCGGCAGGGACCATTTCCACATCGCCTTTCAAGAACAAAATGCGATCAGCCAGCACTTCCACATGACCCATTTCCTGGATCGCGATTCGCTTGAAAAGCTGCGACAGCGGCTTAAAGCCTTGGTCGTCCAAATGGAAATGAAAGTACATATACTGAAGCACGGCCTGCAACTCGTCGGCAACCGCCTTGTTTAAGAGATGAATGCTTTTCGCCTTTTCCATACCGGGGCCTCCGATTCATTATCGCTCGATTGGGCCGAACATTGAATGCGCCGAGGGCGGTGCGAATGCATCTTTGGGACTCGCCCCTGGAAGGCGGCGAGGGGCCTGGCTCTCAGAGTGCCCCACTGCGCGCGCAGGGTTTCAACGAGGGAAAAGGCAAGCCAGTCACCGCGGAAGATGTGCGGTTCACGACCCGCAAGGACGCCCTCTACGTTATCGAACTCGGCGTGCCCACCGCTCCCTTGCGCGTCCAGTCGCTCGGCAAGACCGCCAGGCTGCTCGACCGCCCCATCGAAGCCATCACTCTGCTCGGCAGCGATGACAAGCTCGAATGGAGCCAGGGCGACGACGCGCTTTCCATTTCGGCACCGCACTCTGCGCCCTCGCCTGAGGCGCTGGTTTACAAAATGACGCGCAAGAGTTAGCGGCCAGCAGACTGGAAAGGGGCCGACGAGCGCGGGGATTCGTAACTGGGGTGACGCGTTCTTGCGCCTGCATTACTGTCCAAGTCCCTTCGCGGCCGCATCCTGAAAGGCACGTTGAGCCTCGATAGCAGCGGCGGCGTTCTTCGTTGCGGGACGAATTTGTCTGATGTATCATCGAGCGTGAAGGAATGAAATGTTTCCGACAAAATCCATCTTCAATCTTGCGAGATCACTGCGCACTCACGTGGCCGGTTCGTGGTCGCGCTTGCCGCTTGCCATTCTCGGCACGGCTTCTCGCGTTGGAACGGCGCCGATGCTCGCCGTCGCCGGCTTGACGTTGGTCTTGTTCAGCGATCCGGGCTTGGCGCAAACCAATGCGCCCGCGGCCAATGCCGGCAAAGCGGCGAGCGATGCGCCGCAAGCTCCGGTTGTGTTGCCCGGGAAGGGGCTTGCGCAGCATGATTTCTTTTACGCGGGCGAGGCGAAGGAGGAGCGGATGTCGATTGTTCGCGGCGGTCGGATCGTCTGGTCCTACACGCATCCCGGCCGGGGCGAGATCAGCGACGCGGCGTTGGAGCCGAACGGGAACATTCTTTTCGCCCACCAGTTTGGCATCACCGAAATCACGCCGGACAAGAAAGTGGTTTGGAATTTTGACGCTCCCGCGCAGACGGAAATCCACACTGCGCAGCCCATCGGCGCGAATAGCGTGTGGTTCATCCAGAACGGGAGTCCCGCGAAGTTCATCGTCATCAACAAGGCGACCGGTAAGATCGAACATCAGTTTGAGTTACCAGTGAAGAACCCCGACAGCGTCCACGGCCAATTCCGCCAGGCGCGTTTGACGGCCGCCGGGACGATTCTGGTCGCGCACATGGACTCGCACAGAGTCGTCGAATACGATTTGGACGGCAAGGTCCTTTGGTCGCAGGACGTGAGGAGCTGCTGGTCGGCCAAGCCGCTAGCGAATGGAAACATTTTGATTGCCGGCGGCGGCGACAAGTTTGTGCGCGAGATCAATCGCAAGGGCGAGACCGTGTGGGAATGGACCGCGGCCGACGCCCCGGAATACAAGTCTTCCAACATCCAGACTGCCACGCGCCTGCCGAACGGAAACACGATCATCAATAATTGGTTCAATCAGTGGTCCGACAAGATTGACCCAAGCAACGCGCCGGTGCAAGCCATCGAAGTCACCCCGGACAAAAAGGTCGTGTGGGCTCTGCGCGCGTGGTCGCCGCCCGCGGACCTCGGCCCATCCACGACGATTCAAATTCTCGACTAAGCCGGGTTCGCGCGCAGGCCCCGGCGCCCGCAGACTGCTTGCAGAAGGCGAGCGCCAGAGTCTCAATACCGTCGCCCCTTCACCATAATGCTCGCGTCACGCGGTACGGACTACCTGCGGCTGTTTGCAGCGGAAGTACAATAGAGCTAAAGCCGAACCGGTATCGAATGTCGTCCAGCCATGCATTGCGCCGTGCCCTGGTCCTGGTGCGCGGCGCCGCATTGATCGCCGCCGTCACGGCGGTGTGTTATCGAATCCACCTCAATTCGGCGTCCACGGCCTTACTGTTCTTGATCGCGATCGTTTTGCAATCCCTTGATTGCAGGTTTTGGGAGGCTGCCATCGTCTGCGTGATGGCCACCGCAAGCCTGGACTGGTTTTTCATCGACCCGCGCTTCACCTTCACGGTGGCTCATCCCCTGGATGTGGTCACGTTAGTCTGCCTGCTGATCGTCTCGCTGGTGGTGACCAGAATTCAGTCGCGCAGCCGGTCGGAAGCGCGCGAATCGAAACTGCAGCGGGAGAACATGGAAAAGCTCTACCGGGTCGGCACGGAGCTGTTTGTCCAGGCGCCGTCCGTCACTCTGGGACCGGCGCTATTGCGGCCCTTCTGGACGCGTTTCGAGCTGGATGCGGTCTGCCTGTTTGACCAGGCGGCGATGGAGCTGCACGAGATCGGAAAGTCCAACGCCGATCTGGCTGCGAAGACCCGTGACGGATATATCTCGGGCCGCAACGCTGCGTATCCGGAACTCGGGATTGTGGTTCACTGCCTGTGGGAGCGGGGCACGATTCTGGGCGCGATTGGCTTCGAGGGACTGCGCAACCCGGAGCTGTTGGCGCCGGCGTTGGCCGGTCTGGCGGCGTCCGCGTTGGAGAGGTCGCGGATCTTTCGCTCGGCTGCGGTCGCAGCCGCCAATGCGCGAGCTGAAAAACTGCGCTCCGCGATCCTGGATGCCCTGGCTCACGAATTCAAGACTCCACTGGCCACCATTGTGACCGCGGCGGGTGGCCTGCGGGCCACCGGACCAGTGTCGCCGGACCAGGAGGAGCTGGCCGGGATGATCGAAGCCGAAGCCGCGCGCCTGGGTGACCTGACTTCACGTTTGCTGCGGCTGGCGCGGCTGGACCGGGAAGAAGTCAAGCCGCGCCTGGAACCAGCCGATGCGGCTGAACTTGCCCAGAGCTCGGCCCGCCGGTATGCGAAGCTCTGGCCCGACCGCCGGATTTCGTTCCGCAGGAATGGCGACCCGGGCGAAGTGCGGGTGGACCCCGAACTGATGAGCCTGGCGATGAGCCAGCTCCTAGAGAACGCCTGCAAATATTCGCCGCCGGATGCACGCATCCTGGTCGAGCTCTCGGCCGGCGAGAACGCCGCCGCGATCGACGTCCGGAATGAGGGCGATCCCATTCCGCCCAACGAGCGGAGCCGTGTTTTCGACCGGTTTTACCGGGGGACCAATGCCAAGCGAACCGCCGCGGGCTCGGGTCTCGGGCTATACGTCGCCCGCAAGATCGCATTGGCCCATGGAGGCGACCTGGCGTTGGTGGATACAGCGGGGGACGGCGTGGCTTTCCGTCTGACTTTACCGCTTTTAAAAAGTGAGGCGTCCGTTGCCGAGTGAGAACTGCAAGGTGCTGATTGTCGACGATGATCCCGCGTTCCGGCGGGCGCTCCTGACATCGTTTGCCGCTAGTGGACTCGATGCCTGGGAAGCGCGCAACGGGGAGGAGGCTATCATCGTGTTGCGCGATAAGCCCTGCGATATCGTGTTGCTGGATATCAACATGCCGGGGGTGGGCGGCATCGAAACGTGCCGCAGGATCAGGAACCTCTCGCCGCGCATTGGCATTCTGATGGTGACCGTGCGGGACGCCGAGGAAGATAAGGTCCAGGCTCTCGAAGCGGGAGCCGACGACTTTGTCACCAAGCCGTACCGCTTGCGAGAGATGATCGCCCGCCTGAACGCCGTGAGACGCAGGCTGCATCCGGCCGACGACGCTTCCACGACCGTGTTCCGTGCCGGGGCTCTAGTGCTGGATTCGGAGCGGCGCCTGGTAACCAAGGCCGGCGCTGAAATTCATCTCTCACCCAAAGAGTTCGACGTGCTGTTGTATCTATTCAAACATCAGGGAGTGTTGATCACCCATTCCAAGCTGCTCCAGGGCGTGTGGGGGGCTGAGTACGGCGGTGAACTGGAGTATCTCCGGTCGTACGTGAGAATGCTGCGCAAGAAGATCGAAGACGACCCGTCGCAGCCAGAGTATATTCTCACCGAACCCTGGGTGGGCTATCGCTTCCGCAACCCCGCCGAGGCGGAGTCGCCCGTATCCGGCGGCGAGTAGCTCACCTTTTCATCGCATTCACGCTTCTGCCGGATGCTCACAGAGAGAAATACGGACCGCAGCTTGCGGAGCAAGACCGGTGCTTGTCGCTGTCGCAGATGTTTGCTACTCTGAGCGCTGCAGGGCGGAATGCCTTCGAGCCAATGGGCCTTTTCCCCTACGCGAGACGTCGTTCTTGACGTAGTTCAGTT